>WNGG01005466.1_pt2 | contig 14155 bp, 8 predicted proteins | sample 5400661 | NCBI WGS metagenome assembly WNGG01 (sample SAMN13153372, study PRJNA577476) | soil metagenome | isolation source: 100 cm soil or saprolite under Garry oak tree replicate 1 | place: USA:California | collected 2016-06-15
GCGCGGGTGCCGGGGAAGGGATCGGGGAACGGGTCGGGGATGAACCGTTCCGCGGTCAGATCGGGCCGGGCATGGTAGCCGCGGGCCAGCCCCGCCCCGCCGATGAAGATCTCCCCGGCCACACCCACCGGAACCGGCCTGAGGCGGTGGTCGAGGACGTACACGCTGGTATTGGCAATCGGCCTGCCGATCGGCACGGAGGCACGGCGCGAGCGGACGTCATCGTCGCTGACGGGGTGCACGCAGCACCCGACGACGGTCTCCGTGGGTCCGTACTCATTGAAGAAACGAGTCTGGGGAGCGGAATCTCGCCACCAGGCAAGCTGATCGGGCCTCAGCGCCTCGCCACCGATGACGACGCTGCGTGCTCCGTTCACGACCGGAACTTCGCCATCCCGAAGCATCTCCAGGTGCGCTGGAGTTAACTTCAGCAGATCGACTGCAGAGCGGTGCTCGCTGACGGCGGTCAGATCGGCGAAGGAGTCACCCGCCAAACGGACGCATCCGCCGGTTGCCAGGGGAAGGAGCAGTGGGGTGATGGTGAAGTCGAACGTCAAGGGCGAGGTGACCAGGCTTGTCTGCGCAGGGACGTAGGTTGCCGCAGACCAGCCGATGTAGTTGGTCAGGCCGCGATGCGTGACGGCGACGCCCTTGGGCCGACCGGTTGAGCCCGAGGTGAACAGCACGTACGCGAGCTGATCAGGATGATGATCCGTGTCGGGTGCCGTAGATGGCCACTCGGCGACGGACTCGGCATCGGTGTCCAGACAGACCACTTGTGCCGGGTGATCAGGCAGATTCTCCAGCAGGTCGCTGATCGTCACAACGACGGACGCGGCGCTGGTGGTCAGCGCATGGGCGAGCCGGTTCAATGGTTCACCGGGATCGAGCGGAACGTACGCGCCACCGGCCTTGAGCACGCCCATGACGGCAACCACCAGCGAGGACGTACGGGGAAGCAGGATCGCCACGGTCGTGTCCTGACCCACGCCAAGGTGGCGCAGATGGTGGCCAAGCCGACTGGCGGCTGCGTCCAAGTCCTCGTACGACAAGCGCGCGTCTTCGGCGACCACCGCGGTCTCTCCCGGATGAATGCGGGCGTGGTCGGCGATAACCTGGTGAATCGGCCTGCTGGGGAGGGCGGCGGTTGCTGGCGCTCCCGCCGAGAGAATCGCGCGTCGTTCGGCGTCTTCAAGGAGAGGAATGTCGGCGATGCGACACCCTGGATCGTCTGCCACTCGCTCGAGCACGCGTATCAGATGCTCGGCGAGCCGGCGCACCGTGCTGGCGTCGAACAGATCTGAGCTGTACAGGAATCCACCAGCCAGCCTCGCGTCGTTCTCGGTGAGGTCCAGCCGCAGGTCGAAATTGGCGAACTGCCTCTCCACGCGGGCCGGTCTGATCGTGGTGGTCCCCTGACCGTTGCGGCGAGGTGCTCGGTCGTCGTCGGCTGAGGGCATCGCACAGCTCAACGCACCGCCGGGTGTGTTGACGAAGTTGAACTGAACCTGGAAAACGGGGGTGCGGCTGCGGTCTCGGGCGGGTGCCAGATCGTCGACGAGGTGTTCGAAAGGAAGATCCTGGTGAGCGTAGGCTTCGAGGCAGGCCTCGCGTACCCGGCCGACGAGCTGGGCGAAGCTCGGATTCCCGCCTCCAGCGGCGCGGATCACGAGCGTGTTGATGAAGGAGCCGATTAGCTTCTCGGTCGCGGGATGGGGCCGGTTGGCGACCGGAATGCCGATTCCCATGTCGTATTGGCCGCTGTACCTGGCGAGCACAGTGTGGAACGCGGCCAGCGTGGTCATGAACATCGTGGCCCCCTGCGCGCGGCAGAACTGGCGCAGCCGATCGGTGATCCGGGCGGGGACCTCGAACGCGACGTTTCCCGCGGCCGCCGCATCGCGCACCGGTGGACGGGGGCGGTCGGTGGGCAGGTTCAGCGGCGGCAGGCTGGCGAGTTGACTGCGCCAGTAGTCCAGCTGCTGTTCGAGCACTCCGCGGGCCAGCCAGTCCCGCTGCCAGACCGCGTAGTCGGCGTACTGAATCGGCAGCGGTGGCAAGGTCACACGCTCGCCGTGAACCGACGCCTCGTATATGGCCATAAGCTCATCGCGCAGCACACCGGTCGACCATTCGTCGGAGACGATGTGGTGCGTGGTCAGGATCAGCACGTGATTCTCGGCGGCCAGCCGCAGCAACCGTGAACAGAGCAGCGGGCCGCGTTCAAGGTCCAGCTGCTGAATGGCCTCCTCAGCGATGATGCGATCGGCCTCATGGGCCGGATCCGGATATCCGGACAGGTCGGTGAAAGGAAGTTCCGGCGATGAGGGGGCGTGGATGCGCTGGACTGGGATCCCATCCGATGCGTGAAAGCTGGTGCGCAGTATCTCGTGCCGGGTAATCACCTCGCCGAGTGCGTCGCGAAGAGCCGCGATGTTCAGCGGGCCTCCAATCCGAAAGGCGACAGGCACGTTGTTCTCGGGGCTGCCAGGATCGAGTTGATCGAGAAACCAGAGGCGCTCCTGAGCATACGAGCAAGGGAATTCCACCGGGTCGGTCGCCTGCGCAGGAGCTTCGGTCGCCTGCGCAGGACCTCTGGGGGGAGCGTCTAAGACAGCACCGGAACCCGGTGCAAAGACCTCGCCAGACCGACCGTTCGAGCTTCGCATGGCCGCCCCTCTCGAAGCTGTCCGCGGGGGTCCTCGAAGATCGGTTCGGTCCAGCACGTGGACGATCTCCCAGACACGCCACGACAAAACAGGTTTTACTGATCCATCGGGGTATGTCAAGCTTAGGCTGCTGAACGAGGTCTTCGCGGAAGGCGGTTCGGATGTCTGACTCTCCGTCCCGGAGCGGCGCGTCAAGTGCGTCCTGCGACGACGAACCCTCGGGGGAACCACGACAGCCAACGACCGAAGCCCCCTGCGGTGACCTCGTGCAGAGCGGGATCGGCGATGAGTCTGTTCCGTTACGGCGCCTGCCCCGGATGTTCAAAGACGCCTTCCGCCTGGTCTGGGCGGCTGGACGTCGCGAGCTGTTGATCACGCTGGGACTCCGCCTGCTCAACGCTGTCGGTCTCACGGTCATACTGCTGCTCAGCCGGGACACGCTCGGCGCGGTACTTGCCTCTCAGCGGGTCAGCACGAGCACGTCCGATGTCTTGCCCAAGCTGGTGGCCGTAACGGCCCTCATCGCCGCCCTCGGCTTGTCCGGGGCCATCAGTCGCGAGATCACGATGGTTCTCGGTGAGCTGACTCGGCGGCACAGCCGGGCGAGGATCCTCGATATCGCGTGTGCTGTGGAACTCGAGGAGTACGAGAACCCCGCGTTCCACGACCGGTTGCTGCGCGCGTCCACGGGCGGCGAGCGGGCCATGAATCTGGTCGAGGGAATGCTCGGTCTGATCGGCGCATTCGCCGGTCTGCTCGGAATAATCGCCGCATTGCTCGAAATGCAGCCATGGCTCGTGCCGTTCGTGCTGGTCGCGGCCGTGCCTTTGCTTATCACTGGAGCCAAGGCCGGTGAGGCCCTGTTCGGCTTCACCTGGCGCCTGACGCCCACCGAGCGCGAGCGCAACTACCTCTACAACGTGCTGACCCAAAAAGACCCGGCCAAGGAGGTTAGGGCGTTCGGCCTGGCGGCGTTCCTGCGCGCCCGGTACGAGCGTGCCTACGACCGGCACTTCATCGAGTTCAGGAAAGCGGTCAAGCATCGCGTGCGACTCGTGCTGATCGGCATCACCGGGATGGCAGTCACGTTGATCACCATGATGGGCCTGCTGCTGTGGCTCGCGCTGAGCCACCGACTGAGCCTGGCCAGCGCAGGCACCGCCGGTGCCGCCGTGCTCATGCTGGGCGAGCGCCTTATGAATGCCGTCCAGAGCATGGGTGTCCTGTACGAGTCGGCCCGTTTTCTCCGTGACTTCACCAACTTCATCGAGATGGAGTCCACCATCGAGGAGCACAGGGCGGTCGGCGCCGCTGCTGCTGGCTTCAACCGTCTGGCGGTGGAGCGGGTGAGCTTCACCTACCCCAGTGCCGACGAGCCTGCGCTCCGGGACGTCTCTTTGGAGATTGGAGCCGGTCAGGTCGTGGCGTTGGTCGGCGAGAACGGTTCGGGCAAGACGACACTGGCCAAGCTGCTGTGCCGGCTCTACGTGCCACAAGCGGGACGTATCTCCTGGGACGGTGTGGACACGGCGGAGGTCGCACCGGACGAACTGCGCCGCAGCGTCGCGGTTATCTTCCAGGACTTCTTGCGGTACGCCCTGCCGGCGCGCGAGAACATCGGTCTTGGGCGGCATGAACGCATCGAGGACCGGGACGCCATCCTGGCGGCGGCGCGCCACTCGGGCGCCGACGGGTTCCTGGCCGCACTGCCGGCGGGCTATGACACAATCCTCAGCCCGGAGTTCCAGGGAGGAAAGGACCTCTCGGTAGGACAGTGGCAACGTGTTGCGCTGGCTCGGGCCTTCTTCAGGGACGCGCCCTTCATCATCCTCGATGAACCGACCGCCGCTCTGGACGCGCGGGCCGAGCACGAACTGTTCGAGAGCATGCGGACGCTCTGCCGAGGACGGTCGGTATTGTTGATCTCTCATCGGTTTTCGAGCGTCCGGATGGCCGATCAGATCTACGTACTCCACGAGGGACGAGTCATCGAGCAAGGCAGCCACGACGAGCTCGTGGCTCTCGACGGCCTCTATGCGGATCTGTTCACCCTGCAGGCCTCGGCATACCTCGATTCCGAGGCCGCCGCCTCTAGCTAGAGACCGCATCGGAAGGGGTGTCGGTGGAAGCGCCTGCGATCGAGATCGAGGGACTCCGCAAGGAGTATCGAAGGCTGCGCGGCGGTCGCACGGTGGCGGTCGACGGTCTGAACCTCACTGTTCCCCAAGGCGGTGTCTTTGGATTCCTCGGTCCCAATGGCGCAGGGAAGACGACGACGATCCGGTCCCTGCTCGGCCTCATTAGGCTCACCGCTGGACGGTGCCGGATCTTGGGCACCGACGTCGGCCGTGACCTGCCGCGCGTCATCGACGAGATCGGCGCCCTTGTAGAGGGCCCAGGGCTCGTTCCCGGACTGACCGGCCGGCGTAATCTCGAGGTCTTGGCCGTCGCCCGCCGGGTTGCGCCGAGGCGCGTCGATCAGGTCTTGGATCAGGTGGGTCTGACCGAGCGCGCCAAGGATCCGGTGCGCACGTACTCCATGGGTATGCGCCAGCGTCTCGGGGTCGCGGTCGCTCTGCTCAAGGATCCGCGCCTACTGATCCTTGACGAGCCGTCCAATGGGCTGGACCCGGCCGGCATCAAGGAGATCCGGGCGTTGCTGCGTCAGCTGGGCTCGGAGGGACGGACGGTGTTTCTGTCCAGCCATCTTCTGGCGGAGGTCGAACAGATCTGCGATCAGGTGGCGATCATCACGGCTGGACGATGCCTTACGCAGGGGCCGGTAGGCGACGTGCTGGCGTACAGGGGGACGCAGGGCATAGTGATCAAGCTCAGGGACGGTGCGTCAGGCATGGCTGTCTTGACGGCGGCAGGCATCCCCGTCACGGTCGCCGGCGAAACCCTGCGCGTCGGGCTGCCACCTGCAGAATCGGAACGGGTGATGAAGACGCTGGTCGACGCGGGTCTCATCCCGTATGAACTAAGGCCAGAAGACGTGACCCTTGAGACTGTCTTCCTGCGCCTTACCGGCGAGGAGGAAACGTGATCGCCTTGCTGAACAGTGAGCTGCGACGGTTGCTGAGCCGGCCACTGTTCCGCCTTGCCGCGCTGGCGATGCTCGCCGGTGTGCTCGTCGGCGGGTTGATCACGTTCGCTTCGACGAGTTCCATGAGTGAATCCTCATACCAGAGCAAGATCAGCGCCGAGATGCAGAGATGTGTCGCTCGCGGGGTGGTCCCGCCACAGGGCGGGCCGCGCCAGAACTCACCGGAATTCTGCCGCCGCTGGGCCAGGGAGGGCATCAGCGATCCACGTCTTCATCTCGCCAAGGCCCACGACCGCCTGGAATATGCCGTCGCTCCCTTGGTGATCTTCGGATGGTTGATCGGGGCCTCCTCGGTAGGCGGGGAATGGCAGAGCAGAGGTATGACGTCGCTGCTCACGTACGAATCCCGGCGTATGCGAGTGTTCCTCGCCAAGCTGTTGGCTTCGGGCTGGCTCGTCTTCGGCGGCGCGGTGCTCGCCATGGTGGCCTGGCTCGGCGCCATACTGCCGTCGTTGTACGCCCACGGAGGCGCGGAGGCCATAACAGGCTCCTGGTATGGCGAACAGATCCAGGCAGTCTTGCGGGCTGGTGTCCTGGCGGTCTTCGGCATGGCGCTTGCTTTCTCGTTGGCGTTTGTCGGCCGCAGCACCGCGTTCGCCCTGGGAGTGGGCTTCGCCTACGTGGTGGTTGCCGAGAATGTCATCGCCAGCGGCTTGCCCGGGTGGCGACGCTGGTTGCTGCTCGGCAACGCGATCGTCTTCGCCGAAGGAAAGGACAACGCGCCCCCGATTGACCATCGAACCGTGCTGCAGGCAGCCATCTTCCTGGGCGTCGTGGCGCTCACTCTTGTCGTCGGCGCGTATGGGGCTTTCCAGCAACAAGAGGTGACGTGACTCATGCATTCGCCGGAAGTTGTGGTCGCCATGCGAGGCACGTGGTCGCGACGCGCTGAACGGATCCGGCACGATCGGCCATGCGGTGCGCGGCGGTAACAGGATTGATGGTGTGCCAAACATATCAGGAAAACCTGTGATATCGTTGGAGGGCGTCAGAGGCGGGGCTTGCCTCTCTTGAGGAGTGGCCATGGAACGACTTCAGCTTGTGCCCTCTGAACTCGGGTGCGTAACGCGTCTCGTTGATTCGATCACTGCTCGCTACGACAGTGTCGTGGATCCGGCCTTTCTCGCGGAGGCGCCGGTCTTAGCGCACGAGTTGCCGGTTCGGATCCGCATGTTCCTATCCCGCTTTCGGCGGGAAGAGATCGGCTGCTGTGTCGTGACCGGGCATAAAATCGACGATGAGGCTATCGGGCCGACGCCCAGCCATTGGAACGAGATCGGCGCATCCTCGTCCACACTGCATCACGAGGTCCTTCTGGTGGTCTACACCTCTCTTGTCGGCGACGTGTTCGGCTGGGCCACACAGCAGGACGGGCGGCTTGTGCACAATGTGCTGCCGATACGAGAACACGCAAACGAGCAATTGGGTACGGGGAGCCAGACTCTTCTCACCTGGCATACGGAGGACGCGTTCCATCCATACCGGGGGGACTATATCGTCCTCGCCTGCCTGCGCAACCCTTACGCAGGCGTGACGACCATCGGGAATGTCGACGATCTCGACCTCGACCCCCGCACACTCGACATTCTCTTCCAGGAGCGCTTCATCATCCGGCCTGACGAATCGCATCTTGCCAAGAACAACAGCGCGCTCGGTGATGTCACCTTCAGCGCGATCGAAGCACTCGCGAGTGCACCTCCATGCGTCGCGGTCCTATTTGGCAGTCGAACGCAGCCTTTCGTTCGCGCCGACCCGTACTTTATGGACACACTCCCAGACGACCGTGATGCGGCCTGGGCATTGGGCGAATTCCAACGACAGATGGATGCTCGCATGCAGGACGTCGTCCTGAAGCCGGGGGACTTCTGTTTCCTCGACAACTACAAGGTTGTGCACGGGCGCAAACCCTTCAAACCGCGCTACGACGGCACCGATCGCTGGTTGAAGCGTGTATGCGTTACCAGAGACCTGCGGAAGTCGCGTGACGCCCGAGACAGTGTAACCAGCCCGGTAATCGGGTAAGGCGCGCGATCACGCGCGATCACTGTCGACTCTTGGCCTGTCGGCAAATCGTTGACGGACCGATGTCGATCGGCGCGAAGCTTCGCGGTTGGCCAGCCTGTGGCGCAGCTTTCCGTGATATACCCCCGAAGGTTTTCAGTGACCGATGAGAGAATGCGAAGTTTCCTCATGGCGCGCGTACGTGAGCGGTTGAGGGATCTTCAGGCACAGCCCGATACGGCTCTGGACCCCAGCTACTACAAGCACGTCGAACAAGTGATTGTGATAGCTTCCAGTCCGCGTGGTGGGTCCAGCGTGATAGCCGAGTTGTTGCGTCGCCGAGCTCCCGAACTTCTCCAGCCGAACGGTGAAACAGTGCCTCACCTCGCCCTGGCGAGGCTGCGTTACCCGGACGTCTCCAGCGGATCCGACTGGTTGGATGGCAATGCACCACCGGATGGCGTCGAGTATATCCGCGCCGCCCTTGGGCGAGAACTGGGCTTCCGGGTCCGTCGGCTGGACGGCGCCGCGCGCGCCCGGTTCGCCGTCGATCTCACCTGCCGGCTCACTATGCAGTGGCCAAACGAGACCTTCGAGGTTTCAGAGGTCGGGCGGTATATCGAAGACGCCTGCACCGACCTGACCGTTGAGCACGGCTGGGAGAAGTACGAATTTCGCGACGCGCAGGCATTCCATGTGGCCTTCCTGCGCCGCCTCACACGGGATCATCCTGGCATCGACCCGCTCTACTACGACTGGACGCTGACCTCGTTGCGACGGTATTGGTCCGGCTGGCCACTTCCGCTGGGACCTCCAGGAGATGTCCTCGTGGAGATGCCGCCTTTTCTTCTTACCTGGCCGCGGAGGTGTGTCACCATTCGACAGGTGAGCCAGCTTCCACTGCTGCTCAAGACATCCAGTGACGCCTACCGGCTGGATTTCATTCGCCGGCTCTTCCCGCGTTCCATGCTCAGGATCGTACACTTGGTGCGTAATCCAGCGGCATGTGTGAATGGTCTGATCGACGGTTGGCTGCACCGTGGGTTCTTCGCCGTGCGCGTCGCGGACCCTGAGCTTGCAATTGCCGGGTACTCGAATAGGTATCCATTATGGGGACGATCGTGGTGGAAGTTCGATCTCCCGCCGGGTTGGCGGCAGATGACCGATCGGTCGCTTCCCGAGATCTGTGCGTTCCAATGGGCGTCAGCGCATGAGGCCATCCGCGATCATCTCGCCCGTACCGATGCGGACCACTTTCAGGTGCGCTTCGAAGATCTGGAGCCTGCGCTGCAGGGGGGACCGCTCCCGCCCGCCTTCGTGGATTGGCTCTCCAGGGGCAATGGCTGCTCTGTCGCGGCCTCCGGCACGCCTATGGAACCAGTCATGGCGACAGTTAAACCCGACCCACATCGATGGCGCGCCCGTCGGGCGATCATCGAACCGGTGCTCGCCACCGACCAGGTCGCCGTCCTGGCGCGCGCCCTCGGCTATCACGTCATCGGCTGATGGACGGGCTGGGCCGGGGTGCCGATCTTGGCGCCTCTGGCGCGGGGACGTCGGCTAGCGGCCGCTTTGGCGCGGGGACGGCGGCTAGCGGCCGCTTCTGAACCTTCCGTCCACGAACACAAGCGGCGCGCGAGCAGGACAACAGGCGCCGCACTCCAGCACCGAACCGACGATGAGTTCGTGATCACCGACGGGATGAACAGATCGCAACTCGCAGACGAAGTAGGCCACGCATTCTGAAATCAACGGCACAGAAGATGGATCTCCGGTCATCGAGAACGCCAAGTCCGGTGAAGCGCCGTTGCGTTCACGCCATGCATAGTGATCCGCGTAATCACGCTGAGACTCGCTGAGTACGCTGATTCCGAAATGCAGGACACGCTCAGTCAGCGGCCTCAAGCGCCCTCCGACCTGGACGGCGACGCCCACTAGCGGTGGCCTCAGCGACAGCGAAACGAACGAATTCGCCGTCATCGCGTGCACCCCGTGGCCGTCTGCCGCGGCCACGACCGTGACGCCGGTAGCGAATCTCCGGGCCGCGCGGCGCAGCGACTCAGCAACTTCCTCGTGGTTCGCCTGAACGGTCATGACAATTACTTGCGATGCAACTCACACAAGAGCTGGTAGTTGGTCGGGAGCGTGTCGACGAGTTCGTGCTGCCGCCGCTTAACTGTTTCGAACAACTGTTCCGCCTGGTCAATGGACCGCGGTTTATATAGGAGGGCTGGCAGTGGCTGGTCGGGGAGGAATCCAAGGCCCGCGAATATGCAATAGTAGCTGCCGTTGGTCCAGAAGTTTCTGAATTCGGCCTCGAAGTTCGCATAGTAGTTGTTCTCGTCCGTGATCGGCGGGTTAATCGCCATCCCGGAGCGGTACATGTCGAGCTTCTCAAGGATGGTGTCCGGAAGATGGAGATCTTTATTGGCCTTCCAGAAAGGGGTGTCGGTTCGCGGCGAGAAGTAGAAGTGCGCCTGTATGAAGTCCCGAGTGTTGTCGAACATGGTCTCGATTTCCTTGTTGAAACGGTCTATCAAGACTGTGTCGAATCGTTTGTCGGGGAAGTGCTTGGCGAGCTGGTAGATGGCGGCCGTGATGAAGTAAATGCCACTGGACTCAAGCGGCTCGAGGAAGCATGAGGACAATCCGATGCCAACGCAGTTCCTCACCCAGGCGCGGCGGTTGCGCCCCACGCGGAAGCGGATCTGATTAAGGGGCGTTGTGGATGGATCGAGGTTCCAGAGTCTGCAGAAATCCTCGGTGGCTTCTTCCCGCGAAGCGAATTTGCTCGAGTAGACATATCCTGAACCGAAACGGCCGAGCATCGGAATCTTCCAGGTCCAGCCCGCGTCCATCGCAATGGCGGATGTATAGGGCTCCACGCCATTCTTGGCGTCGTCGTTCTTAACGGCGGTGGCGACCGCGCTGTCGCAGAGCAGGTGGTCGCTCATATCGAGGAACGGCTCTCCCATGGCCTTGTTGATCAGGAGACTTCGGAACCCGGAACAGTCCACGAACAGGTCGCCGGCCAGGACTCGGCCGCTCTTGGTCGTCAGAGCCTCGATGAAGCCCCTCTCGTCTACCCGGACGTCGCGCATCTCGTCTTGGACGTGGACGACGCCTTGTCTGCTAGTGGCGAACCGCCTGAGGAAGTCGGCGACGAGTTGCGCGTCGAAATGCCAGGCATAACGGGTCGCCGGTCGGCCGTCCAGCCACCGGGGGGCGCACTTGGCGTCCATGATGGGTGGCTCTTTGAAACATGCGTAATCGAACGGCTCGTCGGTCCGGCCGTTAACTCTGTTGTACAGCCAGTAGTGCGACAAAGGGATCTGGTCGCAATCAGGCAGCAGGCCGAACGGGTGGTAGAAGTGGTCGATGCGGCTGCCCAGCGGGCGCGGCCCGGGCATCGCGGCACCGGCAGTGCGCCAGTTGATGAACCTGACGGCGATCTTGAAACTGGCGTTGCACTCGCGCATCCAGTCGTCCTCGGCCAGCCCGAGATAGCTGAAGAAGGTCTTATGGAGATTGGGGACGGTCGCTTCGCCGACGCCGATCCTGGGGATCGACGGCGCCTCGAGCACGGTGATCTGAACGGAGCCTTGCAGCGCCTTCGAGAGGTAGGAGGCGGTCATCCAGCCGGCTGTTCCGCCGCCGAGGATCACGACCTCCTTGATCCGATGGTCCACAGTGATCACTCTCCGTTCACTCGGTAATGCTATTGGACGCGGCCAGAAAATGCTCTTCCCGCACACGTTCTTCGGCCGTGCAGTCGATATGTGCCATTGAAAGGCGAAGAATCGGCGGGGCCATCAGGGACGTCACGACCGCGACCAATACGATTACCGTGTAGATTTCTGAATTGAGTACGCCAAGCCGCAAGCCGACCGACGCCACGATTATCTGAATAACCCCTCGCGCGTTCATCCCAGCTCCGAGTGCGAGCGCTTCCCAACGATCGAGCCGACTGACCAGGGCGCCGATATAAGCCCCGGTGAACTTCCCGGCTATAGCAACGGAAAGAATGGCGAGCGCAGTAATAGCAACGAGCGGTCGGCCAAGATACGTGAGATTCATGCGCAGTCCGACGGTAGCAAAGAAGAAAGGGGCCAGAACTGATGTGACTACCGTTGTAAGCGATGCAATCTGGCTCGTATCGATGACGCCGCTCGCTTTGATGAGGATTCCGAATGTGAAGGCGCCGAGAACGGCCTCCAGACCCATCGACAGAGTCGCGGAAGCACCCAGCAGCAGTACCACCACGATCATCGCCGCGGTAGCGCCAGAGTCGGGGGCGCGTGCGGCCAGGCGAAGAAGGGCGCGGACCGATCGGCGCCCGACTGTGGCCGCGAAAACGAGGAAGCCGGTGAGATAGAGGAAAGAGCGTGCGGCGTCGCCGCCGCGTCCGCCCGTGATCGCCATCGCCGAGACGATCGACAACAAGAACCATCCGACGATGTCGTCGATAAATCCCGCGATCATGGTCAACTGTCCGATGTTTCTGTGCAGCAGGCGCATGTCCGCGAGGGTCTTCGCGATAACCGGGAGGGCGCTGACGCACATGGCGACGCCGATAAAAAGGGCGAATACCGTCCGATCTGCGGTGGGGCTCAGCAGGCTCGCAGGAATGAGAAAGCCGGCGGCGATTCCAAGTCCGAGAGGCAGTACGAGGCCGGCCACACTCACCTTGGCGGCCACGACTCCTCGGCGTCGCGCCAGGGTGAGATCCATCTGCATGCCGATCATCCCGATAAAGAGAATCACGCAGAACTGTGCGAAGGAGTCCAGAAGATGGAACTGATCCGCCTTTGCGGGTAGCAGCCATTCGGAGATCGTCGGCGCGACATAGCCGAGCAGAGATGGCCCCACAAGAATTCCGGCGAACAACTCTCCGACTACAGCTGGCATGCCAAGTCGCCCAGCCAGCCGCCCGAGAAGCAGGGCGAGCGCGAGCAACACCCCGATTTGGAGGAGGAAGACCAGCAGTGGGTGGGCGGCGAGCGGCGGTACGGGACTCGAAGTAATCAAGAGCAGGCCCTCCATACTCTCGATCGCCCCTCGGTCCTTCTCTTCCGACGAGCCTCCGAGACCCCAGAGAAATCAGGTGTTACTCCGAAATATCAGGGTAACCTGTTCTGGCATCTCGGTGCAACGACCGTGTTCGTCGTGGACCGCCTGGTGAGTTGGGTGTCGGCAGGCGGACGAAACAGGAGTCGCTGATGGATCACGCTGTGGCTGCCGTGAAGCACGGCGGACATGATCGTACGCTGGCAGGTCACGTACGCGGGAGACCGCGATGACGCAGGACCTACCAGACCCGATCCGGCTGGACCAGGCCACTCGCAGGATGCTGTGGGACGCCGTCGGCGAAGCGATTGAAGCCTACAGCCGGGACGTTGGTCATCTGTCGGCCGGTGGCATTCCGGACGTGGACGAGGTCCGCAAAACGCTAGATCGATTCGACTTCGAACGCCCTCTTCCGCCGCTCGAAGCGGTCAGTTATGTCATCGATGCGTTGCGTCACCTGCAGCCGCAAGTATCGCACCCCCGCCACTTCGGGTTGTTCGACCCATCGCCGACCGCCCTCGGCGTCTTGGGGGAGGCGCTGGCCGCGGCGTTCAATCCATGCCTCGCGTCATGGGAGGGGAGCCCGTTCGGCGTCGAGGCCGAAGACTTCCTCGTGCGGCAGTTTGCGCACCGGTTTGGTTATCCTGCGGAGGCGGCGGATGGAATCGTCACCTCAGGAGGCTCTGAAGCGAACCTGAGCGCGCTCATGCTCGCCCTCACCAGGCGATTTCCTCAGCACCGGGAGGACGGTCTGGGCGGGCTCGCGGGCCGGCCGGTGCTGTACGTGACGAGGGAGGCGCATCCGTCGTCACGGAAGGCGGCGCTGGTCGCCGGGCTGGGGATGGGCTCCGTGCGTGAAGTGCCGACCGACCACATGGACCGTATGGATGCGGCCGCTCTCGGCGAGATGGTCGACGCAGATGTCTGCGCCGGTCTGGTGCCGCTGATGGTTGTCGCGACGGTGGGTACCACGGGCTCCGGCGTCGTGGATCCGATCGACGACGTGGCTGACGTTGCCGACAGGCGTGGAGTGTGGCTCCATGCCGACGCCGCTTGGGGCGGAGCGGTCACCCTGCTGCCTGAGCTGCGCGGAGAGCTCAAAGGGATTCATCGCGCCGACTCGATCACCTTCGATCCCCACAAGTGGTTGTCGATACCGATGGGATGCGGCCTGCTCCTCACCCGCCACAGCGGCCTGCTCGACCGCGCGTTCGGCGTGGGTGCCGCGTTTCTAACCGGCCAGGACGGGCCTGTTCTTCGCGACCAGGACGGGCCCGCGCCCGATCCATATGGCAGATCCGTGCGGTGGTCG
>WNGG01009214.1_pt1 | contig 14153 bp, 13 predicted proteins | sample 5400661 | NCBI WGS metagenome assembly WNGG01 (sample SAMN13153372, study PRJNA577476) | soil metagenome | isolation source: 100 cm soil or saprolite under Garry oak tree replicate 1 | place: USA:California | collected 2016-06-15
GCGAATATCTTTGCCTCTGGATGGTCTTTAAATGCCTGCTCAAGTACGTCGGGTTGGAGGGGCTTCCCCAATTCGGTCTCCAGGTTGACCACGTTGGCCCCGGCACGATGCGAGATTTCAACGATTTGACCACTGAAGAAGCCCAGGCTGCCGGAGATAATCGTATCACCTTCCTCCAGGAGATTGCACAATACCGCCTCAGCACCCGAGAAACCAGAGCCGGAGACGCAAAGTGTCATTTCATTTTTCGTCTGGAACATCCACCGGAGCAGCTCGGCGGTTTCTTGCAGGATACCGAAGAATTCCAGGTCCAAATGTCCAAGCTGTGGCGCTGCCGTAATGCGCAGAATGCGCGGATCAACGTTGCATGGGCCGGGGCCGAGCAGCAACCTGTAAGAGGGATTGAGTTCCGGCGGGATGTGCTGCGGCGATCCTGCCTGTTGCTGTCCAACTGCCAGTTGTGTCATTGAAGATAGCCTCCCTTTCAGATAAGGACGCCAGTCATTGCGTCCTATGCTTAATCAAGCCCGGCATCTGTAAGTGAGGTGGTGGGACACATCATTTCACCCTAACCTCTTCCTCAAACAGATGTTGTAGCTTGTCTGCCTGATCGACTGTGATCAGGGTATCGATAAATTCGTCAAGCTCACCATTGAGCACTCCAGGTAGATTATGACGTGTCAGACCGATGCGGTGATCGGTCACACGGTCCTGTGGGAAATTATAGGTGCGAATCTTCTCACTGCGGTCGCCCATCTGCACCTGGGAGCGTCGCGTCTTGCTCAGCTCCTCCTCTCGGCGAGCCTGCTCTATATCCCAGAGCCGTGCCTTGAGTACAGAGAGTGCCCTGGCTTTATTTTTCAATTGCGACTTCTCATCCTGACAGGTAACGACCAATCCGGTGGGAAGATGTGTGATGCGCACCGCTGAGTCGGTGGTGTTCACACTCTGGCCACCATGGCCGGTGGAGCGGTAGACATCGACACGAATATCGCTATCTTTGATCTCAATCTCGATCTCGTCATCGGCTTCCGGCAGCACGATCACCTTCACCGTTGAGGTATGGATACGTCCATTTGCCTCAGTGACGGGGACGCGCTGAACACGATGGGTACCACCCTCGTATTTCATGCGACTATAGGCACCCTTGCCTTTGACGATGAAGGTTATATCTTTGATGCCGCCCTGTTCAGTTTCATTGACATCTAGAATTTCGATCTTCCAGCGTCGTCCCTCTGCATAGCGGGTATACATACGGACGAGTTCCGCTGCAAAGAGGGCGGCTTCGTCACCGCCAGCCCCCGCTTGAATGCTAACAATGGCATTTTTCTCATCCATGATGTCTTTGGGCAGCAGAGACACTTTTACCTCTTCAAGCAACTGCTCTTTTCTGGCTCTGAGGTGTTCAAGTTCTTCACGGGCGAGTTCACGAATCTCGGGCTCGTCGCTGCTCTCATACATCTCCTGGACTTCAGCAATCTGCCTATCATTGTCAACCAGTTCGTGGTATTTCTGGACGACCTCCTCGAGTTCGGCATGCTCACGACCATAGCGCTGCAAGAGGGGAATATCGTTGAGCACCTCTGGCTGAGACATCAATGTATTCAGTTCTTCATATCGCTGTGCCAGGTCGGCAAGTTTCTCTATTAAATCCATGTGAAATGTGTTCCTCCCAATATCTCCAACTTCCGCCCGAGCCCTCACCCCGCCAGGGCGACCGCAAGGGCCCTCCCTACCTCCCATCACCACCCTCGCCCCTACCCAACTACGGCTACGCTTCCCTGTGCAGCCCCCGATTGTGGGGAGAACCGCAGGTAGTATCTCTGCTACAATGGCGGCTTCTTTACTTCATAGTACCATATTTTGAAGTATGCCGGAGCGGACAATCTGTTGTGAATTATCTGTAGAGCACCCTCTCCGGGGGAGAGGTAAGAGATTTATCCAGCACGTCATGTGGGCTATTTTGTGCGAGGGCGCAATGAGACGTCGCTACCCGGCAGCAAGCAGGTAGCGTTCGGTGGTTTCACGGTGAATGAGGCGTGAAAGATATGTAATTGTGGTTGTGATATATGTGAATAAACTCATACTACTATTATAACATGCGTTACCTGGTTAAACATTCCCTGGAGGTGCTCTGGATTCTAGCACAAATCGGAGGTTGGAATGTAAGGGCGCAATGATGATTTTCCCAATCAAAACCGGTCCTGTATGGATTACCCACATCGTCAGTGGGGAAGTGTCAGCACATCGTATGGCAAGCGAGCGGTGAAAGAACGATGGACATCACTGCTTGTTTGCTACACGATGTCCTGACCATCACCACCCGACGATGTGGGTAATCCATACACCGGTCCTGTCATGCCTCGCCTCGCGAAGCATCTGAATTCATAATTGCGCCCACGGGGTGGGGTGGGGGGACCTCGTGGGCACCTGTGCTCCGATCTTGAAACTCTACAAGCTTATAAAGCGTGCTTTTATATGGGGCTGTGACTAACGTTGTTTGTCAACTGATGAGAAAGTGAGGAATCCATCATGGCAGTTACCGATAACCTGAATAGCAATCGTGTAAAAGATGTAAGCGGGAGAGCCAGAGGCGCTGCACAAGCGACGCTTACCGTCGTGCAGGAAAAGGTACAAACTGGCTTAGAGAGAGCGCAGGAAGTCGTACAAGAGGGGGTTGAGCGTGCCCAGGATTTGCTGAAAAAGCAGCGTACTGACAACCGTATGAAGAAGGCCCAGAAGTCCGTAAAGGGTGTTCAGGAATCTGTACAGTCGGGCGTGGAGAAAACGCAGGCTGCCCTGGCTAGCGGGCTAGATGTTGCCCAGCAGACCTGGGAGCAGAGTGCAAAACGCGCTCGCAAGAATCTGAAGAAGGCCCAGAAGAACGTGAAGGGTATGCAGGGTTCGGTACAGGATACTGTACAGTCCGGGTTAGGGAAGGCCCAGGATAAGCTTTTCAGTGGGCGCGATGTAGCTCAGGCCGCCCTTGTAGCTGGTCTGGGTGCGGCTCAGGATGTTTTGGAAGAGAGCACGAAGCGCACTCGCAAGAGCTTGAAGAAGGCGAAAGAAAATGTCCAGTCTATGCCGGAGTCCCTGCAGGGTAAACTCGAACGGCGGGCTCGCAAACGCAGAAGGGCAAGAGCTGCTTTCCGCATTGGCTTACTGACGGGTGTAGTGCTTGCACTGCTCTTCACACCATGGCCTGGCTCAGAGATTCGCCGCCAGATAGGAGTCTGGTGGCAGCAACTGCTTCAGCAGGGCCAGCAAGCGAGCGAGAAGCTGTCCAGTGCTGCTCGTTCAGAAGTCCCCAGTGGCCCCCGGTACTGATCGAATCCGGAGGTACAAGAGTGATGAAAATCGGCAGGAGTGCAGAGGGCGGCCAGCCCTCTGCCGGGGTTTGGGGTGTCCCCAATGAATCCTCTTTAACGGCTTTGATATGATGCGGCACGGGCTGGCGACCCCAGGGTCGCCAGCCTGCGCTACTTATTTCCTTCTTAAGGGTGCCAGGTGTGCCAGGTCATTCAGTACATATAGCACCCTCCGTTTCCCCGATGCACGTACAATCGTAATCGAAGTATTGCCTGCTGGAAAGAAGAACTCTTTCTGCAGCCCTAATACTTCGGCAACATAGGTGTTCACAACACCACCATGGCAGAAGATCAGCACACGTTGCCCGACATTCCGGTACGCAATTTCATCGATGGCTTCAACCACGCGCTGCCGGAACTCCTTTGATGGCTCACTTCCTTCGATGACATCCCAGTTACCGGCTTCACCTGCCTTGCGCACAATCTCTAATTGCCGCTCCTGCAAGGCTTTGGTCAGGGCTGCAAGGTTAGTAGTGTCTGTCGGTAAGGGAAGGACTTCGCCGATGTGAACCTCTTTGAGCGCTGGAACAGTGATCGGCGTCAATGCCATCCGCCCGACTAATGGAGCGGCTGTTTCCAGGCAGCGCCGTAAAGGGCTGCTGTAGATGGCATCGAAGTTGAGACTACTGAGACGCTCTGCTAATGCCTGTGCCTGCTCACGTCCTATGCGACTGAGAGGCAGGTCATCATAGACCCCACTGGGGATGATTTCATCTTCATCCGGGATGGCGTCAGCATGGCGGATGATAAACAATTCAGCAGCGTTACTACGCTGAAATAGAAATGGATCGTTCATTCTATGTTCCTGTAAATTTTTATATCTATGAACCGTGGCAGATTTTCAGGGCGCGACGGGCCAGCGCGGGAACTCCTTCACCCAATTGTGCAAAGAAAGGATCGTCGGTGGTGCCTGCACGATGGCGTGAATAGCTCCCTTCCAGTAGTATTGCCAGTTTCCAGATAGCCAATGCCTCGTAGAAAGCCATATCACGTATGGTGCGCCCGGTACGCTCTGCATAGTAGTCAGCCAGTTCTGCTCGTGAGAGGAACCCGGGCCTCTCCATGGCCCGCCACATGTCTGAGGTAAACTCAGGTTCCGGGTCGCCGGGTTCGCGCCAGAAGGAGAGCAAGTAGCCAACATCAGCCAGGGGATCACCGATCGTCGCCATTTCCCAGTCGAAGATGCCGATTACTCGTGGAGCATCATTGGCGAACATGGCATTGTCCAGGCGGTAATCGCCATGCACAATGGTTGCTGGCCCTGAGATGGGCATATGCTCTGCTAGCCATGTGGACACTGCGTCCAGGTCGGGTAGTGGGCGTTGACGGGACTTCTCAAGCTGGCCTGTCCAACGCCGCAACTGTCGCTCCAGGTAACCCTCTGGCTTCCCAAAGTCACCAAGGCCAACGGCACGCCAATCGACGCTATGGAGTTCTGCCAGGGCGTCGATCAGTGCCCGGCTGATGGCCTGTCGCCCGGTGGTACCGCTGGCAAAGTCCGGTAGCTCCTGGCGTATCACGATACCATACAGGCGCTCAATTAAATAGAAGGGAGCACCAATCACGTCGGTATCTTCGCAGGCCAGCAGCACACGCGGTGTTGGAACGCTGGTAGTGTTGAGTGCTTTTAATACGCGATACTCGCGCAGCACATCATGTGCGGTTGGTAGCAATGGCCCTCGCGGTGGACGACGCAAAACCCATTCCTGTGTCCCACGTCGAATGAAGAATGTCTCGTTAGAGTGCCCACCTCGAATGCGTTCAACAACGAGGGGAGCATCCTCTCCGGGGATATGCTGAGCGAGATACCGACGGAGATTCTCCTCGTGAATCAGTGGAGGAAGTGTTGTCATAGAATCGTTGGTGCGGAGACCCCCGACATTCATGCGGGGAAGGAAGCGCCTCTCCCAGCTGCCCCATGGGTGGGCAAGACAAGTGGCCGGGAGCCAGCTTGTCTTGTGCTGGTACAGCACTCCTTCCGCCCTCCTTTCTTCTGGTTGCCCCTTGCGGGGGAGAGACAGAAACACGGTCTGCCTCTCATCTAGCCTCTAAAAGCAAGAGGCCCGTTCCCGTGCGAACGTCAGGTGCCCTTCGACAAGGATAGTGGGCAGTTTGTGCGTGAACAGCACTGGCTCGTACCCCGCAAGCCTGTTTAACCATTCACCGTAGAGCGGAGAGCTAGAGCAAGCACTCTCCGGTACCTATGGATTTGCCCCTATCGTAGCCCGGTAGCCAACTTGAGTGTATCCAAGTTGTGTGCTCTGGCTGAGTCTAGTCAAGTCGAGGCTTGTAGGGACAGGCAGAAGTCACCCCCACTGCAAGCCCCCTGGCTTCAGCCGGGGGTCCTTGACCTGATCTTCGTCCTTTGATGTATCCTTGGAAAACGTGTTTGGTAGTGGCGACCCTTGCGGTCGCCCTGTAAGCAGCATCTTCGTCCTTATTTGGTCAACTGTCGAATAACTGCCTTAGCCAATGCCTGTTTATGCACTTCATCGGGGCCATCAGCCAGGTGCAATGTGCGACCGTGCGCCCACATAGAAGCAAGTGGAAAATCATCAGAGACGCCTGCACCACCAAAAACCTGCATGGCCCGGTTGACGACGTTTGTGAGTACTTCGGGTGCCACAATTTTGATCATCGCGATCTCTTTCTGTGCAGCCTTTTTGCCCAGATTGTCGATCATCCAGGCTGCTTTGAGGGTCAGGAGCCGCGCTTGCTCGATCTCCAGGTGCGATTGGGCAATCCAATCCTGGATAACGCCTTGCTCGGAGAGGGGTTTGCCGAAGGCTACTCGCGTTGTGGCACGCTGGCACATCAGCTCCAGGGCACGTTGAGCCGCTCCAATCGCCCGCATACAATGGTGGATCCGTCCTGGTCCTAAGCGTGCCTGGGCAATCGCGAAACCACTGCCTTCCTCTCCTAGCAAGTTACTTACAGGGACCCGCACGTTCTCAAAAATGATCTCGCAGTGGCCTTCGTTATCTATGTAACCCATTACCGGGAGGTTGCGCAAGATGTCCACCCCGGGAGTATTTCTTGGTACGAGCACCATACTTTGCTGTCGGTGTCTATCAGGATTATTGGGGTTGCTCTTGCCCATCACAATGAAAATTGTGCAGCGTTCGCGAGCCGCGCCTGAGATCCACCACTTGCGCCCATTCAGAACATATTCATCTCCCTCACGTCGAATGGTCAGCTGGATATTCGTGGCATCCGAGCTGGCGACATCTGGTTCGGTCATGGCAAAGGCCGAGCGAATCTCGCCATTGAGTAAGGGCAGAAGCCATTGCTTCTTCTGTTCTGGTGTGCCGAACTGGGCCAGTATCTCCATATTGCCTGTATCGGGGGCAGCACAGTTAAACACTTCGGATGCCCAGCCAACGCGGCCCATGACCTCGGCCATTGGTGCATATTCCAGGTTTGTTAGACCAGCACCGTACTCTTTATCCGGCAGGAAGAGGTTCCAGAGTCCCTCAGCCTTTGTCTTCTCTTTTAACTCGTCCACAATTTCAGCATGGTGATGCGGATTGCCCGAAGCGGCAATTTGCTCACGGTAGGTTTGCTCATTGGGGTAAATATAGCGCTCCATGAAATCATTCAGGCGTTTCAGTAGCCCATTGACTCTCTCTGAGTAGGCAAAATCCATTTGATGCTCCTCCCTAAAATTCTGCACGTCGTTCCTTTGACTATATCACATCCACAGTTGGGAAGACAGGCAAGCCCTTCCTCTGCTTCCCCTACAAATCAGAGTCGGCATCCCCGTGGTTGGGTAGGGGCGACCCTTGCGGTCGCCCTGGGCGGCGGGGCAAGGCTCATTCAGAAACTCCCCAAAATCTGCCGATATAACGGAATAACCCTCTCCTCTCCATTGTTATACACTGTGATTAGCAATCTCATGCCAGGAGTGCTAGACAAACAGGCGTTGGCGTGCTATAATTTCTAGCACTCATCTCGTGAGTTTGCTAAAAGTAAGGATGCCATATTCGCATCATAGACAAGGAGCCAATTTAGAATGAAATGTGAACGATGTCAAATTAATCCCGCCCGTGTCCGTGTTGACCAGATCGTCAATGGTCGCCGTGAACAGCATTACCTCTGCCAGCAATGTGTAGATGAATTGATGAACATGGCGATGAACTCGATGGGTGGTGGAGATGGTGAGGGTGTTCCTGGTGGCCCCTTCGGTTTTGTTCCCAATAATAATTCTTCCCCTGCCGCTAACGGAGCGAATACTGCTACCGCTCAGGGACAGGGTAAATATAGTAAAACACCGACCCTGGATCAATATGGACGTGACCTCACAGCCGAGGCTGCTACAGGTAAGCTTGATCCCGCTGCCGGTCGTGAGCGTGAGCTTCGCCGGGTGATCACCGTGCTGGGACGGCGACAGAAGAACAATCCCGTCCTTATCGGAGAGCCAGGCGTTGGTAAAACAGCAATCGTTGAAGGGTTGGCGCGGCGTATTCATGCCGGAGATGTTCCTGCAGCATTGCGTGGCAAGCGTATTGTCTCTTTGAATATTGGCGGTACGGTGGCAGGTGCAATGTTCCGGGGGCAGTTTGAGCAGCGTATCAAGACTATGCTTGAGGAACTACGCCAGGCTCCAGAAGTAATCCTCTTCATCGACGAGTTGCATACGGTCGTCGGAGCAGGGGCGGCTGAGGGAGCAGTTGGCGCAAGCGATATGCTCAAACCCGCGCTGGCGCGTGGCGAGCTGCGCTGTATCGGTGCAACCACCCTGGATGAATACCGGAAGCATGTTGAGAAAGATGCTGCCCTGGAGCGCCGCTTCCAACCTGTAATGGTCGATGAGCCATCGGTGGAAGAGGCTGTCGAGATGCTGCACTCAGTGCGTGCCAATTATGAAGCGCATCATGGAGTGAGCATCACTGATGAAGCGATAGAAGCTGCTGTCAAGCTCTCTGATCGCTATATCAATGATCGTTTCCTGCCTGATAAAGCTATCGACGTGATGGACGAAGCTGGATCTGCTCTGCATTTGGAAGCGACAGAGAAGGGCATTGTCAGCCCGACCCTGGTCAAAGACCTGGAGGCAGAACTGGCGGATATTCAGATCAAGAAGGAAGCTGCTGCCAATGCTGAGGATTATGAGCAGGCAGCGTTGATGCGACAAAAGGAACTTCAGGTGCAGACTAAGCTCGACAAGGCGCGTGCTGAAGCTGGTGGTTCAATGACCTTGATCGTGACACCAGAACAAGTTGCGAGAGTCGTTGAGAACTGGACTGGTGTTCCGGTGAGCCAGATGCTCGAGAGTGAGCGCCAGAATCTGCGTAACCTGGAAGATGACCTGCGCAAGCGTGTGATCGGCCAGGACGAGGCGATCAGTGCTGTTGCGCGTGCTATTCGTCGCTCGCGTGCGGGTCTGAAGGATCCCAAGCGGCCAATTGGTTCGTTCCTCTTCCTCGGCCCAACCGGTGTAGGTAAGACGGAGCTGGCGAAGGCCCTGGCTGCTGAACTCTTTGGTGGTGAAGATCATATGATCCGACTCGACATGTCAGAGTACATGGAGTCGCATACAGTCTCGCGCCTGTTTGGTAGCCCGCCAGGGTATGTCGGATACGATGAAGGTGGTCAACTGACCGAGCAAGTACGGCGTCGCCCGTATAGCGTCATTCTGATGGATGAGGTCGAAAAGGCACATCCTGAAGTTTTCAACGCACTGTTGCAGATTATGGATGATGGTCGTCTGACCGATGGTCAGGGGCGCACAGTAGACTTCAAGAATACCGTGGTGATCATGACCAGCAATGCTGGCACTGCCGATCTCAAACGTGCTATGCGTATCGGCTTCTTGCCGAGCAAGGCCGGAGAAGGCAGTGATGAGCAGCACGAGGCGATGCGCTCGAAAGCGATGGAGGGACTAAAGCGCATGTTCCGTCCAGAGTTCATCAACCGCATTGACCAGGTAGTGGTCTTCCATTCTCTGGGCAAGCCAGAACTCTACCGCATCGTCGATCTGTTGCTGACCCAGGTGCGCACACGACTGAGCGAGCAAAAGATCAACCTTGTTATCAGTGACGAGGTGCGAGACTTCTTGCTGAGAGAAGGCTACGACGAAGAGTACGGTGCTCGACCGTTGCGCCGGGCTATCCAGACCTATGTCGATGATGCATTGGCTGATGCTGTATTGGCTGGCACGGTTGCCCCTGGTCAGACCGCGTTGGTGATGATGCTCGATGGCCAGGTTGTGGTTGAGGCGCAGGAAGTGGCACAGGCGGCCTAAGCGTACAGTAGGGTGTCTAAATAAGAGAAAGGGAGCGTGAGTTAGTCATGCTCCCTTTCTTCTTTATTTATATCGACAAAAGCAATCCAGACTGTAGGCGCCGATTTATCGCAGCGCACCGCCGATTATGGTTTTTAACAATCAAAACCGGTATTGTCATGCCTCGCCTCGCGAAGCATCTCTCTGCCCATCGAGAGAGACCCTTCGCTTCGCTCAGGGTGACAAAACTTTACCGATGTGGGTTGGTAAATTTCATTATCGGCCAGTCGCTGTCCGATTATTTTATCAACACGCATTATCGCGCCCTGGGTGGGGCGGGCCACACACCGCCAACAGGATCAAAAGCGGTGAGAACCCAACGTGCTGTAGCCTCGTCTGGGGCCGTAACCATTAGCCTGGCAAGTTGACGAAGCTGCTGGTACTTATTGAGACGTACTACTTGTTGTTGTGCCAGTTCTGTGAGGTTAGGGAAACGTGCTTCTATGATATCTATGAGTAGTTTCTGTTGCGCCAGGATGCCTACTCTATTGAAACGATTTCGAACATCTTCATCTGTATACAGATGCAGTTTTTCAATAAGTGTCGCTCCTGGTAGGGACTCAGTGGTTATCTCCCCTGCTCGTAAGAGCTCAGGAATTATCTCTGCTGCATGTTCTTCTATGTGGGATATGAGCATATTATGCACTTCCTCGTCATTGGACATATTGTCAGGTCCCTCCTCACCAAGTTTTTAGAGCCGTAAGATACTTGTTCGCTCTATAGAGGGTATTTCTTTTCCTCTCGCCTCAATTAGGAAACTATGGCGAGAGGGAGATATTCCTCCACTTCTTTCCCCAAATTTTGATCATCTGATCCCCGCCACTGGCAAGCATCTGCCCATCAGGACTGAAGGCAATGGAACGAATCCTGATTGCATGCCCTTGGAGGGTGCGCAACAATTGGCCGCTGGGCAGGTTCCACAGCTTGACTGTCTGAAAGGAACGAGATGCGAAGGGGCATGGTATAATACACTCGCAAATCAGCGGAGAATGAGTAAGGGAGTCAACATATGGCGACGAATCCGGTGCAGCAGCACATCTCATTTGAACAATACTTGCTGCTGGTTAGTAGCTCTGACCGACGCTACGAATATTACGATGGCGAGGTACGTCTGATGGCAGGCGGATCATCGAATCATGCTACAATTGCGCTCAATTTCGGGGTAGCACTTGACCAGGCACTTGGTGATGATGCTCCCTGCCGTCCGTATGTAACTGATAAGCTGGTATGTTTGACTCCCACTAAAACCGTGATACCAGACGTCGTTGTTTCCTGTGACATCGCTGATCATAGGGAGTCCCAAATCATCGACTCGCCTGTTCTGGTCGTCGAGGTGCTCTCAAGGTCGACAGAGATGACTGATCGCTTCGTCAAGTTGGCGCTCTACCAGGCAAAAGAGAGTATTCAGGAAATCATCTTTATCAGTCAGGCCCTTCAGCGCGTCGAGGTTTTCTCACGTTCGGTTACTGATTGGCTCTACCACCAGTATGGAGCCGGACAAAGCTTTCACCTGGCGAGCCTGGATATTGAAATTGAGATACGCCAACTCTACCGGCGTCTCTCTATTCCTGCGGTAATTGAGCAGGTGGAAGAAGAAGGAGAGGATATGCCGGAACCGGAGCAATGACAGCCATTGCTTTTGCAGGCACATTGGCTCATGGCAGGAAACCCCGTAGGGGCCGATTTATCGCGCCCACTGCCGATTTATCGGCCCTGGGTCTCCTTCACGTATTTAGCGAACGCACCACTTGGTATACAGGAAGCCAGATTTGAGCTGAGATGGTTGGGGGAGAAGATAGTGTCCTTGAACTCACAAGGAAAGCGAGGGTCCAGTGAACAACATCACAGAAACAGGTGCTACACTGCAACTATTAAAGCTGACAGACGTCGGGCCTGCTGAGGAGTTTGAATTTGAGCCAGCCCCTCGGCTGAATATCATCACGGGCGATAATGGCCTGGGGAAAACTTTCTTGCTGGATTGTGCCTGGTGGGCATTGACGGGAGAGTGGGCAGGTGCGAAAGCTTATCCGTATCAGGCTACCATGCAACGTCTGCCAGGAAAGGTCGAGCAGCAAAATGGAGCGAAGCGGACTCCGAGTATTGCCTTTCAAATTGGCAAAAATGGCCGTCAGAGTCCAGTCTATGAAGCCAGATATAACCGGGGTTTAAACGATTGGAGCAGGGATTCTCAGCGTCCGACGTTGTTGCCAGGTTTATCCATCTTTGCCCAGGCTGATGGATCATTTACTATATGGGACCCGGCAAAGTTGCTCTGGGCAGACATGAATCCACATGCGGAGGCACTTTTACGCCTCTCCCGTTCTCAAGTCTGGAATGGTGTACGCAAAGAGCAAGATGGTGAAGAAGTAGTACCATGCCCCGGGTTGCTTCAGGACTGGATCTATTGGCAAAATGCTGACAAGCCCTTATTCGACATCTTCAGCGCTGCCCTCAAAACACTTTCCCCTCATCCGACAGAGACGCTCATTCCCGGCCCGGCAACGAGGCTGCCACCAGACGGAAGAGCCATTCCTACGCTAAAGTTCTCATACGGGGAAGTCCCAATCACGTTGTGTTCCGCTGGCATTCAGCACTTCCTGGCCCTGGCATATGTCCTCGTCTGGGCATGGAACGAACACATTGTCATCTCAGGGTACATAAACAGAGCACCAGAGCACAGCATCATTCTGCTCATTGATGATATAGAAACGCATCTGCATCCTTTCTGGCAAAGAACAATTATCCCCGCTTTAATGGATGTGCTTCAAAAGCTCACTGGCCAGGTACAAACCCAGATATTGCTTGCAACACATTCTCCGCTTATCCTGGCTTCTCTAGAACCCATCTTTGATGAAAAGAGCGATAAACTGTTTCACCTGTACCTGGAAGATAGTTCTGTGAAGTTGGAGCACGTGCCTTTTGTGAAGCGAGGACGAGTTGATCGCTGGCTCATCTCCGACTTATTCGGCCTGCAACAGGCTCGCTCAAAGGACGCAGAGGAAGCTATCGAGGAAGCGAAACGCTTACAACAGGTGCGAGAGCCAACAACAGAAGAGGTCAAAGCCGTTTCTGACAAGCTCCTCAAAACATTGGCAGAGGACGATGATTTCTGGCACCGCTGGACCTATTTTGCTGAACAGCGGGGTGTTCTAGTATGATTCTGCTGGAACTATACCACCTCACCCTTATTTCTTTTTCCATAGCTTGATGGTGTTATCATCGCTGCCACTAGTGAGGAACTGACCATCAGGACTGAAGGCAATGTCACGAACCCCGTCTGAATGCCCCTGGAGGGTGTGCAGCAGTTGGCCGTGAATGCCCTTCAAGAGTACGTAGCAAAGTAAATTCTTCAGGCTTGATAGCTGGTGCATATCTTGCTGGTGCAGGTCTCAGCGGTTGAGCAGGTATGGACTGTGGTTGCAGTGGAGGTACAGGAGTCCCTGAACGTGCTGGTTGGCCGACCTGTTCCAAGGCAGTGGCAAAGTCCTGCACGCTGGTAAATCGCTGATGTGGATCTTTGGCAAGTGCCTTCATTACCACCTGCTCAACCTCCGGCGAGACCGCTGGCACCTTCTCGCGTAAAGGCGGAGGAGGGGTGAGCGCATGTTGCATGGCGATCTCTACATATGCCCCACTGAACGGCCATGAACCGCTCAACCACTCGTAGACAACAACGGCTAAGGCATATTGATCACTCGCCAGGCGTGGTTTCCCCTGTAACTGTTCAGGAGCCATATAGGCGACGGTGCCAATAATATCCTGGGTATTCATAGAGTGCGAACTGTGAGCCACAACAGCAATACCGAAGTCACTGAGTAAGATGGTATTGTTTGGCTCCAATAACATGTTTTCTGGCTTCACGTCACGATGGACCAGTTTTTGATCGTGGGCATACTGTAAGGCTGCGGCAACTTGCTTTATGTGTGGGAGGATCGTTGTGAGCGTGAGGCGTGTGCCCTTGGGGTAACGCTGACGTAGAGTGCCATTGGGGGCATAGTCCATTACCAGAAACGGGACACCGTAATCCACACCAAAGTCTAGTACTCGTACAATGTGAGGATGCCTCAGGCGTGCGATGGTACGCGCTTCGTTGCGGAATTGCTCTATCTCCTCGGTAGTCAGCCTGGCTGTCAAGACCTTGATGGCAGTTTCTGTGCCAAGATGAATGTGTTCGCCGAGGTAGACCTGGGCGAAACCACCCTCACCAAGAAGACGGGTGAGTCGATAGTTGCCCAGTTGTTGCCCTATACGGTCTGCCATCCCTAGAACCTCCTTCGGAGTTCTGTTCGGGGATTCCTGTTCGATGGATTAATTGTAGAGGATTGGAGGGAGGATGTCAAGGAGATACGATCTCTTGTTTTTCCTTCTCCTCCATGGTATACTTAAGAACAAGCAAACAGCGAGACTCGCTCTTTCCACAAACACCTCTCCTGTGACAGGAGACAGTGACACACCTCACAAAAGAAAAAAACACAGCCCGTCACAAGTGTCCCAAGTCCCAA
>WNGG01001993.1_pt2 | contig 14151 bp, 12 predicted proteins | sample 5400661 | NCBI WGS metagenome assembly WNGG01 (sample SAMN13153372, study PRJNA577476) | soil metagenome | isolation source: 100 cm soil or saprolite under Garry oak tree replicate 1 | place: USA:California | collected 2016-06-15
GCTTGAGCTTTGTACCAGTGGCCAGCGGAGTAGCGCTCGCAAACCCTGGCGACGTCAGGCGGAACAACGCGTTGGTGTTGCTGGTCGGTCCCACGTCCAGCAGCGCGAACACACTCCAGCCTGGGTTCACGTCGTCAGTGACCACGGCGGACGGACTCGCCTTGATCCATCCGGCAGGGCCGATCGGCTGGGGGCGGGTCACGGGCGGATCGAAGGGCGCAGCACCGAAAGTGATCGGCGGGAGCTGGTAGACCGCCGCTGGCGGGTTCGGCAGCTTCCAGTTCGTATCAGTCCCTTCGTCGCCAATGAGCAGGGTGCGGTCGGGGGCGAGGGTGAGCGAGTACGGCCGCACCAACGGCAGCTGTGCCGTGAGGGTGTAGGCCGTCGCGAAGCGACCCGGTGCCGGCTGGCAGAACCACAGCTTGCTCGAGTCGTCGATTGCGATCCGCGGCACCACGGCACCGGTCGCGTACAAGCCGAGGAACCGATCGAGCCCCGCCTTGAGCCCGCGCTGCCGATAGGCGACGGCGATCTCGGCAGTAATCTTGCGACGCTGATAGTCGGTCCACGTCGGCGGGAACTCGAGAGCCACCCAGGTGGCGAGCCACGAGAGGAAGCCAGCCGGGGTCTTCCACGGGTCGAACAGCTCCGGGATACGCGCGATCACCTGCTCGATGCCATCGTGCTGGTGATCGACGTGCGTCACCGCGACCCCGTCGGCGATCCCGGACAGCACCTTCTCGAACGGGAGCAGGGCGGTGGCCAGCGAGAATGCCGGTGGCGGCGGCTCGGCGTCCCAGAGGACCGGGGGCAGGAAGCGCAGATAACTGCTCGGTTGCGGCACGTGGCGCTCCTAGACCTGCCCGACGGTCGCCTGGCCCGCCGGGTCCCAGCAGACTAGCTCGTAGTCCGCGACCCGTACCCAGGGTTGGCCAACCGACAGCACGAACGGTCGCTCTACCCCCGCATTCCAAGCGCCCCCTGGCCCAAGCGGGGGCTGATGGTAGAGTGGCACGGTGGCCTCCAGCTTGAGGTCCGAGATGAAGCCGATCTGGTCCGGCGGCACGATGGCCTGGAACAAGTCCGAGATGTAGACGTGCTGGCCCACCTGCCAGCCACGCCCGTCGAGGCCACCGTAGACGGGGTGCAGGTACTCGCGGAGGTCCGCTTCGATGGTCGCCTTGAGCGCCGCCGGCCCGGCGATGAGTCCGAGATCGACGGCCTTCTTCCAGACCGCAGCGGTGACGGTCACCTTGACCGGCAGGTAACGCGGACCCAGCACCACCAGGTGCGCGGTAACGTCGCGCCGGTGGTCCAGCGCGGCCTGCACTTCCCGCAGCAGCTCCTTGCTGGGCTCCGGGAGATCCACCACCTCGTCCATGGGAGGCACGACGATCACGTTGACGTTGCCCCGCGAACGATCGATCGCGCCGTACTGCCAGCCGTCACCCTTGTACCAGATGGGGTTGTTGTTGATGTCGAGGATCGTCGCGTCCGCGTCGTGCAACGTCGGCGGCAAGCAGCGAACGATCCGCACGTCGGTCGTAGACTGACGAGCCAGGAATTCATAGTCCTCCGCGGCGACCGCCCGGTCGCGAACGCGCAGCGCCTCGGGTGCACGCGCCTTCGTGTCTTCGATCGGCTCCTCGTCGGAGCCGCCGAAGGCGGACCTGAGGTTCACGACGTCAACGATCCCGGGGACGGCGCTGCCGAGCACCGAGATGGTTCCGGCCCCCACGTTGCCGCGACTGTCACCGGCGACATAGCGATAGCTCCCCACAACTGCATTGCCGAGAGGTGGGATCGACCCGTTGCCAGTGGGATTGGCCTGCAGGTCGTAGTTGCCGAACAGCACCTCACCGGTCACCGGGTCGAGGCGATAGACGTTTCCGGGCCCCGCGGAAAAGTCGTCCACCAGCGCCCAGGGCATCCCACCGACGGTGATGGCGACGTGGTCGTAGGGCGTGTCGGTGTCGAGGCGCTTATAGACGGGGCGGTTGGCGAGACGGAAGATCTGGTTCGGACGGCCATCGCTGACGCCGAGCGCCTCGTTCTGTACCGTGAGGGCGTTGTGGGCGACGACCGCGTTAGAGAGGACGAAGTCCAGCCCGACCTTCACGGCGGTGGTGCGCGTGTTGTTGAAGCGGATCCCGATCCAATAGAAGGAAGCGGGGACGACGTCGGCGTTCGAGCCTGGGACGATGTTCGTCCAGTCGTTCTGCGGCGATTGGCTGGACCAGTCGTTGGGCGGCGTGAAGCGGAGGTCGCCATCCCGTTCGAATCCCTGGGTCCCGTCAACGATCGTCCCTGGAATCGCCGTCCAAGCGGCGGGGTCGGTCTGAGCGGCGGTCGAGTACCGCAAGTCGATCGTGGGAGTGGGCTGGGGCAGCACGATCTGAATCGGCTCGAAGAGCTGCACGAGCAACCGCATTTCGGTGTTCTGCACCTGCTGGTCGAACCCCAGGCACAACTGCACCGATTGGCCGGCCGGTACCGTGAAGGCGCCGCCGAGGGCGGGCGGGATCGTGAACTGCGAGGAGATGTTCGAGTACTTGTTGCCGACGACCTTGTCGATCTTCAGCATCACCTTGAGGTTGGTTTGCAACACCGTCAGGGACGCGTCGGTCTCGAAGACGAAGGGCTCCTGGTCCTCGCTTCCTTTCGTCTGCACCCGCTGGGCGGCGGGGACGGTCGCCGGACCGGGGTTCGCCGTGAACGTGAGGTAGACTTCGGCCGGCGACTGCGGCAGCCGGGTGATTCCGATCAGATCGAGGAACGCGATGTAGCTCTTCTCGGGAACGCGGTTCAGCCGGTACGTGAGCCCTTCGACCAGATATGCGAACAGCTCCACCAGGGCCATCCCGAGGTCGCTGGGGTTGTGGTCGGTCCACTGCGGCGCGTACGTCGGAATGAGCGCTCGCGCCTCGTCGACCAGATCCGCCCACGCCCGGTCATCGAGGTTGGGGGGGACGAGCCGGCCGCGCTCCGAGTCCGCCATCAGGGCTTCTCCAGATAGAACGGATACACGAGGTTGTGGATGTCCGGCGTGGAGCGGAGCCGGTATTGGATCTCAATGAGGAGACGGCCGGCGGTGTTGTCGTTCCGGACGTCGACCCTGAGCAGCTCGATACGCGGCTCCCAGCGGTGCAGCCCCTCCTCCACGTAGTGGCGAGCGAGCCCAGCCGTGCTCTCGTTGTTGGGCGCGAAGACCAGACTCCGCAGGTTGCACCCGAAGTCGGGGCGCATGGCGCGCTCCCCGTACTGCGTACCGAGGATCATCCGGATCGACCCCTCGACCTTGCGCACACCCGCGGATTCCTCCACGCCGCCGCTGGGCCCGATCCGCAGGGGGTAGCCCGCGCCGCGTCCATAGAAGTCGCTGCTCACGTGGTTCCTGTCCGGCTCAACCTGATTTCACCTTCTGGCTCGCGCTGCTGATCTTGCCGACGAGGTTAGCCGTGGTCCCGGCGGCCCCCCCTACACCGCCAGGGGGCGTGTAAGCCAGCGTTGCAGGAATGCCCCCACCGCCAGCAATAACGAGCGTTCCACAGTCGACGGAGTCGCCTTGGCGCGCGACGCCCGGTCCCCCACCCGCGAACTCGACGGTCTGCGCGGCGTCAACAGTCACCTTTCCTTTGGCATTGACGGCGACCGTCCCGTTCGTCGCCAGTGTGATCTCGCTGCCAGACTTGTGGTGGATCACGAGGCGCTCCGCCCCCTTCGTGTCGTCGAACGTGATGCTGTGGCCCGAGCGGGTCTGGACGACGCGCACGTTGTTCACGCCGTCGACATTGGGGGAGGGAAGCCGGTTCTTGCCGTTCCACAGGCCTCCGACCACCACGGGCTTCTTGAAATCGCCGTGCTGGAACGACACCAGCACTTCGTCCCCGACGTCGGGGAGGAATTGCGCGCCGTAGCCGCTTCCCACCATGGGGGCCGCACAGCGGGCCCAGTCGCTCTCGACCTCGTCGCCGAACCAGGGGAAGACGACCTTCACCCGGCCGCGCTGCTCCGGGTCGGCATTGCGGGTGACCTTGGCCACGACCACCCCTTGGTACCGCTGTTGGCGGTCCGGCGGCGGCAGTCCGTCGATGGCCTTCCGCAGGAGCGGCAGTACTCCCGCCCCCGCGCTCTGGGTGACCTCGAAATGGGTTTCGTAGCCGCTGTCGTCGAGGGTGTGCGTCACGCGCTTCAGTCTGTACGGACCGCCGAAGCGCTTGCCGACTCCACGCACTTCGACGTAGCGGTTCTTCAGCAGGTCCGGGTTCCCGATACACGTACCCGACCCCTCGTACATGCCGTCCAGGATCTGCTGCAGGAGGGCCCGGGCGAGGTTCGCCGCATCGACGGGGGATTCGACGTTCTGGTCACGCACTACACGGCGGCCGAGACTTTGGAGGAGGGCGAGGACGTTCGACCCGAGCCGCTCGATCAGGTCTTTCGGGTTCAGCTCGAAGCCGGTGGCGAAGGCGACGATGTCGGTGGCGAGCCGCTCGTCATATCCGCGGATGACTTCGATACCGGCCATCCCGGCGCTCGCGAGCCGGGACGAGAAGCTCGAGAGGTTCTTCCCCCATTCCAGCACCACCGCCTGCGTCTGGGGCCGGGGCAGCCGGAAATAGAGCTTGTCCCACTCCACGTAGACCTCGAAGAAGTTGGCCTTGGCCCGCTCCTTCAGGAACGCCATGTCGCTTCCGGTCTGCTGGATGTACTCGTGGAAGAATGGTGACGGATCGACCACCGGGATGAGGAGCGCCTCGGCGGCGATGAGAGCCGCGATGGCGCTGTCGTTCATGTATTGAAACGGCGAGCGAGGGGGCTCGTTGTGGCGCAGGCGGTACGACTTGTCGTAACCGGTGACGGTGAGCGTCGGCGCGCCACCCTGGGGGAATGAGGGCTCCACCGAGGTGATCTCACCGAGCATCATCGGCCGCAAGTCGTCCCCGTACCCCAGATGGATCTCGATATCCTTCCCGAGGTCGAACAGCGCCGAGTCGGTGAGCTGGTTGCGATTCGTGATCTGTCGCGAGACGTCGGCCGCCAGGGTCAGCCCCGAGATCCGCACGTCGAAGCGCGGGACGTAGTGACCGCCGTTCATGTGGCCCCGCCCTTGGGGACCCTCACCGCCTGGCCGGGAGGCAGGTTGAATGGATTGTCGATGTTGTTCGCATCGGCGATCTCGCGCCACCGTCCGGCATCGCCCAGCGTGGCGGCCGAGACCTGGGCTACCGTCTGGCCCTCGACCGCACGCTCGATGGTGGGCGCGCCGACGAAGAAACCCTGACGCACCTCGAACGTGACGTCAGCGAACTCTTGGAACTTGACGCTGAGCGTGGCCCGTACGGGAGTTCCATCACGCAGGAACATCGTGTAGCGCTGGCTGGCATCCACGAGCACGCAACGGAACGCGAACTGGCCCATCGTGAACAGCAGCGCCGGCGGGGCGTGCGTGAGCACATTCTGGTCGAGGAGCGCGACGATGCGACCCGCGTGGGCACGCACGTCCTCGGCGGTCTCGTAAGTGTCGAAGAACAGATCCATGGTGAGCGTGCGCGACCGCCCCCGGATGTATTGCAGCGGCGGCGTCGCGACCCCGGGGATGCCCACCTCGGCGAAGGTGTTCCCCTGGTCAAGACTGTACTGCTCGGGGTTATACATGACCGGGATGCGTTCGCCGGTTTCCGTATTGATCACGATCGCTTTCGACAGCGCAGGTAGGTCCATCACCCGCCCCTTTCCATCTCGGACCGGATCTGGCGCAGCAGGTCGCGGTACAGACCGCGTCGTAGTGCGTCGCTATCAGCCGCTGGCGGCGGCCCCGCCTCATCGCGGTCGGCCAGGGCTGCCATCGGCCTGAGGGCGGGCGCTGCCACGACCGCCGGGGGAAGCATCGCCGGCGCCGTGCGAGCGCTCCGGTCCGGGAGCGCGAGCGGCGCAGCCCCGCCGCGTGTCAGCCGCTCCAGCCGCGACGCCCGCCCTTCCTCCTCACGCAGCCCCAGGGCGTTGCCGCGGCGCCATTGGGCCCCGGGCTGCAGGAACTCACGCACGTGCGTCGCCTCGTGCGCGAGGAGGCCGAACCCTTTCGGGGCGACGGGATCGAAGCGCCCGGACCGGAAGAACACATCGGCCCCGACCGTCACGGCATCGGCACGGTGCTCACGCGCGAGCGCATCAGCACCTGGATCGCGGTGCACGCGGAGCGGGTCGATCCCGGGCCCGACCAGCGCCCGCAGCCGCTGCGCTATGTCAGCCGCCAGCGGCTCACCTAGCTCCGCCTTCTCGTCCAGCGGCTCCCCGACGATGGCCGGCTTCGCGGCCGCGGCATCGAGCGCCGTCGCCTCGCGACGCTGGTGCGTTCCCGACGGCAACGCGCCGCGGCCGGCGAGCTGGCGGGCGTGCGGGGCAAGGGCCTCGAGCCAACGCGGCCGCAGGCGACGTCGTTGCAGCCCAGCTCGCGCCACCACCGCTAGCCGCTCGCCCCAGGTGACGACCGTCTTGTCGATCTCCCTCACGCCTCGTCTCCAGCTCGCATCAGCTCGTCCACCCAGCGCCGCCGCTCCTCGTGGTCGAGCTCCAGGAGCTCGCTCAGGGTCCAGTGCACCATTCGTCCGAGGAAGGCCACCTCCCTGTAGACCCGGTCCAGGGGGTAGCCTAGGATTGCCCCCCCAAGGGGACCTGCGCCTCGAAGGCGTGCTCGCAGCGGGGACAGGTGACGCGCACCTGCGGCTGCTCTGCGAGCCCATTGATCCGGTTGTAGAGATCTTGTAGAAACGCGAGATCTTCGGAGAAGAGGCCTTCGATCACCGTCGGGTTGATCGGTGTGACAGTCCCCAGGCGTGTCACCACTCTCGACAGCAGAATGACGATCAGGTAGGCGGGCAGCGCCTGCACCCGCGGATCCTTCATGGGAAGAATCTCGTCCGCCGCCGTCGACAGGCGCATGGTGCCCTCCCGATGGAGGTTGCCTTGAGCGTCGACAAACCCGCGCGGGAGCTCGAACTGGTGCTCGGTGATTAGCATAGTTAGGCCCTCTGGATCCCCTCGTGCGCCAAGACCAGAGTCTCGATCGCCACCTCGTTGCCCTTCGCGTTGAGCGTCGGCCCGTCCCACTTGGTGGGCCACGCGTTCACGAAATTCCAGCGGGCTACTTCGATCTGGTTCCTCAGGTCCAACACCACGATCGATCCGTGGCGGCGCTTCACCGTCCCCTGGATCACATCCTGGCGCCACTTCCACAGCTCGTCCGAGGCGGTCAAGCCCCACTTCAACGTGATGTCCATGTAGCTGGTCTTGCCGGGCAGTTTCTTTACGGTGACGTTGTCGCCGCCTTCGCGATTCTCGATGACCTCGGTCGTCGCCTCGAGCCCGCTGCATTCCATGAAGCTGGCCTGGGCGATGCCGTCCATCTCGATGTAGAAATTGAAACTGCGGTACGGATCCGTCCGCTCGGCACTCGGGCCCTTTTTCATGCCTTCCTCCTCTCAACTCTCGGTGACCTGTGAGCCGCCGTCCCAGATACCGATGCGAACCACCACAAACTCCGCCGGGCGCACCGGTGCCACGCCGATCTCGATGATCACTTGGCCCAGATCGCGGACGGACGGCGGGTTGTTCTCCTCGTCGATCTTCACGTAGAACGCCTGATCGGCTGTCGCGCCGAACAGGGCCCCGGAACGCCACACCCGTGTCAGGAACTCGGTCAGGGTGCGTGTGAGCCGCTTCCACAACCCCAGGTCGTTCGGCTCGAACACCGCCCAGCGGAGCCCGACCTTGATCGACTGCTCGATGAAGAGCAGGAGTCGCCGCACGTTCACGTAGCGCCAGTCCGACTCCTTCGCCGCCGTCGTCCGCGCTCCCCAAACGAGCGGCAGCGCCTGACCCGAGAAGATGCGCAGCACGTCGACCCCACCGATGTTCAACTCGCCCTGTTCGATGGCGTCGACGGTCCGCGCGAGGCCGAAGGCGGTGCGTACTGGCTCGTTCGCCGGTGCCTTGTGGACGCCGCGCTCGGTGTCGCTGCGCGCGAAGACGCCGGCGACATGACCCGAAGGCGGTACCAGAATGTTGACGTCTCCGGTGGCGCTGCTCGGGTCCACGATCTTGATCCAGGGATAGTAGAGGGCGGCGTAACCTCTAACCGAAGCCACGGTGGCCTCCTGCGACAAGACGCTCCCCTGGCCGAAGGGCGGCGTCCCAGGCTGCGAGTCGAGGATGGCGAAGCGGTCGCTCATCTTCTCGCAGTGGGTGACGAGCGCGCTCTGCACGGCGTTGCTCGTGAGTCCCGGCATGCAGACGATGTTTACGTCGTCCACCTTCTCGAGCGTGTCCAGTGCGTCGGTATAATTCACAAGCGGCAGTAGCCCGTTGAGCGAGTCGTCGGCGCCGCCGGCGAGCTGTTTCTGACCGGCCAGCGGGCGGTTGTTGGGCGGGAGCTGCACGGTCGGGCTCGGCGGCTCGATTGCATCGACCCAGGCCGAGGCGACCGTATGCGCGAAATACCGGCTGTGGCGCGGATCCATCGCCAGGTTGGGCCAGATCTCCTGCTGGGCCCCGAGCGCGACGACCAGCGTAAACTCGTTCGAGACGATGGCGACGAGGCCCGCATTAGCGGCAGCGAGCGAGTAACCGTTGGCGAGGCCGGCGTCGAGCGTGATGAACTGGCCTGAGACGCCGCCGACGACCACGTTCTCGCTCTTGGCGCCGCCGCTCAAGGTGAGAGAGCTGCCCGGCTCGATCCCGTCCCCGGTCTGGACGCGGAACGTGGCCTGGCCCGCCGTCAAGTCGGCGATCCGCACCGTCTTGTTGCCGCCGTAGTTCGTGCTGAAGGCGTTCGCCAGCCGGAGTTGCGCCCCCATGATCCCTTGGATCGGATTAGGAACCTCGGCAGTCCCGTCGATGGTCACGAGGTCACCGACCGCGAAGAGGGCCGCATCGGCGGCGTTGGCCAGTGTGACTACGTTCGCCGCCGACCCACTGATGGTCGCCGCGGCACGGAGTACCTGGGCGTTCTGGGCCTGCGGGACGATGTTTGCGTCCTGGACCGTGACCTTGATGCCATTGCCCGCAGTGCCCGCGTCCTTCGCCTGGATACGGACGGCGGTCAGCGGGTTGGCCTGCGCGCGATCTGGGAGATCGGCGAACGCCTGGGCGGCGGTGGAGGCCCTCACGATGTAGGCCACGGTACCCCCATTGTCGAAGAACCCGCGCACGGCGTACGCCATGAAGTGCATGAGCCGCGGAGCGAGGATGTAGCTCCCGAAGGTGTCCTTGAACTGCGTCCAGTTCGTGATCTTGGTCGGGACCACGATCGGTCCCTTCAGCGCTGCCCCGATGAAGGCGGCCGTGCTGGTGCCGACCCCTTCGATCGGCCCGGTGGTCGGCAACTCCTCGATGTAGACAGCCGGCGTCTTGTAGCTCAGCATCGGTTCCTCCCGTTCACAGCGGGCTCAGCGTCAAGTCGTAGTTTCCGTTGGGCTGCGGCACTGTCACAGGGAGCACGCCTTCCTGGAAGCCCACGGCGCGCGCTCGCAGCGTATAGCCTCCCGGGGCGATGCCGTCCACGAGGAACCGCCCTTCCTCGTCGGTGACGGATACGCGGCCCAACTCGTCCACGCGGATCCAACACCCGGCCACCAGGTCGCTCCCCGGCAACGCCGTCCGGACCGTCCCGCCGATCGTGAAGAGCTCATCGCCGTTGCAACGGATGTCGAGCGCACGCACCATCGGACCGGTAACGTCGAGCTTCAGGTCGAGGGAGAGCGTGATGCGGCAGGTGACGGCCGGCCGCAGGTAGGTCTCGAGGCCGGTCCAGAAATCGGGGACCACGGCGAGGTCGTCTGACTGCGCCGAGACGACAGGCGGATCGATCTCCTGAGTGTTCGCGAGCACGCCGAGCAGGTACTTCCTCGGAATAGTCGGATTGCGCCACAGGACGTAGAGCACTTGGCCCAGGAGCCGGTGCTCTAGTTGCTCCCGTTTCGCCGGGCTGTCGGTCGACTCTTTGTCCCAGGCGGTGATGAGGTAAGAGCACTCGGTCCGGATCGGGAACTGCTCGTCGGTCACGGTGCCATCCGGTTCGCGGCGGCGGCGGCGCGCCAGCGAGCGCAGCTCGCGGTTCTCCAGCAGCTTGTACAGGTACACGTCGAGCTCGAGCCCAGTGCCCTGCGCGCGCCAATCCTTGTCCGGCGCAGCGAAGGTGATGGTGGCGTTCGCCAGTTCCGAGGCGGGAAGCGCTTCCCCGGCGAGCATCGCCGCGAGCGACAGGTCGAGGTCGTCGATCATCGGAATCCGTCTTGAGGCAGGAGATGCGCATAGCGGCCGAAGGCGTCGCCGGTACACAGGCGCCCGAGCTTTTGGAACTCGCGCCGGGCCGCCGCGATGAGGTGCTTCATGCCGATGAGGCCGCCCGCCTGAGCGGCGAGGTAGGCCGCCCGGAGGGCGACGTTCCGAATGCTCCCGCCCGAGAAATCGAACTGCGCCGCCATGAAGTCCAAATCGACATCCTCTGATCGCTCTGCTCGGTCCGGCCACACCTTGTGCCAGATCCGGAGCCGCAGCGCGGGACCAGGCTGGGGGAAGTCGACGGAGAACTGCACCCGCCGCAGGAAAGCGTGGTCGATGTTCTTGCGCAGGTTGGTGGCGAGGATCGTGACCCCTTCGAAGGAGTCCATCCGCTGCAACAGGTAGGCGACCTCGACATTCGCGTAGCGATCGTGGGCGTCGCGCACCTCTGAGCGCCTGCCGAACAGCGCGTCGGCCTCGTCGAAGAACAGCACCGCCGGCGCGCGCCGCGCCTCGTCGAACAGCGACTCCAGGTTCTTTTCCGTTTCGCCGATGTACTTGCTAACGACCCGCGCCAGGTCCACGCGGTACAGGTCCATCGCCAGCTCCTGCGCCACGATGCCCGCGGCCATCGTCTTTCCGGTCCCTGAAGGACCCGAAAACAGCGCACTCACTCCGGTCGAGACGCTCACTTTCGCCCCGAAGTCCCAGGCCTCGAGGACCTGCCGCCTACCCTGCACCGCTCCTATTACCTCCTGGATCTGCCGCAGCTCGTCAGGAGGAAGGACGATGTCTTCCCAGCCGTGAACGGTCCGCACCCGCTCCGCTAGCCGCTCGAGGTGATGCCCGGCCCGAGCTCGACAGACGTTGCGGAGTGTCTTGGCGGAGACACGCTGCCGGTCCCCGCAGGCTTCTGGCGAGCCCGCAGTCCAGGCCGCTGCATCGCGCGCTGCGGCCTGGATCTGGGCTGGCGCCAGCGGGAAGGCGTTGGCCAGAGCCTCGAAAACCCCGTCGTCCGCCCTCAGCCCTTCGGCCGCGAGGAACCGCCTCCAAGCCACGAGCCGTTGCCCTGCCCCGGGGACGGCGAGCCGAATCCACATCGTGCGCAGCGGCGGCAGGGGCGGGCTCAGCCCTTCTGAGCACACCAAGAACGCAGCCGGAAACGGCTGTGCGGCCACGGCATTCAGGGCCGCTTCCGCCGCTTCGATCTGCTCGGGACGCAGACGGGTCGCATCGAGGCACGGCCACTCGCCCCTCAAGCGTGCGTCGCGCAACTCGCGCCGCAACCGGCCCATCGCATCGCTTCCCAGCCCCCCCAGGTCACAACGGCGGATCCGCGTCCCGCACGCTGCAGCGAGCGCGGCCGCCAAGGTTCGCCTGCCGGTCCCTAAGGGACCTTCGATGGTGACCAACAAGCCGGCCGGGTTGGGTTCGGCAAGAGTCCTGAGCGCTAACCTCGCCGCAGCCTCTGCCTCCGGTGACAGAAGCAGCACCTCGAGTTGAGCTTGAGGCGGGACGGCGTCCTCCTCACCGAGGAGCCAGCGCACCACCGCGCCGTCCAGCGCCAACTCCTGGTCGAGTGGAGCTCCACCAGAGGTGGCCGAGAGCAGCACGATTTCTTCCCGCACGAGGGTCGAGCAGGCGTCGAGCGCGCGTCGCAGCTCCAGCCGCTCGCGCCAGTCGCGGGCTAGGAGCTCCAGCGCCAACCCGAGGGTCGGACGTGGCCGGGTGACGTCGTCATGCAGGTAGGCGTAGAGCCGGCCGAAGGCAGGATCAACCTCCGGCGCCAGACAGAGCAGCACGACATCGAGCTCAACGCTGGAAAGGCGGAGCCGGCGCGCCAGCGCGCATAGTGGCGGCTCGTGAGCCGACGCTCGTGAACGGCAACAGCTGCGACGGGCTCGTTCGACAATCGCCGAGTCCAGTTCACCGACGTCCGCACGGTCTTCCACGGCAGGCGGGCCCCACGGCGCTCGCCGCAGGAGCGTTTCCACCTCAGTTTCGGCAACCCCGATCCCGCCGAGGCCAGACGGCGGACCGCCGCGCCAGGTGCGGAACGCTTCGACCCCGCGCCGCACCAAAAGCTGCAGCCGCTGCAGGTGATCTGCGAGTTCCTCCGAGGCGTCGCGATACCCACGCTCGCCGGTCTCCGCGATCACAGGTTGCAGGGAGAGCTCCTGAATCCTGGCGCTCACGGGAACGGACCTTTGCGCAGTCGGTACCGGGACTCCGGCTTGCTGGCACTCGGTCGATGCGGCTCCGCGCACGCCTGGAGGGTCGGGTGACTCTGCCTAGTGTGGTCATCATCCGCTCGAGGCTGTTGCCGCGCGAATCGCCGCAACAAGCGCCTCCGGGGAGACTTCGCCGAGCGACGTTCGCTCCGGCCGCAAGAGGTAGAGGAACGCCTGGCGAGCATCGGCCGTCAGACCTAAGACAGCCAAGTGGCGTTCGACTTTCCACAACCACTCAAGATCATCCGCAGAGTCCGAGTCTCGAAGACCGATAACCACCACATCGGCCCTAACCCCGCCAAGCATCCGGATCGTGTCGGCACGCTCCGAGGCTGTCCCGACCACCTCCATGTCGAGTTGCTCCTCCACGATTTCCTTGATGATGTCGCGCAGCATCTGCGGCATCTCTACCAAGAGAACCTTGGTTCGCAACAATCCGGGCTCCCCTGTTCACGTCGTTGTAGGATGTTCGTTGAAGGAGGAGCAAGACGACATGGACCAGTGGAGCGAATTCCGGTCCATGGCACGATTCAAACGACTGCTGGAAAGAAGGGAGGTCCTGGCCTGGACCGGACGACTCAGTCCAGTGGACCTCTCAGTTAGCGTCCCTAGGAACTGGGGACGCGCGTGATTACCTAGACCGCAGGACCAGACTTTGGCCCACGGAGACCCTAGGCCGTCTTCTAACACCTCTTCAAGCCGGTCGGCTCATTCTCCGCGCTGAGGACTCCCTGCACATTGCCTGGACGGAGGTTGGCGTCTTGAGGGCGAGCGGCACGGCATGACCCCATACGCAGTGTAGCGAGGCGATACCCTGTGGGCGATCCCAAGTACGAAGGTGCACTTGTCCACTGGCTGGCTCGGTCAGCGCCGGGGCAATGCTCCTCGGACGCGCGCCGCCGCCTCACCCCGACGGTGCACCTGCAATTTCTCCAGGATGTTGTGCACGTGGTTCTTCACCGTCGCCACTTCGATGCACAACCGGGTAGCGATCTCCTTGTTGGAAAGGCCGTCATCAATGAGCCGCATGATCTCGCGCTCGCGGCCCGTGAGAGGCCCCTCGACGGGGCTGTGCCCGCGGTCGCTCGCGAGGGTGGCTACCCGGCGGAGCAGCGCGCCGGCGATACGGGGGGAGCACACCGCTTCTCCCCGCTCGGCACACTCGATGACGGCCACGAGATCCTCAAGGGAGCCTTCGCGTGGGACGTAACCGACCGCTCCAGCCTCCGCCGACGCCACCACGTCGTGATCGTCGTCCCCCACGCCGAGGCTCACGACCTTGACCCCCGGGGCAGCCGCCACCACGCGCCGGACAACCGCGAGACTGTCCGGCATGACCATGTCGATCAACACGACGTCGGGAGCGACGTCGGAGACGGACGCGAGCGGGCCGTTGGTGCCCGCCGCGGTCCCCACGACGCTGATGTTCGGGTGGCGTTCCAAGACCTGCGCCAGGCCCTCTCGGTAGAGCCTGATGTCTGCTACGATGGCGACCCTAATCACTCGACACCGATCCGCCCGCATTTTGAGCCGCTGGGACGCGCGCTGCACCGCCGCCGAGCGCACGCCGCCTGCGGTAGCAGACCCAAGTATCGGTGATATGGGTCACCTGGCCTAGGGTGATTTTGCGGCACGATGG
>WNGG01013816.1_pt1 | contig 14144 bp, 14 predicted proteins | sample 5400661 | NCBI WGS metagenome assembly WNGG01 (sample SAMN13153372, study PRJNA577476) | soil metagenome | isolation source: 100 cm soil or saprolite under Garry oak tree replicate 1 | place: USA:California | collected 2016-06-15
CCCGGTCCCGGTCGTCGAGGTAGATATGGATCTCCGACATCCGGGCATCGGTGCCGGGGCCGGGTAGCGTCAGTACCTCTCTGGCGCGTCCCAACCACCTCGGCCGCAGCAGTTGCACGACATCGAACGCATTCCCGACGTTGGGCCGGGCGTGCTCGATCTCTTCCTCCGTGATCAGCGTGCTGCTGCTCTTTGACTTGGACTGCGCCGCGGCGGGTGACGCCACGAGTACTACCGCGCACAACGGCAACAATGCCCGAACGATGGTCGACATGAATCCTCCGTGAGGCGCGTTATCGGTACCCGGCTGCCTGCAAGGAAAATAACTCAGCGTACAGCCCGCCGCGCGCCACCAACTCTTCGTGGGTGCCGTCATCCACCAGCTCGCCGCCTTTGAGCACCAGAATCCGGTCCGCCATCCGCACCGTCGAAAACCGATGGGAAATCAGCACCGCCATCCGGCCCTTGGTCAGCTCGGCAAACCTCAGGAATACCTCGTACTCGGCACGGGCATCGAGCGCGGCGGTCGGCTCATCCAGAATCAGGACCTGCGCGTCGCGCATGTACGCGCGCGCCAGGGCCACCTTCTGCCACTCACCGCCCGACAGCTCGACGCCGTTGTCGAAGCGGCGCCCGAGCATCTGATCGAATCCCTGCGGGACGCGCTCGGCGACCGAGTCGGCCAGGCTGCGCCGCGCGGCTTCGCGAATCCGGGCGTCATCGTCCAGCGCCTCGACCTGGCTGACGCCGATATTCTCGCGCAGCACGAAGTCGTAGCGCACGAAATCCTGGAAGATGATGCCGATGTTCTTGCGGAGACTGTCGAGGTCGTAGTCCCGGAGATCGACGCCGTCCAGCAGGATCCGGCCTTCGTCCGGGTCGTACAGTCGAGCGAGCAGCTTCACCAGCGTCGTCTTCCCCGCGCCGTTCTCACCGACGAGCGCGATGCGCTCATGGGGCTCGAATGAGAACGAGAGTCCTCGCACCGCCCAGCGCTCCGAGCCCGGATAGCGGAACCCCACGTTCTCGAAGCGAAAGCCGCTCTGCAGTGGTCGCGGGACTGCCCTGGCTCCCGGTTTCGAGACGACACTGGGTCGTACATCGAAGAATGTGAACAAATCGCTCAGATAGAGGCTCTGCTCGTAAATCGATGAAAGCGAGATGAGCACGCTCTGGATCAGGCTTCTACTCTGGCGGAACGAGCCGGCCAGGAACGTCAGCGTGCCGATCGTGAAGTCGCCCATCACCGTGCGATAGATGATCACGCCGTAGGCTCCGTAATAGCCGAGCGTGCCCAGGGTGACCAGCAGCGTAGAGACGATGTTGCGCTTCACCGCGAGCTGCTTGTTCTCCTGATAGAACTTGTCCGACAGCGTGGCATACCGGCCCACGAGGAAATTCGACAGGCCGAACAGCTTCACCTCTTTGGCGGATTCGTCGGACGCGCCCATGTAGCGCAGATAGTCGAGCAGCCGGCGCTCGGGGGTCCAGCGGAACAGCAGCGAATAGCCGAGCGATGCGAAGTGCGCTTCGCCGAGGAAGGCCGGGAGTACGGCCACGGTCAAGAGGAGTAAGAGCCACGGCAGCTGCACGAGCAGGACGCTCGCGAGCGCGATCAGGGTGATGAGATCCTGCGCCGTCCCCAGCAACAGTGTGAACAGGCCGATGCGGCCGACGGTCTGGCGGCGGGCGCGCTCGAGGTGATCGTACACCTCGGGGTCCTCGAACTGGGCGAGATCGAGCGTAGCGGCGTGCTGCATGAGGCGGACGCTCAGCCGGTTGGCGAAGAGATCGCCGAGCAGGCTCTCGAGCAGGGACGAGAGCCGCGCCAGCCCTTCGCCCACCACGGCGATGCCGAGCTCGAGCCCGACCAGGCCGGCGAGATGCCACCAATCGGGCGTGCCGCCAGCGCGAACGGTGGCAACGCCCGCGACGACGCCATCGATGATGAGCTTGCCGATCCAGAGAACCGCGACGGGAACGAGGGACCGGATCGCCCGCAGCAGCAGGATGGCAACGGTGTAGCCGCGGTGCGTTTCAAAAACCAACCGCAGGAGCGGCGGTACGTGCTTTAGGGCCTCGAGCCGTTCGCTCCAGGTGGGGGGTGGTCCGTCGGCAGGTCCCCCGTACCTGCGTGAGGAGCGACCAGTGCGCGCCATAGCCATTAACTTCGCACTGGTGAAGGCGTCAGTATAGCCACATGCACCTCGTCCTCGTTCTCGCGCTCGCGCAGCTCCCCACGCTCACGCCGCGCGATTCGGCGTTCCACGCGCTGAATCGACTGGCGTACGGCGCCCGTCCCGGTGAAGCGGACAGCGTTGCGCGCTTCGGGGTGATGCGGTGGATCGAGCGCCAGCTCGATCCCGATCACGTGTCTGACGACCACCTCGGGGACCGTGAGCGGGAGTTCAAGATCCTCGATCACAATCGCGCCGATCTTGCCGGCCGCTACCGCGACGCGACCCGTGAGCGCCAACGTCTGCAACGCGAGGCCGCCGCAACGGGCGATTCGACGCGTATGCGCGATGCCCGCCCGATGCAGGAGTTCCGGGAGCTGGGCGGCGAGCTGCAGCAGCTCGCCATCGTGCGAGCCGCGCTGTCGGAGCGGCAGCTGCGTGAGGTGATGGTCGACTTCTGGACGAATCATTTCAACGTGTTCGTCGGCAAGGGCGCCGATCGCTTCTTGCTGCCTTCCTATATAGAGGAAACAATCCGGCCGCGGGCACTGGGGCGCTTCGAAGATCTGCTCATTGCGACCGCCGAAAGTCCCGCGATGCTGTTTTATCTCGACAATGCGCAGAGCGTGGCACCGGGTTCCGCCCCCCCGCCACAGCGCCGTTCTTTCTTCTCCTTGCGGCGACGGTTTGGCATGAATGAGATGCCTGAAGAGCGGCGGCAGCGGCAGCAGCGGCGGCCCACTGGAATCAACGAGAACTATGCGCGCGAGCTCCTCGAGCTCCACACTCTTGGCGTGGACGGCGGTTACACCCAGCAGGACATCATCGAAATCGCGCGCATCTTCACCGGGTGGAGCATCGAGCCTCCCGAACGCGGTTCAGGTTTCGTTTTCCGCGACTGGGCTCACGATCGCGGCGAGAAGCACGTCTTTGGGCTCACCTTCAACGATGATGGCAAGGATGAAGGCATCCGATTGCTCAAGTTTCTCGCGAGCCAGCACGCCACGATGCATCACGTCAGTGCGAAGCTCTGTGCCCGCTTCGTCGCCGATGACCCGCCGGATGGGTGTATCGATGCCGCTGTCGCCGCCTGGCAGAGGACCCGCGGCGACATTCGCGCCGTGCTGCACGCCATCTTCACGTCACCCGACTTCTGGGCGCCGCAAGCCGTCGGGTCGAAGGTGAAAACACCGTTTGAGTTCGTCGTGAGCGCTGTGCGCGCGACTGCCATCGAACCCGACGACACCCCGCGGCTCGCGCAGCTCGTCGCCCGCCTCGGTGAGCCACTCTATCAGCAGCCGGCGCCTACAGGCTACGCGGAAACTGAGGCGCATTGGGTGAATAGCGGTGCGCTCCTGGCGCGAATGAACGCCGCCATGGGAATCGCCAAGGATTGTTCGAGCATCCCGGCCAACGAGGATCACGCCCAGCTCGTCGATATGATCGATCAGCAGTTGCTCGCCGGTACCATGTCCGCGCATACCAAGAGTGTGATTCTGGAGCAGCTGACCGACGTTACCGATCTAGTTCAAGCACGGGCGCTCGCCGTCGGCCTCGCTCTCGGCGGCCCCGATTTCCAGAAACAATGACCATCTCGAGACGCATCTTCGTGAAATCGGGCGGGCTCGCCCTCGTGAGCCTGGGCCTCGATCCGCTTTTCCTCGCGCGCGCCGCATTCGCTGCAGGCCGTCCGGCCCTCATGCCGTCCGACCGTCCGATTCTGGTTTGTTTATTCCAACGTGGGGCCGTCGACGGGCTGAACATGATCGTCCCGCATGGCGAGCCGGCGTATTACCAGGAGCGCCCGCGCATCGCGGTTCCAGCCGCCGACGTCGTGGATCTCGACGGCCACTTCGGCCTGCATCCGAGCCTCGGGCCCCTCAAAGAGCTCTGGGACAACAAGAGCCTCGCCGCGATTCACGCAATCGGCTCGCCGGATGGCACCCGCAGTCACTTCGATGCGCAGGACTACATGGAAAGCGGCACCCCCGGTGTGAAGAGCACGGGGGACGGCTGGATGAATCGCTATTGCCAGCACGATCGCGAGCACGAGGACACGCCATTCCGAGCGGTCGCGTTCGGGCCGCAGCTGCCGCGCATTCTCGCCGGCAGCGCGCCGTCGCTCGCTATCGACGATCTGCAGGCGTTTGGCCTGCGTGTTCCGCAAGAGGCCGCGCGCGACCGGTTGACGCGCGCGTTCGAGGAGCTGTACGACGGCGCAGGGACGGGCCTGCTGGCGTCCTCATCTCGCGAGGGATTCGAGGCCGTCCAAATGCTGAAGCGCGCGGATCCGTCGCAGTACCGTCCAGCGGCCGGCGTCGAGTATCCGCAGGGGCGGTTAGGCAAGACGCTACTCCAAATCGCGCAGCTCATCAAAGCGGACGTAGGGCTGGAGATCGCGTTTGCGGACTGCAGCGGCTGGGACACGCACGTGAACCAGGGCTCGAGTGAAGGCCAACTCTCCGCTCGGCTCCGCGAGCTGGGCCTGGCGCTTGCGGCGTTCAACCATGATCTGGGCGAGCGCATGCGCAACGTCGTGGTGCTCACGATGTCCGAGTTCGGCCGGACGATCCGCGAGAACGGCAACAGCGGCACCGATCACGGCCACGCGACCGCCATGCTGGCGCTCGGCGGGCCGGTGAACGGTGGGCGCGTGCTGGGCCGCTGGCCCGGCCTGGCGCTCGAGCAGCGCTTTGAAGGGCGCGACGTCGCAGTCACGACCGACTTCCGCGACCTCTTCGGTGAGATCCTGGCGCGCCACCTGGGAGCGACCGACTTGGGAACGATCTTCCCAGGCTACACCCCCAGCCCGGCCCAATTCCTGGGAGCGATTCGCGCCTAGGCGCCGGCTACCGCATCCAGCCGGGTGATGCCGTCCCCCGCGCCGTCTCGAATCGTCAACCAATCGGTGCGCACGCGGTCCCACTCCTGAATCACGAGGCCCTGGTCCTCGAATAGCGCGCGAATCTGGCTCGGGCCGAACCCGGCGATCTCTTCGAGAATCGGCACGAGCACCGACAATGCGTCATCGCTGATGACCGTGCGCTTGGCAATCTGGGCGATTTCGCGCGCTTCCGACGCGGCGATGGTGAAGCCTTCGCCGCGGTTGACATGCAGCATGACGGGAATGTCCGACTGCCCGTCGCCGACGTACACGACCTGATCGCGAGGCACGACGTGGCGCGCGCGGATTTCTTCCACCGCAGCGACCTTGCCGTAGCCGGCCGCGACGCCCAGCAGCGTCCCGATCTTGCCGTCGCCGGGCTGGAACTCGAACCGGGTGCCCACGACATGATCGGCCGGGACGACCCCCTCGAGCGCCGACAGCACGACTTCCTGAGGCGCCGCGGAGATCACGTAGAAGTCGAAGCGGTTGCCGTCGATCCCCTGCGCGAGCATCCGGGTGAGAAGCTCGACATTCCGTTTGAGCCGGACCTGGCGGCCGACCTTGAGGAGATCATTACGAGTGACTCGGGCGTACTCGGGGTCATTCGCGAGGAGGTACGCCAGCTCGGCGCCTTGCTGCACGAGATTGAGATTGGAGAGTGCCGCCACTTTCTCACGAAAGCTCGTGATCCCCAGCATCTCGCTCAGCACGATGCCGGAGTCGTTAAAGCTCAAGGTCTGATCGAAGTCACTCGCCAATAGGTAATGCTTCTTCATCCAACTCTCCCTTTGGTGTGTTACGCGCACAAAAAAGCCCGCGCCATCGAGGAGCGGGCCGTTCCGTAGCGTTGCGAATCTCTGCATCGCTTCAGCTAGCGCCCGCCTCCCCGGTTGGGTTCCCGGTGTGGAGGAGCATCTTTGGATTGCAAGCGCAGAACGTCATGGCACGAATGGTAGTTACGCCGCCCCGCTCAAGCAACACCCGGGCTGTCACAAGCACGTCACAGCTACGGGTTTGCCGTTTCGGCGGCCGTAATCGGCAGCTCCAAACGTTCCGCTTTGCGGACGGCGGCGACGGTGGTGGCAGTACCGATCCGGTCGCCCGTGAGCAGCCGGTGCAAGTCGTCGATGCCGTGAACCGGTTGTCCATCGAACGCGACGATGATGTCACCAGGCTGCAACCCCGCGCGCGCCGCTGGACTGGCCGGCTCGATCGTGGTGATGAGCACACCACTCGGTTGGATCAACCGGTGCGCGCGCACCGCGAGACGCGGCAACGACACGTTCTGTCCACCGACGCCGATGCGCGCGCGGCGGACATGCCCAAACGCGATGAGCTGTCCCACGACAAGCTTGACGGTATTCACCGCGACGGCAAAGCAGATCCCCTGCGCGGGCAGAATCACCGCCGTGTTGACGCCGACGACGGTCCCGCGCGAATCGAGCAGCGGCCCGCCAGAGTTGCCCGGATTCAGCGCCGCATCGGTCTGAATGACGTTGTCGATCAGGCGCCCAGAAACCGATCGGAAGGAGCGGCCCAGTGCACTGACCACTCCGGCCGTCACGGTGCTCTGAAATCCGAGCGGATTTCCGATCGCGATGACGATCTGGCCCACGCGCAGCGACGCCGAGTCCCCCAGCGGCGCGGTGACCTGAGACGAAGCGTCGACACGCAGCACCGCGAGGTCGGTGTCAGGATCATCGCCGACCAGCTCGGCGCGGAGGCGCCGGCCATCGGCAAACGCCACGTCCGTCCTGGTAGCACCGTGTGCGACATGGCTGTTGGTAAGGATGAATCCGTCAGGCGTGAAGACGAATCCCGATCCGGCACCTTGCGACTCGCGTGGGGACGTGCTGCGACGCCGATGGTGCACTTCGACACTGACGACCGCGGGAGCGACACGCTCCACCACGCCGCTCACCGTACGCGAATACGCGTCCAGCAATTCGGGATCGGCGGGAGGCGTGGTGGGAAGCGGCGACTGCGGCGGACTGGCGGGCTCTCCGTCCACCAGATTGAGCTGTGCGGTCATGTCCTGAGAACGCCACGCGGTTCCCGAACCGATATATTCGAGGCCGCATGCGAGACGCCTTACAGGCGCTGCTCCGCGAAGCGAGCGACGCGAAACGCTCAGCTGACTTCTGGAACGCGGCCGCCGGAATCTTGAGCGGCTGGGCCGGCGGTGCGCGGCTGTCCATTCGCTACCAGGGAATCAACGAAGCCGGATCGGTCGCGGCGGGCGCGGACGACCGCTCCGGCCGCAGTCTGAATGCGGCGTGGCACGATCCCGACGGACGGCGCGTCGAAGCGACGCTCGCGGGCGCGCCACCGGCGCTCCCGGCATCGGAACTCGAAGCGGCGATCGAGTTCGCTTCCCGCCTCGCGGTCATGGTCGGACGGCGGGCCGCACTGGAGCGCGAGCGGCGGCTCGGCAGCTTCGTCGTCGAGCTCGCGCGCTGGTTGCTCGCCGCCCCGGAGACGCAGCTGCTGCTGCGCTATACGCTCCAGAGTCTGATGGAGCTGGTCGATGCCCAGGGTGCCTTCGTTGCCTTGAAACAGCCGGACGGCGAGAACCTGCGCATTTCGCCCGCGCTCGGCGGCGCGTCACAGCTCGAAGGGCTGATCCTGGGACTCGAGAGCAGCGCCACGGGTCGTGTGGTGCGAAGCGGTGAACCGCTGATGAGCGCGGACTTACGCGCCGAGCAGGATGCCAGCCCCATCGTAACGCGGCTCACCGAGGGCGTTCGCGCGGCGCTGATCGCGCCGCTCCGACTCTCCCACGGACCGGTCGGCGCCGTCGGACTCGTGCGCATTCAGGCTGCCGATGCGCCGGCCACTCCGCCCTTCAGTCTTCACGAGCTGCAGTACGTGTCCGCCGTTGCCGCGCACATCGCCGGAGGCATCGAGCTCTCGGAGGCCATCGCTGCAACGCGTGCGGCCGCCGACCGGGCGCGGGCGATGGTCGACGCGAGTCCCCTGCCGATGGCTCTCGTGGATACCGCGGGCACGGTGCGCCTGCTCAACGGCGCGGCGATGCAGGTCTTTGGCCTCGAGTCGAAGGATGCGGCGGTCGGGCGCCATCTCGAGAAGCTCGGGCTCTCGCCGAGCGGGCTGACGGTGCGGCTCATGCTGACTGGCCGGAAGGAGGGTCAGCCCTGGCACGGCCGTGTGCTCGTCACGCACAGCGGCGGGGACCGTCGGATTTGCGACTGTACGGTGACGGACCTGCGCGGTCTCGGATCGCAGGATCTGCTGGTGGCGCTGTATGACCGGACCGACGAGCTGCGTGCGCAACGCGAGCTCATTGCGCGCGAGAAGTTGGCCACGGTCGGCGAGATCGCGAGCGGTGTGGCGCACGAGGTGAACAACCCGCTCGCCGCGATTCGCATGGAGGCGGAGCTGCTGGGCCGCTCGACCCAGGACGCCGAGGCGAGCACCGCCGCCGCGACGATCGTGCGCGAGGTGGATCGCGCCGCCCGCATCGTGCGCAGCCTGTTGCGCCTCGCGCGTCGCGCCGACACGACACCCGTGCGGATTCAGCTCAACGAGCTGGTCCGTGACGTGGCGGAGAGGCTCGGAAAGACTGGGTGCGCCTCACCGTCGAAGACTCGGGACCGGGCGTGCCACCCAACGTGCGCAGCCGGATCTTCGATCCCTTTTTCACGACCAAGAGCCCCGACGAGGGATCGGGTCTCGGCCTCTCGATTTGTCAGCGTGTGGTCGCGGAAGTGGGCGGGCGAATCTGGCTGGAAGACTCCAGCACCCTGGGCGGCGCGAAGTTCGTGGTGGAGCTCCCCGCCGCGCCGGGGCGGGAAGACGCCATTGGCTGAGCCTTACGCTTCGAGTATCTGCCGCCGGTAAAGGGCTAGCGCAGCCAGTCCGTAAGCGCCGATCGCGAGGAGCAGGACGCCCAGCGTCCAATGCGGGCCGAGCTGCCAGATGCCCGCCACGATGTAGCCGATGCTGGCGACGAGTCCCAAACCCAGCACTTCTTTGCGCGCCATCAGAATGCCGAACACGTAGCCCCAGCTGAAGCCGGCGAGGCCGAGGAAGATGACGGCATTGGGAAAGATCTTCGACGGATCGATGAGATTGAGGCCGCCCGCAAAGGCGCAGAACAGGCCGATCACCGTGTAGGTTGCCAGGTGGAGCGCCAGCGGCAGGGGCAGCGTGCCCATTTTGTTGAAGGTCATGAGATAATTATAGACGCCCAGACGCCAAGGCGCTAAGACGCCAAGGTCATCAATGCAAGCAACTCGCACCTATCTAGAGCTCAAGGACCGCGCCCAGTTCAAGACCGCGTTCGGGGAGTTTCCGGACATCACCATTGCGCGTGTCTGGAACCCCTCTCCCGAGGTGTACCGGACATGCTATCGCACGGTCGGTGAAGCCTTCCATTGGTTCGATCGGTGGGACTGGTCGAACGAAGAAATCAACAAGCACCTCGCGGATCCTGCGATTCACTTGTTCGTTGCAAGGCGCAGCGGGGATCTCGCGGGGTGGTACGAGCTTCGCCGCGTCGCGGAGGACGGTTCCGTGGAGATCGCGTATTTCGGGATCGTCACCGCCGAGTTCGGGCGCGGCTTCGGAAAACACCTGCTCTCCAGCGCCGTGCGCGACGCCTGGGCGCTGGCCCCGAGCCGCGTGTGGTTGCACACCTGTACGCTCGATCATCCCAACGCCCTGCCGAATTACCTTGCCCGCGGCTTCACGCCTTATCGCAACGAAACGTACGAAGTAGATTCCGCCCCGTGAATTTCAAAGTCAATTTCCAGCTCACCCGCAAGCGAAAGTTCATCATCGCCGGGATTCTGCTCACGCCGATTCTCATCTTCGCCCTGTACACGTGGTCCGCACTCCAGTGGAGCTACTCGGAAGGGGAACGGGCCGGATTCGTCCAGAAGTTCTCGAAGCGCGGGTGGCTCTGCAAAACGTGGGAAGGCGAGCTCGCCATGGTCTCGATGCCGGGAACCAATCCGGAGAAGTTCTACTTTTCTGTTCGGGACGACAACGTCGCGGAGCACATCAACCAGTCACTCGGCAGGCGCGTGGCGCTGACATATCAGCAGCACAAAGGCATTCCGACGACGTGCTTCGGCGAGACGGAATACTTCGTCGTCGCCGTGAAGGTGTTGCCGCAATGAGCGCCAACAGTTTCGGCAGTCGCGCCACCCTGAAGGTCGGGGGACGGAGCTACGAAATCTTCCGCCTCGACGCGCTCGAGCGCCGTGGCCTCTCAGTCGCCCGACTCCCGTACTCCCTCAAGATCCTGGTCGAGAACCTGCTGCGGCTCGAGGATGGCCGCGTGGTTCGGACCGAGGACATCGAGAAACTGGCGCGGTGGGACCCGCGCAAGTTGCCGGACGAGGAGATCACCTTCATGCCGGCGCGCGTGCTGCTGCAGGATTTCACCGGCGTACCGGCCGTCGTGGATCTCGCGGCCATGCGCGATGCGATGGTCCAGATGGGCGGCGACCCCAAGCGCGTGAACCCGCAGCTCCCCGCCGAGCTCGTGATCGACCATTCGGTGATCGTGGATGAGTTCGGGACGCCGCGCGCGTTCCAGGTCAACGCAGACCTAGAGTTCCAGCGGAATCGTGAGCGCTACGCGTTGCTGCGCTGGGCGCAGAAGACGTTCACGGGATTCAAGGTCGTTCCACCGGATACGGGCATCGTGCACCAGGTCAACCTGGAATACCTCGCTCGTGTTGTATTCACGAGCGACACGCAGGCCTATCCCGATACACTCGTCGGCACCGACTCCCATACCACCATGATCAATGGTCTGGGCGTGCTCGGCTGGGGCGTTGGCGGCATCGAAGCGGAAGCGGCGATGCTGGGGCAGCCGGTCTCGATGCTCATCCCGCAGGTGATCGGCTTCCGGCTGAGCGGCAAGCTTACCGAGGGCGCCACCGCGACCGACCTCGTCCTCACAATCACACAGATGCTGCGCGCGAAAGGCGTGGTCGGAAAGTTTGTCGAGTTCTACGGCCCCGGCGTGTCGACGCTGCCGCTCGCGGACCGCGCCACGATCGGGAACATGGCGCCCGAGTATGGCGCGACGATCGGCATCTTCCCCGTCGATCAAGAGACGCTGCGCTATCTCGAGTTCACGGGCCGGACCGCGGAGCAGGTGAAGCTGGTGGAAGCCTACATGAAGGAACAGGGACTCTTCCACACGCCCGACGCGAGCGAGCCGGTCTACACCGATACCCTCGAGCTCAACCTCGCGACCGTCGAGCCCAGCATGGCCGGGCCGCGCCGGCCCCAGGACCGCGTGGGACTGCGCGAAGTGCCGCGCAAGTTTGCGGAGGCGCTGCCGACGCTGATGAAGCCGGCCCCGGTTCCGGTGAACCCCGTCCCTGTGGGACGATGGGAGGGTGAGGGCGGTCAGCCCGGGCCCACAACGCCAGCGCCCCGGCCCTCGTCCGCCACACTCCGCATCGACGAGGTCGAGTGCGTGCTACACCACGGCTCGGTCGTGATCGCCGCGATCACGAGCTGCACCAACACGTCAAACCCGTCGGTGATGGTCGCCGCCGCACTCATGGCGCAGAAGGCCGTCGACCGCGGGCTGCGCAGCAAGCCGTGGGTCAAGACGAGCCTCGCGCCGGGGTCCAAAGTCGTCACGGACTATCTCGAGCAGGCCGGACTCATGAAGCCGCTCGAAACGCTGCGCTTTCACCTCGTTGGCTACGGCTGCACGACCTGCATTGGAAACTCGGGGCCGCTGCCCGAAGCCGTATCCACGGCGATCGCGGAGTGCGACCTCGTCGTCTGTTCGGTGCTTTCGGGGAATCGCAACTTCGAGGGCCGGATTCAGCAGGAGGTGCGCGCCAACTATCTCGCCTCACCCCCTCTCGTCGTCGCATACGCGCTCGCAGGCCGCATCGACATCGATTTCCATAACGAGCCGCTCGGCATCGGTATCGACGGGCCCGTGTTCCTGCGCGACATCTGGCCCTCGACCAAGGAAGTGGCCGAGGTCATCGCTCGCTCGATCAAATCGGCGATGTTCCGCAAGAGCTACGCGCAGGTATTCGACGGCGACGAGCGCTGGCGCGGCCTGCCGGTGCCCGAAGGCGACCGGTTCGCGTGGGAGCCGACGTCCACCTACATCCGCCGCGCGCCCTACTTCGACGGCATGCCCGCCGAGCCGGGGCCCGTGCGCGACATCCGCGGCGCGCGCGTGCTGTGCCTGCTGGGCGACAGCATCACCACCGACCACATCTCGCCGGCCGGATCGATTCGCAAGACGAGTCCCGCGGGCCAATTCCTCGTCAGTCACGGCGTTCAGCCGATCGACTTCAATTCGTACGGGGCGCGGCGCGGCAACCACGAAGTGATGGTGCGCGGCACGTTCGCCAACGTGCGGCTCAAGAATCTGCTCGCGCCGGGAACCGAGGGACCGTTCACGGTGCACCTCCCCGACGGCGAGCAAATGACGATCTACGACGCGTCCCTCAAGTACGCCGCCGAGGAAACGCCGCTGATCGTGCTGGCCGGGAAGGAGTATGGCTCGGGGTCGTCACGCGATTGGGCACCCCGCGACGCTCGGTCTCAGTGGGAAAGAGCGCTACGATATCCTCGGTCTTAGCGACATGCCCAAGGAGCTGGCCGTCACCGCCACGGCCGACGACGGCAAAGTGACGAGGTTCAAAGCGCTGGTCCGCATCGACACGCCGCAGGAACTGCAGTACTACAGGCACGGCGGCATTCTGGAGTACGTGCTGCGGCAGCTGGCTAAATAGTCTTTAGAAAAGCCTCGAGCTCGGCCAGCGGCACGGCGCCGACGCGGCGCCCCACCTCTTGTCCCTTGCGGAACGCGATCAGCGTCGGGATGCCCCGAATCCCGAAGCGCTGGCCCGTGATGGGGTTCTTGTCGGTGTCGAGCTTCACCACGAGCATCTCTCCCGCACGGCGGAGCGCGACGTCATCCAACAGCGGCGCCATGATCTTGCACGGCCCGCACCAATCGGCATAGAAGTCGACGACGACCGGCACCGTCGTGTCGGTCGTGACTTTGTCGAAGGTGGCGTCGGATATCGCGATCGGCCGGTCGAGCAAGATGGGCTTGCCGCAATTGCCGCATTTCGGATGCTGCTCAAGGCGCGTCAGATCCACGCGATTGAGTGTGCTGCAGAACGGACAGGCCACCGTCGCCTTAGGGGTGGGAGCGTCAGCCATTGTGTCTCATACCCGGCAGGAGAAGAATCACTCGCGCCCCACGCCCAAGGCATCGGCCACACGATTGATGTAGTTGAACCAGGACGCGATCAAGGTGATCTGCAGGATCGCGCGATCGTCGAACCCCACACGGCGCAACTCCTTATGGTCCGCCGGTCCGATCCGCGTGGCGTCACGGGTGAGCTGCGCCACGTAGTCCAGCATCACGCGCTCCTGCTCGGAGATGGGGGCCTTGGTGTAATCGTCCTCGAGGGCCGCGACGAGCGACTGGTCCAGCGTGATCCGACGCAGAAACTCTGCGTGGGATTCAATTCAGTATCGGCACCGATTGGTGACCGAGACGACCGTCGTGATCAACTCGTGCTGGCGGCGCGTGAGCGGCAGGTCGGGCGCCATGAGCGCCCCGAAGGTCGCGAAGGCGTGATAGAGCGCGTCGGGGATGAGGCTGTGCGAGGCGACGATGCCGGACGTCCCGTCGGGCGTGGGGTGGACCGGCGTCGCGTACTCTTTTGGATACAGCGCCTTCTGTGCCTCGATGGCGCTGCGCAGCTTCTCATCCGCCTCGCTGAGCGGAACTGTGCGAATCCAGGTCATCAGATCCTACGACTTCCAAGGTGGTCGGGATGGTCGATCGACGAAACGCGATAAGATACACCGGCACGCCGAGGGCGACGATCCCGACACCCAGCGCCGCCTGCAACGGACTGTGGCCGGCGAGCAGGAAGAGAAGGACAGCGACGAGTACCAGGAACAGCACCGGCGTGACTGGATAGCCCCAGATGCTGTATGACGCGGCGGGGGCACGGCGCCGGATGCGGAACAGCCCGGCCACGGTCAGGCCGACGAACAGCACGGTGACGAAGACGAAAAAGCCGATGATCTGATTGAACGTG
>WNGG01005474.1_pt1 | contig 14143 bp, 10 predicted proteins | sample 5400661 | NCBI WGS metagenome assembly WNGG01 (sample SAMN13153372, study PRJNA577476) | soil metagenome | isolation source: 100 cm soil or saprolite under Garry oak tree replicate 1 | place: USA:California | collected 2016-06-15
GATCCCGGGTCGAGCTGAAGGCACGCTGCATGGACAAGGTTTCCACCTGGTGCGTCCTGCTCGCACTCTGCCTCCCGGCGGCGGGATGCGCCGGCCTCACAACGGGATCGATCGGCGAGGCGGACCAGAAAACGATGATCGAAGCCGCCGCGGCCTCGCCCAGGCTTCAGGCCGGCGAGAAAATCCGCGTGACCGTCTACGGCGAAGCTTCGCTCAGCGGCGATTACCAGATCGATCCGAGCGGCTTCGTTTCCCTCCCCCTCGCCGGTACGGTCAAGGCAGTGGGACTGACGCAGGCCGAGCTCGAGCGCGCGTTGGCGAAAAAATTTCGCAGCGAGTATCTCCGCAACCCGAAGGTGACGGTCAGCATCGTGGAATTCCGGCCGTTTTACATTGTCGGCGAAATCCAAAAGCCGGGCGCCTATCCGTACACCAGCGGGCTGAATATCCTCAGCGCAATCGCGGTCGCGGGCGGAACAACGTATCGAGCCAGCACCTCGACCGTCGAGATCCAGCATGCCGGCGAAAGCGAGATGCGGGAGTACTCTCTGGCGGCCCTGGTTCCCGTCCTGCCGGGCGACATCATCCGCATCCCGCAGCGATATTTCTGACGCTTGCGCGGAGCCCATACCCGTCCCTTTCAAGTGAACGCGCAAGGCCGCCGCCTTCCGAGCGGGCGCGTTAAGAGTTCGTGAACCTTTACAAATGGTTATGGTGAACTTTTTGTTAAGCCCGTTCTCCTAGGCTCTGTTTCGCCCGCCGCGCGGCAGTGGCGGCGCGGTCTCTTCGCGTCCGGCCGCGGCGAGCAGGTGAGACATGATCGTTCGACATTTCCTTCAGCGCGCACGGACCGCGCCGCCGGCCAGAACCGGGCGGCGACGGCGCTGGCCGGCGACGACCGCCGCGCAGACCGCCGGGACCGGATGATCGCCCTGCCTCCAACGTCGCGCGGAAGCGTCGCCTCGCGCTCCCGGGTCGCGCTCCGCATCCTGCATCGCGTCGCGATGACTGGCGCGCTGTTGTCGTGCCTGACCACGCACGCGTGGGCCCAGGTCGGCGTATTCGGCGGTCAAGCAGGGCCGGACATCGTCTTGCCTCCGGTCGCGCCCCAGCGCGCCAATCCCTTCGACATTCCCAGTCGCGAATACACGGCCCTGTCGCTGGCCGGCTGGTTGCTCTACCCCAGCGTCTTTGTCGGTGCGGTCTTCGACGACAACGTCAATCAAGCCTCGGCGAACCGGGTCTCCGGCACGGGAATGCGCGTCGTGCCCAGTCTTCTCGCGCAGACCAACGATGGAATTCACAAGACGACGTTCTATGGCACGTTGGACGGTCGCTTTGGTCTCGATGGGGATTCGACAAACGCGAGTACTTTCGCCGCTCGCGCCGGCTTATCCCATACCTATGAAGCCATGCCGGACCTCGTCGTCGGCCTGCAGGGCAACTACACGCGGCAAAGGGATCTGTTCGCCTTCAACCTGGACCAGGGCATGCCGAGCCTGAACTCCACGGGCCTGGGTCTTTCGCCCGTGACGAATCCCGTGAGCTACAACCAGTTTGCCGGATCGGCGTCGATTCAGAAGACGTTCGACCGCGCTTTCATCAATGTCAGCGGGTCGGTCGTCGACATGATCTATGACCATGCGAGCGCCGGCTCGCCGTCCCCCGACGGCACCGTCTATACGGCGACCGCAAGGGCGGGGCGGTGGCTCATGCCGTTCCTGTATGCCTATGCTGAAGCATCATTCGACGAGCGGTACTTCGCGACGGGCGGGCTCAACTCGCATGGATACAGGACGGTGGGCGGCCTGGGATCCGATCAGATCGGCCTGTTTCGCGGCGAGGTTTACGGAGGTTATCAGGCGGAGCAATACGATTTCGCCGGCTTGGGCAGCGTCAACAGCACGGTGTTCGGCGGGCGATTGTATTACTCTCCGACCCGCGCGCTGGCGTTCCGTGCTTCGGTCGATCAATCGTTGGGCGTCAGCCTGCTGACGGCCTCGCCGACATCCCCGTTCGGCACGGCGACGCGGGTGACAACGTCTCTGCTCCAGGCGAATTACGCAATCGCCCCCGAGTGGTCGGTCAGCGCGCGCTTCGGCTACATTCGAACCGAGTTCGTCGGCTCCGCGCGACTTGACGACGCTTGGACGGCGGGCGGAGCGATCACTTACAGCTTGTGGCGAAGTTTTGGCCTGGTGCTCGATTATCAGTTCGTTCAACTGGCCTCGAACGTGCCGCTGCAGAGCTTCACGCGCAACGTGATCACCCTGGGAGCGTCGTACAAGTATTGACCGATCGTCGTGCGGTGTCGGTCGCTGCCTGCAAAGAAGGAGCCGCGATATGCGAAAGCGTTGGCTGGCGCTGTGTGCCGTGACATGCGTCCTCGCAGTCTCCTCGCCGGCGCCGGCAGGATGGTTTGACGAGAAGGGCCAATTCGTCGGGACCGTGAGTCCTGAGATCACGGAGCTGCTGAGGGTATTTCCCGCCGGCGGCCCCGGGCTGCGCGCTGCGATCGCGCGCGCGGTCGAGGCGGATCCGTCGCTGGCGGACGATGCGGTGTTCGTCACGGGCAGCGCGAATACATGCCAAAGGGAATCCTGCCGGGCCGGGCTGGCCGACGCGGCAAGTTCCTTGGCGAACAACGGGTCGGCTGCGGCCCGCGCGGCGGCGCAGCGAATTCGAGCGGCGCTGGGACCCGGCAATCCCGATACCAGCGTGGCGGCGTGCCTGTTGCATGCACCGGACCTCGCGCCGGGAATTCTCGGGTTTAGCAAGGCGGGGCCTGCGACCTCAGGATGCGTAAGCCCGAGCCGGCCGGGTTGCTGACGGATCCAACGTTTACATCCGAATTTTCGAGCTGCCTCCGTGCGGGAGGCAGGGACGGCTGAAGCCCATTGCCGTGCCGCTTCCTCGGCTCTCGAGACCGGCGGCAAAGGTTGCGAATCATCGTGGCGACATGCGACTCATCGCGACGGCATGCGAGTCGTCGACAGGTGCAAGCCGGCGTTTCACCTGAAGGGCGGTAGCGTGGGATTTGCCCGATCTGTTGCATGTGCGCCCCCGTCTGCAACGTAAACCCAGACCGCATTGAAATCGGACCTTGCACATTCCGCAAATGCGCGGACGAGCCGGGCGGACGTCGATGTCAGGTCCGCGGCGGGACCGCGACGGACGCCGGGCCGCAACGAAGCAGTTGAAAGCGCGACGTTCTGGGCGTTCGCCGCCGGTCTGGCGTGGACCCCGTTTTGGTATGGAAGCAACGACCTCGTCGCTTGGGGCATCAACGCGGCTCTGTTTCCCGGGCTGGCGGCCGCCTACGAGATCTCGATTCTCATCAGGGGGGAACGTCACGCGATAGGAATCAAAAACCTTGCGGTTCCCGCCGCGCTTTTCGCCGCCGTCGTGCTCTGGATATTTTTTCAGAATGCGACCTGGGCGCCGGCGATGCTCACGCATCCGATCTGGGGCGTGGCTTCCGACGCCCTCGAGAAGCCGCTGCAAGCGAGCATCAGCGTCAATCGCGATCTGACGACGTTGGCTCTTGTCAAGCTGATCACGGCGGCGAGCGTATTCTGGATCGCCGTTCAGCTATGCCGACAAGCGGCGCGCGCCAGCCTGCTGATCGAGTCGATTGCCGCAATCGGCTGCGTGTACTCCGCCTACGGCCTCGCAGCTTTCGCCCTCAAGGCGGGCCGCGTGCCCTGGCTTGAAGACCCGGCGGTTGCCGGTGTCGTGTCGTCCACCTTCATCAATCGAAATTCATTTGCCACATATGCCGGCATCGGCCTGATCGCGATGTGCGGCCTCGCCTTGCGCCTCTATCGTCATGATGTGATTGCGATGGAGGGACCTCGACGGCTTCGCATCGCAGCCTTCATCGAAACGACGGGACAAAGGGGGGCGGCGCTTCTCGCGGGCGCCTTCCTGGTCCTCGTCGCCCTTCTGCTCACGGGATCGCGCGGCGGGATCATCGCCACCGCCATCGGTCTTTTCGTCTTCGGCGTCCTGACACTCGGACGAGGCACAAGCCGCGCAGCGCACCTGAAGGCCGTGGCCGCCGGGGCCGTCCTGATCGCGGCGGTGTATCTTGGTTTCGGGGATGTTCTGGTTGGCAGCGTCGCGGCGAAGGGCTTTGACGACGCCAGCCGCCTCGCCGTCTACCTCATTACGCTGCGGTCGATTCTCGATGCGCCATTGGCGGGTTTCGGATACGGCACGTTCGCCGACGTCTTCCCGATGTATCGCGATCGCTCGATCGGCGTCGTGGGCATATGGGAACAAGCCCACAATTCGTACCTCGAAACCTTCCAGGGACTAGGCCTGTTGTTCGGCTCGATGCTTGTGGCCGCCGTCGTGCTGCTCGCGGTTTCCTGCCTCAAGGGAGCGATCGCCCGTCAAGAGAACTCGACGATCCCTCGCGTCGCCGCGAGCGTCGCATGTCTGGTGGGCGCCCAGGCGCTGGTGGACTTCGGCCTGCAAATCCAGGCCGTCACCCTGACGTTCATGGCCGTGCTCGGTGCGGGCGTCGCCCAGTCGGCGAGCTCGCGGCGGACGCTCGAGGACTAGCGCATGTTCCGGCGAAAGCCTGCCCCGGACCCCGGATCAAGTCCGGGGCAGGCTTTGATCCGGGGTGGGTACCGGTTCGCCGATAAGAACATGCGCCAATCAATGATTCCAGAGCATGTCCCGATTCCGAAGGAACGGGACATGCTCTAGCCCGCGCGGGCGCAATTCCAGATCGTTACATGCTCAATCGGCTTTCTCCAGCCAAGATAATCGACGCAAGCGAGGTCGAACATGGTTTCGACCTGCGCGAAATACTCAGCTTTGCATGGCGCCGATGGAAATTCATTGCCGGCGTCGTCGCGGTGTCGCTCCTGATCGGGACGATTTCGGTGCTGAGGCAAACGCCTCTTTACACGGCGACCGCCCAGGTTCTGCTCGATCCGCAGAGCGACAAGGTTCCCGGGCCTGCAGCCATCCGCTCGGATGTCAATCTCGATTTGGCAATGATCGAAAGCCAAATGGCGATCATCCGATCGACCGTATTCTTGCGCCGTGTGGTGGAAAAGGAACAGCTCGTCTCGGATCCGGAATTCGGTTCGCGCGCTCCGCACGGCCCTTCGATCCCTGCGCCGGCAGGCGTCGCGCCATCCATGTCACCGGAAGTCCTGCGCTCGACCGAGGCCCTCAAGGGAGCCGTAACGGTCGCCGCGGGGCCGGGTTATCTCCTCATCATCTCCGTCACGTCGGCCGATCCCGGGCGGGCGGCGAGGTTGGCAAATGCCGTCGCCGACGCATATCTCGTCGACAAGCTCGACACCCGCTTTGAAGCCGCCAAGCGAGCCTCGACGTGGCTGAGCGATCGTCTTGTCGAGCTGCGCAATCAACTTCGGGCGTCGGAGGAGGCGGTCATCGCATTCCGTGCCCAGCACGGTCTGTATCAAAGCACCGGCAACGTCACGCTGAACCAGCAACAGCTGTCGGAGCTCAATGCAAAGCTCGTCGAGGCGAGGGCCGACGCCGGCCAGAAAAAAGCCCGCGTCGATCTCCTGCTCACGATCGAGGCCAACGGCGGCAGCGTACAGAGCCTGCCTGATGTGAGCAACAGCGGCGCGCTTCCGAGCCTCCGTCAGCAAGCGGCTGCGCTCTCGCAACAGGAGGCGGACCTTCTCGCGCGTTACGGGGCTCCGCACCCGCTCGTCGTCAATGTCCGGGCCCAACAACGCGATATCGAGCGGGCGATCGCAGCAGAAGCGCGCCGGCTGGCCGCCGGCATCAAAAACGAATACGAATTGGCGCAATCCCGGGTGGCGTCCCTCGATCGGTCCCTGCAGGACGTGACCGGACAGACGAGCGCCGATGACGCCACGGCCATTCGGCTGCGGGAGCTCGAGAGAACGGTCGCGGTCAACAAGAGCCTGTTCGAAGATTTTCTGCAGCGCGCGAAGATCACCCAGCAGGAGTCCACTTTCGAGCCCCGCGAAGCGCGCGTGATCACGCCCGCCCTGCTGCCGGGCGCCCCGAGCTATCCGCGCAAGGGCCAGTACCTGGCCGTGTGCCTGGTGATCGGCCTGCTGTTGGGCGTCGGTGGCGCGGTGGCCAAGGAGATGCTCAACGCGGGCTTTACGACTCCGAAGCAGGTCGAGGAGATATTGGGGCTCCCGCTTTTGAGCTCGGTCAGCCACATGGGATCCCGCGACCTCACGGTCGGCAGCAAGATCATACCGATCCCCAGCTACCCGACCATGAAGCCGCTGTCGCGATACAGCGAATCGATCCGCGCTCTCAGGAGCGGGATCCAGATGACCGACGTCGATCATCCGCCGAAGGTCGTCCAAGTGACGTCGACGGCGCCGGGCGAGGGCAAGACGACGATCGCATTGTCGCTGGCGGCGTTGGCGGCATACTCGGGCAATAAGGTTCTGTTCATCGATGCCGATCTGCGTCATCCTTCGGCGTCGCGTTTCCTCGGTCTGCAGAAGGAGCCGGGCCTGGTCGACTTGCTGCTTGGCCAGGTCAAGCACGCGGAAGTCATCAGGTTCCATCAGAGCGAAGGCTATTGGACCCTCTCGGCAGGCAACAAGACTCAGAACCCGCCGGATCTCCTGGGCTCCGATCGAATGAAATCGATCGTGGCCAGCTGCAAGCAGACATTCGACCTTGTCGTGATCGACACTCCCCCGGCGGGACCGGTGGTCGATCCGGTCGTCGTCTCCCAGCTCTGCGATGCGATCGTCCTGGTGGTTCGTTGGGCCTCGACGGCGCGCGAGACGGTCAAGTACTGCGCGCAGCAGTTCGCGGGCCACAAGAAGATCGCCGGCGTCGTTTTCAATCAGGTGAACGACCGGCAAGCTCAGAAATACGGCAAGCACGCGTACTTTTATGGCGCCCGGTATTACAAGAGCTACTATAGCGAGTAGGGCCATGCGGCTGCGAGACGGCCGGATCCTCACCGCACTTGCCGTGATCGGCTTATGCGGATTTGCCGTGTCTCGCGGATGGAACATTGTGCATTTCTCCATCGCCACGGCAGGCGTTGCGTCCCCGCAACATCGGGCGCACGCCGTGCGACCTTGGATCGGCGTGACCGGTCTCGCCGGCGCCGCGCTGGAAGCGTCGCTGACAGATGCGGTAGATCCGACCGACAGCGACGAAATTGGCAAACGAGGCGACATTTTCGCGGCGATACTCTCCGTGCGGCCAATGTCGTCGATGAATTGGTTATCGCTCGCAAGCATGCGGCTTATGGTCGGACAGCCGACCGACAAGGTTCTCGAGGCATTGGCCCTGTCGTCTCTGACCGGAGCCAACGAGGGCCATGTCATGTCGCAGCGCGGGATCTTCGGGCTGTGGCAGTGGGGGATCCTGCCGTCGCACGCCCGCAAGCGGGCGGCCGCAGACTTGGCGGGAGCCATGCGCGAACGCGCCATCTCGGAGCAAGAGAGAACGGCGGCGCAAAGAATTCTGATCGACAAACCGGCAGACATTCGTCGGGAGATCGCAGAGCTGCTGCGTGCGGAAGGGCTCTCGGTCAACGACCTCGGGCGCATCGGTCTGTAATCGCGATGCAGCGCGCCGGTCGATCATGAACGACTTCTCCGCAACGGGGTTCGGGAGCAAGGCGGCCGGGTTCGACGAGCCGACGCAGGTTCCCCGCGACAGGGAGCAGCGCCGCCGGTGGCAGTGCGCAAATAGAACTTGGTGGGAATCCGCGCCGATGCGGTACGACTGGCGCGACGAAATTGCCGCGCGGCCGGGCAGCCAGGCGTACTTCGCCGAGATCGACCGGCGATTTCTTTCATCCGCCGCCAAGTATGCGCCGTGGCGCAAGCTGCCGTTCGAGACGATCATTCCGTTCGACGCGTTGCGCGACAAGGATGTGCTGGAGATCGGGGTCGGCCAGGGAACGCACGCCCAGCTGCTGGCCCCACGCTGCAAGAGCTTCACCGGTATCGATCTGACCTCGCAGGCAGCCGCAATGACGTCCCGGCGACTGGAAGTTTTCAACCTGCCCGGCCGGGTCCTGCAAATGGACGCGGAAGCGATGGCGTTCGCCGACGGCAGCTTCGACTACATCTGGAGCTGGGGGGTGATTCATCATTCCGCCGACACGCGAGAAGTCCTGAAGGAAATGCGTCGGGTGTTGAGGCCGGGCGGAAGGTGCGCCGTCATGGTCTATCACCGGTCGTGGTGGCACTACTACGTCTGTGGATTTCTCCGCGGCGTGTTCGAGAACCGGTTCCGGAAACACGCCGGTCTGCATCATGTGATCCAGAGTGCCACGGACGGGGCGATCGCCCGTTACTACACGCCGAGCACATGGAAGCGGCTGGCCGGCGGGCTTTTCACCATGGAGTCCCTGCGAATCTACGGCCTCAAAGGCGAAATTCTTCCGATGCCGCACGGCCGCCTCAAAGGATTTCTTGAAACCCTTGTGCCTGCAGGCCTCGCGAGAGTCATGACCAATCGCCTCCGCATGGGCTCGTTCCTCGTGGCGCATATGCGCAAGCCGCAACCGGCCTAGCGGGCCGCGACGCGACGGACCGACAAATCCAGATGTGCGGCATCGCAGGGATTTACGCCTATCGTCCGGCGGCAAGCAGCGTCGACCATGCGGAGCTCATTCGCATTCGCGACCATATGGCCGCGCGGGGGCCCGATGGCCTCGGAGAATGGCATTCCGCGGACGACCGCGTGGGCTTCGGTCATCGGCGCCTGTCCATCATCGACCTTTCCGAGGGCGGCGCCCAGCCGATGCAGAGCGCGGACGGGAAGCTCGTCGTGACTTTCAACGGCGAGATTTATAACTACCGCGCGCTGCGGCGCGAGCTCGAGGCACAAGGATGTTCGTTTCGCACGCGATCGGACACCGAGGTGCTGCTCAACCTCTACGCCGCCAAAGGCGCGGCAATGGTTCATCACCTGCGCGGGATGTTTGCCTTCGCCCTATGGGATTCGGAGAGGCGCGGCCTCCTGCTCGCGCGCGACCCGCACGGCATCAAGCCCCTCTACTACGCCGATGACGGAAGCGCCGTGCGATTTGCCTCGCAGGTCAAAGCACTTCTTGCCGGCGGAAAGGTGTCGCGCGACCCGGAGCCGGCCGGGTGGGTCGGGTTTTATCTGTTCGGCAACGTTCCGGAACCCTTTACGACCTATCGCGGCATTCGCGCGCTTCCGGCGGGCACGACCGTTTGGGCCGACGCGGCGGGTGTCGAAGAGCCGGTACGGTACTTTCGGCTTTCCGAGGTCTATCGAAGAGCGGAAGATTGCGATCGAGGTCTATCGCCGTCCGCGCTGCGCGAGCGCGTGCGATCCGCGCTGACCGACAGCGTTCGTCATCACATGGAAGCCGATGTTCGCGTCGGCATATTTCTGTCTGCCGGAATAGATTCGGGCGCTCTCTTGGGCCTGATGCGGGATATCGGGCAGCAGCAGATCGACGCGGTGACGCTGACCTACGAGCAGTACCGGGGGAAGCCCGAGGATGAGGCTCCTCTCGCGGCGAAGTGTGCCGCGCATTACGGCGGCAGACACACCGTCCGCGTGGTCACCGAGAAGGAATTCCGGAACGATCTGCCGCGCATCGTCGAAGCGATGGATCAGCCGACGATCGACGGGATCAACACGTGGTTTGTCAGCAAGGCCGCGAGCGAGCTTGGTCTCAAGGCGGCGATATCGGGCATCGGCGGCGATGAGATGTTCGGCGGATATCCGTCCTTCCGCGACATTCCCCGCTGGGTGCGTCTGTCGGCCGTGCCGGCCCGCATCCCGATGCTGGGAGACGCGTTTCGGCACGCCGCCGCCGCCTTCGGCCTCGCAAAGATTCTCGGTCCCAAGGCGGCGGGGCTGCTCACATACGGCGGAACCTATGCGGGCGCCTATTTTCTCCGGCGCGGTCTTTTCATGCCGTGGGAACTCGATAGCGTCATGGACAGAGGTCTGATGGCGGAAGGTCTTCGACGCCTGCGCCCCGTTCGGCATATCGCCGAGGTTCTTGAGCCCCGGCCGCGTACCAGCTTCGGCAAGGTGGCTGCCCTCGAAGCATCGCTGTACATGCGCGATCGGCTCCTTCGCGACGCGGATTGGGCCGGCATGGCGCATTCGCTGGAGGTCCGTGTGCCGCTCGTGGACGTGCAGCTCCTGCAAGCCGTTGCGCCGGCCATGACTGTGCTGGGGAGCGGAGCGGGCAAGCGCCTTCTGGCGACAAGCCCGCGCTCTGCGTTGCCGCCGGAGATCGCGGGCCGGCCGAAGACGGGATTCGGAACGCCGGTGAACGAGTGGCTGCAACGCGATGCCCGTCTGCAGGGGTGGCGCCGCGTGTCCAGGCTTGCCGGACCGAAGTGCCCCTGGGCGAGGCGGTGGGCCTACCAATTGGCGGCGGCCTGAGCTTTGCGAGCGCTTCGCCACCCACACTCCCGAATCACCGCCGAAGTCAGCGCCAAGTGGAAACGATCATCATCTTCCGAATCGGGAGCCTCGGGGACACGGTCGTCGCGCTACCGTGCTTTCATCGCATTGCCCGATCGTTTGCCAATTCGCGGCGCATCCTGGTGACCAACGTCGCCGTGTCGCAAAAGGCCGCCACGGCGGAAAGCGTCCTTGCCAATAGCGGCCTGATCGACGGGGTCATCTATCTGCCCGCAGCTCCGCGAACGCTCGGTGATTTCTTGAGGTTGCGAAACGAGATCCGGGAAACGGCGGCCAAGACGCTTATTTATGTCGCCGATCGAGACATCGTCAGCACGTTGCGCGACCTGTGTTTTTTCCGATCGTGTGGAATTCGGCAGGTCATCGGCGCGCCGATCAGCCGCGACCTGCGGCGACCGCGCATAGATCCGGCGACCGACTGCATCGAATTCGAGGCGGAGCGCCTGGCGCGGTGTCTCGCGCCGCTCGGGCAAATCGAGTTGGACAATCCGAGATCGTGGGACCTGCATCTGCAGCCGCATGAAATAAAGTCCGCCGAAAACTCCCTGGCGCCAGTGCGGGACTATGGTCTCGTCGCCGTCAACATTGGCGGAAAGGCGGCAGGCAAGGACTGGGGCGACGGCAACTGGAGGCGGTTGTTCGAACTGATGGCCGCCCGGCTTGCCGGGTTGGCTCTGGTGTTCTTCGGCTCTGCCGACGAGTTCGACCGCTCCAGCCGACTTGCCGCAGCCTGGCCAAGCGCGCAAATGAATCTATGCGGTCGGCTTGCGCCCCGCGAGAGCGCCGCTGCCATGCAGAAGGCGTTGTTTTTTGTCGGGCACGACAGCGGGCCGCTGCATCTTGCCGCGGCCGCCGGCGTGCCCTGTGTCGGCATGTTCGGGAATCTCAACAAGCCCAAATGGTGGCATCCCATGGGGAAATGCCACCGCATCATTCACAACATGCGCGGCGTCCGTTGCATTACGCCGGAGGAAGTCTATGCGGCTATTTGCTCGATCGTGCCCGCGGCCCCCGATCTGACCAACAGGCACGCCGCAGAGGCCGCAGCTTGAGGCGATTGTCAGGTTGCGCGCGCCCGGTGACGACCGATCGCATGAAGGTCTTGCACGTCATCCCGTCCGTCTCCGAGAGCCATGGCGGGCCAAGCCGTGCAATCATCGACATCGAACGGGCGCTGACGGCGCGAAATATCGACGTGACCACCGTCACGACGAACGACGACGGAAACAGCCGGACGCTGGACGTGCAGTGTGGGGAGCCGATCGCAACGCGCCATGCGACGCGATGGTATTTCCCGCGGAGCACGGTTTTTTTCAAGACATCCGCCGGAATGGCCGATTGGCTGATAGGCAGCATCGGACGGTTCGATATCGTTCACGCGCACGGCTTGTTCTCCTTTGCGCCGGTCGCCGCGGCGTTCCTGGCGCGGCGAGCAGGCGTGCCGTATGTTTTGCGGCCGCTTGGCGTGCTGGGCTCTTACGGCATGACCCGGCATCACCCGCTTCTCAAAAAGATGTCTCTGGCTCTGATAGAGCGGCCGCTGATCGAGGCCGCGAGCGCAATCCACTTCACAAGCCGCGCCGAACTGGATGAAGCTGGCGCGCTGGGCCTGAAATGCAGAGGGGTGGTCATTCCTCTTGGAATTGACGCCGGCCGGTCGACCGGACAGGAAGGGCGCAAGCGGCCAAACGGCGCGGAGCCTTTCAAATTATTGTCCCTGTCGCGCATCGATCCCAAGAAGAATCTGGAGGGCCTGATTCGCGCGCTTGCGCTGGTCGCGGCGAGGAATCCCGCAGTGAGCCTGAGCATCGCCGGACGCGGCGATCGGCGGTATGTCGCGACGTTGCAAGCGCTCGCCCGCGCCCTTGATATTGCCGATCGCGTCCATTGGCTTGGTCATGTCGAGGGCGAGAGAAAGGCGGAGGCCCTCGCCACGGCGAGCGCTTTTGTGCTGCCGTCATACGCGGAAAATTTCGGACTTGCCGTGGTCGAGGCGCTGGCGGCCGGGCTCCCGTGCATCGTGTCGCGAGGGGTCGCGGTCGCTCGCGATATAGAGGCGGCGCAGGCTGGACTTGTCGTCGCCACGAACGCCGAGAGTATCGCCGCGGGCATCGAGCAACTCCTCGGCAGCGAAGATCGATATGCCGCAATGTCCAGGGCTGCGCGAGCGGTCGCCCTCGGCGCGTTTTCCCTTGAGGCGATGGGAGAAAGGCTCGATGCGCTCTACCGTGAGATCCACGTAACGCACGGGCGTGGCAAAGCTGCGCTCGCCGCGTAACCCTTCATGCCGCACCCATTGGCACCGCACCGGACTGGGACTGCAAGGTGATGCACCGGCTGATCATCGAGCCCGGGCGCGCCGAGCGGGGCTATTGGCTCGACCTGTGGCGGTATCGTGAGCTCTTTCGGGTGCTGGCCTGGCGCGATGTTTCGGTGCGTTACAAGCAGACGGTGATCGGGGCGGCGTGGGCGCTCATCCGGCCGTTCCTGACGATGGTGATCTTCACCGTCATTTTCGGCAAGCTCGCCATGCTGCCCTCCGACGGTACCACGCCCTATGCCGTGATGGTGTTCGCCGGCATGCTGCCTTGGACATTCTTCTCGATCGCGTTGACCGACGCATCAAATAGTTTGCTGGGCAACGCCAATTTGATCAGCAAGGCGTACTTTCCCAGATTGGTCATCCCGGTTGCCGCGGTCATGGCGGCGTTTGTGGATTTTCTCATTAGTTTCGTCCTCTTGGCCGGATTGATGGTCTGGTACCAGTTCGTGCCAGGCTGGCAGATATTGCTGTTGCCGGTGTTCGTGGCCGTCGCGTTCTTGACCAGCGTCGGGCTGGGCGTGTGGATCACGACGCTCAACGTGAAGTATCGAGATTTCCGATACGTGGTCCCATTCATCGTGCAGCTCGGTCTGTATGTCTCGCCGGTCGGGTTCAGCTCGAGTGTGGTCCCCGACGCGTGGCGACTGCCGTATTCGCTAAATCCCATGGTGGGAGTTATCGACGGTTTTCGCTGGTGCATCCTTGCCGGCCAGAGCCGGCTCTACCTGCCCGGCCTTCTGCTCGGTCTCGGCGTCACGGTCTTGTTTCTGTGGTTGGGCCTGCGCCAGTTTCGGCGCATGGAAAAGAGCTTTGCGGACGTGATCTGATGGCGACCGCCGTCTGTGTCGAGAACCTTTCCAAGCGATACCTGGTCGGTCACCGGTCCGGTCAGCGCGAGCGTTACACGGCGCTGCGCGATGTAATCGCGCGCGAGGCTCGCAACTTCACGCGCAAAATGGCCGATTTCGTGCGCGGACGGCAGATTGTCGAGGGCGACCAGGTAGAGGAATTCTGGGCGCTGCGGGGCGTGAGCTTCGAGGTCAAGGAGGGCGAGGTCCTCGGCATCATCGGGCGGAACGGAGCCGGGAAATCGACGCTGTTGAAAGTCCTGAGCCGGATTACCGAGCCGAACGAGGGACGTGTGATTCTGCAAGGTCGCATTGCCAGTCTTCTGGAGGTCGGGACCGGGTTCCACCCGGAGTTGACCGGACGGGAGAATGTCTTTCTCAACGGCGCAATTCTTGGAATGAGCAGAGCGGAGATCAGGCGGAGGTTCGATGAAATCGTCGCTTTCGCCGATGTCGATGACTTCGTCGACACGCCGATCAAGCGCTACAGCAGCGGAATGTACGTACGGCTGGCGTTTGCCGTGGCGGCGCATCTGGA
>WNGG01017346.1_pt1 | contig 14142 bp, 13 predicted proteins | sample 5400661 | NCBI WGS metagenome assembly WNGG01 (sample SAMN13153372, study PRJNA577476) | soil metagenome | isolation source: 100 cm soil or saprolite under Garry oak tree replicate 1 | place: USA:California | collected 2016-06-15
CCCGCAACGCCTGGTCGACTTCGTCCAGGTCCATCCGCACGCCGCGCGCCACCTGCCAGTTGAGGTGCAGCGCGTCGAGCCGGTCCCACTCGCCCGCGGCGACCGCCGCGTACCCCTCCTCGAACCAGAGCGGCAGCGGCCGGCCCACGCGCCAGCGCAGGGCGACGTGGGCGAGCTCGTGCCTGAGGGCGGCGGACAGGCGGACGGTCGGACGGTCGGACAGCAGCACGATCGTGCCCCGCTCCGGGAACGCGGCACCTTCGCTCCAGCGCGGGAGTCGCCCGCGCGTGAGCGAGTCGAACGTCGCGCGGGTGGGGGCGAGGATCAGCCGGATGGGGCGGTCCGGGAGCGGACCGACGCCGGGGAACGGCGCCGCGCGGTCCGCCGCCTCGGCGAGCCCGACGGCGAGGTCGGTCTGGGGCGGCCACGCCACCGCCGTCACGCGGCCCACGGTCACGGCCGCCGGCGACGCCGCCTGCGCGAGCAGCCAGAGGAGGGCTAGGTGCGCGATGGCTCCTGCCCCTGGAGCGCGAGCTGCAACGTCTCCTGACACTTCTTGCCCCAGGGATTGAACTTGTTCGCCTTGAAGCCCTGCTCCCAGGTGTGCTTCGCCTGCTCCTGGTCTCCGGCGAACCACAAGGCGCGCCCCAGCTCGTAGTAGGCCTCGATCAGGTTGGGGCCCAGCTTGAGCGTCTTCTGAAAGAACGTCTCGGCGTCTTCGTACATCTCGCGCTGCAGGTACACCAGGCCGAGGTAGAAGTGGGCGTAGAGGGTGGCCTTCCTGTCGTTGTCGAGGCGGATCGCCTTGGAGAGATGCTCGATCGCCTCGCCGAAGATGCGCTTCTTGAGACAGATGTAGCCGACGTTGATACGGGCGAGCGAATTCGCCGGCTCCTTCATCAGGACTTTCTGGAAGGTCCCGAGCGCGTCGTCGTAGTCCTCGTGCAGCATTTGCGCCCAGCCGAGCAGCGACTCCGCCTGCGTTTCGCCGGGGGAGAGCTGCAGCGCGCGCGTCAGCGCCTGGATCGCACCCGCGTGGTCGCCGAGCGAGATGAGGCTCCACCCCTTCTCGATGAAGGTGGACGCGCCGAGGTGATCGGCGTGCACGGCGGGGCGCACGCCGCTGAACTCGGGCGCGGCGGCCTCCGCCGTGGACGCGCTGACCTGCTTGTACCGGTCGACGAGCTTGCGCACGTCCTCCTTGAGCGCGATGAGCTCCCCGATCAGCGAGTCGACCTGCTTGAAGTAGGCGATGATCTCGCGCTTCGCGGCCTCACGCTCCGCGCCGCCCGTCACGGCGTCGAGGCGGCGCACGATCTGGTCGTACTCGGCCCGCAGGGCCGGGAGGGGGGAATCCGCCATCAGGCCTTCGCCGTCTCCTTGACCGCGGTCTCCAGCGCCACCTTCTCCTTCGAGTTCAACAGCCGCGACGTGTTCAGCACGATGATCGTGCGACCGTCCTTCACCACGAGACCGGTGATGTATTCGGCCGCGAGGCCCTTCACGAGGCTCGCCGGCGGGGCGACCTCGGTCGCCGCGACCTGCAACACCTCGGTCACGGCGTCGACCACGACCCCGATCTTGCCGCCCTCCCACTCGAGGATCACGGTGCGCGTTTCCTCGCGGTGCGCCGCGGCCACGCCGAGCCGCTTGCGCAGGTCGATCAGGGGCACCGCGGCGCCCTGGTATCGCAGCACGCCCTCGAGGAAGTCGGGCGCCTGGGGCAGCGGCGCGGGGGCCTCATAGCGGAGGATGCGCTCCACCTGGAAGATGTTGAACCCGAAGTCCTGGCCGGCCACCTTGAAGGTGACGAGTTGGACGTCGTCGCCGGTGATCATGCGATGCGGTCTCCCAGCGCGTCCAGATCGAGGATCGGCACGAGCGCGCCCCGGCGCCGCGCCACGCCCGACGCCCACGGCAGCGACTCGCCCTGCGGCACGGGCAGCGCCGGCTCGCGCACCACGTCGTCCGCCTCATCCACCTCGAGCGCCACGCGGCGGACGCCCTCGCCCGCGCCGATCTCCACCAGCACCCACGCGCGCCCCCGCTGCGCCGGCACCGCGCGCTCGCCCATCAGGGCGCCGAGGTGGACGAGCGGCACCAGCCGGCCGCGCAGGGCGGTGAGCCCGCGCATGGCGGGAAGCGCCCGCGGCACGTCGAGCACGTCGCCCAGGTCGCCCACTTCGAGCACGCGGGCGAGCGGCAGGCCGTACGCCTTTTCATCCACGCGGACCAACAAGTACCCGCGCCCCTTCATGAAGCGCCCCGTGCCACGAGCTCGATCACGATGCGGTCGGCGATCTGGCCGAGCGGGAACACGGCGTCTACGCCCCCGAGTTGCACCGCCGCGGTCGGCATGCCGGCGATCACCGCCGACTCGCGGTCCTGGGCGATGCCGCCACCCCCCGCTGCGCGGATGGCGCGCACGCCGGCCGCCCCGTCGCGACCCATCCCCGTGAGGACCACTCCCACACTCCGCGCCCCGAACACCTGCGCCACCGAGCGGAACAGGGGATCCGCCGCCGGGCGCACCCCCCAGATCGGGGCCTCCTGGTCGAGCGCGATCACCGGTCCGTCGGGCGCCGAGACCACCCGCATATGATAATCGCCCGGGGCCACATATGCCGTATCGGCGACGAGCGGCGCCCCGTGGTCGGCCTCGACGACGCGCAGCGCGCTCATCGAATCGAGCCGCTCGGCGAGCGAGCGAGTGAAGCTGGGCGGCATGTGCTGCACCACCAGCACGGCGGCGCCGCGGCCGACGGGGAGGCGGGGAATGACCTCGGCGAGCGCGCGCGGGCCGCCGGTGGACGCGGCGACGGCGACGGCGAGGCGCGCGCGGGGGCGCAGCCCCAGCTCGGGGGCGCGGGGCGCGGCCGGGGGCGGGCGGACCATCGCCTGCACGCGCGACACGTCCGCCGCGAGGGCGCGGCGCACCGCAGCGCGGAGCTCGGGCGCCATGCGCACGAGGGCCGCGCGATTGGCCTCGTCGGGCTTCGCGACGATCTCCACCGCGCCCAGCTCGAGGGCGCGGATCGCCGCGCCCGTGCCCGCGTGGGCGCTCACGACCACGATCGGGCGCGGCGTTTCGGACATGATGTAGCCGATGGCCCCGAGGCCGTCGAGCTGCGGCATCTCCAGGTCCATCGTCACGGCGTCCGGGTCGTGCTGGTGGACCTTGCGGACGGCGTCGAAGCCGTCGCGCGCCGTGGCCACGACGCGGAACTCGCCCGCCACGCCCGCCGCGCCCCCCAGTACGTCGCTCAGCACGCGCCGCATCAGCGCGCTGTCGTCCACGACGAGGACGCTCGGCCGCCGGTCAGATGACGATGGCATCGGCGCCCACCGACCGGATCTCGACCCGCCCGTCGGAGACGTGAAACCGCACGGAGCGCCCCGCGCCGCCCCCGACCGCCTCGCGCGCCAGCGGGATCCCCGCGAGGCGCAGGGCGTCGCGCGCGGCCACGATGTTGCGCTCCCCCATCTGCACCGTCCCCGGCATCATGAGCGCCGCGAACATGCTCGCCCCGCCCGCCAGCTTGGCGACCAGCCGCCGCGGCTCCGCCCCGAGCTGCTTCAGCCGCTCCACGAGGAGCGGGACGGCCGTCTCGGGGAACTTCGCGGCGTTGGTCGTGTCGCGAGCGAGGTGCGGGGACGGCAGCAGCACGTGCGCCATCGCGCCGGCGCACGCCTGCGGGTCGTGAAGCATGATCGCCACGCACGAGCCGAGGCCAAGCGTCACGATCACGGCGTCGCCCCGCTCGGCGGCCCATTCGGCCACCTTGACGATCGTCTCCCGCGGACCGGGGAAGCCGGTCACGCGTCCGGCCTCCGGTAGATGCGCTCGCGCGGCTCTTCGAGGACCAGCCGCTCGCGCGCGGGGCCGAACAGCGTCTCCACCTTGCCGAGCAGCAGGATGCCGCCCGGCGTGAGCGCGTCGGCGAACAGCGCGAACAGCCGCTCCTGCATCGGGCGGTCGAAGTAGATCACCACGTTGCGGCACACGATCAGGTCGTATGGCGGCTCGGGGGGCGGCTCGCTCGTGAGGTCGTGCTTCGCCACGCGCACGAGCTGCCGCAGGGTGACGAGCGGGCGGCGGGGCGCGTCGGGCGAGAAGTAGCGCTGCGCCAGGTCGGCCGGCATCTCGGTGAAGGCCGCGTCGGGAAACTCGGCCGCGCGCGTGCGCTCCAGGCTGGTGCGGTCGATGTCGGTGGCGTCCACGCGGGCGTGCGCCAGCAGCTCCTCCTGACCGAGCCGCCGAGCGGTCTCCGCCAGCGCGACCGCCACGGTGTAGGGCTCCTCGCCCGAGGCGCACCCGGCCGACCACGCGCGCACCCGGCCGCGCCGCGCGGTCCACACCCGCTCGAGCCACGGCGCGAGGGCGCGCCACGTCTCCACGTTGCGGAAGAACTTGGTGACGTTGATGGTGAGCGCGTCGAGCAGCAGGTCGTACTCGTGCGCGTCCGCGTCGAGCACGCGGCCGTAGTCCTCGAACGTGTGGACGCCGCGGGCGCGCATCCGCACCGCGATGCGCCGCCGCAGGCAGCGGTCCTTGTAGGAGTCGCAGGCGAGGCCCCGCGCCCGCGTGATCTTCTGGGTGAGCGCCCGGAACGCCCGCTCATCCTGCGGCGACGTCACGACAGCGCGCTCAACGTGTCCAGATTCGCCTTGACGAGCTCGTGCTTGGGGTTGATCTCCAGCGCCTTGCGCCACAGCTGGGCCGCCAGCTCGCGGTCGTTCCGCTTGTAGGCGATGTTCCCGAGCTTGAAGTAGACGTCGTCGCCCAGCTCGGGCGCGAGCTCGATCGCGCGACTGTAGGCATCCCACGCCTCGTCGTAGCGCGAGCCGCGGTACGCGAGATCGCCGAGGTTCTTGGAGAGCTGCGGCAGCGAGGGCTCGTTCTTGCGGGCGGCGCGGATCAAGTCCTCCGCGCTCGGGAGGTCCCCCGCCAGCTCGCGCAGCACCGCGAGGTTGTTCTGCAGCGCGGCATGGGACGGGTACGCCTCCGCCCCCTCCTCCGCCAGCGTCTCGGCCAGCTCGAACTCGCCGGCGACCGCGGCGGCGAGCCCGCGGGCCCAGAACCACGCCGGCGGGGGCACCGGACCGAACAGCTCCTTGGCGCGATCGAGCCGCCCCGCCGCGCTGCCCTGGTCGCCCCGCTTCAGCGCCACGATCCCCCAGCCCAGGTAGATCTTGGGATCGGTCTTGGCGCGCGTCGCGGCCTCGCCGTACGCGGCGTCCGCCTCGTCGAGCCGCCCCAGCTGCTCGTAAGCGAAGCCCAGATTGTGGAAGACCGCGGGCCGCGTGCCACCCTTCTCGGCCGCGAGGCGCAACGCCTCCATCGCCTCGCGCCAGCGCGCCTGCCGCAGCGCCACGAGACCGATGTAGAAGTGGGCATGCGCCTCGCTCGGCCGCAGCTCGGCCACGCGGCGGAACTCCCGGGCCGCCTCGTCGAGCATGCCCGTCTTGTAGAACGCGATCCCGAGGTTGCGGTGCTCGTCCACGCGCGCGTCGGTCACCTGCGCATCGGCCGCGGACGCGGTGCGGCCCGCGCGGTGCACGAACCCCGCCGTGATGAGCCCGTAGAGCGCCTTGCCGATCTCGAACTCGCCCAGCCCCGAGTCCTCGATCACGTGGTGCACGTCGCGCGAGCCGTCGAGCAGCGGGAGAATGCGGCCCTGGGGGTCCGTGAGGTTCGCCTCGCTGATCGCCAGGCGGTCCTTGTCCACCACGAAGATCAGGTCGAACGAGGGGATCTTCTTCTCGATCAGGCTCCACTCGTCCACGCGCCGCGCCCCCTCGAGCAGCAGCGACTCGGGGTTGATCGAGACGAGGAAGTCCTGGCGCTCGGGGCGGACGCCCGCCTCGAAGTTGAACGTCCCCTGGGTCCAGGTGAACAGGTAGAAGACCGACTCCTCGATCTGCACGCGCATGTAGCGCTCGAGGTCCGCCTGCGTGATCACGCTCATGCCCACGAGGATCTCGCCCAGCTTCTTGCCGTGCTCCTTGGTCTGGCGGTGAATCGCGGCGTCGAGGTGCTCCGGTGTGATCTTCTCGTGCTTCACCAGGATGTCGCCCAGGCGATCGCGCCGGTTCACGATCGACGCGTAGCAGATGCGGCCCTTGTCGAAGTAGATGTAGCCGAAGTTGGAGCGATCGGCGATCGAGAGACACCCCGTCTTCTGCCCCAGCGCCAGCAGCTGCAGCACGTCGGGCAGCGACGCTTCCTTCAGCGATCCCTTGATGGCCATCAGCGGAACTCCTCGATCACGCGGTCCCCGGCGTCGGTCCAGTCCCACACCATCTTCTCCCGGCTCTTGACGCCCCCCAGGCTCGAGACGACGATGCCGCCGGTGCGGAGGCCGGCGGAGCGCCGCGCCTCGCGCGGCGCCTGGCCCTCGAGCACCTCGCGCGCCAGCCCCGCGGTCACGGGCACGTCCTGCGCCGCGGCGGCGCTCACCACCCGCTGCGCTACGCCCACCAGGCTCCGCACCGAGTCGGCGGGCCGATCGGCGAGGTAGTCGATCAGCGCCGGCTCGGGCGTCACGTTCTGCTGCGTGAGCAACCGCTCGAGCGCCGCGCGCTTCATGTCGCGATCCGGCTCCTTGAGCTCCGCCACGAGCCCGCCCTCGAGCCGGGAGACGATCCGCGCTTCGATCCCCTGCAGCGTGTGCGGCGGGGCCGGCGCCGTGAAGACCAGCTGGCGGTCCTTGTCCTGCAACAGGTTGAAGAGGTTGAAGAGCTCCTCCTGGGTGCGCTCCTTGCCGGCGATCAGGTGGATGTCGTCGAGCAGCAGCGCCGTAGCCCGATGGCATTGAGGAGGTGGGTCTTGCCGAGCCCGCTTTTTCCCACCAGGACGAGCGGATTGTACTTCTTTCCCGGCTGCTCCAGCAGCGCACGGGCCGCGCTCACGGCGACCTGGTTCGAGGGCCCCACGGCGAAGGCCGCCAGGGGGAACGCCGCGGACGGTCCCGGCAGCGGCCCTGCGCCCTCGCGCGTCGTGGCCGCCGCCTCCTCCGCCTCGCGGATCCGCTCCGGGTCGCGGAACACACTCCCCCCCGCGGCCTGGGGATCGAGCTCGGCGACCTCGGCTTCCAGCGCCTTGAGCCGCTCGACGTCCCGGGCGAACTCGGCGATCGCCTCGTCCACCGCCGCCGGCGCGTCCTGGCGCAGCAGCGCTTCGAGGCGCTGCGTGCGGTAGCCCTCCCCTTCCCAGCGCAGCACCGCTTCCGTCACGCGCGCGCGCCACACCTCCACCGCCTTCCCGACCGTGACGGTGACGTCGGCGAGGAACGAGCCGAACTCGTCCGGCCCCGTCCCCCCGGCGGCCGCGCCCGCGGCGGCGGGCGCCGCGGCGGCGTCGAGCCCGAGGATCTGCTTCGCCGTCGCCGCGTTGATCGACGTGTCGTTCACCGCCTGGAACGCGACCAGCCGGTTGAGCGCGCCCATCAGCTCCCGCACGTTGCCGAACGCCGCTCCGGCCACGGTCTCGAGTACGCCCGGCTGGAACTTGGCGCCGCGCTCCTCGGCCTTGCGACGCAGGATCGCTACGCGCGTCTCGTAGTCCGGGACGCCGATGTCGACGACGAGGCCCCCCGAGAGACGCGAGATGAGGCGCTCATCCAGGTCCGCGATCTCCGCTGGGGGGCGGTCGCTGGTGAGCACGATCTGGCGCCGCGCGGTCTGCAGCGCCTCGGTGAGGCGCAACAGCTCCGACTGCATCTCCTTGCGGTTCGTGAGGAACTGCACGTCGTCCACCAGCAGCAGGTCCACGTTCTGGAACCGGCGGCGGAACGCGTCGCCCTGACCCGCGGCGATGGCGGCGTGGAACGCTTCGACCCACTCGTCGAGCGTGAGGTACTCGATGTTCAATGCCGGGGCCGCCTGTTTCGCCGCCTGGCCGACCGCCATCAGGAGGTGGGTCTTCCCCAGCCCCGAGCCACTGTAGATGAAAAGCGGGTTGTACGCAGTGCCGGGATTCTCGGCCACAGTGCGCCCCGCCGTGACGGCGAGGCGGTTCGCCGCGCCCACCACGAACGTGTCCAGCGAGTACTTGGGGTTGAGCGCGCTCGTCATGCGGCGCTCCCTGCCGCGAGCTTCTTCAGCACCAGCTCCGAGATCGCCTTCAGCGTCTCGAACACGCCCTGCCCGTGCAGCGCATCGGCGCTGAAGCTCGCCACCCCGCGGAAGTTGAGCGCGTCGTCCAGATCGGCCGCGGAGAGGATGAGCTCGCGCGGCAGGTCCTGCTTGTTGTATTGCAGCACCAGCGGCATGGTACGGATGTCCACGCCGTGCTCGAGCAGGTTGCTTTGCAGGTTCTGGAGGCTCTCCAGGTTCTCGTCCAGCTGGCGCGCCTGGCTGTCGGCGACGAATACCACCCCGTCCGCCCCCTGCAGCACGAGACGCCGGGTGGCGTTGTAGTAGACCTGGCCCGGCACCGTGTAGAGCTGGAAGCGGGTGGAGAAGCCGGAGATCTCCCCCAGGTCGATCGGCAGGAAGTCGAAGAACAACGTGCGGTCGGTCTGGGTCGCGAGGGAGACCATGCGGCCCCGGCGCGAGTCCGGCACGCGGCCGTAGATGTAGTGCAGGTTGGTCGTCTTCCCCGACCGCCCGGGACCGTAGTAGACGATCTTGCAGGTGATCTCGCGCGTCGTGAAGTTGACCAGAGACACGGGCTATCTCCCGAAGAGCGTGTTCAGGCTGTCGCTCAACTCACGCTCGAAGTCCGCCGCCAGCACTTGCTTGGGCGCGCTGTCCTTGGGGCTCGCCGCCTGGAGGTCGGCGGCGAGCTGTTCAAAGAATAACTGCACCAAGCCGAGCGACGAAGCGTCGAGGTCGTACACGACGAGCGCCACGAGGCGGCCGCGGGTCGTCGGGACGCCGGCGAGGAAGATCCCGTGTCGCTGGCCCTGGTGGTTGAGCGCCGCGAACGGCGCCTGGCGCAGCTGCCGGGCGATTTCTTCGGTCGAGGCGATGATGGCGGCGCCGAGCGCGGCGGCCGACATGACGTCCACCGCGCGCGAGAAGCCGTGCTGCGCCAGCACCTGGCCCGCCGACGTCATCAGCAGCACCAGCCGCACGCCGGCCTCCTTCACGAACTTGACGAGTGGCGCGAGCGTCCAGGCCTCCACCGCGCGCGTCGTCATCCCACCACCTCGGCGGCCCGCAGCAGCTCCAGGCGCACCAGGCCCGCGTTCACGTCCGGCTCCGCGACGGCGACCACGAGGATACCCGAGACGGTCCCGACGACCAGCAGCGCCCCGTGCTCCGCCTGCAGGTGCCAGAAGAGGCTCGGCCCGACGCCGGCGGCCTCCATGGCGCGCCGCAACCGGTTCGCCAGGCTGGCCGCGAGCGCCGCCACGGCCGGTCCCTTGATCCCCTCCATCAGCTGCTCGGCGACGACCAGGCCGTCGTCGCCGCTGACGAGCATCGCGCCGCGCACCCCGCGCACGCGGGTGACGAGATCCAGGGCCTGGCCGTACCCCGCGGGGGCGGCGGTCATCCCTGCTGCTCCAACCAGCGGCGCGCGGCGCCGGCCGCGCGCTGCGCGATGATCGCGAGCCGTCCCATCGGGACCGAGCGGTCCCGGACGAGGAGCAACAGCGCGTCGGCGCTGGGCGGCGTGAGGTGCACGTGCCCCAGCTTCCCTTCGGCAGCGAGCCCGCTCCACGCGCCGAGGCCGAGCAGCTTGACGGTGCGCGCCGCCTCCTGCGACACGCCCGCGAGGTACGCGGCGACGGCGTCGGTGACGTCCCGGCCCTGGGGGTCCTTGAGCGCCCCGCCCAGCACGCGCCCCGCCGCGTCGAGCAGCAGCAGTCCCTCGTGCGCGCCCTCCAGACCCGCGAACACGCGCGCCTCCTCGAGTGGTTGGGCGGCGGGCGTGGGAGCGATCGGCTGCTCCGGCGCGGCGGCGCCGGTCCCGCCGGCGCGCGCGAGGGCCAGCGCCTGGAGGACGCCGGAGTCGGTCGGGGCGACGCGCTGCGCCGCCTCGAGGTGCGCGGCCGCCTGCTGCACGTCGCCCACCTTGAAATAAAGGAAGGCGAGGCCCTTCAGCGCTCCCAGGTGGCTGGGCGCGATGCGCAGCGTCATGTCCCACTCGTCGAAGGCCCGCTCGTAGTCGCGCTGGTCGGCGAGGATGCGCGCGTACAGGTCGTGCGCGTCCGCGAGGTGCGGGTGGCGCTCGAGTCCGGTCAAGGCCACGCGGTGCGCGGCGTCGATGTGCCCCTTCTGCCGCAGCAGCTCCCCGAGGCGCAGGAACAGCAGGCTGTCCGGGTCCTGGGCCAGCTGGGAGGAGAGCGCTTTGATCTCGTCAGCCATGGATGCCCGTCCCCGCCCCGGCGAGGGTTTGCGCCGCCCGCTTCGCGCGCTGCACGTCCTCGAGCTGCGCCAGCTCGGCCTCGGAGCGCGCGGCGAGCCGCTCCCACTGATCCCACTGCTCCACCGCCTCGGCGAACCGGCCGGTCGCGACGAGCGCGTAGCCGAGCACGCGGTGGGCGCCCGCCGCGAGCGGGTTTAGGCGCAGGGCGCGGCGCAGCTCCTCGACCGCGTCGGCGCCGCGCCCGGCGGCGAGCGCGATGCGGCCGAGCAGGAGGTGGACGGCGGGATCGTGGGGGTGCGTCCCGGCCGCCTGCTCCGCCGCCGCACGCGCCCCCGCGAAGTCCCGCTGGGCGAGCGCGTCCTCGGCCCGCGCCACGAGCTCGGCCAGGTCGCCGGCGAGGGTGGTCCGCTCGCGCTGCGCCGTGCCGGGGTCCGCCAGCACGATGACGCCGGCGCTCTCGAGCCCGAACAGCGTCTTCGCCACTTCGAAGTCGGACCGTCCCAGCTCCGCCGCGATGGCCCGCACGTCGCGCTGGCCGTCGATCATCGCCAGCATCTCCCACTCGGGTGGCAGCAGGTCGAGCTCGCCGTCGCCCCCCGCCTGCGGCGGCGCGAGCAGCGGGACGACGCCCAAGTGCGGGATGCGACTCTCGATGCGCGACCACTCGTCGATGCGGCGGGCGCCCTCCATGAGCAGCGCCTCGGTGGAGATGCGCACGGCGGTCTCGGTGGGGAGCTGGGTGAGCGGGCCCTCGGTGAACGAGAAGTAGCCCTCGCGCCAGCCCATCACCTCGAACACCACTTCCTCGATCTGAAAGCGGACCTGGCGCTGTAGCTCGCGGGGCGTGATGGCGCCGAGCGAGACGAGGATCTCGCCCAACAGGCGCTTATCGCCCTGGCGTTGCTGCATGTCCCGGGCGCGCTCGAGGTCCGCTTCGCCGATCTTCCCCGTGCGGAGCAACAGCGCGCCGAGCGGGTGCGGGTTCGAGCGGATCTCGGCGAAGATGATGGCGCCGTCGTCGAAGTAGATCGTGCCGGCGTTGTGACGCAAGTCCGAGGTGACGCGCAGCACGCCCGTCTTCCGGCTCAAGTCGAGCAGCTGGAAGACGTCGTGGATACCGAGCTCGCGGAGCGGCCCCTCGATCGCCATGGGTCAGGCTGCGTCCGATGCGAAGATGTGCTGCAGGTCGAGCGCGGTGCGCGCGTGGATCCGGGCGCGCTGCGCGAACGGCCCGCCGGGATCGATGCGCGTCACCTTCTCCCACGCCTGCACCGCCTCGCCGTAGCGGTGCAGCCGCGCGAGCACCACGCCGGCCTGGAACAGCGCTTCGACCTGGTCGGGGTCGAACTTGAGGGCGCGCCGGAACGCCTCGAGCGCCTGCGCGTCGCGCTTGTCCTCCAGCAGGGCGCGCCCCAGCAGCAGCAGCGCCGGGAGGTCGTAGGGGTCCTGTTCCAGCATCTCGGCCAGGCGGACGATGGCCTGGCGCGCCCGGCCGGAGCGGCGCAGCAGGTCCGCGAGCGCGAGTGCGGCCTCGTGGAAGGTGGGGAGCGCATCGAGGGCGCGCTCGTAGGCGTGCTGCGCCTCGGTCCACTCCTCCTTGTCCTCGTGCAGCCGCCCCAGGTCGAGCCAGACTTGGATATAGCCGGGGTCGAGCTCGAGGGCCGCGTGGTACGCCGCGAGCGCGCCGCGCTTGTCGCCGACCTTGAGCGCGACGTCGCCCTGCAGCTTGTGCAGGTCGGCGCGCCCCGGCTCCCGGGTCTGGGCCTGCTGCAGCGCGGTGAGCGCGCCCGCCGCGTCCCCCGCCGCCGCGCGCCCGCGCGCCACCGCCACGAGCGCGTCGACGTCGTCGGGGGTGAGCGTCAGGAGCTGCTCGGCCAGGACGCGGGCCTCCTCGGCGCGCGCGCCGCCCAAGGCGAACAGCGTCTTGACCTCGCCGAGCAGCGCGTCGGGGCGATTGGGCGCGAGCGCGCGGGCCTCGCGGTAGCGCTCCAGCGCCTCGCCGTGCAGTCCCCGCTTGGCGAAGATGTCGCCCAGGAACACCGCCGCGTCGGCGCGGTCCGCGCCGCGCTGTACCGCGCGCACCGCCTCGGCGGTGGCCACGTCCAGCAGCCCCTTGCTCACGTAGTCGCGCGCCAGCGCGAGCGGGTCGTCGGCGGCGGGCTCCGCCGCAGCGGGCGCGGGGGCGGCGGGGGCGAGCTCCTGGAAGATGTTGTCGAGCAGCCGCTGGTCGAAGTTGAAGTCCTCGCCGATCGTCTCGGCGGTGACGTCCGCCGAGATCTCGGGCGCGATCCCGATCGTCGCCCGCTCGTACTGCAGGTCGATCGCGAGCGCGAATTTCTGGGACACGTAGTAGGGGTCGAGCTCGAGCGCGCGCTTCGTGGCGCGCAGCGCCCCGTCGAAGTCGCCCAGGTTCGAGAGCGTGAAGCTGAGGTTGTAGTGGGCGCCGGCGTGGTCGGGGTCGGCCTCGACGGCGCGCACGAACGCGTTGCGGGCGTCGGGGAAGCGCTTGAGCTCGACCAGCACGAGCCCGACGCCGTTCCACGCGGCGGCCGAGTGGCGCTCGGTGGAGAGCACCTGACGGTACGCCTCGAGCGAGAGCTGGAAGCGCCGCAGCTGAAACAGCAGCAGGGCCAGGTTCAGCCGGGCGGCGCCGAACGTGCTCTGCAGCTGGAGGGCCGTGCGGAACGCCTCGATCGCCGCCTCGGTGTCCCCGACGTGGGCCTGGAGCACTCCCAGGTTGTTCCACGCGAGCGCGTACTTCTGGTCCACCTGGATGGCCTGCTTGTACGACGCGAGCGCGTCGTCCGAGCGACCGGCCTGGTGGAGCACGACGCCGTGCTCGTTCCAGAGCTTGGGCGAGTCGGGGACCTCGCGCAGCAGTGTCTCGTACAGCTCGAGCGCGGCGGGGAAGTCGCGCTTCAGGAGGTGCACCTCCGCCATCGCCTGCAGCGTGAGGCGGCGGTCCTCGCCGCGCTCGAGCGCCAGGCGATACTCGCGCAGCGCTTCGTTGTAGTAGCCCTTCTGCCGGAACGCGAGGCCCAGGTTGTAGTGCGCCAGCGCGTTCCCCGCGATCACCTGCGGCTCGGGCATGTGGCGCTGGCGCAGCTGCTGGCTCCGCCGCTCCGCGTTGTACCGCTCGAGCGAGAGGTTGGTCTGAGCGCGGGCGAGGGGCGGGTTGAGCTGGATGGCGCGCTTCGACGCGGCGCGCGCGTCCTGGTGGCGGCCCATGTCGCCGAGCACGAACGCCATCAGGTAGTGCGCGTTCGCGTTGTCGGGGTTGAGCTGCACGGCGCGCTCCAGGGCGGCGAGCGCTTCGCTGTTGAGCCCACGGTTGTAGTAGATCTCGCCGAGGTAGAACTGGGCGACGCTCGAGTTGGGATCGAGCTCGACCGCGCGCAGGAACCAGTCGGTGGCCGCTTCGGGACGGCCGCGGTTTTTCTCGGCGAGGCCGAGCTGGATGATCGCTGCCACGTCGTCGGCACGGTGCGCGAGCAGCTGCTCGAATTCGGCCGTCGCGGAGTCGTAGGACCCGAGGATCGCATAGGCGCGCCCCAGCTCCCACCGCGCGTCGCGGTCGTCGGGGGCGCTGCGCAGCTGTTCCCGCAGCTGCGCCACGCGCCGGTCGTAATAGCCGGTGTCGTGGTAGGCGATTTCCAGGTTGCGCTGCGCGACCTGCATCTTGGGGTCGAGCTCGAGCGCGCGCGTGAACTCCGCGATCGCGTCCTCGACCAGCCCCTTCTGATAGTAGAGCACGCCGAGGTTGTTGTGGGCCCCGGCGTCCGAGGGATCGATCCGGCGGGCGAAGGATCGGAGGACGGCGAGGT
>WNGG01005475.1_pt1 | contig 14141 bp, 16 predicted proteins | sample 5400661 | NCBI WGS metagenome assembly WNGG01 (sample SAMN13153372, study PRJNA577476) | soil metagenome | isolation source: 100 cm soil or saprolite under Garry oak tree replicate 1 | place: USA:California | collected 2016-06-15
CGGTCGTGTACTATACCCTCTGCGATGTAGGTTTCTAGGGCGTGCGAAAAGGCATACCCTCCAGTGGGGAAGAACTGGTCGCTGATCTGCAACAGGTGCCACAGGTGCTGGCCTTGTGGTACGATCGTAGCAACCAATTGACTCGCCCTTTCTGCGCCATCGCCCTGCAAAAAAAGCCCCTCACCCCCGTTAAAACCCTCTCCCGGTGGGAGAGGGAACTAGAACAAAAAATACCGCTGCGCCAGCGACAGGCTCGGTGCTGGTTCGCAGGTCAGCACCTGGCCATCGGCCTTGACAACGTAGGTCTCTGGATCGACCTCCAGGTGTGGCAGATAGGCGTTGTGCACCATGGCGGTCTTGTCCAGACCACGGCAACCACGCACACCCACGACGCGCTTCTGTATGCCGAGGTGCTCCGGTACCCGCCGTGCCAGCGCCGCCTGTGACACAAACGTATACGAGGTGGCGTACTTGGCCCGTCCTAAGGCCCCGAACATGGGCCGATAGAACGCCGGTTGCGGCGTGGGAATGGAGGCATTCGGGTCGCCCATCAGACTGTAGGCGATCATGCCGCCTTTGATGACCAGTTCTGGTTTCACTCCAAAGAAGGCCGGTTGCCAGAGCACCAGGTCGGCCATCTTGCCCACTTCGATAGAACCAATATAGTCGGCAATGCCGTGAGCAATGGCGGGATTGATGGCGTACTTGGCGAGGTAGCGCTGTACACGCCGATTGTCGTTGTCGCCCTGCTCCTGTGGCAGCCGCCCGCGCTGCCGTTTCATTTTGTCTGCCGTCTGCCAGGTGCGCAGGATCACCTCGCCAATTCTCCCCATGGCCTGGGCATCGGAACTCATCATGCTGATGGCGCCCAGGTCATGCAGAATGTCCTCCGCGGCAATGGTCTCGGGCCGAATGCGCGATTCCGCAAAGGCAATGTCCTCCGGCAGGCTGGCATCGAGGTGATGACAGACCATGAGCATGTCCAGGTGCTCTTCCAGGGTATTGACCGTGAATGGCCGCGTCGGATTGGTCGATGACGGCAGGACGTTGGCCTCGCCACACACACGCAGAATGTCAGGCGCATGCCCGCCGCCGGCCCCCTCAGTGTGGTAGGTATGGATGGTGCGGCCGCGGAAGGCAGCAATCGAGTCCTCCACAAACCCCGCTTCATTCAGCGTGTCGGTGTGGATCGCCACCTGCACGTCGTACTCCTCGGCCACCCCCAGGCAGCAGTCGATTGCCGCTGGGGTCGAACCCCAGTCCTCGTGCAGCTTGAGACCCAGCGCGCCGGCCTCGATCTGTTCGCGCAGCGGTTGCGGCATGGAGCCGTTGCCCTTGCCCAGAAAGCCCAGGTTGATGGGATATTCGTCAGCCGCTTGCAGCATGCGATGCAGGTTCCAGGGACCAGGCGTGCAGGTGGTCGCCTTGGTGCCCGTGGCTGGACCGGTGCCACCACCGATCAAGGTGGTAATCCCTGCCGCGAGGGCTTCGGGAATTTGCTGCGGGCAGATGAAGTGAATGTGCGTATCGATGCCACCGGGCGTTACGATCAGCCCCTCACCGGCAATCACTTCGGTGCTCGCGCCAACGATCAAGCGGGGATGCACGCCGGCCATCAGCGCCGGATTGCCCGCCTTGCCAATGGCCACAATCAGACCATCTTTGATGCCGATATCGGCCTTGACGATGCCCCAGTGATCGACGATGAGGGCATTGGTGATCAGCACATCCGGCGCCTCCGCTGACCCAATGTGCGGGGCCTGTCCCATGCCATCGCGCAACACTTTGCCACCGCCGAACTTCACCTCATCACCGTAGACCGTAAAATCGCGCTCGATCTCGATAAACAGCTCGGTATCGGCCAGACGGACACGGTCGCCCACCGTTGGCCCATACATCTGGGCATAAGTCCGCCGTGCGATGGATAAGCTCATGCGCCACCCCCTGCTACGTCAGTATTGCCAAAACCCTGCTCCAGGGCACGCGTCAGTGCTGTCGCACGTGTGGCCTCAGTGAGGGGACCGTTGCACAGACTGTTCAACCCGTACACCTCCTGTGTGCCAGCAAACGCCACCAGGGTGACGCGCCGGCGGTCGCCGGGTTCGAAACGCGCTGCCGTGCCGGCTGGAATGTTGAGGCGCTTGCCAAACGCCAGGCGACGCGGAAACACCAGCGCCTTGTTGACCTCAAAAAAGTGCATGTGCGACCCCACCTGAATGGGGCGGTCCCCATGGTTCTCCACCTCGATCTCGACCGTCTCACGGTCCACGTTGGCCTGAATGGGTTCGGAGCGCAGGATATATTCCCCCGGAATCATCACTTCTCCTCTATGCCCTCTCCATGCCCTAGCGCAGCGGATCGTGTACCGTCACCAGCTTTGTGCCGTCAGGAAAGGTCGCCTCGATCTGCACCTCAGTGAGCATTTCTGGCACCCCCTCCATGACCTCATCGCGGCGCAGAATCTGTCCTCCGTAGCGCATCAACTCGGCCACGGACTGGCCATCACGGGCCCCTTCCAGCAACTCCGCACTGATGAGCGCCATCGCCTCCGGGTAATTGAGCTTGAGCCCCCTCCCCCGCCGCCGCCGCGCCACCTCCGCCGCGACAAAGATGAGGAGTTTGTCGACTTCACGTGGTGTCAGATGCATACCCTCGCCCCCTCGCCTCGTCTCCCCCTCGCCCCCTCTGCCTTTACTTGCGCCAGACTACCGCCGGATACCCCAGCAGCTCCCGGCGCACGACATCCCACACCGCGTGCAGCGCCGCACTCACTGCCGTGTGGTCCGCCCCCAATACACGCACCGCCATGCCTCCCTGTTCGAGCCGGGTGGCACCGCCAATGAGCCTGGTATGGTCTGCCAGCAGAGCGTGCACGCGCTCCACCAGCGCCGTGGGCAGGACGGTCCCCTCGACGAGCGCATAGAACGTCCCCAGATAAGGATAGCCTTCGAATAAGCCCAGTCCATCGAGCCGCTGCCACCCTGGCCGCAGGCGCGTGCGTTCACGCAAGAGTACACTGCCTCGTGCGTCCTCGATGCACACACTGGAGTCATAGTCGCGATAGGCAAAGACTTCCCCCCTGGCGAGGCGTCCGGGAGCGACAATCTCCAGCCACAAGAGACACGCTCCAGCGCCGAGCCGGACGCGCGTGTGCTGGTGAAATGCCGCCTGGGCAAAGGGAATGATCTGTTCCGGCAGATACTCCAGCACCGCCCTGGCTTGGAGTGTGATGTCGAGTCGTTGTTGGGCCGGTGCGCCTGGAGTGGCATAGAGCTTGGTCGCCGATGGTGTGGTCAGACACGCCTGGGCGCCCGCTTCCAGGACGACTGTCATGTCATACCTATCTCCACCCACAACCCCGCCGCAGGGGCTCACGAGATACACGTACGCCGTACCCACATCGTCCAGATACAGAGGCCGCAGCACCTGCAACGGTACCTGGAAGTAGCAGTCTTGTAGCACCGTGCGCTGCCCTGCACGCCGTAAGACCAGCCAGAGGACCCCCTCGTTCGGTCGTCGCGTTGTCCCCTGTGCTGCCACACCTACCCCCCGGTCATGCCCACGGTTGCGCCTGCGCAGGCGTAGGCAGGCATTGTACGGCTGTATCTACATGAGAGCAAGATATATGCCATCACACCAGGTCTGTGTGTCCAATGCCCGCTATTCCCCTGACAGATTGTAGATAAAAGCCTTTCATGAAGTACAAAGGACGATAGGACGTAGCGCACAACCCCCGTCAAGCGACGGATGACGCGAGAGAAGATAGCAAGAAAGACAAAATTGTCTGAATGAGAACGCTTCTTGTTTCTCTTCCAACAACAATGTCAGTCTGCATGCATACGGTCTTTACTCCCTCTCCCGTGGGGAGAGGGAAAAGAAGTAGTCTCGGAGGTTTGTACAGTCAAAGCGCCTGTGCTAGAGTGCACCGTGTAGGAGTGCCGCAGCTCCCTTGCCCTGTGGTGGGAGTCGCACGCTGCTCGGCGTCGATTTCTTTTACCCCTCCGTCTATCACACTGGAGAACGTTGCTATGGCACAGGAGAAGATTCGCCTTGGCATTATTGGAGCAAATATCCACTACGGCTGGGGCACACGGGCCCACCTCCCAGCCCTGACCCATCTGCCGGACTACGAGCTCGTCGCCGTGTGCACGGCGCACCCGGAAACCGCCCAGGAGGCTGCACAGGCGTATGGGGTGCCGTTGGCCTTCCACCGCCACGAAGACCTGTTGAGCCATCCTGACATTGACGCCGTGGCAGTGGTCGTGCGGGTGCCATTACACCACCGACTCACCATGGACGCGCTGCGGGCTGGGAAGCACGTGTATACCGAATGGCCCCTCGGTGCCAACCTCCAGGAAGCCCAGGAGATGACGACCCTGGCGCAGACGCAGGGCGTGCACACTATGGTGGGGCTGCAGGGCCGCTTCGCCCCGGCGTTTCGCCGCCTCAAAGAGCTCCTCGACGAGGGCTATGTCGGTGAGGTGCTGGCGTGCCGTATGACACAGATTCGCCCCGGCGTCCTGAATCGCACTTCCGGCCGCACCTGGCAGCGCGACCACACTCTGGGCGCCACGACCCTGACCATTCCCTTCGGTCATGCGGTCGATTGCATGTGCATGTGCGTGGGCGAGTTCAGGGAGGTCTCGGCCGTGGTGAGTACGCAGGTACCGCAGTGGTACGAGACCGATACCAAGCGTCTGGTGGATGTCACGGCCCCTGACAATATTCTGGTGAGTGGTCGGCTGGCCAATGGCGCGGTCGCCTCGATCCACGTCGCCAGTGTGCCCTGGCACGGCAGTGGCATGACGCTGGAGGTCTATGGTCGTGAGGGTACCCTGGTGGCCTCGACCGGGCTGAGTGCTCAGATCGACCCAGTACGCCTGGAAGGGGGGCATGGTACCGACCGGGCCCTGCAGGAGCTGCCCATTCCAGACCGCCTCTCGGCTGTCCCCAGCGGTGTGCCAGAGGGCGAACCCCAAAACGTGGCCCGCATGTATCAGGGCTTTGCTGAGGCCATACGCGCCGGCAAGCGTGTCGAGCCTGACTTCGCCACAGCCGTGATGCGGCACCAACTCATCGAGGCCGTGCAGACCGCCTCCGATCAGGGTGAACGGGTGACGCTACAGGTGGGTTAGGGGAGGCACAGGCGTGGCGAAGCTCATCAGCTTTGACATTGACGGGACGCTGGAAGTGGGCGATCCCCCTGGCATCATCACCCTGCACATGGTGCGACAGGCCAAGAGTTTGGGCTACCTGATCGGGAGCTGTTCGGATCGCACCATCAGTTACCAGCAGCGGCTCTGGTACCAGCACGAGATCATGGTGGATTTCACCGTGTTAAAGCACCGGCTCGCCGATGTCAAAGCCCGCTTCCGGGCGGAAGCGTACTATCACATCGGCGATACTGACATGGACCACTTTTTTGCTAATCAGGCCGGTTTCCGCTTCCTCAGGGCCGATACCACAGCCCACCAGTCGTGGGGCCCCGAGGTCTTCCTCTAGTACGAAGTGGGTAGTGCTTAGTGGGTAGTGGTTAGATAAAAACTGGCTTGTACCAACCACTAACCACTAACCACTATTTTTCTTTTCAGGCCGGCTTGAACTTCACCAGGGTCCACTCGGGAGTCACGTCATCATAGACGGCCTCGACAGGCATATCCACCCTGAGGGCTTCGAGGTCGCACTGCACGATGTTAGACACCATGCGTGGGCCCTCGTTGAGCTGCACGACAGCGTAGACATACGGTACGTCAGCGTTGAAAGCGGCGTTAGCCGGCTGCTGCACAATGGTGAAGCTGTGCAGCCGGCCGTGGCCGCTCATCTTGACCCACTCCAGGTCAGTGGACAAACAGCGCGGGCACTCCGACCTGGGATAGAAGAAGAGCTGATCACACGTCTTACAACGGGGCATCACCAGTTCATGGCGTCTGGCCGCCTCCCAGAAAGGCCGGCTCAACGCCGGGCTGAGGGGCCTGGGAAGAGGCTTTGAATATTCCGTAGCCATAGCGGTTCTCCCCTGCTTACTTTGTGGCCTCAGAGCCAAGTATGAGCGTGCACATCACGCTCGCGGTACCCCCTCAACCGTTGACCATCGCCAGGTCGTTTTTCGCCACCTGGCGCTCCCCGGCCCGGCCCATGATCTGGCGCGCCGCCTCAATCACGTGTCGGAAACCCCCGGCCCCGCCCACCGGCTGGCCGCCGGATATCTGGCCGCCGTCAGTATTGACGGGGAAGCTGCCTTTGTAGGTCGTATCGACAGCATCAAAGAACGGGCCGATCTCGCCCTTCTTGCAGAAGCCAGCATCTTCGAGGCACACGGCCGCGAGGATGGTATATCAATCGTAGAATTCGGCGAACTGAATATCCTTTGGCCCATAGCCCGCCATCTCATAGGCCTTGCGGCCCGAGACGACGACGGGCGTGGTGGTCATCCTGGGGCTCTGCCAGATGGTATCGTGGTCACTGGCACTCGCCCCGGCGCCCAGCAGGTACACGGGTGGCTGGGGAAAGGACTTGGCCCGCTCCGCCGAGGTGACAATACACGCTGCTGCCCCGCCGCAGGGCATGACGCACTCCAGCAGGTGCAGGGGATCGTTGACCATGCGCGAATTGAGGACGTCGTCAATCGTGGTCGGCTGCCCCTGGAACACGGCATTGGGATTCTTCATGGCGTTGAAGCGCTGGTTCACGGCCATTTTGGCGAACTGCTCCTGCGTCGTGCCGAACTCGTACATGTGGCGTCGTTTCATCAGGGCGTAGCCCGTGTTCGCTCCTGCCGCCGGTCCAAACGGGGCCTCGAACTCAGTGCCCTTGCTAGCTGGGGGCAGACCACGTGCTATGCCAGGTCCGAATCCTCCTACGGCAGGATCCCGACTGCCCCCAAGCACACACAGTACCGTATTGGCCAGCCCCGCATGGATGGCTGCGGCCGCCGCCACCACCGAGTGCGCCCCACTCGCCCCGTGCTGTGTCACCCCCTCACAAAAGCCGACGCGCAGCCCCATGTACTCGGCCAGGTCCATAGGACTGATGTCCGACCCACGGGTGACGAGACCGTCAATGTCCTCCTTGCGCAGCCCGGCGTCAGTAAGGGCCAGGCGCGTCGCCTCTGCACACAATGAATAGGTGGTCCTGCCCGGGTATGTCCGGCGGGTAGGCAACTCACCAATGCCGACAATAGCCGCTTGCCCTCTCAAGGTCATCACTGCACCTCCTTGTTATGGCTCTGTAGAGCAGTACCCACCCCACCAAACTGGCGGGGCAACTAGCCGTGCGCAGCACTTAACGCCAGGCGTCGACCGAGACGGTCTGCTGGTAATTGCAGCCCATGATGCGCCAGTAGCCATTCGTCTCACCACCTACGACGACGACATGGATGGACTCGGGACGGAATATCGGAATCAGCTCATCCGGCGCCGCCTTGAGCTTCGAGGCCCAGGGCTCCTCGCCAAAGGTGGCCCGTGGGTAGAGATAGTTCTGGACCAACTGATAGTCCCAGTACTCACTGGCTGGCATACGCGCGTTGTCGTAAATCCACGCGATGAGCTTCTGCTTCGTATCGAACCCACCACGATCGATACACTGCCGCGCCGTAATCGGGTCGAGCAGGAAGGTCGGTGCGAGGTTCGGATCCATGCCGCGCAGCATATTGCGCACGTGCGCGTGCCAGTAGCGCTCGCGCAGTCCTAGTGTGAAGGCGGTGGACTGACAGCCGGTGAACACGCTGACGGTGCTGTCCGTGGGCTTGAAGCCGTGCTGCACGTGGAATGGCTCCCAGGGGCTGCGCTCCTCGTTCTCGGCAAAAGTGACGTTGGCGTAGGCGTAGTTATTGCCCTGTGAACCCATGTAGGTGAGGCCCGGGATCGAGCCGCCCTGCAGGTTCTGCGACAGCAGACCGTAGGCCCGCCCGATGGTGGCGTTGGCGTGGTTGTAGGGTCCCATGGCACCGGTGCCGGCGTTCATGCCGAGTGCGTGGCGCACTGGCCCGTTGACCACCACCATGCCTGCCGCCGAGCTCGTCGTGCTGCCGCGGGCGCTCGCCCCGCTCGCTGCCACGGCCAGAATGACTGGGAAGTATTCCGGACTGGCGCCTGCCATCACGGCGTTGACCGCGACCTTCTCGACCGTATACTCCCAGTATTCGCGGAAGTGGGTCGAGCGCATGTGCCCGACCACTTCGTCCGGTTTGTGACTGGTGTGGGCCAGCATCGCCGCCACCCGCTCTTCGGTGGGCAGGATGATCGGCAAGTAATCGGTCCAGTGGTTGTCGTGGAACAGGCGGTACAGGCTCTCCTCCGTGTCAGGATCGACGAGTCGCGGCGTTGAACGCTCGAAGGTGACCTCCTTCAAGTCTTCGGCGGAGAGCGGGCTGGTGAGTCCCTCGATCACCTCCTGCATCACCGGCCGACCCGTGATGGGGTCGTTGCCGTCAACGTAGGCGCGTAGTTCCCGGGGTGATTTGCCCATGATCGGCTGGGGCACAAACACCTGACGCATGTGCGGCATGCCGCTGACCTGCGTCACCGACCGTACTACCGCTACGAAGCGATCGGTGTGGACCGCCACGGTCGGGACCCCGTACTTGTTATCGATCGTCATCCCGTGCACGGCGACCGCCGGCGCACAGGTGCTTCAGTGGCCCACGCCAATGATGGCAGCATCGCCCCTGGCCTGGATCTCCTCCCAGGTTGCGGGGTCGTCGCGCGTGTAGACACTGGAGATCGGCTTGAGCACGGTCTTGACACCGGGCATATGCTCGGCAAACCACGCCTGCATCTGCTTCAGGAAGATGTCCGCGTCGTCAAAACGGCAGTCGACGAGATAGACTGTCTTGCCATCGAGCGTCTCGAGACGTGGTGCCAGGGGTTTGTGAGTCACTGTGGGCGGATAACCCATGGGGTTGAACACCGTGATTGTGTGGCTTCCTGCCATGGTAGCCCTCCTCAGGCGCAGCGTTTCAATCGCCCGACCATGTGGGATGATAGCAACCCTCTGGCCTGCCGGGTCGCATATCCGACACAGTAGCTGACCCTGGGCAGGAAATCAAGTATCCCCTCCCCTGGGGGTAATGGGTTTAGCCCGCAGGACGAGCCTCAGGAGTTGGTGGTGGCGTAGGCGTCGGTGGCGGCATGGGTGTTGACGGCGGCGTGGGTGTTGGTACGGCCTGCCCTGGCGGCGTACTAGGCCCTACTATCGATCTGGTGGTGGCGCCAAACAAATATCCAGTAATAGCCCCCAGGATCCCGATGGCGGCGGTCAACTGCTGGTCTGTTTCGGCCATGGCAACCACGAGCACGGTGGCGAACACGACCAGCACCAGACCACTGCCATGCACGATATCAGTCGGACTCGCCTGCGTCTTGCAGAGGAGCACGTACAGCATCATCCCCAGGGCAAGCAGCGCTGCAACCATCAAGCCAATCACCGTGATTTGCTTCCGATGTTCCTGGGCGAGGCGCAAATCCTCGTATCCCTTGTCAGACACTGGAGCTGCTGAGGGTTCATGCATCTTGATCTCACTTGTCAACGACGCTGGCGGTGTACTCCCTTCCTGCTGATTCTGTGCACACGTCTTCTGGCAGTAGGGGGAAAGTAGCATCATGGTCACGAGTATCAGCCACAGTGTCCTCATCTTCATCGTCCTTAATAGCTCACCCATTATTGGGCATTGAGAATTTGCAGGAGCGTGGCATAGTAACCCATGCGCTTCACATCTTTCATCTGGAAGGCACTGTTATACTCCTTTTGCAAAAAGGCGCGGAGGTCTTTTTGTTCATCCTGAGAAAGCTTTTTTACTTTTTCTCCAAAGGCGAAAAGAAATTTTTCCTGAGTGCCGGGAGGAGCTTTGGGCGCTGGGGTCTGCTGCTGCACGGAAGGTGGAGTGTACGGCCGGAGTTCAGCGGCGAGAGGAGACGATACCCCGCACCACATTGCACCACATTGCGACCACCGCGCCCAGGGAGAGCACACGACGCCAGGAATGCCAGGGCTGTACCATAGGGCTGTCCTCTTGTACGGGGTTTCTGTCGGATGCGTATGCCTGGACACTATAGCTCACAAGACAGTCTAGCATAGGTCTCAGGCATATAAATACTCTTGGCCTGACCTCTGGGTGGGGGTAGCGCCTCGGGGGTGCCCGGCGCATCTCCTTCACCGCCGCGGAGATCTCTGCAACCAGCGTTCGGTGCGTGACCGCCGCTTCTGCAACCAGCGTTCGGTGCGTGACCGCCGTTGCGGTGAGAATTGGGACACAGCGCCATATAGATAAGGCCGGAACTGGCGCATCGCATAACGCACGTAGCCGGTTTCACGGATGCGTTTGAGAGTGGTGCGATAGTGATCGAGCAATACGCTGGCCACCACCGACCTCGTCGTGCCGGCTGCGAGACGCGCCGAGGCCGAGAGCCAGCGGGCCTTGTGCGGCAGGTCACGAATAGCCGACAACGCCATGAGCGAGGAGACTTCAAACAGCGTGCGATGCTGTGTCTGTGCTGTCTGTTTTATGCCAGTCCAGAGGTCGCGGAGCACGTCTATTGACGGCAGATCCTGCGGGGCAATCCTGGACAAATCCTGCCGTACCGCGGCCCATTCCTGCCGCAGCGCCGCCACATCGAGAGGCGGCGCGTTGAGCGTCGCGGCCAATCGTCCGGCACAGGCCTCCAGGCCGTCCAGCATCTGATCGACACTACTGAAGTCGGTATCACGGTCGAGTAAGCCTTCAGCCTTGAGGGCGGCGGCGATTTCTCGGATCAAATAGCGCCCGCTTCCGGAGGCGTCGGCGAGCGCGGCGAGCACCCAGACCGGAGAGGCATAAAATGTCAACAGCCCGATCAGTTCGATACCGCTGCCTGCCGTCCGCCGCAGCAGGAAGCCTTCAGCGAGCTTTTCTTCGCTGGGAGGATACACCCCTTGCACCTGGCCCACCTCTGCGATGAGAAAGCGCAGCGTTGCCTCCACCAGGTTTTGATACAGCTGACTGTGGCGCACAGCCTGGGGGAGTGTGACTTCGCCGATTTCACGCACCAGGCCGCTGGCGAGCGCGGTTACTGACCGCAGTACTCTTTCCGGTAGCGAGACTAAGAAAGGCATTAGGCGCGACATGGCTTTAGCTCTTATGCAGCAGGGGAAACCGGACGAGTCGTACAAACACATCTGTACAACGCCAGCCAAGCTTTCTTCCCCTGTGAGACGCCTGATAGCCCTAATCTACCCCGTCCCGCGGCGCTTGTCCAGACCGCTGCGCCGCTCTATACCTTGCGCCGGGGCGCCCCGCTTGTCCCCTCTCCCCGCGGGAGAGGGCTAGGGTGAGGGGCTTTTCCCCGGGAATGGTTTCCATGGGTGAGCTGCACAAGCTACAATACGGCATACGCCGTAGTGCACAGCAGGAGGAGAGTACCATGAAGCAATCGATCTTAGCGCGACTCGCCGAGGGCGTCGTCTTAGGCGACGGCGGGTATATCGTTGAGTTGGAGAAGCGTGGCTACGTGGTCGCGGGCGCGTTCACACCAGAGTTGGCCCTCACCCATCCCGATGCGATTCGGGAGATGCACCGCGAGTTTGTCAACGCCGGGGCAGAGGTTTTGCAGGTGATGGCGTTCTACGGCAGTCGCGAGAAATTGGCCACTGTCGGTCAGGCGGACCGCACCTTTGCCATCAATCAGGCGGCAACGCACATTGCCACAGAGGTCGCAGGTGAGCACATCCTCGTGGCTGGCGACTTGAGCCCCACGTGGAAATGGCAGGCCGAGAGCCCATCCGCGCGCGCGCTGGTGGCCGGGATGTTCGACGAACAGATTGAAGCGCAGGAAGGGGTGGACTTCTTCATCGGCGAGACATTCTGGCACTTGGGCGAGGCGATCCTGTGCCTCGAACGCATTGTGGCGAAGACACACGTGCCGGCGATGATTACCCTGGCGTTTCGTGGCAGCAACGTGACGGACGACGGTGTGACAGCAGGTGAGTGTGCCCGGCGTCTGCGCGATGCCGGGGCGGCCATCGTGGGCCTCAACTGCATGCGCGACCCGGAGCGCATGTATCCGCTGATCGAAGAGATGCGCCGCGCCACTGACGGCTACCTCGCGGCGCAGCCGGTGGCGTTCCATTGCTCCGATGCGGTCCCCTGGTTCACTGGCACGCCCGCTTTCCCTGACCGTCTCGAACCGACCCAGCTGACGCGCTATGAAATGGCAGATTTTGCCCGCAAGGCCAAAGACATGGGCGTGAACTACATCGGCAGTTGCTGCGGCAGCATCGCCTGTCACGTCCGTGAGATGGCGCGCGCCCTGGGCAAGGATCAGGAGCAACCCGTCTGGCAGCCGAACCCCGATGCCCCTATGAGTGAGACGGAGTTCAATTGGCAGCGGCGGCAGGGATGAGGCCCAGACTTGGCATGGATGAAAGGAGAACTAACCATGTCCACGCCACTGTTCAAGCACCTCTTCACTCCCCTGCAACTCCGTCACCTCACGGTCAAGAACCGCATCGTCTCGTCGGCGCACGCTGATTCGCTGGCAGAGGATGGGATGCCGACGGAAAAGACGCGACGCTACTATGAAGAGAAGGTAAAGGGGGGCGTCGGCGTGTTGATGTGCTTCGGGTCAGCGGGTGTGCATCCCACCTCGCCGGCGCGGGATTGGAATGGCGTCGAGCTGTTCGACGACCGCGTCATTCCGCACCTCGCTCGGTTCGCTGACACGATGCACCGCTACGATGTCCCGGTCATTGCCCAGATAACGCACCGCGGCCGGCGCGGGCGGAGTGTGGACCGGTTGCAGCGCATGTACGCGCCCTCCCCTGTGCGCGAGCCGAACCACCGCGAGACGCCGCATGAGTTGGAGGCAGAGACGATAACAGCATTCGTCCAGGCGTTCGCCGACGCCGCGTGGCGGTTGCAGCAGGGACACTTTGACGGCTGCGAGGTGATGGCGAGCCATTGTCATCTGATTGATCAATTTTGGACCTTGAACGTCAATCAGCGGGCAGACGAATATGGTGGCGACCTACCGCACCGCCTGCGTTTTGGCATCCGCGTCTTGGAAGCCATCCGTGCACGGTGCGGTGACGATTTTGTTATCGGTATCCGCATCACCGGCGATGATTTCACCAAGGGCGGCCTGAACAACGATACAATGCGGCAGATTGCCGGGCAGTTGGACGCGCTGGGGCTGCTCGATTACTTTAGCGTTATTGGCGCGACGGCGGAAACGTTCGTCGGCGAAGCGGCAGCGGTGCCGGACATGGCCGCACCGCATGCGACATACGCCAATCTAGCGGCTTCAATTAAAGGGGTGGTGCGCGTCCCGGTCATCACGGCCGGGCGCATCACTCACCCGTCAGAAGCGGAGCGGATCATCGCCGACGGACAGGCGGATTTGGTCATCATGACCCGGGCCCTGATCGCCGACCCGCAGTTGCCCCAGAAGGCGTTGATGGGCCAATTGGACGACATTCGGTTGTGTCACGGCTACAATGAAGGGTGCATTGACCGCATCTACACTGGACGCGGCGTGACGTGCGTGCAAAACGCGATGACAGGGCGGGAGACCGAGCTGCACGAGATAATGCCGAGCCACACGCCCCACAAGGTAGTTGTGATAGGCGGCGGACCGGCGGGACTTGAAGCGGCGCGGGTGGCACGACTGCGTGGGCACGAGGTGGTGTTGCTGGAAAAGTCGGGCGAGTTGGGCGGGCAGGCGTTGATCGCCGCGAAAGCTCCAGCGCGTGGCGAGTTCGCAGGGGCCACGCAGTGGCTGGCGCAGCAATGCCGCAAACTGGGCGTGCATATCCGCTTGCACTGCGAGGCAACGGTGGCACGGGTCATGAGCGCAAGCCCCGATGTCGTCATTGTGGCGACGGGGGCGCGTCCGCTTGTGCCGAACCTCCCCGGCATTGCGTCCGCCGTCGATGCCTGGTCAGTCCTCAACGGTCACCTGCCATCAGGGGAGCGTATCGCCGTGATTGATGAGGAGTATGGCTTTCAGGGGCCGAACGCCGCGGAAGTCCTGCTTGACGCGGGGCGGCGTGTGGACATCGTCACGAGCATGGAAGCCATCTGCTCCCTCCTCGGCGCCACAACGCGCCCACCCGTCTATCAACGCTTGTTTCGCAAAGGCATCGTCCTCCACCCGCACCTGCGTGTCCGC
>WNGG01005972.1_pt1 | contig 14140 bp, 20 predicted proteins | sample 5400661 | NCBI WGS metagenome assembly WNGG01 (sample SAMN13153372, study PRJNA577476) | soil metagenome | isolation source: 100 cm soil or saprolite under Garry oak tree replicate 1 | place: USA:California | collected 2016-06-15
GGCTGGAGTTCGTGGACTATCACCGACCGCGCCTGGACGATGTCTTCCTGGCGCACACGGGGCACCGGATTCAGGAGGACTGAGGACTAAATGGAGCAGTACTTGCAGGAAGTCGGCGCGCTGACGATGCGCTGGGTCAAACGGCTAAGCCGGGAGAAGTTCAGCATGGTGTTCACGCTGTTCCAGCCCATGGTCTTCTGGCTGATCTTCTTCGGCAATCTGTTTCAGCGGACCGCGAACACCGAGGTCGTGCAGGCGCCGAGCTACATCGCGTTCCTCGCGGCGGGCGTCGTCGTCATGACGATCCTCAACAACGGGCTGGCGGGCGGGACGGACCTCCTGTTCGACAAGGAGAACGGCTTCCTGGAGCGGCTGATGTCCACGCCGATCTCCCGCACGTCCGTCGTGATCAGCCGGTTCCTGTTCGTGATGACGATCACCTCGCTGCAAGTCCTGGTGATCCTGGGCGTGGCGTACCTGTTCGGCGTGCACCCGGTCACCGGCTTCGGCGGCGTGGTGGTGATCATTCTGATCGGGCTCTTGTTCGGCGTCGGCCTGACGGCCATCTCGATGGCCCTGGCCTTCTCGGTGAAGAGCCACGGCGACTTCTTCTCGATGCTCGGCTTTCTGTCGCTTCCGATGATCTTCCTCAGCACGGCGCTCGTGCCGCTGGCGGCCATGCCGGCCTGGATGGCCGTCCTGGCCCGGCTCAATCCCATGACGTGGGCCATCGATGCAGTGCGCCCGCTGATCCTCTCCGGCTGGGCCGCCGCGCTCCCGAAGATCGGCATCGTGGTGATCGTGATGACCGTCTTCGACTCCGTCTGCCTCTTCGGCGCCGCCCGCGCTTTCCGCCGCACCCTCGGCTAGCGCCAGCCCCCTGTCATTGCGAGCGTAGCGAAGCAATCTCGCCTGGAATTCCCTCGCCCCTTGCGGGAGAGGGCAGGGTGAGGGGTGATTTGCGGGTCCTGTCGCCGAGCCACCTTCTGGCATTGCGAGGGGTGAAGCCCCGAAGCAATCCCGATGTCCAGAGATTCGTTGCGCTCCGCCAGGGTCCCGCTCGCCGCCACCCGGTTACTAGGCAAAAGTAACCTTTGCAGGGAAGCCTGTGTCAAAATATAAAACTTGGCGAATTTGAGATCGTAAGCTGCGATTTCAAGTTGGACAGGAATGGTATAAAATGGCGCTTCAGTCTGTTAGGATGAGCCCGAAGAGGTGCCAATGTCGAGTGGTTCAAGGTCGAGAGGTAAGGGCAAAGTGACTAACCTCTTTACCGGTGGAATGCCTAAGATCGAATCATTCTTTAATTCTAGTGCTAGAGTGGTTCTCGCATCCGGCGATTGCCTCAAGACTCTCAAACCGCTGCCTGAAGGCTTTGCAAAGCTAATCATCACTTCGCCCCCGTATAACCTTGGCAAAGTATATGAGAAAGCAACCGAGCTAAAAAAATATTTGGAGGCGCTCAACCCGATTGTAGATCAGCTTGTAAGAGTTCTTTCTCCGGAAGGTTCTATTTGCTGGCAAGTCGGAAATTACGTTGAGAACTCTGAAATTTTTCCCCTCGATATTTTCTATTACCCATTTTTTAAGGCCCATGGTCTCAAGCTCAGAAATCGCATTGTCTGGCACTTTGAACATGGGTTGCATGCGTCTAAAAGATTTTCAGGGCGCTATGAGGTTCTCTTATGGTTCACAAAAAGTGATAAATACACCTTTAATCTTGATTCAGTGAGAGTCCCGTCCAAGTATCCCGGCAAAACGAACTATAAAATGGGCGCCAAGCATGGACTGCCTTCAGGTAATCCTCTGGGGAAAAACCCATCGGATTTGTGGCGCATTGTCATCAGAGATTGGGAAGCTGCGATGTGGGATCTGCCAAATGTAAAAGCTAACCATCCTGAGAAAACCATCCATCCTTGTCAGTTCCCTATCGAGCTTGTCGAGCGTTGCGTGCTGGCGCTTACTAACGAAGACGATTGGGTTCTTGATCCCTTTTCAGGCGTTGGGTCTGCTTTGCTCGCCGCTCTCATTCACAATCGGCGGGCCATGGGATGTGAGAAGGACCAGGAATACGACCGTATTGCGCGAGAGCGAATTGAACAACTCTACAATGGCACACTTCCATATCGTAAACTCGGGAAACCTGTGTATCAGCCCTCGGGCCGCGAGAAAGTAAGCCAGATACCAATGGAATGGTTAGTAGGAGATGAGAAGAATTGAGGGTAGCTGGTATCTACTCATTCAAAAACGGAGAAAGAGAAGTCTCTAGCCGGTATCCTGATCTACTTGACGAAATTAAAATCATCATTGAAGCGGTAGATTCTACCCGGCATAAGAGTAAATCCAGTAAAGAAAAGACGATGCCGGGACGTATGCTATTCGACCCGACTTCACTGAACAAAGCTTTCAAGGCTAAGTTCAAGAGAAAGACATGGAAGCCGGTACGTGTTCCATGTGAGTATCCGACAAAATTCTTTTTGAAGGACTACAAGATTCGATCAATCAATCGTGGTGCTTTTCGGGAAATGGATTTCGTAAAAAAGAAGTTGGGAGTTGAAGTTCAGTTTGGAAAGTACGCTTTTATGGTCTACAACGTTTGCGCGAAGATGACGATCTTTCGCAACCTCGATTTCATCGACTGTGGTGTCGAGATTGTACCTGTCAAAGCTTTTGCAGATGAAATGTCTACGGGTGTTTCCTACTTTGAGCAGTTCATCTGGGATCTAGAAAGCAGAGGCGTGGCGGATATTGATATTCCAGTGCTCATTCTTGGGATCGACGAGTAGGGTCACGCTCCGCCTTGGGCCGACTTAAAGGTTTTGAGCGGCTTGGGCTCACGCTCACCCTCAGCGCAAGGTATTTCATCTAGTGAGTAGAAGATTTTTTTACCCAATTCTTTCGCAGCTTGAAGTTCAAGGTTGGTTCCTCTTGAACTGCTAAGGTAAAGCAACGCATCGCATATTTTTACCCAAGCCATATCCCATCTTATATAATCTTCCCACTTAAGATCGACACCGGTTTCCTTAGCACGCTGGTCAATGAAGTGAGTAAGGTGAGGAATGTAGGGGAAGTGACCTTTTGAAAATATTACAAAGGCAACATCAATAGCTGTATTGACATTTGTTCGTATTTGCTCCTCTGTATCAGCCGTATATGGGCCAGCAATATATATTTTTAGAGGCTTAGACACTTCGTTCTACTCAAATAATCTTTCCCATGAAGCACGATGATTCTTGTTATAGCGATAAAACACAGTGATGAATATCGCCAGCATTAAAGCAGTCCATCGATTTGTATGCAAGGCAAAGTAAAAGATTGCTATTACAGCAACATTTGCAAACGCAAAAACTGATATCCACTCCCTCCTGTAACGCTTAAAAAGAGTCTCAGTCTTCTTCTTATTCTGAAATTCTTTTTCCCAGTATTCACAAACCTTAAGGTAATCCCATACTACAAAAATAAAATAGACCATGAGTAAGAGAGAAAGCGATACATTGAAACTCTTATACTTGATAAGCATAATTCCATACATAATTACAAGTATTACATCAAGAACAAATCGAACCATACCATAGCCACTGAAGTAATTAAGAGGCCTCGCTTTGACAGATGCATGATAACCGAACCAACTGAGAGTGAGATTCAACAGGCCCAAGAGATAGACACCTATATTGAAAACCTCATCCGTTGATGGCCATCTACCTGCTTGTTGCCAGTCTTCAGATAATAATCCACTGATTCCAGGAACTTCTAGGACTTCTGGTGTCAGACCAGCGCTGATTGACACAGTAAACAAAAAATCTAGAAAATCTACTCCGGCACGCTCATCATTACTTTTAGTCATGCTGGTTTCCTCAGCGCCAACGCAAGAATACTCCGGCGATAAGGGAGACCCAAGACTATATCTTCAAATTCAAATTTGACAAAGTATAAAATGTCAAAATGAGTAGAAAAGAAATCCTTTATCTCCGCTTCTGTGTAAAGTCGCTTTGTAATCCCATTCTTTGGGTCAGTGACTATGTTTTCCTTTCCGTATCCATTCTGGATTATCTTTTTGTAGTATTCATCCTCTTCTGAAAAAAGTGAGCTAAAGACGATTCCGCCAGGTTTCGTGATTCTATGTAGCTCTTTTCGATAATTCTGCTTAAAGTCTTCATCAGTAAAGTGGCAAAAGACGTAGGAATCAAGGACGAGGTCAAAGGAGTTGTTCTCAAAAGGAAAGGTTTCTCGTAATGGGATATTGTATATAGTAATCCTTTCTCTGACCTCCGCTCTCAAAGCAGCACGTTGTAACTTACTTATTGCGGTCTGAGAAATATCAACCGCATGTACCTCGCAGCCTTTTTGCGCAAGGTATATTGCGTTTCTACCTATACCACAACCGGCATCAAGCACCTTCTTGAGATGCTTAAAGTCTAATATCTCAGAAAACAAAAGGAGTGCTTTGGATGGCAGTTCTCTCGTACTACTCGGGATGACTTTCAAGGTGCCATATTCTTCCTCCCAGAGCCGCGCTTCACGTTCTATGGTCTTCTGTTCGGTCGCGCTCATGGTTTCTTTAAGACTTTCCTGATCTCTTATGCTTGTGGGCCACGGACCTATCCCATCTCTGAGAGGATTTTTGCTCATCTCTAAATTTCTTTCTGAATTTAAGATTAAAACGAAAAGTGGGGTCAGAGTCCCATTCGAGACCTTGACCATCATCAATAAATGGACTCTGACTCTACTTTCTTCCTTTTCTTGTACATGGCCTTTGGCCGTCAATGCCTCGATGACTCGGCTGTAGACCCTTATGCTCCGCCCGTGTCCTGCTCCGCGCCACCCGCTCTTCTTGTTAAAGCGTCCGATGGAATGGAAGTCAAAAGCTAGAGTTCGATATATTTAAGATTAGCCAATCGATAGGTCAATGCCTGAGGACTGACCGCGTATTTCTTTGCCAACTTTTTTAGAAAAACGTCATCATCATCATCGAGATCGAGCAAATCCAGGTCCCGTCCTCGAAGATCCTGCTCAAGGAACTTTGCAGGCATTAGAAGTTCGGCAGCAAACAGATTTGCCTCTCGCTCGTCGTCATCTACGCCTGTCGCCGATTCCGAATTCCGCAAGTTGACGGTGACCGCACCGCGATAATGATCGAGGTGAACAGTTTCTCCTTCATGCAACAAGTAATGTCCGAGCTCGTGGGCAATCGTGAATCGTTGTCTATTGCGGTGATGTGCCTTGTTCGCCCCGATTACAGTTCGTCCGGCCTTCTTGTCTCGAAACAAGAATCCGGATAGGTCATCATCAACCTCATCGATCTTGATCTGAATGTCGTAGGAGCGAGCAATCTTCTCCACCGGAACCGGTGCCTGCTTCACGTTGCGCTTAGCGAGTAGCAACTCTACCAGCTCTCGAATCTGTTTTTTACGGATGGCCATGTTACGACTCCTTTTTAGGGGATTCGTTTACCGAACTCATAATCCACTCGCGGCCCTTCTTGGGCGTGCCTCGTAACAGTGCTTCGAGATTGTCGAAGTCAGGGATCAGTGCCGCAGGCACTACCTGGAGTGCACGAGCGACATCGACAATGGTGTGCAGTTGAATCTGCTGCCGCCCCTTCTCGATGTTGACGATTGACGTTCTGGTGAGGTGGACTTTCTTAGCAAGCTTCTCCTGGGTCATTCGGCCGTTCCTGGCCTCGGCGACCAGGAGGCCTACGGCCACATAGAACTCTCGATTTTCTTTTACTCGGGACCGTCTCATAGCCGGCAGCGGGAAAGGACCACGAGAAGAATTCTAAACGATACGTACGCCAGATGTCAAATTCCGCAAACAGTTTATTGCATAAACGTTTAGTATTAGAACATTCCAATTGACAGCCGGCCTCGACTTCTGTATAAGGAACTTAACTGTAACACGGCAGATAGGCTGCCGTCTGAAAACAAATGAGGAGGAACAGATGTCTACTGCAACTGAAGTGACAGACCGTAAGCCGGAGGATAGTAAAGACCAAGACCTCACGATCATCATTAAGTCGATGCGTGGGACGAAGACGTTCACTTTCGGCAAAATTACGAAGGTGGTCGAAGTGATCGCCGTGGCAGTGAGGGAGTTCGGGTTTGCGCCCGACGATAAATTCGACCTCGTGTTTCCCGACAAGCCAGGGGAGCCTCTCGACCATAACAGGACCCTCGTGTCGTACCACATCAAAGATGGCACGGAGTTGTTGTTGACCTCGATCGGTGGAGGGGTTTAAGCCCATGGCGGTTCCCATCGCGATCTCCAGAGAGCATGTGCGCCAAGAACTCAATCTTGCGCAGGACTTGGCCTCGACGCTCGGCTGGAAGATCGAGTCGGACCTTGAGAAGCTGACTATCAAGGTGACGATGCGCGCCCATAATGACGACAAGTATATCCTGATCGGGCAATTCGATGATTATAAGGAGAAGCCGCCCCTTCTCGAATTTGTCGATCCGGATACAGGCCAGACCAGCACACCTCACGCCTATCCGAAATGCCGGGACTCCTTATTCCATGGCAATGGCCCTTGCATCTGCGCTCCCTTCAGTCGCAAGGCATACAAGGATTATCGGGACGGCGCACCGCACGGCGATTGGAAGTTCGTCGACTGGATGTCGGCCAAGGCGAGCAATGTTGACTGGTCGAACTACAATACGCTTCCCGCGATGCTGGGGCTCATTCAGACGCGCCTCAGCCGGCCTGACCTCTATGAGGGACGAATGGGATGAACGACCGAGCGAGGGCACTTGCAGATTCAGGTCCTCCTAGGGTGTTGATCGCCGAGTCGGTACTCAGTGTCACGGAAAAACTATTAATCGATCAGGGCGGCCGGGGAGCCCATGAACGGATCGTCTACTGGGCAGGGGTTGAGTCAGAGAACACATGGCTTGTCACTACGGCGATCCGCCCCGAATCACGGACCACCTGGGGTTCGTTCCAGACCTCGGCGAAGGCGAACGCCGAGGTGACATTGTTCTTGTCCCGCAGCAATCTTCAACTCCTTGCGCAAGTCCATACGCATGCAAACGCGTTCGTCGATCATTCTGATGGTGATGACACCATGGTCGTTGTTGCCTTCCAGAACTTCCTCAGTATCGTTGTGCCGCACTATGGCACGAAGGGAATGCGGCCGCTTTCCCAGTGTGGCATCCACCGGTTCGAAGAAGGAGTCTTCAGGAGGCTGACGCCAACTGAGATCGACGTCGCGATGCGCGTCCTGCCCGGTATGCAGGATTTCGAAGGGACGTGATACGTGCCGTTGTTTCCGACTACCGCAGAAGAATTCTACGCTCTCAGGGACGACCGTACGAATCAGTACCCTTGCGCGCCGGGATACGCCTTGAAGAGCGTGCGCGTCACCGCTGACGAGCGCACTCTTGAAACCCCCTCGGGACAGATCCTCCTAATCGCGTCTTGCAACATGCTCTCTCGATGGTGTCGCACCGTCTATCTCAAGGTTCGCGATGTCGTGGTGCATCCACATCTCGGCCTCGATCATGGAACACTGCTCGGCACCATTCTGGATCAGATGCAGGATGCGGATCCGTTTGGGAAGTTTGAAGCCGCGCATGGCAGCATGCCGATGACGGACCTTCATCTCCATATCGGCGATAAGTGCATAGATGGCGACATGTCGACCACGGTCCTCTCATGTGCTAACTGGCAGGCCGCCGTATGCCGGCCACGGGAGGCTGGACTGAAGTTCGACGAGTCCACAAACTGCATCGGAGCCCTTTTTGCGACAGCCTTCGGCGCCGCACGGCTTTTTCGAGACGCGATTGGCATGGGCCTGTTTCTGTCCGATCACTTCGTCTTCGATGGGCTTTTACTTCGACCTGTGACTGCCGAAGAACCTGGTGCTTCTCAACAGTTTCCGACAAACCTTGACCTGGGGAATATCCTCATGGTGGGCGCCGGTTCTGTCGGAGGCTCAGCTGCATACTGTATGCGCCTTCTTGGACTTCATTGCGGTTTGACGGTTGTCGACGCCGACATGGTGGACATCATAAACTTCAACCGCTCGCCAATATTGGGTAAACGCCACTTCCAGTTCAATAAGGCGCGTTCGCTCAGCACGTTCCTTGCTGGCTCGTCACTCGCTGCTCGAAGCCACGAGTGTTGGTGGGAACAGTATGCGCGTGAGGAAGCTCAGGCCCTGGCCGAGTTCGACATCTGGCTCCCGCTCGCCAACGAATTCGACGTCCGGCCGAACATGGCACACCAAGTACCGCCTCTGATGATTCAGGCCTCGACAAACCGAAACTGGGGCGTCAATTTCGGTCGGCACATTCCTGGTCGAGACGACTGCTTGGCAGAACGGTTTGCAGGTTTCATCCCCGAATCAAAGTTGCGGTGCGCGAGCGGGGAAGTCGAAGACGTCTCTGGGAAGAAGACTGACGCGGCGCTGCCCTTCCTTTCATTCTTTGCAGGCCTCCTCATTGCCATCGACCTGATTCGGCTGAAACTGCCTGGCTACCCACAGGTCTCGAACTTCGGCCTTTTCGACTTCGGCGGGGAGGAATTCCAACCCTTGATCGTAGACCGTAAGCCGAGCACGACCTGCTTCTGTCAGTCCCCGGCTCAACGACTAAGCTTTCAGCATCTTCGTCGTCAGGGAAGGTATTACACACTTGCACCCTGAGCCGCACAAAAACGTCAGGTGATGTGCGGCAGGACAATACTAGCGGTTCAGTCAATTGGTCAGACTCGATTAATAGATGACGCGGGTGGCGCGGAGGGGGCTGCTTGGCTTTGGCTATCGATCCACGCTTTAGCCGCTGCAAGCCCGGCGGCTTCGGCGCCTTCCTGATTGTCAAACCTGCCGCTCGCATAGGCCGTACAAATCGTCGTCGCCTGTTTGCCGAGAAGGGTGATGCGGAACTGGCCGACCCACTGGCCCGGCCCTTTCAGCTCCACCGCGAGCGTGATGGCGTGCAGTTTATACCGGTGTTCCTGATGCCCGCAGCGGTCACAGTAGAGGATGCCGTCGCCGGTTTTCGGATCGATGGTTCGCCTGAGCGGGGGCGTGTTGGTCACGCCGAGCATCGCGCCGCCACAATCAGGGACAGGACATGGCTTGCTCAACTTCAGCACGGCGCCAGCATAGCACAAGAAAAACGGGATGGTTTTCTTCACGCGAGTGGCGCGGAGGGGGAGGGGCGGAAGCCGAGCGCGTGCAGGAGGGCGGTCACGCCCAGTTTTCTACGCGAAGACCTGATACGCGCTTAAATTCCCTCACATTGTTGGTGGCAAGGCGTGTTCCCAAGCTGAGAGCATGCGCGGCAATCAGCAGATCCATCGGGCCGATGGGTCGGCCTTTCTTCTCCAAGTTCGCTCTGATCCGGCCGTAGGCTGCGGCGGCCTCACGGCCAAACGGTACGACCTCGAGGGGAGAGAGAAACTGCTCCAAGGCCTCGCGGTTCCGCTTCGTTTGATTGCTCTTGCTGATTCCGTATTCAAGCTCAGCCAGGGTGATGGCCGAGATGCCGATGTCCCCGACACGGTACGAGGCGAAGCGGTGAAGCACGGATGGAGGGCGTTGCTTGATGAGATAGATGCAGATGTTCGTATCGAGCAGGACTTTCACGAGAAAGATTTCGCTCGCGTCTGCATGCGCTGCTGCTTTCGTCCTCCTTTCATGAAATCATCCGTGAACTTCTCCAGACTTTGGATCAAGGCGGTCCAAGACTTTCCTTTGGGGCGAAGAACCAACGCATTCCCTCGTCTCCGGATTTCCACCTTGTCCCCCACAATCTGAAATTCTTTGGGAATCCTTACGGCTTGGCTGTTCCCGCTTCGAAAGATCCTGGCCGTTTTCATGTCGCACCCTCGCGTATATACAAGAGGATATACGGGTCTCCTGACCGTGTCAAGAGTGTGAAGGCGACGGCGCGCTTGACGGATGGTTCAGGGGGCATCAATCACCCCCTGAAAAAGATAACCCCGCCCGAGGCCTTTCGGCGTATCGGACGGGGAGCAGGTTCGCTCTCAGAATACCAAGCGCCTTAGTAGTTCTGTCAAGACACGCTCTTCTCCACTCCATGCACCATGAGACACGCCTGCGAGGGAAATGTCTAAAGCAGAAAAGAAACGATCACGCGGGTGGCGCGGAGCGGGAGGGGCGAAGTGCGCCTAGGATGATTCAGGCGGGGATTCAAGGAGACGCGCACCGTGGCGGACGGACAGAATTTGGACGGAGGCGGGAGCCTTCAATACCCGATCGATCACGCGGTAGTCCCCGACGATCAACTCCCGAAGGCCGCTGGCGGGAAATTCCGGCACGGTTCGCCCGGATTCCGGGAACTTTTGGAGCCGGGCGGTTTTGGTTTTGATTGCGGCGGCGAACCGCCGCGCAGCCGAAGGGTTGTCGGCCTGAATGTGTCGAACAATGTCAAGAAGGCTGTCGAGGGCGGGCCGAGCCCAAACGACTCCAGCCCGTCTAGCCATTCAGGGCTTTATCCAACTCGGCCATCGCCTTGGCATGGGAAACCACCACTCCCTTTTCGGCGGCACGCATCCCGGCGAGGATGCTTTCCAGCAACTCCAGCCGTTCCGCTTTGCGCTCGTATTCGCGGACATCCTCCAGCACAGCGGCGGACCGGCCCCGCTGCGTCAAGATGACCGGACGTTTGGTTTTCTTGACCTTCGCGACGATCTCGGCCGTGCGCACGCGAAAGTCGCTGATCGGCGTCAGGTCGTCCAAGAGATTGAGCCGTGCCATAAGACCTCCCCAGTAAAAGCAATATCAACCGTACGCTTACAGTGCCTATTGCTTGTCTCATTGTCAAATGGAAATGAAGAGTACGGGAACTGGCACGCTTCGGAAGGCGAGGCAGTCCCCGACTCGTCGCTCGCACACTCGGGTAAACCCCGCTTCTTGAAAGCGCGCCGACCCTCTGCTAGAGTGCCGCCAACATGCTGTCCTTCCCCGAGCCCCAGATTCGGGCGCTGATCCGCCTGCTGTCCGACGAGGACGCGCGGGTCGCGCGCACGATCGCCGGCAAGTTGGCGGAGATCGGGGAGCCGGCCGTGCCGCTGCTGCGCGAGGCCGAGATCGAGCAACCGGAGATGGCCGCGCGCATCAGCGAGATCCTGGACGACATCCAGGGACAGCGGCTCGAGGGCGAGTTCCATGCCCTCTCCGCCTGCGAGGATGAGGACCTGGACCTCGAGACCGGGGCGTTCCTCATCGCACAGTTCGCCTATCCCAACCTCGACGTGACCCCGTACACCAAGCTGCTGGACGCCATGGCGCGGGAAGTGCGGGATCGGCTGGGGCGCAAGGCGTCCAGCGAAGAGATCGTCAAGGCCCTCAACCGCTACCTCTTCATCGAGCAGGGGTTCGTCGGCAACACCCACCAGTACTACGACGTGGACAACAGCTACCTCAACAAGGTCCTCGAGCGGAAGACGGGGATCCCGATCAGTCTGAGCATGGTATATCTGTTCGTGGGCAAGCGGCTCGAGCTGCCGGTCTTCGGCGTGGGCATGCCGGGCCACTTCCTCGTGAAGTACGAGGCCGACCGCTACCGCATCTTCGTGGACTGCTTCAACGGCGGGGCGCTGCTGACCCAGAAGGACTGCGCGCGGTTCCTGGATCAGGCCGGGTACGGCTTCGACGAGCGGTATCTGCAGAAGACGCTGCCGCGTTCGATCCTCATCCGCATGATCAAGAACCTGGTCGCCGTCTACAACAAGATGGAGGACGTGAAGAAGGCGACCCGGCTGACCCGCTTCATCGAGATCTTGGGACTGCCCGAGAAGGACGAGTGACCTCAATCCGCATGCGGTCTCGAGCCTTGGTGACCCTCCCGCCGAATTTCCGGCCCGCCTGAGCCTTGACGTCGTAGCGTTCCGCCACCGGATAGAAATGGGAGAGGACGAGGCGCTTCACGCCGGCGTCCCTCGCCACGCGTCCGCAGTCTCCGGCATGCATGTGCCCGGCGCCGGGCCGCTGGACCGGGAACGAACAGTCCAGCACCGCCACGTCGGCGCCTTGGCAGAGCTCCACCAGTCCGGCGCAATATTCTGAGTCTCCCGAGTAGGTGAAGACGGCGCCGTCGTGCTCCACGCGGTAGCCCTGGCAGTGGAGGCGCGGACTGTGCACGACCGTGCCCGCGGTCACGCGGGTGCGGCCGATCCGGATCGTGCGGTCCCCCGGCTCGGTGATCGTGATCGGGAACGGCGCCGTGGAAAACCCCGGCACCACTTTCACCAGTGTTCCGAACAGGCGGCGCGTGCCGCGCGGCCCGTAGATCGTCAGCCCCGGCCGGGGCGCGACGAACTTGGCGTGAAACACGGCGTCAAAGAAGAATGGGAGGAAGTCCGCGAAATGATCCGTGTGGTGGTGAGTGATGAAGAGATGCCGGATCCGATGGCGGTCCGCGCCGACCTTGATGAGGTTCATCAGCGTGCGGGGCCCGAAGTCGAAGAGCAGCAACTGGTCGGTCTCGACCAGGTAGCCGGCGGCCGCACGTGTGGGATGCACGTTCGTGCCGGAACCGAGTACGGTCAAGCGCATGACAACACCTCGTGGCTATGTTACCATCGAGCTTCGGATTTCTGAACGAGAGACCCCGTGGACCACGTTGACTACATGCGGCAAGCGTTCGAAGAAGCGCGCCTGGCGGCGGCGGCCGGCGAGGTGCCGATCGGCGCGGTGCTGGTCGTCGATGGGACCGTGGTCGCCCGCGCGCACAACCGGCGGGAGGTCTGGCAGGACCCGACGGCCCACGCCGAGCTGATCGCGATCCGCGAGGCGTCGGCGCACCTGCGCGCCTGGCGGCTGGTCGGCAGCACGCTGTACGTGACGATGGAGCCGTGCGCGATGTGCATCGGCGCGGCCGTCCTGGCCCGCGTCGAACGCGTGGTCTTCGGGGTCCGGGACCCCAAGGGCGGCGCCTGCGGCTCGGTCCTCGATATTCCGGAGGAACGGCGCTTAAACCACCGCATTGACGTGGTCGGGGGCGTGCTGGAAGAGGAGAGCCGGGCGTTGCTGCAGGAGTTTTTCAAGGGGCTCAGGGAGAAGGAAGAGATTACTTGAGGTTCGGAGGAGAGGTGCGAGAGCGGCCGAATCGGGCGGTCTCGAAAACCGCTGTCCGGGCAACTGGACCGTGGGTTCGAATCCCACCCTCTCCGCCATTGGAGAGGAAAAATGGGGACAGGCTACTTTTTCATGCGGGCTCGAAGGGCATTGCAGCGCTCTGGTAGAACGCAAGAGTGAGAAAAAGTAGCCTGTCCCCTTTTTCTCATCGCGGTGGAGAGGTGGCCGAGCGGCCGAAGGCGCGGCATTGGAAGTGCCGTATACGGGAAACTGTATCGTGGGTTCAAATCCCACCCTCTCCGCCAGTGAATACGAACAAGGGGCCGGGCCCTGTGCAAAAGGAACCTTTGAACCCCGCCAGGTCCGGAAGGAAGCAACGGTAAGGAGGCCATCCTTTGTGCCGCAGGATCACCTGGCCCCGGTAATCTAGTCCATGGAGTACCAAGTCTCAGCCCGCAAGCACCGCCCGATGACCTTCGCCGAGGTCACCGGGCCCACGCCTATCTGTTCTCCGGCATGCGCGGCGTCGGCAAGACCACGATGGCGCGCATCCTGGCGAAGGCCCTCAATTGCGAGAAGGGGCCGACCCCGACGCCCTGTCTCGCCTGCGTGAGCTGCCGGGAGATCGGCGCCGGCATGTCGTTCGACGTGATGGAGATCGACGGCGCGTCCAGCAACAGCGTGGACGACGTCCGCGAGATGCGCGAGACCGTCAGGACTGCGCCGGCGCACGGCCGGTACCGTGTGTACATCATCGATGAGGTCCACATGCTGTCGGCGGCGGCGTTCAACGCCCTGCTCAAAACGCTGGAGGAGCCGCCCGCCCACGTGGTGTTCGTCTTCGCGACGACGGAAGCGCACAAGATTCCCCCGACGATCCTCTCCCGCTGCCAGCACTTCACGTTCCGGCGGATCCCGCGCCGCGAGGTGGTGGACACCCTCAAGCGCGTGACAGCCGCGGAAGGGATCACGATCGACGACCGCAGCTTGAGCGCGCTGGCCCGCGCCTCCGACGGCAGCCTGCGGGATGCCCTGAGCCTGCTGGATCAGGCCGTGGCGTTCGGCGGCAAGCGCGTCGAGGCCGACCAGCTCATG
>WNGG01005476.1_pt1 | contig 14139 bp, 14 predicted proteins | sample 5400661 | NCBI WGS metagenome assembly WNGG01 (sample SAMN13153372, study PRJNA577476) | soil metagenome | isolation source: 100 cm soil or saprolite under Garry oak tree replicate 1 | place: USA:California | collected 2016-06-15
TGTAATCTTCGCGGTAGATCCAGGCAATCGCGTCGAAGTGGGGAAACTGCCAGAGAAAAAGAATCGCGAAAAGCAGCCACGCGCCCCTGGAGAGTGAGCCGGACGCGGCAACCCATCCGATCATCGGCGGAACAGCGCCGGGAAAAGCGCCGATGAACGTTGCCCAGGTGGTGCGCGATTTCAAGGGTGTGTACACGCCCAGGTAGCTGAGGCAGGTGAAAGCCCCCAGCAAGCAGGCCAGCGCGCCGGAGGCTAGCGCGAGATAGAGGGCGCCGGCCAGGGCGAGTCCTACACCCAGCCAGAGCGCCTCGCCGGGCTGCACTTGGCCGCTGGGAAGCGGGCGCGAAGCCGTGCGGCGCATCTTGGCATCTACGTCGCGTTCGACATACTGGTTGAGCGCCGAGGTTCCCGCAGCGAGAAGCGTCGTGGCAAGAACCGTATGGGCGAGGCGCACGATGTCGAGCGGTCCCCGCGAGCCCATGTAATAGCCGGCAGCAGTGGTTAGGACAACGAGGAAGGACACGTCAGGTTTGGTGAGCGCGCAATAGGCCATCGCGCGCGAAGGAAAAGTGAGAACCGCCGTGCGCGTACTGCTCATGAAAGGGCAGCTCCTTCGGGATGTCCTGCCAGCGCGGCTTCCCTGCCCCGCTCGACAAGCCGGGAACACACCAGGACCACCAGAAGCGCGCCTGCCAGCGTCAGCGCGCCAAAAACAGTGTGCATTACCGTCAGGGTCACCATCACCGGCATGGGCTGCGGCGCATTCGCTGTGCTCAGGCGCGACCACCATGCCGCACCGCCTAAAATAAGCTGAATGCCGAGGAGCGAGTGCAGCAGAATGCGCACGCGGACAATCGCTGTGACGTTGCCAAACCTGCGTCGCAGGATTGCGGCGGTCCAGATAACCATGGCGGCCACAAGTCCTGCACCGAGCAGATGCGGCACGATGTTGGAGTGCTTGTGGCGAAACAGCGCTCCGAAAATGACCTGCAAAAATGTGGCGGCCACGGTCAATCCGGCCAGCAAATGGATCGAAGGCGAACCGGAATCTTCAACCCGCGGCAGGTCAGACTGCCACCAGCGGCTGGTGAAGAGAGCCAAAGCGATGGTTGCGCAAAAAAAGAGCTGAGCGAGGCAAGCGTGCTCCACCGGAAAGCCGTAGCGCAAAGTGAAAAGAACCGTCATGCCGCCGAGAACGCCTTGCGCGATGACTGCGCCCAAAGCGGCCACGCCGAGCCAGCGCACCGAGGAGCGTTCATCTTTGAGCCACAGCCATGCCGCGAGAAGGATGGTGAGCAAGCCTACGGTGGCGGCGATGACGCGATGCGAGTGCTCGTAGATGATTCCGCCAACCATCGGCGGAGTGACTGTCCCGTAGGAAAGCGGCCAATCCGGGACGGAGAGGGCCGCGTCATTAGACGTCACCAGTGCGCCGGCAACAAGCAACAAAAGCGTGCAGCTCGCCACGAAGAGGGCGAAGCGATGCAGGGCCGGATTGTAGGGTTGCGTCATCGGGAGAAATCCAGACGAACTTCACGATGCCGGGGCGCAACATCCTTCCATTTCGACAGAGAGCAACGCTTCGCCTCCGCGAAGATTCACAGAGTTAGTCGCCAGCGGCCGCAGCCTTGAACGTGAAGGTAACGGCCTTCGACTCTTTCGGGCCAATCGTCACCGTCTGGTTGGAAGTGCCATATTTCTCGTGCCAGGCCTCGATGGTGTACGTGCCGGGCGGCAGATTCTTCAGCTCGAAACTGCCGTTGCCGCCGGTGACCTGGAAATACGGATTCTTAAACACGGCGATGTAGCTCTTCATCCATGGATGGATGTTGCACTTGACCGGGACCGAGATTTCTTCGCGCGCGAACGCGTCTTCGATGTTGGGCGCGCCGGCCACCTGGGATTTGTTCCACTCGCGGTTGTTCCTAGGCACCGGGTGAATATTGTGAGTCGTCTTGTCGGCGTTGACCACGCTCAAGGCCTGCCCAGCCATTAACGCGATGACGTGGGGCGTATACATGCAGCCCTTCTGGCTGAGCTCGACAGGGGCCTTGGGCACGTCGAAGGTCCGGCCCCCGAGACCATCCTTGACGTACACGATGACGTTGGCGAGATCGCCCTTCGCATCGGCCACGACTTCCTCATCGGAAGCGCCGCCGGGATGTTGCGAGTTGCAGTAGGCATCGGCAGCCATATTGATCTTGCGCGCTTTCGGGGCTGCGCCCTCGAGCTTTACCGAGCCGGTTACCGAGCCGGCCGTGGCGGCATCCACGGGCGTGGCTGCCGGAGCGGCGGTGGGCGCCGGTGCCCTTTCCGACGATTCCTCTTTCTTGCCGCAACTCGCCAGCAGAGTAGCGAGCAATGCGGCTGATACGACGGCAAAACCAAATCGTGCATTCATGGCTTGCACCTTCCTCCTCTTTTACGGATTCGTTCCCGAGCGCCCGCCCTTCCGGACTGGACGGGTGGTGGTCACTTCTTACCGCCGCCGCCCGCGGCGCCTGCCGCGTGAGTGCGGCCGAGCAGTGAGCGTTGCTCTTCCGGAGTCAACTGGAACATATAGCGTACCAGAAGATCGGCATGGTCCTTCGCATATCCATGGAAACTCGCCGGGAGCGGCCCGGAGAATACCCAGCGGCCACCTTCGCGATGGAACAGACCGGACGGCATAGCGGTCCCCGGAGCGATTTTGGCCGGGTCGGTGATCCAGCGGGTGGTCCACGCAGGCTTCAAGCGCTCGCGAGCCAGCAGGAAATTCGGCGCAATGGCGTTTTTGTCGTGAGCCGGATCGCCTGTCGCGTGGCATTTCAAGCACGGCGCAGACGTGCTGGTGAATAGCTGGCGCGCCATGGTGCGCTCAGGCTCGGTCAGCGGGTCGAGCTTGGGTGGAATGTAGGGCTGCACCTGCGAACTCATTGCCGCAAAGAAGCGGACCAGCTTCTGAATTTCGTCATCGGAGAAGCTGAATGTGGGCATGCGCACCTGCAAGTACGAGCGGACGCCGTTTCGATGCACATCCGTCGTGCTGAGCGGCGGATTGGCCAGAAATCGCTGCAGCCAATTGGGATCGACGCGCGCGCCCTCGCTGGTGAGCATCGGCGGCAAATTTGATTTGTCCTCGCCCTGGTACATCGACAGGTCTTGCAGAACGGACTTCTGCCCGACGCGGATCTGGTGGCAGCCCATGCAGTTGTACTTGCTTACGATCCACCAGCCTTCCTGAATGTCGTGGCGCTGGTCGCTGGGCTTGTACATGTATTCGGGCGGGAAAATCGGGTCCACGCTGCCAAGGAGGAATGTGGTGAGCGCGTTGATGTCGGCCGGGGTGACGTTCGGCTTCGGCATCTTGAGGATGGCGTCGGATTTGTCGCGGTTGGTGTCAAACACCGCCGGGTTGGCCAGCTTGGCTTCGACGAAGCCTTTCTGGTCGTACCAGGAGTCGCGATCTCCTTTCAGACGCTTGCCATCGGGCAGGACACCGCGCTTGGCCTGTTCGGTCAGGCGCCCGAAGTCAAAACGGTCAATCGGTTTGCTGCCTTCGGTGGTCAGCTCCGTGCCGATGCGGCCTTCGTCTTCCAGACCGGAGATTTCGTGGCAGTTCATGCAGCCGTAGTTCTTCACCAGCGCCTTGCCCTTGTCGAAAAGCGAAGCATTATCCATGAAGGGCGCCGGGGCATAGGACGCACCGGCATGCTTGAGGGTGACGAGGTAGCTCGCGACGTCGCGCGCCTCTTCCGGCGTGAGGCGCAAGTTGGGCATCACCGTCGGCTGCTGGACCTGGAGCTGATGGCCGTCGTTCGGACAGCGCGAGTGGTCCAGGTCGAAAACGAATGGCAAGCCGTGCCTGGCGTAATCCTCCGGCCCCAGGTCGCGCTTCTCAACCGGGCAGTAGGGCCGTGTACGTTCACGCGGGTTGTGCACCCAGCGGACCAAATAATCGTAGTTGTCCTTCTCGCCGACCCGGGAGAGGTTCGCGGCGAAATCGCCGCCCATCATCTGGGAGCCTTCGCCGATGGAATGACAAGCCAGGCAGCCGCGCGACTCGAGAAGCTCCTTGCCGTGACCCGCGTTCCCGGGCGCCTGTTTGGGGAGCGCCGGACTCTTTACCCCGGATTGCCAGATGAACGCAGCGATGGCCTGGATCTCGTCCGGCTGCAGGCGGAACTGCGGCATTTTTGTGGTCGGACGGAACGTGTGCGTATTCCCGAGCCAGTACGGCACCCACTCCTTTCGAATTTTCATCCGCACTTCTTTCAGGTCGGGGCCCACTTTCTTTTCTTCGCGGAACAGACTCTCGGTCTTGCGCTCCAGGGTTTCCATGCGCGCGTCAATGCTGCTCACCGTGACGGTCACTGCGTTGGCCTTCGCGTACAGCTTTTGTGCCGTTTCATTGTCCGGAGCGTTGTCGGCTTGCTGGTTCAGGCGCGGAACCTCCAGCTCGCCATCGCGTTTTTGTTGTTCCAATTGTTTGATGAGCTGCCGCGTGGCCTGCAGTTGCTCGGGTTGGTCGTCGAACCCTTCAAACTTGTGGCAACCAATGCAGCCGCGGCTGCGGAAGAGTTCTTTGCCGTGATTGAGCGTCGGGGCGTGTTCGGTGACCATGTCCGCGGCGTGGCACTGCTGGCAGCCCGCGTCATAATTCTCTTTGTAGTAGAGCGGCCAGAGCCAATGCTCGTACCGGCCATGAGCTTTCTGGACGCTCGAGGTGGCCCGGCCGTTCCCGCCGTGGCAGGGCGAGCAGCCAAACTTGTCGGTGTCGTGGATTTTCAGGAGGTCATAGTCGGGATGGCTGGTGAAGGGCGCATCGTGGCTCTTCTCCAATCCCAGCACGGCCTTGGTAAGCGCCAGGGTTGGGGGGACAAGCTTCGTGCCAATCGCCAAGTGGCAGGACTGGCAGCGGTCCACCAATCCTCCGGACCCGAGGTTGTTCAGGCCCGGATTGGTGGGATTGACGTTAATCTGAATGATGTCAATGTCCATCTCCTGCGTGGCTTTAACCAGACTCTTCAACTGGTCCGGCGTGAGCCCCACCATGTGCTCCTTCTTGTATTCCTCAAGCTGAGCGCTGACCTCGTTGGCATCCTTGAGCGCGGCAACACGAGCCAGGGTGAGCTGCGCCTTCTGCGCTTTCAGGTCGTTGAACATCTTCTCCAGTTCGTGGAAGTCCAGCTGTTTGTTTTCAGTCTTGGCGTCGCGGGTGTGCAGCTCGACGGAATACTTTTCCTTTTCGGCATCCGCAACATCGGCCTCGCGCTTTTTCCGCGGGCCGGTGCCGACGGGTTCGAGCTCCACCTGATAAGTGAGCGCCTGGACTTTACCGCGCGCAGTAGTGAACGCGTCGGTGATGTCCGATAACTGCAAATTGACGAATTTCGTGGCGTCGTCAATCTTGGTGACTTCCGGCTTGGCGGCATCAAATGCCGCCCGGTAAGCATTGTTCAAGCGCTGATATTCGGCCGATGCCACCAGATCGTCCAGCGCCTTTTTCTGCTTGGGGATTTCTTTCTTCAGATACTGTGCGTAGACTGCCGCAAACCGGCGTTGATACGAGCGCCAGGGGCGCAGGCCGAACATCTCGTCGTAGAGCGCCCAGGCCATCGACAACACGAGCAGAAACGAACTGATGAGAATGGCTCCGCTGAGCGAACGAGACAAGATCGGGTCGTTCGAAGGAACTTCAGGCACCCCTAACCTCCAAAAGGAAAATCACGGCAACCCCAGGCGCGGCAATCTGCCTCCTGGCTTCGGTCATGACCTCAGACGCTGAACCAGGGTGTCACCCAAATGTACTTAATCCGGAACAGAAGCCGGATCAGGATTTTCACCGGCAACGACAGCATCAGAATCAGAAACGTGTGCATGGTAATGACCTGCAAAAGACTCATCCGCCGGTACATTTTCCGCGAGAACTCTGTCAGCGAGCACAACCGGTGCATCAAGTATCCGGCGAGGACAAAATACATACCTACAGCGATGCCGCCGAATACCAGCCGGCCCCAGAACGTGTCGGGAACAAACAAACTGAACGGCAACACCTGATTCAGGTTGCGGTTCACACTGAAATCCACGCGCGTGTGGTCCCAGGTCTGCGTCGGCCAGAACCACATCCAGCCCGGCCCGCGGATAAACGTTCCAATGACGATCATCAGCACCCACAAACCGAGGAACCCGAAAAGGAACGTCCAGATCGCGAACCGGCGCTGCTTGTAGGTGTAATACCCGTTGCCAAGCGGATTGACATCAATATACGGAATGGCCATCAGGCCCACGATGATCAGGGTCGGCATCACCACGCCGGCGATCCACGGATCGAAGTAAACCAGCATTTCCTGCAACCCGAGGAAGTACCAGGGCGCCTTCGCGGGGTTCATCGTCAGGTTGGGATTGGCCGGCTCTTCCAGAGGCGCGTTGAGCGTGATCGACCAGATGGTCAGGATCACCGTGACGATGATGGCCACGAGAAACTCCATGCGCATCAGATACGGCCAAACGTGCACTTCGCGGTCCCAGCCCGCCTTCCAGGGGAACACTTTGCGGTGATGGGTCTTGGCGAGCGCCGGGTCGGCTTCGAGCTGGCCGATCAAATTGTCGGTGGCGACCGCCTGCCTCAGGCCATACCAGACATAAAACGGCGCCAGGAAGAGCAAAGCAACAATCGGTACGTTATCCGGTACCGAGACGATTTCCCAGAGCTGACGCCAATCCCACCACATCGCGTATTGCCTCCGTTACCGCATGCCGCTCGGCCGCAGGATGACCGGCCGCGGGCTCCTCTCGTCCTTGATTTCCGATTCCAGCATCACCGGAGCCGGCCCGGAAATGCCGCCGTCTTTTCGCACGCGCCAGAAATGCAGCACCATAAACGTAAACGCAATCAGCGGAATCGCGATGCAGTGCCAGATGTAGGCGCGCAGCAGCGCGTTCGCATCCACGATGGAGCCGCCCAGCAGCGCGAAGCGTACGTCGTTGAACGGCGTCATGCCGAGCTGCGCGCCGAACGGGCCTTCATGGCCCAGCAAAGGCGTTGCGCGGGCCATGTTGGTGCCCACGGTGACCGCCCAGAAGCCCAGCTGATCGTCCGGAAGCAGATAACCGGTGAACGACAGCAGCAGCGTCAAGACCATCAGGATGACGCCAACGCACCAGTTGAATTCGCGCGGCCGCTTGTACGAGCCGGTCAGGAACACGCGGAACATGTGCAGCCAGACGGCGATGATCATCAAGTGCGCGGCCCAGCGGTGCATGTTGCGCAGCAGCTTGCCGAACGGAACGTCGTGCTCGAGATACAAAATGTCGCGGAACGCCTGGATTTTGGTGGGATGGTAGTAAAACATGAGCAGAACGCCGGTGAACGTCAGGACGATGAACAAGTAGAATGTGATCCCGCCCATTCCCCAGGTGTAGCTGTAGCGCACGGCGTCGCGATTGATCTTGGCCGGGTGCAGGTGGAAGAAAACGTTGGTGAGAACGGAAAGCGCGCGGTTTCGGGGCGTGTCGTCGTGCTTGACGCGGAAGATGGAGCGAAAGAGCTGAGTCTTCTCAGGCGCCTTCAAGCCTTCGAGTTCTTCCTTCGCTTTCTCTTTCAGGACCTTGGGCAGGGCCTTGGCGTCTTCCCGGATCTGCTCGAGAATCCCAAGGCCCTTCTTTGCCCCGTTATCTTCAGGCATCCGATTCTCTCCCACAGCGGCCCGCAATGCCGGGCCGCAAACCAAAAAAGACTCGTTCAGGCGGGCAAGTATGCCCCCGGGTTATCAAACTCATCGCGGCCCGCCTTAGGGTCGCGCACGTAGAGGCGGTTCGTATCCACAATAATTTGCCCGGTTGCGTCCAACTCGACGTGCGCGCGGTCCATGGGGCGCGGCGCAGGCCCTTCAAAGTTTATTGCTTCGTTGTCATAGCCGCTGCCGTGACACGGGCACTTGAATTTATTCTCTGCGGGTTTCCAGTCGGGTGTGCAGCCCAGATGCGTGCAGCGGGCGTAAATCACGAAGATGCGCCCGGGCACGCGGTCCACCCAGATGCGGTAATCGCGCTGAAACTTTGTCTCCACACCCAGCGCGAAGTCCTGAGGATAGCCGATGGAGAAGACCGTCTTGGGCTCGAACAGCGTGCGCGGAAAAAAGAAGCGCAGGAACATCAGGAAGTTGACGCCGAGATAGCCCCAGATGCACGCCCAAATGACCCTTCGGCGCATCTTGTCGGGAGCTGCCGATGCTTCTTCCGAGGTCTTTTTTGCCGGAGCCTTGGGCGCCGCTCCGGCGGCGATGGGTGCGGTCGTGCTCTCGGCGGATTTCGTTTCGGTCTGGTCAGCCATATGAGGCCGGGCCACCTCACGAAGGAAATAAAGAAAACAAATCTTGCGGCAAGACCAACAGATATTTATATGCTGTGCGCAAAATACTGTCAAGGCGATTCCATGCTTCCGGGAACGCCCGCAGGCGCGCGTTTTTCAACGCAGCGGCTCCGCCGCGGACGATTTCCTGCCCGTGGCGCGCAACACCATGTCCGCCAGTGCGGCAATAAATTTCGGCGAATCTCCCACGGCCGGCATCATGCGGAATTTTTCAATGCCCAGCTTTTCGGCTTCTTCGCGCGCTTCGACATTGATTTCGTGAAGCGTTTCGACGTGTTCGGTGACGAACGAAACCGGTATCACAACAACCTGCTTCACGCCGCTTCGGGCCAACGACTCGAGGGTGGCCGTCAGCGTCGGTTCGAGCCATTTCTGGCGGCCTACGCGGCTTTGGAAACAGAGCGTCCAGGAGTTGCTCCAGCCGCCGCGTTCGCGCACCAGCCGCACCGTCTCCTCGACCTGCTTGGGATACGGGTCGCCATTCTCCACCAGAATCAGTGGCAGCCCGTGCGCGCTGAAGACCAAATGCGCTTCGCTCGGCCGCTCGAACTGGCGAAAGCAGAGCGCGATCTTCTCGACCAGCGCTTCGATATAGAGCGGGTGGTCGTGGAATCCTTGGATGACGCGCACCGGCGGCGCGGGAACTCGCGGGCGATAGAGACGCTCCCACTCGCGGAGGCTGCTTCGCGTGGTGGCAAAAGAATACTGAGGATAGAGAGGGAGAAGGACAAGTTCGTCCAGCGGCTCGCGGTTGATTTCCGCAACCGCTTCCTGAGTCAGCGGGTGCCAGTAACGCATGGCCATGGTCACGCGCGGTTCGATCGTCGGGCGGAGAGCGCCAGCGAGCGCGCGCGCCTGACGGTCGGTCAGCACACGGATCGGAGAGCGTCCCCCGATTCTATCGTAGTGGTGGGCGACGTTCTGGGCGCGCCTTCGGGAAATCCACCAGGCCAGCGGCTTCCGAACGATTCCTCCGAGCGGACCGAGGGGGATGATGTCGGGGTCACAAAAAAGATTGTAAAGAAATGGCTCGACGGCCTCGCGGGAGTCCGGCCCGCCGAGTTGAAATAGGACTACACCCACTCGTTTGCGCGCGGCCGGAGCAGTCATCGCGGGCGTCGTTCACTTCCCTTTCGCTTCTTCCCTGAGCCGGCGCACCTCATCCTGCAAACGGGCCAGGCGCCGCGCCACCGTCGCTTGGTAAACGAAGAAAATGCCCCAGACAAAAAGGTACGCCACCATTAGATTGTTCAGATTCTTCATCGCCCCTCCACCTGAATCCTCAGTTCTTCCACCTCATGGCGCAAGGACTCCACCCGGAACCGCTGGCGCATGACCAGCGCCATGAGTGCGGCCAGAGCCACCCAGCAGGTGTAGAACACCACGCGCATCTGCGGGTCCAGACCGGAGCCGGGCCCGCCGAACAGGACAGGCTGGGGGTGTTGTGTCCGCCACCAGCGAATGGACATATACACGAGCGGAACGTCGAGAAACGCAAAAATCCCGAACACGGCTGAGGCTACGGCGCGGCGATCTGCTTCCCCAATGAGCGTGCGCAGCAGCAGAAAGGATATGTACAGCAGCCAAAGCACAAACGTCGAGGTCAGCCGCGCATCCCAGGTCCACCAGATGCCCCACACCGGCCGCGCCCAGATGGGCCCCGTCACCAAAACAACCGTGTTGAACACCACTCCCACCTCAGCCGCAGAGACGCCCAGCCAGTCCCAGCGCATCTCCCGCTTGAAGAGATACAAGAGGTTGGCAATGAAGCAGATGAAAAACGCAAGGAATGCCGTCATCCCGCTCGTCGCATGGAAATAAAAAATCCGCTGGATCACCCCCATGGTGCGTTCGGTGGGAGCGACGAACAGGGCTGCGTACCCTGCGACGGTCATCAGGGCAATCACAGCGATTGTGCCGGCCCAGGGGATCCCCGCGGGGCCTTTGGAATTTTGCATCGCGTCCACGCTCACTCCTCGAATAGATATTCTCCGAAAAGCCATGCCGCCGTCAAAAAAACGATGTCGAACACCACCAGGAAGGCGACTCCCTCCCAATTCAAGGCCGGCGATTCCGAAAGAAGCCCTGCGGTGACTTCTGTGCTGGCGATCAGAACCGGCGTGAGCGCCGGCAGAAGCAAAAGCGGGAGCATCAACTCTCGCATGCGGGCGTGGGTGGAAATAGCCGAGAGGACCGTACCAACTGTGGCCACTCCGAGAGTGCCCAGCACAAAAACCAGAGCGAGCGGGCCGAATTCGGCGAGCACCGGCACGTTATACAGGACGGCGAAAATGGGCAAAAGAAATAGTTCGGCGAGAAGCATGAAGAACAAGTTAGAGGCAATTTTGCCGAGCAGAATGGCAAAGGGCTCGATGGGAGCAAGGCGCAGCGCGGCCAGCGTGTCGTTTGCCTGTTCCCGAAGAAACGACGGCTGCAACATGAGCGATCCGGCAAATAAGAAGGCCAGCCAGAGGAGCCCCGGGCCAAAGCGGCGCGATTCCGCGGCGGCCGGCTCAAACGTAAAGCTAAAGAGAGCGAGCACAAGGAGAACAAACACAATCGTTGTGGTCAGCAACTCGCGTGCGCGGAATTCGGTGCGCAGCTCCTTGGCGAAGACGATGCGTGCGGCGCGGACCATACTCATTCAGCTCTCCCGCGCGGCAAGGATTGCTTGCATGTCCACGCCTGCGGCGGAATCGGCGGCGACGTTTCCGGCCTCGAGGCGGACAGCGCGCGTGGCGAGTGCAAGCGTCTCGTTTCGCCCGTGCGCGCTCATCAAAATGGTGCAGCCGGAGCTGCGAAGTTCACGCAGCGCCGATGCCAGCCACGCGATGCCCTGCACGTCCAGACCTGTAGTGGGTTCATCGAGCAGGAGCAACGCCGGGCCGGAAAGCAACGCGCGGGCAATGGTCAAACGCTGGTGCATCCCGCGGGAGAACGTGCGTACCAGGCTTTTGTGTCTCGAAGCCAGCCCGGCGCTTTCCAGAGCCTCGCCGATGCGCGCCCCGCGGTCCGGTAAGTCATAGAGCTGGGCAAAGAGAGCCAGGTTCTCTTCGGCCGTCAGTTCGTCGTAGAGCATCGTGGCATGACTTACCATGGCAATGTGCCGGCGAAGTTCCAGGAGATTGGAGGGCCCACCAGGGAACTCAACGCGGCCCGCAGTCGGGTGGGAAAGCAAGGCTGCAACACGCAGCAGCGTGCTCTTCCCGGAGCCATTGGCGCCCACAAAGACGACCACTTCGCCCGCGCGGATCTGCACAGAGATACGCCGGAGCGCGAAGAGGCTGCCGTAACGCTTGTCAATTTGATGGAAGGTGATGCCGAGGGGCGTGTTCGGCGCTGACGTTCGCATCGCGCCGATAGTCTACCCTTTCACCAGGTCTCGCAGGGTCTGTTCGACGCGGGCGCGCTCGCGGGCGTACTCTTTTTCGCTGATAGTGCCGGCCTGGCGACGAAGCTCGAGGCGAAAGAATGCGTCCTTAAGCCCGTCCAGACTGACGCTGGCCTGCTGATCAAGTTGCGCTACGACCGCCGAGGCTTGCGACGCAGCGCTTGATTCCCTCTTCTTGGATTTCCTGGACTGCTCGGGCATTGCTGCGGCGCCGCCACCGGCGGGCGCACCGGCAGGCGCCGGCTGACGCCACAGGACGAATGCCCCGATGACAAACAGGACCACGAAACCGCCGATCAGCGGCCACTTCAAGGTGTCCAGGCGGTTGGGGAGCGCCTGAACTGGCCTGGAATCATCTCCGCCCTGCTGATCCGATGCCGGCTGCGCCGGCGCTGTGCCGGAAACCGTGATATCCAGAACCGTCCCTGCGGGGACGGCGTCGCGCGCGTACAGGCTCATGCCTTGGTCGTTGCCGGCCGGTTGAAAGCCCGGGCTATTCACCTGCATCGTGGGCGGCGCTCCCAGGCCAAGCTGCCCAATCGCATAGGGAGAGAACACGCGGACAACCGCTTCGTTGGAAGGATAGGGCATGACATACGACACGCGCACACCGCTCTGCCCCGGATGAAAGGCATAGGCGATGGCAAAACGGTTGGACCCGCGATCCATCGTCCCCTGAACGACGGGCATGCCGGAAGGCCCCCACGCGGCGACCTGTTGAAGCTCGGCGTGCTCGGGAAGCTGCAATTCGAAGTTGCCATCCGGCTTGAAAAACGACACAGGTGGCGCGGATTTATTCTCAATGGAGTATTGTTCACCGACAAGGAGCTTATCGCCTCTCGGCTCAAACACAATGTATCGCGAGGCCACGCTCACGGATTTTTCGTCCTTTGTGGGCTCGAAGATTTCTACGTCGGCGGTTTCGGTTTTTGGCGGGACGGCCTTATGAAAATTCACGCCCCGATAGGCCGCGCGGACCAGCATCGGTTGGCGTCCGATGGCAGGATTGTCGAAATGGAAGCGGCCTTGCGCGTCTGTTTTGGTGTCCGCGACGGCCTCCATTCCACCCTGGAGCTGGAGAAGAACAACCGTGATTCCCGCAGCGAGTTTGCCGGTGGTTCCATTGCGCACGGTGCCGTTCAGCGAGCCTTCAGCCAGCGCGCGAGGCGCACCAACTCCGAGCAGTGCGGCGGCGAGAAATGCGATCCGTGTTGCTCTCATGGATGAGTCTCACCCGCGCGGGGGACACTCGCGCGCGGCGCAGGGCGTGAGGCGCCGCCCGTGACGGTTTCGATTTCTGCGAGGACAAGCGCCGCTTCGTTCTCAAGCCCCTGCTTCATCTCCTCGTAATCTTGGTCGGAATACTTCCCGGCGCGATGCTCGAACTTGAGGTCGCGCAGGTTCTCATAGATGGTGTCGCGGCGTTCCAATAAATGGTCCAGGTGGGAGCGGTGAGGCGCCGAATCGGCCGGGTCTGCCTCGATGTAAAAGATGAAAATCACGGTAGCCGCCGCCAATGCTAGGCAGGCAAGCAGCATAGCTGTGTCCCCGCCGGAGATTGCGGAGGTCAGATACGCGTCTGAAAGCCAGGGAAGCACTTCAATCCTCCGTTTCGCGGTCGGCCTGTTGCCGGACCCGCGCGAGCAGTTCCGGCGACACTTCGGGGCCCGCCGCCACCTGAGGCGCCCGGCGCCGCCAAAGCGCAATCACCAGGAGAACAATCGCCAGACCCGCAACGAACGCGATGCCCGGAATCAGGATGGCCAGCCGGTTGAAGCCCTTCCGCGGCGGCTCCGGGAGGACCACCGGGCCGTACTCCTGGACAAAGTCCTGGACCGACAGGTCAACGGATTCGTTGCGCGCGGCAACCTGGTCAAGCTTTTTCAGCATCGCTGTGGAGGCCGTGCAGCCGACGTGATTGCAGCGGAGCAGGACTTGATTGCAGCCGCACACGCACATCAAGCGGTTCCCGATTTCTTTGACGCGATCGCTCTGCTGCGCGGACACTTGCACGGAGACAAAAAACGAAAGCCCGACGGCAAATGCTGCGGCAAGGGTTGCCGCCAAAAGTCTAGTCGCTGCTTTCATAAGAAGAAGCCCTGGTAATGACAGGTTGCGGCGCCGGGCCCGCCGGAACGGCGTGCGTGGCTGCCCGCATCACGAGAACCGCCTGACGATTGGGCACCAGCGCCAGAAAAGTTCCCAGAACAACGATGGCCCCGCCCAGCCAGACCCACTTCACCAGTGGGTTCAAGTACGCGTGGATCACCGGCTTCTGGTTCTCCGGGCTGCGCCCCGTATAGACGACGTAGAGGTCTTCTTTCAGGGTGGAATAGATCGCCACCATCGTGCCCGATTCTTCGTTGGTCGGGAAAAACCGCCGCTCGGGGTAGAG
>WNGG01008613.1_pt1 | contig 14139 bp, 15 predicted proteins | sample 5400661 | NCBI WGS metagenome assembly WNGG01 (sample SAMN13153372, study PRJNA577476) | soil metagenome | isolation source: 100 cm soil or saprolite under Garry oak tree replicate 1 | place: USA:California | collected 2016-06-15
CCTCGGCCATAACGAGATACATGGCCCAGATCACCGAGGCCGGGCTGTTGATCGTCATCGAGGTGCTGACGTCCCCGACCTCGATGCCGCGGAACAGGATCTTCATGTCGTCGAGCGAGGAGACCGCGACGCCGCACGTTCCGAACTCGCCTTTCGCTTCGCGCTCGTCGGTGTCATAGCCGTAGAGCGTCGGCATGTCGAACGCGACGCTCAGGCCCGTCTCCCCGTGTGAAATCAGATACTTGAACCGCCGGTTCGTGTCCTCGGCGCTCCCGTAGCCGGCGAACATCCGCATCGTCCAGAGCCGACCGCGGTACATCGTCGGGTGGATCCCGCGGGTGAACGGGAACTCGCCCGGCGACCCTAGACGATCCCGGTCCGTTTTCCCGGCCAGGTCGAGCGGCGTGTACAAGCGCTTCACGGGTCGGCTCGACGTCGTCACGAATTCCTTGCGGCGCTCGGGGTGGGACGCGAGCGCATGCCGCAGGGTGGTCTCCTCCCACCGCTTCAGTTCCTTCTCGAGGACCTTGCGTTCGTCCTCGTCCCGCATGAGCGCCTCGCGTGGTTTCAAAGGGCCGTGCCTATAAGATGGTTGCGTCGGGTCACTCGGACGAGCTTGCCTCGACGATCGTTTTCGCGAGTCCCTGGAACGCCTGCTCCACGTTCTCACCGGTCTTCGCCGAGGTGTAGAGGACCGGGCACTCGTACGACGCCAGAACGGTCGACGCATCTTCCGTGTTTACCTCGCGGCGATGCGTGAGATCCGTCTTGTTCCCGAGGGCGTACACGGGGACGGGACCGACTGAATCCCGAACTCCGTCGATCCACTTCGTCAGGTCGCGGAGCGATTGGGCGCGGGTCATGTCGAAGACCGCCAGGACGCCCTTCGCGCCGTGGAAGTACGCCTCCTTGAAGAGCTGGAGGAACGTCCGCTTGCCCATGATGTCCAGGATCATCATGTCGACCTGGACCGGGCGGCCCTGCATCGAACCGAGGGCGACCGTCTTCTTCGAGACGACCGCGCCGAGCGTCCGGATGTACGACTCGTCGAACGCGCCGGATACGAACCGATGGATGAGGCTCGTCTTGCCGACGCTTTCCTCGCCCACGAGGCAGATCTTGAACTTGAAGGTCTTCGACTCTGGGTCCATCGTCGGCCGACGCATCATGGCAATCCGCGATACCCGGCCGGGGGGTTATCAAGCCGTCGGCCCGATTTTCAGAATCGGGAACGGACCGGCTCGAATCCCTCGATGTCGGCGATCGTCCCCGTGCGCGCGTCCCGCGGCTTGAGCTTCGCGCGGACGGCCATTCCCGCACGGGCCTGATCCGGCGGCACGAGAAGGCGATGGACGAGGCCGCCGCGAATCCCGTCAAACGTGACGAACGCCCATGCCTGCGGCTGCGACAGCTGCGCGCCGGTCCGGTCTAGGTGCGCGGCAGTCATCGCCGCGACTCGCCCGGCTTTCGGCACCTCGACGTATTCGGTCAGCTCGGCGAAGCAGTCTTCGCAGAACATCCGCGGGGGGAGATAATCGAGATGGCATGCAGTGCACCGCGAGGCCAGCATCCGCCCCTCGTCGCGCAGCGCCACGAAGAACCGTTCGCCCGCGACGCCCGAGGTGTAGATGTAGTCCGCCTCGACGTTCCCCTCCCAGTGGCGGAACTTCCGCGCGTCCGTCGTCCGATCCAAGAACGTCATCGCTCTCCCTCCCGGAGCGGGCGGAAGTAGCGGATGTCGAGGACGCTCCCTTGCCGATCCGGAGGAGCCTTCCACTCGGCCTTCACGCGCATTCCGATCCGGATCTCGTCCTTCGTCATCTCACCGAAGAAATGCATCATGCCCATCTTCGCCGTCGCGCCATCGAGGCTCACGACCCCGACTAGGATTGGTTCCGCGATCCGCTTGGCATCCGTGTCCAGATACGAGACCGAGAACGTCTCGATCGTTCCCGTGTCGTGGATGAAGGTCCACTCGTCCGTGGGCCGGAAGCACTCCTCGCAGAACATTCGCGGAGGAAAGAGGATGCGCTCGCACCGATGGCACGATCGCGCGATGAGCCGACCGTTCTGGAGCTCCGCGAGAAACCGCGACATCGCCTCGCCGGCGGACCACGCGTACTTCGCATCCGGATGGAATCGAGTCTGCGTGACCTTGCCCTCGTACAGATCGGCCGCGCTGAGCTCGACCCCGGGCCACCTCGAGATCCGCGCGGTCATCCCTTCATCACCACCACGGAACCGTATTGCATCAGGTCCCCCCAGGCCTGCGATACGCCGGTGTGCACCTCATGCGGGATCTGTCGCTTGCCTGCCTGGCCCGTGAGCTGCCAGAAGAGTTCGCCGATCTTCATCCCCATCGTCGCGGCGATCGGATTGCCGACCCCGAGGAGGCCGCCCGAGGGGCAGACCGGCATCTTCCCGTCGCGCTCGGTCACGCCTTCCCGCGTCAGGATCGGCGCTTCGCCCTTGTCCGCGAGGAGGAGTCCTTCGAGGTGGTGCAACTCCTTGTAATCGAACGGATCGTACGGCTCAGCGAAATCGATCTGTCGCCGGGGCTCGTCGATCTTCGCCATCTTGTACGCGTGCTTCGCGGCCCGAGCGACATACTCCGGGAAGACGAGGTCCCGGTCGGTCCACATCGTCGAATCGATGCACCATCCGACCCCGGAGATCCAGGCCCGGTCTTTGATCCGCCGCCTCCGGATGAAGTCCTCCGACGCCAGGACGACGGCGGATGCGCCATCGCTCGGCGGACTGATGTCGAGCCGCTGGACGGGCCACGCCATCACCTCGCTGTTCAGGACGTCGTCCACGGTGATGTTCGGATCGGCGAGCTGGGCGCACGGATGGCCCACCGCGTTCCGTTTGTTCTTGACCGCGACGCGGGCGATGTCCTCCTTCTTCACCCCGTACACGGTCATGTATCGGTTCATCTCCATCGCGAAGATCCAGACGAGGTTCGGCTTGAGCGGGCGGTCGAGGATGGGATCCCAGATGTGGGCGAAGACGCTCTGGGGATGCGGTTGGCACGAGGACATCTTCTCCTCGTTCACCACCAGCACGACATCCGCGAGGCCGGACGCGACGTGCCACCACCCCGCGATCGTGCTGAACACGCCGGTGCCGCCGCCGGTGAACACGCGGGTGTACGGTTTCCGGTAGCCCCCGGATCCGTCGAGCAGGTATTCGCCTTTCATGGCGACGCCGTCAAAGGCATCCGGCGCGGTCCCACAGACGACCATGTCGACGTCGCCGCGGGTGAGCCCCGCGGAGTCGAGGGCCATCTTCGTCGCCTCGAAGCACAGCTCCTTGCCGGTCTCCTCGAACCGCCGGCGGAAGAGCGTCATGCCGGCCCCGATCACGCCGACCTTGGTCATCCGCCCACCCCCAGTACGGCCACGGCGCCCGTCGCGCTCGGGATGAACCGCCACGACTGGGCGAGCCCGGTGCGGACGCCGTCGAGTTGCCGGACGCCGGCATCGCCGCGGAGCTGGAGCGCCACCTCGGCGGCGCGGTGGAGTCCGGTGGCCTCGAAGACGTTCCCGCACCCGAGCGATCCGCCGGACACATTCACGGGCAACCGGCCGTCCGGGCCATAGTCGCCGCGAACGACCCGCTTCCCCGCTTCTCCCTTCTTGGCGAGGCCGAGGGACTCAAGATGTTGCAGCTCCTTGTACGAGAACCGGTCGTCGATTTCCGCAACGTCGATCTCCGTCTCCGGTCGCCGGACCTTGGCCAATCGGTACGCCATCTCGGCGGCCATCCTCGTGTAGGCCGCATCGGCCCAATCCCGCGTCTCAAGGCTCGGAGAATCGCTCGCCCATCCAACGCCACGGATCCAGACCGGATTCGAGTGCAATTTCTTCGCGGCACGTTCCGACGCCAGGACGAGGACCACGCATCCGTCCGCCGGATTCGAGATGTCGAGTGCGCGGAGCGGGGCGAACCGCTCCGGAGCCCGCATCGCATCCCCCACTTCCACCGCCGCGCCGTATGCCGCGAGCGGATTCCTCAAGGCGTTTCCGTGGTTCTTCGCAACGACCGTCGCCAGGGCCTTCGGTGATGTATGCGTCGCCCGGAGGTACGCGTCGGCTTCGAGGCCCGCAACGACGAACGGATGGGCTCCGAGCGGCTTATTCCAGATCGGATCGAGCGCGTGCTCGATGACGCCGTCGAGCGTCACGATGTCGGACGCCTTGCTGTGCGCCTCCACGACGGCGACGTCGATGAGGCCGGTTTGGATCTGCATGTACGCGTTCGCGAGACCCTGCAGCCCATCCCCGGAGACCGTACAGGTCGGCCGGAGTGCCGCCCCGAGTTGGTCGGGGACGAACTCGTCGAAGATCCCGAATCCTTCGTAGTAGTCCTCCGCGCACGTGAGGAAGGAGTCCACGTCCTCGCGCGGGTTGATCTCCGCGTCTGCGTAGGCCCGCGACGCGGCCTCGAACATCAATTCCTTCCAGTTGTACTCCGGGGTCGACGGCCGGAACGCCGTCATGCCGACCCCGATGATGCCGACGCGCATGTCCTCCTGTCCGGCCGACGCGCTCCGCGGCGGGGAAGACCGCGACCGCTCAAAAGACTGTCGCAGCGGAAGGGCTTAAAGTCCGCCGCGTCGTTTCGTCCGGTTCGGGAACGGGTTCCGACTGCCGCTGTACTACTTCGACCTCGAGACGACCGGAGACGATCCGCAGCAGGACCGAATCGTCACGGCCCAGTACCAGAGCCTCGCGGACGATCTGACTCCGACCGGGCTGTTCCAGGTCATCGCCGAGTGGGAATGGGGAGAGAAACAGGTGATCCAGCTGGTCCTCGACAAGGGAATCCTGGAGCCGACGTGGGACTTCGTGCCCGTCGGGAACCGACTCCGGTTTGACCTGACGTTCCTCATCGAGCGCGCGACGAAATGGAAGCTCATCGACTGGGACATGCCGAAGCTGAAGTACTACTGGTTCACGAAACCGTACCTCGATCTGGCGCCGGTCCTCGTGATGTTGAACCGAGGGACGTTCTCCGGCTCGAGCCTCCACACCTTCGCCGACAAAGAGAGCGGCGCCCGCGTTCCGAAGATGTATCGCGACGGCCTCTTCACCGAGATCATCGATTACGTGACCCGGGAGCGCGACGCGGCGATGGACCTCTTGAAGGAGAGCCGCGGGGTGATCGGCGACCTCGGAGACCGCCGCCGACGGCCGATCGGCGCGGGCGAAGCGAAGCCCTAAGAGGCCGTCCGCGCCTTTCACCCCGAGGATCGCGATGGACTTTGACCTCTCGCCCGAACACGAGATGATCCGCCGAACCGCGCGGGACTTCACGGACAAAGAAATCCGGCCCGTCGCCGCGCACGTCGATAAGACGGGGGAGTTCCCGAAGACGACGATCGCGAAGATGGCCGGCCTCGGATTCCTCGGAATGACAATCCCGGAAGAATACGACGGGGCCGGCCTCGACTCGATGGCCCTGGCGATCACCGTCGAGGAGATCGCCCGCGTCTGCGGATCCCACGCGCTCATCATGGCGGCCCACAACTCCCTGTGCACCGGGACGATCTGGATGGCGGGGAACGAAGACCAGCGTCGCAAATATGTCCCGGACCTCGCGAGCGGCCGCAAGCTCGGCGCGTGGGCGCTCACGGAGCCGAAGAGCGGTTCCGATGCCTCCGCGATGCAGACGACCGCGAAACGCGAGAAGGACGGCTGGGTCCTCAACGGGACGAAGAACCTGTGCACGAACGCCCCCGTCGCAGGGACGTTCGTGATCCACGCGATCACGGACCCGACGAAAGGGAATCATGGGATCAGCGCGTTCATCGTGGAGCGCGGAAATCCCGGACTCTCGATCGGCCGGGTCGAGGACAAGCTCGGCGTGCGCGGGAGCCCGACGTCGCAGGTGATCCTCACGGAATGCCACGTCCCGTCCGCGGCGTTGCTCGGAAAAGAGAACGAGGGGTTCCCGAACGCGCTGAAGATCCTCGATGGCGGGAGGATCGGAATCGGCGCGATGGCGGTCGGGATCGCCCAAGGCGCATTCGAAGAGTCGGTCAAGTACGCGAAGGAGCGGGTCCAGTTCGCGAAACCGATCGCCGAGCATCAGGCGATCCAGTTCATGCTCGCGGACATGGCGATGCGCATCGACGCGGCGCGCGCCCTCGTCCGCCGGGCCGCGTGGCTCAAGGACCGTGGAATGCCATTCACGAAAGAGGCCGCCATGGGGAAACTGTACGCGAGCGAGATGTCTTCGTTCGTCACGAACAAGGCCGTCCAGATCCACGGAGGATACGGTTACGTCACCGACTATCCGGTCGAGCGGATGCTCCGGGACGCGAAGCTCACCGAGATCGGGGAGGGAACGAGCGAGATTCAGAGACTCGTCATCGCGCGCGAAGTGTATCGAGCCTCGTGACGCTCATCGCGGTGGAGGAGGCGCCGGTGTCGGAGGACTCACGGCCGGTTGGGGCGTGCCGCAGAACGGACAGAACGAATAGCCGAAGGGGGCCATCCGGCCGCACGTTGTGCACACCCGATACGCCCCCGCGGGACCGACCATTCCGGGCATGCCCATTCCCGGCCTCCATGCGATTGCGAGCGATCCGCCTACGATCCCCAGGACCATCCCGATGACGCCCAGTCCCAATCCGCCGTAACCGGAGAACACACTTGTGATACTCGCAGACGCAAACACGAGGATCGTCACGCCCCACGCGACATGCAGCTCGGGCCGCACGTAGAGCAACATCGTCATCGTCAACATCAGGATGCCGAGGGCGAGGGAGACGCTCGCCAGGATCGTCGTCAAGTCGCCGGGCAGCCGGTACGGACCGGACAGCACGAAGCCGAGGACGGTCCCGACGATCACGAACATGCTGCCGAGCAACGACAAGATGAACGCGCTCAACGGTCGCTCTTCCAAGCGAATTCCCTCACTCAGTGAGGCGGCAGCGCGTACTTAATCGCACGGTACATATTCGGAAAACGTCGAACGCCGACGCAGACGGTGCATCGCCTCCGAGAACCTTTAAGGGTCGCCGTTCGTTCGGAGACCGAAATGCCCGAGAGTGAATACGAGGTCGAGCTGTTTCGGAAGCAGGGGTTCACCCGCCAGACGTGTTCGAAATGTAACACGCCATTCTGGTCCCTCGGAGTCCACGACACGTGCGGGGAGGCGCCCTGCCAGGAATACGACTTCATCGGCGCGTCGCCGTTCAAGAAGAAGCTCACCTACCGCGCGATGCGCGAGGATTTCCTGTCGTTCCTCGAGCAGAACGGCCACACACGTGTGAAGCGCTACCCGATCGTCGCCCGCTGGCGCGACGACGTCTTCTTCGTCCAGGCCAGCGTGTATCCGTTCCAGCCGTGGGTCATCAACGGCGAGGCGAGCCCGCCCGCGAATCCGCTGGCGATCAGCCAGCCGTGCGTCCGCTTCTTGGACATCGACAACGTCGGGAAGACCGGGCAGCACTTCACGATGTTCGAGATGATGGCCCACCATGCATTCAACTTCCCCAAGAAATTCATCTACTTCAAGGACCGGACGGTCGAGATCTGCCATCTCTTCCTGACCGAGCGGCTCGGCGGCGACCCGTCGCTCGTCCGCTACAAGGAGTCGTGGTGGGAGGGAGGCGGAAACAGCGGCCCGTGCTTCGAGGTCGTCTTCGGCGGCGCCGAACCGGCGACCCTCGTGTTCATGATGAACCGGGAGGTCAACGGCCATCGCATCCCGATGGATACCCAGGTCGTCGACACGGGATACGGCCTCGAGCGGTTGACGTGGCTTTCGCAGGCGACGACGTCCGCGTACGAAGCCGTGTTCGGCGAGGCACTCGCGTACCTGAAGCGCGCGACCGGAGCCAAGCGCGTGGACGACCGCGTCCTCCGAGAATATTCGAAAGTCGCGGGCATGCTCAAGGTCGAGACGCTGGCGGACATCCGCGAGATTCGCCAGCGGACGGCGGACCGCGTCGGGGTCTCGGTCGACGAACTCGTTGCGCAGGTCTCGCCCCTCGAGGCCCTGTACACGGTGTGCGACCATTCGCGCGCGTTGATCTTCCTCCTTGGAGACGGCGTCGTGCCGTCGAACAGCCGGGAGGGTTACTTCGCCCGTCTCCTGGTACGGCGCGGACTCCGGGCGCTCAAGGACCTGAACATCACGTACAGCCTCGCCGACACGGTCTCCTTCATGATCGATCAGATCCGGGAGGATTATCCGGAGTTCTTCTTCAACAAGGGGGACATCCTGAAACTGCTCAAGGTCGAGGAGTCCCGGTACAAGGAGACGCTCGAGAAGGGACGGGCGACCGTCGGGAAGCTCGCGACCGAGCTGACGGCCGCCGGCAAGGGATTCGACGTCGAGACCCTCCTGGAGCTGTATGACAGCCACGGACTCAATCCGGACGTCGTCCAGGAGTTCACGGACCTGCCGATCCAAATCCCGGATGACTTCTACCGACGCGTGGCCGGGCGACACGAACGTCCGGTCGCCGAGCCCGAGAAGCGATTCACCATCCAGAAGGAACTTCCGCCGACGAAACTTCGCGTGTACGAGGACCGCCGCCGGCGTTCGTTCCGCGCGAAAGTCGTCGCCGTCGAGGGCGAGGCCGTTGTCCTCGATCAGACGTTCTTCTACCCGGAAGGCGGTGGTCAGGAAGCCGACCACGGGACGATCGACGAATTCGAAGTCTACGATGTTCAACGAGCCGGACCGTCCGTCTTGCATTTCGTCCGGGGCGACCCGAGTCGTCTTCGGGGAACGCGGGTGGCGTGCGCGATCGATGCGAATCGAAGGGAGGCCCTCATGCGAAACCACACGGCCACCCACATCGTCTTGGGCGCCGCGCGGAAGGCCCTCGGAAACCACGTCTGGCAGGCGGGCGCCCACAAGGCCGTCGACATGGCGCGACTCGACATCACGCACTTCGATGCGTTGACGGACGCGGAGCTGTTGAAGATCGAAGAGCTGGCCAACGACGAGGTCTTGGCGTCGCGACAGGTGCGCGCCAAGATCCTGCCCCGCGATCTCGCGGAACGGAAGTTCGGATTCCGGCTCTACCAAGGCGGCTCGGTGCCCGGCGGCGAGTTGCGCGTCGTCGAGATTCCGAAGTGGGACGTGGAGGCCTGCGGCGGAACGCATGTCGCGCGGACGAGCGATGTCGCGCTCATCAAGATCCTCCGGTCCACCCGAATCCAGGACGGCGTCGTGCGCCTCGAATACACGGCGGGAAAAGCGGCGTTCGAGGCGGTCCGGAAACAATCCGAGGAAGTCAAGCGGACGGCCGAAGTGTTTGGCGTGCCTCCGGACCAACTCGTTCCGACCGCCGAACGAATCGTCGCGGAGTGGAAGGAGCTGCGGAAGCTTTCCCAACGCGCGACGGACGAACAGGCCGTGGTGAAGGCCCGGGAAGCGGTCCAGACGACGAGCGCGGCGTGGCCGCTCGTGAAACAAGAAGTGGCGGAAGGCGTCGGCTTCATGATGTCCATGTCGAAGGCAATCGCGTCCGAGACGAAAGCGACCGCCATCCTGTGGGCGAAGGCACCATCGGATGTCCGCCTGGTCGTGTCTCGAGGCCCGGGCGTCCCGGTCGACGTCGCCGAGATCCTCCAATCCGTCGCGCCGGAGTTCCGAGGGAAAGGCGGCGGGAAACCCGACTTCGCCCAGGCGAGCTTCCCGAACGTCGATCAAGCGCGGGCGGCCGCGGAACGACTCGAACGGACCATTCGCGAGAAACTTGGGACCCCGAGCGGATGACATGGACGTCGGGGCCTGGCGTCGCCGAATTCGGGAGTACGACGAAATCACGAACGTCGGCCCGATCATCCGCCGGTACTTCGTGATCGGTGCGTTCGACGGAGCCCTCACGGTCCTCGGGATCATCATCGGCGCGTACGCCGTCGGGGCATCAGAAGCCCACAAGGCCCTGATCCTCTCGGCATCGATCGGCGCGGCGATCGCCCTCGCCGTGAGCAGCGCCGTCGGCGCCTACGAGGCGGAGCGCGTCGAGAAGAAGCTCGACATCCGCACGATCGAGCGGGCGATGCTCGCGCGACTCAGTGAGGAACATAAGGAGGCGTTCCAATTCGCCGCGATCCTCAGTGCGCTCGTCCACGGTGTCGCCCCGCTCCTGGCGGCGCTCCTTCCGATCATCCCGTTCGCGTTCCTTGACTTTCGAGACGCGACGATTGCGGCGATCGTCATCACCTTCGTGCTCTTGTTCGTGATCGGCGCGTATCTCGGGAACCTCGTCCGCGAACGCGTGATCGTCACCGGGCTTCGCTTTGTGGCCGCAGGCCTCGGGACCGCGGTCCTCCTCTGGTTCATGGGAGCCCGCCCCATCTGAAATCGCGCAGTCTTTCTCGCGCCGGCTTCACTGCCACTACGGCGAGGCCGCGAATCCCGGTATCCGCCGCAATGCCTCGCCCGACGAAGGCCCACCCATGACGGGTTTCTCGCCGGCGGCGACTACGGCCGGAAGGATGTGTCGGCTCATGACGAGGCTCTATACACCTCGTCGCTTGGCGACGAGATTCACGGCACGCGTCGATAGTGGATACAAGGGATGTCGGATCTCAAGTGAATCCTTATCCGCAGAGTTCGTGATATGAGGTGTGGGAACGAGGAGGGGGAGTCGTGGGAGCGGCCGGAGGGAAGCTCGAAGTAGACCGTTCGAGCGTCGAGGGGAAAGACGTCGAGCTGAGGCTGACGTCGGTCTTTTACGATCAGCTCGTCGAGCTCGCCTCCGATAACGGATACAGAAAGCCGCAAGCATTGGTGCAAGATCTGGTCCGCCTCGTTGGACTCTTGGGAGTGTCGGAGCACATCCGACACATCCTTTCCGGTACGCCCCGCCCGAAGACCTAGCTGCGAAAGCCGTGTCCCTTCAGCATCGAAAACACTCAGGCCGGCTCCGGAGCCGCGCACCTTTTAATACGTGGGAAGGTTGGCTCGCGCAATGCTCTCCCCGGAGGCGGAGATTGAGTCGCTCCGGGCCGCGGTGGCGCGCCAGTTTTCTGTGTACGGCGTGGTCGTCAGCCCGATGGCGCTGACGTTGCAGGTCGGGGTCCCTCCCGGCGGCGTGGACGCGCCGTTCGACGCGCTGCGGCTTGAGCTCGTCCCGAAAGACTACATCCCGACGATCACGCAGGAGAAGGGCGAGACTCTCGTCCATATCCAACGACGGCCGCGGCCGCGTTTCGCTCGGACGCAGGTGAACCTCATCCTGCTCCTTGTCCGCCGAGTCGATCGGATACGGCAGTCTATTCTTCACCGTCCCCCTCCTGACGATCCTCGGCTCCCACGAGATGGGCCACTATCTCGTCGCCAAGCGATACAAAGTGCAGGCGTCTCTTCCGTTCTTCCTGCCATCCGTCCCTCCTCTCGGCACGTTCGGCGCTTTCATCAGCATGAGAGACCCGATCCCGAATCGCCGCGCTCTGTTGGACATTGGCGTATCGGGACCGCTCGTCGGATTCGCAATTGCAATTCCTGTGACCCTGGCGGGTCTCGCGTTGTCTGCGGCATCCCCCGCCACGGGCCTCACCCTCGCGGGGCAGGCGCAGCCGTCGCTTCTCTTCCGCGCCCTGTCGTTGTTCTTCCCGTTGCCGGACACGCTGCTCAGCCATCCGCATCCGCTCGCGTTCGCGGGCTGGGTCGGATTGTTCGTGACCGCGATCAACCTCCTGCCGGCCGGTCAACTCGACGGAGGCCACGTCGCGAGGGCGCTCCTCGGGAGCCGCCAGCTCTACCTGTCCTGGTCCGCAGTCCTGATCCTCTTCGGACTGAGTCTCTTCTACCCCGGTTGGTTCCTGTTCGGATTCCTGATCTTCGTCCTCGGGGTGCGACATCCGCCGCCCCTCAATGACCTGACACGCCTCGACCCGGGCCGCAAGCTCATCGGAATCGCCGCGGTGGCGATCCTGATCGTGACCTTCGTCCCGCAGCCGTTCGTGACCGTCGCGAGCGAACGGGGGCTCGCGTTCCAGGCGACCGACGGCACACCGCTCCCGATCAATCAGACGATCGCATTGAGTGCGTCCATCCTCTTGACGTTCGGGGTGAACAACACCGGGCCCGTGAAAGAGTCCGTCATCGTCACGGCGTACGATCCGAATCTGAACGCGTTCGGCTTCGTGATCCTCTTCACGTCGTACCAGATCGGTTCCGCGGTCACACCGGTCAACAAGAACACCGCGACGATCTCGTTGAATTCAAATCAGCTCGCCGCGTTCGACCTGCGGGTCACCGCCCCTTCCGTGTGGCCGACCCCGCTCCCCCGGTATGTCGCCTTCGTGGTGATCGCCCGGACCGTCGATGGATCGGTCAGCGCGCAGCTCCCGGTCGACCTCCAAGTCACTCCCTGACGAAGACGCAGAAGTGCCGGACAAGCGAGCGGTGGACTCGGAGCGCGTGGGTCTCTACGAGTTCAAGGAATTCGGAACCACGCTCGATCCACCGTTCGTTGGGGAGCACAATCGCGAGATGGCCCGCGCGCGGGAGGAGGTCGGCGAACGCAGCAAACGCCCGTGTGTATAGTTGATCGATCGTCTCGCCACGCGTCGATGCCGCCCGGCCGTACGGCGGATCCGTCGCGATTCCGTGAATCAAGCCGGCGCGCAAGGGAGGGCGCCCGGCATCGGCGACGGCCAGATCGGGGGCGCGCTGCACGGAATGTAGCGAGGTCCGGGTCCCAAGGACCATCCCCCGCTCACGATCCAGTCCGACTCCGCGAAGTCCCAGCTGCGTCGCCTCGAGCAGGACTCCGCCCGTGCCGCAGAACGGATCGAGGACGGTGCCGGCCATCGGCACGCGAGCGAGGTTGACGAGCGCCCGAGCAAACTTCGGATGCAGGGAGATCGGTAAAGAGAACGGTCGGTTCGCGACTTTCGTGGCCTCGAGTCGGGAGCGATCCACCCGATGCAGGACCCGACCGAGGACGAATTCCTCATCGAGCAAGACCCGATAGTCGATCTGCGGCGCGTCCAGATCCACGCGGCCCGTCTTGCCGAAATCGGCGCCGAGCGGTCCTTCGACGCCTCGCGGGTCCAGGTCCACGCCGAGGCCGTGCGCTCGGACGCGGAAGGTACGACCGCCGAGTTGCTGTTCAGACGCGAACGCACGAATCGACTCGAGATCTCCGGACGCGAGTTCTTCGCAGACGACATGAGCGAGGCCGAGCCGGTGTGCCGCACGTTCGACGGGGCCCGTGACATCCAGGCGGAGGAGATTCGGACCGAAGGCCGTGCGTCGAACCTCGATGCGCTCTGACGCCATTGCCGCAAGGGCCTCCGCCCGAGGAAGCGTCGGGTGTTCGCCCGAAAGCTCAATGAAGACGCGCACGGCCATCGAACGCCACCCGTGAAGATGAGTCTGCCGCCAACCGTCATTTTCAAGTGGCGCGGACCCTTCGCTCCGCCCGGGTGCGCGTCCGGCCTTTCGTCCCGAACGACATCCCCGCGGTCGCGTCGATCGTCCGGGAAGCGTTGCGCGAGAACTATCCGACCTCGCTGTACCTCGACATCCACCGCTGGTGGCGGGACGGCTTTCTGGTCGCCGATCTCGACGGCCACCCGATCGGATTCCTCGCTGCGGTGATCAGCGCCGACGGCCAGGCCCGCATCCTGATGTTCGCCGTCACGTCGGGATTCCGGAAGCGCGGGTTCGGCAGCCAGCTGATGAACGCGTTCGTCCAGGTGTGCGCGATGCGGGGCATCCGGACGATTGAACTCGAGGTCCGCGTGTCAAACGACGAGGCGATCCACTTCTACAAGCGGTACGGGTTCGGAATCGGCGGGGTCCTCGAAAAGTTCTACACGGACGGCGAGGACGGCTACAAAATGACCAAACGCTTGTGACTGAACCACCGTGAGAATCGTAGCGGTTCAGAAGACAATCGTAAGCCGCCGGTCACCGGCTCACACCGCTCCTTCAGGCGAGCGAACTGGCGGCCGCAACGGAACGTTTGGGTAGCATCATTAACTTGAACTGTCGGCCGGCTGTATCCGCCGCGCTTGGCAACCTCCAGCATCGATCTCAGGCGCCAGGTCGACCAAATCAAATGGTGGCACACGATCGACCTAGGAAACGGGGTTATTACGCCCGGGCGGGTGGACAACCTCGGTACCCTCCGGAGGATTGGGCTGCCCGGAC
>WNGG01023195.1_pt1 | contig 14138 bp, 12 predicted proteins | sample 5400661 | NCBI WGS metagenome assembly WNGG01 (sample SAMN13153372, study PRJNA577476) | soil metagenome | isolation source: 100 cm soil or saprolite under Garry oak tree replicate 1 | place: USA:California | collected 2016-06-15
TTCAGAAGGGAGGCGTCGCCGAATTCCAACTTCGCGATTTGGAGCGTGGCGCCTTCGATTCGGAATTCCTGCACGTTGCCTTCACCAATCGGATTCGCGATGACCGTGTGCTCGAGCGAACCCTGGAGTCCGCGCAAAGAAAGCAACTCCTTCACAGCGTCACCGGCTTGATCTACCGCGGCGCCGGCTTCGGGGAGTGTCCCGTCGAAGAAGGAAAGCTTGCTGCGAATGGCATCGCCCAGCGCCGAATCCGAGAGCCATGGAATGTTATCGAAGTAGACAGGGATTCGAGGTGATTCTTCCACGTGAAAAGTCACCAGGACACTGGCGAACTTCGTCTGGAAGTTGAAACCTACTTTGGCAAAGAGGCCGCTTTGAACGAGCTTGTCGGCGGCGGTTTGCAAATCATTCCGGGCGATCTGGGCGCCAGGAACCAAACCGGTTATGGCGATGACCTGCGCTTCGGTGAGGATTTTTTCGCCGTCGGCGTGGATTTCGCGCAAGGGTGAGATGGCGGCGTCGGGAATCTGCGCTGACGAAGGGAATCCCGCCGGCAACAAAAGAAGCAGGAGAGTGCAGAGTCGCGCTCGAAAATAGCGAAGCATGCTTCTATATTAGCGGAAAGAGGCTGGGCTACTCCACGGTGACGGATTTGGCGAGGTTGCGAGGCTGGTCGACGTCGCAGCCGCGTCGCACGGCGATGTGATAGGCGAGCAATTGGAGAGGGATAATTTCCAGCAGAGGCACGAGCAATTCCGGCGCGGGCGGAAGCTCGATGATGTGATCGGAGGCTTCGCGGGCGAGATGATCTCCCGTGGTGACGATGGAGATGACGATGCCGTCGCGCGCCTTGACTTCCTTGATGTTCGAAACGCTTTTCTCGTAGCGAGTCATTGCCTCGGGATTGGACTCGTCGCGTGTCGCCAAGACCACGACCGGCAGATTTTCGTCGATCAGCGCGTTTGGCCCGTGCTTCATTTCGCCGGCGGGGTAACCCTCCGCATGAATGTAGGAAATCTCCTTGAGCTTCAGAGCCCCTTCGAGCGCGATGGGGTAGTGGATGCCTCTGCCCAGATAGAGAAAATCGGTATAGCGGAAAAATTGCCGGGCCAGGTTTTCGTAGAATCCCGATTCATCCGCTTGCAAAACAGTTTCGATTTTGTGGGGGATGCGCGTGAATTCCTGCATCAGGGTTCTGGCGGCCGCTTCGCTCAGCTTGCCGCGAACCTGGCCGAGATAGGAAGCGAGCAGCAGCAGTGCGGTCAATTGTGAAGTGAAAGCCTTGGTGGAAGCGACGCCGATTTCCGGCCCGGCGTGCGTCGGAATTGTACCGTTCGCCTCGCGCGTGATCATGGACCCGAATACATTGCAAATCGCCAATGAAGGCGAGCCCTTGAGCTTTGCTTCGCGCTGGGCTGCCAGCGTATCGGCGGTCTCGCCGGATTGACTGATGCACACGGTCAGCGTCTTCGAATCCACAATAGGGTCGCGATAGCGGAATTCGCTTCCGTAATCGACTTCGACTTGAAGACGAGCAAGACGCTCAATCATGAATTTTGCGGCCAGCCCAGCGTGCCAGCTCGTGCCGCAGGCGACGATACGCACTTGCTGAAATTCGCGGAATTGGCGTTCCGTAATCGCCATCTCATCGAGGAAGACTTTTCCAGTGTCCTGCGAGATGCGGCCGAGCAGGGTATCGCGCACGGCGCGCGGCTGCTCAAAAATTTCCTTCTGCATGAAGTGCTTGTAGCCGCCCTTTTCCGCCATGATGGGGTCCCAGGCGACGTGGTGCGCGGGGCGTTCGACAGGGCGGCCGTCGTGGTCCATCACATGCACACCCTTTGCAGTGAGAACGGCGATGTCGCCGTCCGCCAGGAAAAACATTTCGCGAGTGTGCTGGAGCAAGGCAGGGATGTCGCTGGCGACGAAATACTCTCCATCGCCGAGGCCAATCACCGAAGGCGGGCCGAGGCGAGCCGCAACAATCTTCTGTGGATCATTCGCGGAGAGGAAAACCAGCGCGTAGATGCCGCGCAATTCCTTCAGCGAGCGGCGCACCGCTTCCTCGAGAGGAACACCGCCCTGCGAATTTTTTTCGACGAGGTGCGCGACGATTTCGGTGTCAGTTTCGGTGACGAACTTGTGGCCCTCCTTTTGCAGCTTTTCTTTTAGCTCGAGGTAGTTCTCAATGATTCCGTTATGCACGACGACGATCTGGCCAGTGCAGTCGCGATGCGGGTGGGCATTTTCTTCAGTGGGCCGGCCGTGGGTGGCCCAGCGCGTGTGGCCGATGCCGTACGTGCCCTCCAGCGGGGACTTGGCAATGACCTCTTCGAGATTGCGAAGCTTGCCCGGCGCGCGGCGAATTTCCAGTTTGCCAGACTGCGGCACGACGGCGATGCCTGCGGAATCATAGCCGCGGTACTCCAGCTTGCGCAGGCCTTCGATGATGACAGGCACGACTTTTTTGGGCCCGATATAGCCGACTATTCCGCACATGCGCGGCGTCTCCTCAGAGAGTTTTTAGCAGCGTAGCATGCTGGCGGCCTTACCAAGTTGAATTCCCGGGCGCGTGTCGCGAATCAGATTACTGCTACACGGCGAAGCCTGCGGTGAATCACAAGCTCGCCGGACTTGAGATTATCGCCGGCACAAGTGAAAGGCGGCTCAGTCAACTATCTCAAAGCGGTATTCTTCAATGACGGTGTTGGTGAGCACTTCTTTCGAGATGTGCTCGAGTTGCTTCTGTGCTTCCTCGCGGCTCCAGCCATCGAGATTCAGAACGAAAAATTTGCCCTGGCGGACGTCGCGCACGGCGGAGTAGCCAAGCCCTGCGAGGGCGTGCTGTATCGTTTGTCCCTGGGGATCGAGTACTGTGCGTTTTGGCATTACCCACACGTGTGCTTTCATGCGGTCAGTATAACATTGCCACCAACCGCTTCATGCTTTGTGCGTTTCACCCGCTGGCAGAAAGGCGTATTCAAAACCCATCTGGACGATTCTTGCCAGCTCCTCTTCGTGTAGACCCATGCGCGCGGCGTTTTGATACTCTTCGTGAAGTGTAGTGTGAAACATGGCCGGGTCATCCGTAGAAAGCACGATCGGTATCCCGTGGCGCAGGAATTTAGGCAGAGGATGATCTTCGATACTTGCGTTCTCGCGATGGAGTTGCCGGGCGAGGGCGGCGGTTTTCAGATTGCTCCCCGGGCAAATCTCGAGCGGAATCTTTCGCTCTGCGAGCAAATCCATTAATTCCGAATCGTTGATTGCAGCGAGGCCGTGGCCGATGCGCTCTGCACCAAGCAATTCGATGGCTTCGCGAATTTTCTCCGGGCCGCCCACCTCGCCGGCGTGCATCAAACGGTGCAGACCTATTTGCGCGGCGCGGTCGTACGCGCGGCGAAATTCCTTTGTCGGGACGCTGAGCTCATCGCCGCCGATGCCGAAGGCCACGATCGCTCTCGAATTACAACTCTTTGCGGATTCGACGACCTCCATCGCTGCGTCCGCGCCGAATTGGCGCGCCGCATCGAACACCCACCGGAATCGCAGCCCGCGGCTTTCGAACGGCTCGGTGGCACGGAGGAGGGCTTCGAAATTTGGTTCCGGCCGTTGCTTTCTCAGGAGCATCACGCCGATGGACAAGGTCACTTCTGTATAGACTACGCGCTGCGTGAGCAAATGTTCGGCAAGGTCGCGAGCGATGAGCGCGTAGTCTTGCGGCTCGCGCAAGAAAGAAGTGACCCACTTAAAGGCCTCGATGAATTCGTGGAAATTGCGGTAGGCGTAGCGCTGGCGCACTTCATCTTCGCTCATGACCACGCCGTGACGGGCCGTCAATGCGCAGACGGTCGCGGGCTGGATGGAGCCTTCGAGATGAAGGTGCAGCTCCGCCTTAGGCAGGGAAGCAATCCGGTTGGAGAGCAAGGGCGGCGTCATCCGCGAAAAATCAGTGCGGCAATTGTGGCCGGCCGGCGTTGACCCACGCCGTAAGCCAGAAGGAGCCTACATCGGTGGCTGCGTCGGAGAGCTGGCGAATCAGAATTGCCGCGGCTTGATTGTAAAAGCGGTCGTAATACTCGTCGTTGAAGGAATTCTCCCGGTGACGCGCTTTGCGATCGGCCATGAGAATGGTTTCCAGCCAACTGTGGGAACCGAGGCACGCTTCAAACGCATGATCGGTAGGATCGCTGACAAAGACGGCGTCGTTCGGGCGCATGGGGAAGAAAGAAGAATAACGGTCGATAAGCGCCGTCGAGAAGCGCTCGTTGACACCCGGCTGGGCGCTCAGGCGACCGTCGAAATTATCCGTGGTGTTGAAAGGATCGTGGGCTTCCGCGACATAGTTCGCTAGGATGGCGGCGTCCAGCCTTACTTCGTCCCACTTCCCCGCCTTCATCGCTTCGGTTAGTTTCTCGCTATAAACGCCGATCTGCCATGGAAGAAGGCCGTTGGCATCCAGTTTCGGTTTGCCGAATTTGGTTACCGCGGCTCTATAGTTGCGCGGCAAAGCCTCGAACGGGAACCGTCCATACTTGTCGAGAAGGATGAAATGGTTGTGCCGCTCAGCGGGAGACTTGGCGATCGCATCGAGTGGATCGGTTACATGCTGCATCAGCAACCCGCGGTTTGATTCGAAAAATCCGCGAAACTCCAGCGGAAGGGTTTCTAGAGTGTCGATGGCTTTATTAACGACCAGCCTGTGCCCGTTCCTTCCCCAAGCGAAAGATGGATCCGGGCGCGACAGACAGAGCGCGGCGCAGAAAAACAGTAGGCCAGTCCGTTGCCGCATCCCGTGTAAGACCGCTCGCCACATCGCGCGATTCCCCTATGCCTGGTTTGCCGCACGCAAAGTGCTGCGCTTGCGTCCGTAGTTGTAGTAAATCACAAGTCCAATGGCCATCCACACGAAGAAGCGGATCCAATTCATGATGGGGAGGCCGGCCATCAGCAGGAGGCAGGTCAGAATCGTCAAGACCGGAGCAATGGGCCCTCCGGGTGCGCGAAAAGCTCGATAACGATTTGGTTCGCGGTAGCGGAGAATCAGCACGCCTCCCGCCACTAGCGCGAAAGCAAAAAGCGTTCCGATGTTCGAGAGATCAGCGAAGGTCCCGATATCGAGGAGACCCGCGGGAACGCCCACAACAAAGCCAGCCATCCAGGTGGAGAAATCCGGTGTTTGATATCGCGGATGGACGCGGCCAAAGATCCTGGGAAAAAGGCCGTCGCGGGACATGGCAAACCATACGCGCGCCTGGCCGATCTGGAACACGAGCAGAGAAGAGATCATTCCCATGAGTGCGCCGATCAGAACCACCAGCCGCACGCTGGAGATGTGCAGCTTCTTGAGGGTATTGACGACGGGCGCGGCATCGTCGACCAGCGTCTCCCAGCGAACAAGTCCCGTGAGCACGACTACGACTGATATATAAAGCAGGGTACAGACGACCAGAGTCGCGATGATGCCGATCGGTAAATCGCGCTGCGGCTTCTTGCATTCTTCCGCCGCCGTAGAAACGGAATCGAAGCCGATGTAGGTGAAGAATACGATCGACCCGCCCGTCAGAATGCCCGGCCAACCGTTGGGAGCGAAGGGATGCCAATTGGAGGTATGGATGAAGCGCGAGGCGAAAGAGACGAACACAAGGATGGCGATGATTTTCATCAGCACCATCACGTTATTGGTCTCCGCCGACTCACGGATACCGCGAACCAGGATGACTGTCAGGAGCATCACGATTATGAACGCCGGCCAGTTGAAGCCAAAATGCCATCCGGCGCCATAGAGTGCGTTGCCTTCGAGGTCGAAAAGTCCGCTGGGAAGGTAGGCGGGCGAGATCCAGCGGGGATTCGGATGGACGCCGAACCAGTCCAGCAAGTTGACCAGGTGCTGCGAAAATCCGACGCTGACGGCCATGTTGCTAACGGCGTATTCTAGGATCAAGTCCCAGCCGATGATCCAGGCGATAAGTTCTCCCATGGTCGCGTAGGTATAAGTGTACGCGCTGCCTGCAATAGGAATCATGGCGGCAAGCTCGGCGTAGCATACCGAGGCGAATCCGCAGGCGATAGCGACCAGGATAAAGGAGAGAGCGATCGCTGGGCCGGCGCCGGGGCGTCCAAATGAAGCCGAATGGTGTATGAGGTACTCGAGAAGTGGCGCGTTCAGGATGGACGAGGCTTGAAACTTTTGACCAGCGATCGCAGTGCCAACAATGGTGAAGATTCCAGAACCGATGACTGCGCCGATGCCGAGCGACGTCAGACTCAGCCATCCAAGAGATTTTTTTAATCGGACTTCAGCGTTTTCCGAATCCGACAGCAGCTGGTCGATACTCTTGCAAGAGAAGAGTTGTGATCCCACCCATGCGCTCCGATCGCATCCGGGCAAACCGGAAGAAACCGGAAGCCTCAAATTACCTAGCGCGCTTTTGAGGAATGAACGCGCCTCAATGTACCCTGAGAAACCCCATCACGCAACCGGTCGGCGTGTCTTGCCGGTGTGCACCGGCGCGCAGGGGCAGATTTCACGTGTTATGCCTGTTCGAGTTGCGCGTACCGCTCAATAAACTTTTTCGTGCCGCGGCCGGGGAAGCTCACGGATACGCGGCGGTCTTCGTCGTCGCCCTCGACGCCAACGATGGTTCCGACGCCAAAGCTCGGATGACGAACTTTGCGTCCCAGCATGGGATTGGCTTCGCCGCCTCGTTTTGCCGCAGGGCGCCGGAATGAATTCTGAACCGCCTGGCGGCGCGGCGCCGCTTCTGCCTGCTTCGGTCCGCCGCGCACACGGCGCAGGAATTCTTCCGGCGAATACGAATACTCCGGGTCGGGCTCGTACCGGCGCGTCTCGCCAATGTCCGCCGTCGATCCGCGAACCGTATCCACAAGCTCGCTCGGGATTTCCGCAAGAAAGCGTGATGGCAGGGAAGCGCGCAATTGCTGCTCATTGCCGAAAATGCGCCGGTACACGGCGCGCGTCAGCGTGAGCGACTGCCGTGCCCGGGTCATGCCGACGTAAACGAGGCGGCGTTCCTCTTCGATTCCTTTTTCTTCGGTGATGGACCGGCTGTGAGGGCAAATGCCTTCTTCCATGCCGGTGAGGAACACGTGATCGAATTCCAGGCCCTTGGTGCTGTGCAAGGTGATGAGCGTCACGCCGGGCTTGCCTTCAAATTGATCTGCGTCGCTTACGAGCGCGGCGGCATCGAGAAAGTCGGTGAACGTCTCGCCGGCTTCCATGCTCTCTGCGACCGCGCGAGTGAGTTCTTCGAGGTTTTCGATCCGTGCAACATCTTCGGGCGTGTTGCGGTCCTTCAGCATGTCCATGTAGCCGGATTCCTCAAGAACGGTATGCAGGAATCCGGAGAGTTCCTTGGTGGCAAGTGCATCCTGCAATTTGCGAATGAGTTCTTGGAACGCCCGCAAAGGAGTTACCGCGCGGCCTGCCGATGCACCGGACACAAATTTCTCGATGGCCGCCCAGAGTGGCGTTCCGTCAGTACGCGCGGACTCGCGGAGCGTGTCCACGGTTGTCTTGCCGATACCGCGCGGGGGCAGATTCAATACACGGAGCAAAGAGATATCGTCCTCGGGATGCATTGCCAGGCGCACATAAGCGAGTGCATCCTTCACTTCGGCGCGATTGTAGAAGCTGAATCCACCCACCAGCTTGTAGCGCAGGCCGCGTCGGCGGAATACTTCTTCGAAGGCGCGCGACTGGAAATTGGTGCGGTACTCGACTGCGCACGTCTGGTCCGAATCGTCATTCAGAATGCGCTCGAGCTCACCGGCGACAAATTCCGCTTCGGCCTGCGCGTCGCGCGCCTCCAAATACTTTAGATTCGTTCAGCGACTTGCCCAGTCGCTCGGGATTGTTGGCGACGACTGCGCCCGCGGCGTCGAGAATGTTCTGGGTCGAACGATAGTTGCGTTCCAGCTTGACGATTCGAGCCGCGGGAAAATCGCGGGAAAAACTCAGGAGAATAGAAACATCCGCGCCACGCCAGCGATAGATCGATTGATCTTCATCGCCCACGACGCAAACGTTTTGCTTGGGTCCTGTCAGCAGGCGCATCAGCTCATACTGCACGCGGTTAGTGTCCTGATATTCGTCCACGTGAATGTATTGAAAGCGTGCTTGCCACTTCTCGCGTGTGGCCGTGGATTCGCGCAACAAACGAGCCGAACGAAGAAGGAGATCGTCGAAATCCAGAGCCTTGCTGTCATGAAGAAGCTTTTCGTACGCCAGGAAAATATCGGCGGTGCGGCGCCCATTTTGATCGAACGCTTCTGCGCGCAACTGCTCCGCAGTCTGGCCATGATTTTTCGCGTAGCTGATTCGACTGAGAACATTCCTTGGTGTCAGGCTGTCGTCATCGATTTGGAGCTTGGTCATTGCCAATTTGACGGCCGCGAGTTGATCGTCGTCATCGTAAATCGCAAAGTCGCGCGGAAGACCGGCCGCGGCTGCCTCACGCCGCAGAAGGCGTGCGCAGAGCGAGTGAAACGTGGAAAGCCACGGCTGCGATGGAGGAACACCGGCGCGTAACAATAGGCTGGAGACGCGATTGCGCATCTCTTCCGCGGCTTTGTTGGTGAAAGTCACAGCGAGTATAGATTCAGCCGGAACTCCGTTCGCGATCAGGTTCGCCATCCGATAAGTGATGGCGCGCGTCTTGCCGGTTCCGGCCCCTGCTAGGATCAGGACGGGGCCATCCGTGATTTCGGCAGCAAGCCGTTGTTCAGGGTTTAATTCGTCAAGTAGAGCCAGCATTTGTCCGCGGTGTTGGAAGGAAGTGTGCACACGTCATGGTAGCCGACGGAGGCGAAGTGCGCAAACAGGCGAGACTTTCGCTCAATTGGAAATGGCCTAATGTTCCGCGGACCGGGCCAAATCAATTTCAAAATACATAAGGCCATGACTCTTTTCGATGGCTACGATTTCCGGCACGTACAGACGAGCCGCATTCAAGAGATCGAATTGACTCCTAAGATTAAAGTAGAGGAGCCCCTGCACGGTGCTGTGGGGCGCGACAATGCTAGCTTGCACGCTGGCGTCGTTCAAGCTTTTCTCCACTTCCATCCATTTCTTATCGTGTCCGATTTTCGGTCCCCCAAGAGGAATGGGAAGCCTTCTAACGGTTACGTTATTCGATCCGGGATGGGTAATGACATCGGCCGCTTCATCTGACGTAAGGGGATAGAGCGACTGGTGATCTTCCTCCGAGAGCGTGACGTTCAGGCGAATGCGCTCCAGATTGATCTTCATGCTCTCATCCGAATCATTTCGGAAAGCCACTTGGATGGCGACAATTCCAGCCGCGAAGGGCGACTTTTTCGGAAACTTCTCCTTGTAGAGTGCCGGGTCGGTCCACGGCCGGGCAGTAATGGTCATGCCCTCGTGAGATTCCAACGATGTGGTCTTGAGCGAAGACGGTTGCTGCGTGGCCCCCCGTTGAGCAGCAAGCACGGAGGCGCCGAGAAAGGGAAGGATGAGGGTTAGTTTTCGCATCGGGTTATAATAGACTTTTCTCATCTCGACGCCTTCGATTCCTGGGCGTTGCGCAGGGTTGCCCTGCGTCGCGCGCCGCCTGTTTCCGGCGGAGTGACGACAGACCGGAGCCACGCTTAGTGTATTTCATTTATAGCTTTCTCATGGGCCTCGCGGCCCTTCTGCTCTTGCCGTACTGGCTTGTTCAGGGCCTGCGCCACGGGAAATATCTGTCGAACATCAAAGAGCGTCTGGGTTTCTCCTTTCCTGCGCTTGCCGAACTGCCCGCGAAGCGTCCTGGCGCCATCTGGATTCACGCCGTAAGCGTCGGCGAAGCCCTCTCCGGTGTATCGCTCGCACGGCGTTTGAAGGAAGCCTTTCCAGAGCGGCCCTTGATCGTGTCTACGACCACGATGACAGGACAGGCGTTGGCGAAAGAACGCATGCCGTTTGCCGATGCCGTCATCTATTTCCCTTTGGATTGGGCTTTCTGCGTTCGTCGCGCGCTCGATGCTGTGCGTCCGTCCGTTGTGCTTGTGCTGGAGACCGAGATCTGGCCGAATTTTCTGCGGGAAGTCGGACAGCGCAAGGTTCCCGTATTATTCGTCAGCGGACGAGTGTCTGACCGCTCCTTCGCGCGCCACCAGAGTTATCTGCGAGTGTTTGGCTTCTTCCTACGTCCATTTCTGAAAAGCGCGCTGTCCAATGCCAGCGCTTTCCTCATGCAGAGCGAGAAAGATGCGGAGCGGGTTCGGGCCTTAGGCGCGCCGGCGGATCGTGTGCAGGTCAGCGGCAATTTGAAATACGACCTGGAGATTCCCGCGCCCACGCCGTTGTCGAATTGGCTTGCCACCGAGATCAAGCGCAGTGGCCGGTCGCCCATAATCGTTGCGGGTAGCGTCGTTGCGACGGAAGAGCCACACGCGCTCATCGCCTTTGGAACTTTGCAAGGCGAGTATCCAAAGGCTCTGCTCGTGCTTGCGCCGCGCAAGCCGGAGTGCTTTGATGACGCTGCGGAGTTCATCGATGAATCGCACCGCAAGTTCATCCGGCGGTCGCAATTGCCGATTCCAGAACCGGCCGCGAAGCAATCGGACGGGAACTGCAACATCGGCACGATACCCGATGACGTCACCGTGCTTCTGCTCGACAGCATCGGTGAGCTTGCCTCGCTCTACGGGCTGGCCGACGGCGCCTTTGTCGGAGGCTCGCTCGTTTCGTCAGGTGGACACAATATTCTGGAACCAGCGGCCTTCGGTAAGATCCCCGTGTTTGGGCCATCGATGGAAAACTTTGCGGAAATTGCTTCGCGCTTCGTTTCCGCGGGGGCCGCGATCCAGGTCGAAAGCCCGGAAGACGTCGGCGTTGCGTGGATCGAATTGTTTCGCGATCCCGAGCGCCTGAAAAAAATGAGCGAGACGGCGCGCCACTTGGTTGCCGACTCGCGCGGTGCGACAGCCCGAGCGGTGGCGGAAATAGCGAAGCGTTTGGACGGTGGCGGGCGATGAACGTTTCGCCGTTTTTGCGAACGCTTCTATGGCCGTTGTCTGTGCTGTACGGCGCTGTCGTGCGCGTACGGGTTTGGCTTTACGCGCAGGGCTGGCTGAAGCAAAAGCGGCTGAAAGGAACGGTCATCAGCGTGGGCAATCTTACCGTCGGGGGCACCGGCAAGACTCCCATGGTGATCTGGCTTGCTGAGAAGTTTCTCGAGGAAGGGAAGCGCGTTGCAATTCTGAGCCGTGGCTACCTAGGCGCGAGCGGAACGAGTGACGAAATCGAGCTGATGAAATTCCGCCTCCAAGACCGCGTCTCTTTTGGTGTCGGCAAAAACCGCTTCGCCGAGGGCCACCGGCTCGAATCGCAGAAGCCTATCGACATTTTTCTTCTGGATGACGGTTTTCAGCATCTGCAGCTCGCGCGCGACTTGGACATTCTGTTGATGGATGTTTCTCGACCGCTTGCGGGAGAGTCCTTACTGCCGGCCGGCCAGCTTCGGGAACCGGTGGCAGCCATGAGCCGCGCAAACTTGATCATTTTTACTCGCGCGGAAACGGCATCTGGAACACTCGAGGCGATCGGGAAGCTCCATCAGTATCCGGTTTTCGCGGCATCGACTCGACTGCTTGGGTTCCGCAGGTTTGGCGGAGAGATCACTACTCTCTTCGCCAAAGAAATCGGTGCCGGTCCTTTTTTTGCATTCTGCGGTCTCGGTAATCCCAACGCATTTTTTCGAGATCTCGGAAATTGGGGCCTTGCGATTTGCGGCCAAGCCGTCTTTCCCGATCACCATCGCTATACACGGCGCGACGTCTTGACGATCAAGGAGGCGGGGGAGCGCGCGGGTGCGAACTCGTTTCTCACGACCGAAAAGGATGAGCAGAATCTGGGTGGGCTTGCGTTCGATGAAGCTCCGCTCTTCGTCGCCGTAATCGATCTAGTCGTGACTCCAGAAGCTGATTTGCGAATTGTCCTTGATCGAACGCTGGCAGCAGGTGCAGGAGTGGTGGCGTGAAGATTCTAATACGCGCGACGAACTGGGTCGGGGACGCCATCATGGCGCTGCCGGCACTTCGCGTTGTGCGCAGCCGTTTTCCTGAAGCGGAAATCGCGATCGTGGGACGGCCCTCCATCGTGGATATTTATCGCGATCAAAACATCTGCGATCAACTCATCCCTTATGATCCGAAAGGCTTGCACATGGGGCTTTCCGGCCGTGAGCGGATAGTGGTGGAACTTCGCGGGCAGAAGTTCGACGTGGCCTTGCTGCTGCAAAATGCGTTCGATGCCGCGTGGCTGGCCTGGCGCGCGAATATTCCCGAACGCATCGGATACGCGCGTGACAGGCGCAGCTTTCTTTTGACAAAGGCCATACCTGTCCCCAGGCACGGGGAAATTCCCTCGCATGAAAAGTTTTATTATCTGGAACTCCTGCGCCGCGCGGGCTGGCTGGATTCCGTGCAGGACGAATCGTTCATTGGCCTGCACATTCCAGAAGATAAGCGGCGGAACGCCGATGAATTTCTTTGCAAATCCGGCGTGCGCCAGAGCGCGCTGCGAATTGCCATTGGGGCCGGCGCCTCATACGGATCGGCGAAGTGCTGGCCGCCTTCGCGGTTTGCGGAAGTGGCAAATCGGCTGCAATCCGAAGCGGATGCCGACGTCATACTCTTTGGGACTGCCGCCGAGGCAAGCGTGTCGACAGCCATCTCCGCCGAAATGCGCCGGCCTCCGATTGACCTAACGGGGAAAACCGCAATTGCCGATCTGCCTGCGCTGCTATCGCAGTGTCATCTTTTCATTGGCAATGATTCCGGCGCGATGCACGTTGCCGCCGCCGTCGGTGTGCCCATCGTTGCGGTGTTTGGTCCGACCGACCCGGACGGAACGGCTCCCGTCACTCCGCGCTGCAGCATTGTTCAACAGAAACCCTACTGCAGTCCGTGTTTTCTCCGCCGCTGCCCGACCGATCATCGGTGCATGACCGCAATCACGGCCAACATGGTGGAAGCCGCTGCCAGACCCTGGCTGGCCTCTATCCAGGTGCAGCGTGCCTGAGCAATCTCTGTTGCGACCGGCGGTATTCCTCGATCGCGACGGGACGATCGCCGAGGAAGTGGGCTACTTGAATCACGCTAGCCGTTTTCGTATGTTTCCGTTTGTCGCGGCAGCCATTCACCGGCTCAACGAGGCGGGCTTTCCCGTGATCGTCGTGACCAATCAGTCCGGCGTCGGCCGCGGTTACTTTCCGGAATCGCTTGTGCACACGGTGAACGAATTGATGACGCAGCAACTTGCCAAGGCCCGCGCGAAGATCGACGCGATCTATTATTGCCCGCACACTTCCGCGGAAAGCTGTAACTGCCGCAAGCCCAGAACCGGCATGCTGGACCGCGCAGCGCGCGAGCACAGTCTAGGTCTGCAGCGTTCTTTCGTAGTCGGCGATCGTTACGGCGATATGGAACTCGCTCGAAACGCCCGCGCGCGGGGCGTCCTCGTGCGCACTGGTTACGGTGAAGGTGAGCTCGCCTGGCACGCGACGAAGTGGCCAGCGCAGCCCGACTTCATCGCCGAGAATCTAACCCAAGCGGCGGACTGGATCCTGAGGCAACAAAAATGAAGCGGCCGCGCGCGCAAGAGCCAGCGTCAGCCTCAAAGTCCGTCGACCTTCTCGCCCTCCGCGAGTGCGTCGAGCAGTTCACCACGAAAACCATTGTTCTCCTCGGCGATTTCGTAGCTGATGAATTCCAATATGGCGAAATCTCGCGCGTCTCGCGCGAAGCGCCCGTCCTGATCCTCAAACATCGCGAAACTCACATTGTTCCCGGCGGCGGCGCCAACGCTGCAAACAACCTTGCGTCGCTTGGCGCGCGCGTCCTGCCCGTCACCGCGGTGGGAGATGACCCTGCGGGAGACACCCTGATCGCGCATTTCCGCCGCCAGCGCGTCAGTGTTTCCGGAATCCTTCGCGTGAAAGGCTGGACGACACCTACCAAACGCCGCTTCCTCGCTGGCTGGGCGCACACCGTCGGACAACAGGTTCTACGGGTCGATTACGAACCGAAATCCCCTCTGCCGGACGCCGTTCGAAAAAAGCTCCATCAACGGCTTTTGGCTGATTTGCGCCACGCTCACGCGCTCGCTGTTT
>WNGG01005482.1_pt1 | contig 14133 bp, 21 predicted proteins | sample 5400661 | NCBI WGS metagenome assembly WNGG01 (sample SAMN13153372, study PRJNA577476) | soil metagenome | isolation source: 100 cm soil or saprolite under Garry oak tree replicate 1 | place: USA:California | collected 2016-06-15
CGGTGCCGCGCTCCCGGCACAATCCCCAGTTCAACCGCGACTCCCTGCCGCAGAACCTCCGTTCAGTAGGGATCGCCTACACGCTGTACCGGGGGGCAGAGCGGCGAAGAGGGGCGGGAAGGCGGCCGTGCCGAGAACGCAGGTTCCGTCAACTGGGCCTGTATGCCGCCTGTGCTCCACAGCCCGCTCAAAGAACGGGCCGCCCGCCCACAGGACCACCGGCGTCGCCGGCGGGAGCTGCTGCACACCAAAAGCCAAGCGGTCACTCCCATTGTTCCGGTACGGGCTCGCTACGCGCCGAGGAGGCCCGTGCTCTATAGGTGACAGGCAGACGAGTAACCATCTGCGTGACCGGTTCTCGCAATTCCAGGGACCACAAGAGGTGATGCGGGCGCATCCTCGCGGCGCTCCCGCGGGATGCGCGGTGGTGTGTCACCGACGGTCACGACGCCGTGGGCTTCCCAAGCTGGAGGTCGGCGCGCAGCGCCGGTGGTAGAGAGGTGGCAGGTCGTGCCGCTTCCTGCCACCATCTGCACCTTGCGACGCGCATCATTTCGGCCCGCTTGACCTCTTCAACACCCGCTCGAAGTGCAACGTGGGTTCTGCCTGATCAGAGAGTCAGCGCTTCGGACAGTCGCCTCATCGACGACGCTTGCAACTGCCGACGGGTCGTCATCATCATTGCTTTCGATGCTGGCCCGGTTTCTCCGCAGGCACCCAGGAGGTAAATCCGCCTACCTCGACGGCCCGCCAAGCAGTTCCGGTCATCGCCCTGTGCACAATGCGTCACAGGTTCTGCAGAGTGGGTGCGTGACGAAGTCTTCCTCAACCCCTCCATATGCAGATCTCGATCCCTGGCACAGGCATTGCCGGACTCGGGCGGGATCATCCAGAACAAGGGCGAGGTCGAGCGCTGGTACACGGTCCGGGAGACACTGCGATTCTCTGCCACCGCCCCGAGGGAACAAGCCGTAACCTTCTATCGAGGGACGCATTGCCTCGGCGCCTCGTCCGCGTCCCAGCAGGAATCCGAGACGGATCGTCCTCCTTGCTGCCTCGACCGTGCGGTACTTGAAACGCTCCAGCACACTCACGCTTCACGCTGGACTATCACATGCGTCTGTCACGCTGGCCTGGCACCACCCGCCTTTGCCTGGGGCGTAACGCGGTTCATATGTTGAAGGGCCTTGGAGACCCTCGTCTCCCCGTCGAAAGGAGGGCAGATGAGGAAGTTTAAAGCACGTTCAGGGGGTGTGGGAGCCGCATCGCCAGGGGCGCGGGAGCGGGTGAGTAGGTCGCGGACACCGCTCAGACTGACGCGGAACCGAGTGGCCACGTGCCGCCTGGAGCCCTCACGGTTCTCGTTGGTGTGCACCACCCGGAGACGGCAATCACGTGCGGAGGGTCGCAGAGACAGCTCCGTGCAGGTAGGCTTCCCCTCCGCCTCTATCGTGGTGCATGCCAGCGCCAACCGTTATCCGAGCACCCCGAGGCGCGCCCCCGACCGCCGTCTCCCTGCCCGACCGTGGCGCCCGGGGGCACGTGGCGGCGCCACGGCCAGGCGGCCCACCTGGTCTGTGTCACCTTGCCAGGGGTGCCAGCATCTCATGGGCAACCACAATCTTCAGAGGAGGTCGAACCATGTCGAGATTAGAAGGCAAAGTGGCTCTGGTAACCGGGGCGTCTAAGGGCATCGGGGCGGGGATCGCCAAGGGGTTGGCCGCGGCCGGGGCGTCTGTCGCAGTGAATTACGCCTCCGACCGGGGCGGCGCAGAGGCTGTGGTCGCAACGATCACCGCCTCTGGCGGCCGGGCAATCGTAGTCCCTGGCGACGTTTCCAAGTCAGCCGACGTAGCGCGACTGTTCGTCGACACTACGGCGGTCTACGGCGCGCTAGACGTGCTCGTGAATAATGCCGCGGTCTACAAACTCGGGCCAATAGAGGCGATGACCGAGGAAGAATTCCACCGGGAGTTCAACACGAACGTACTCGGTCCCCTTCTGATGATTCGTGAGGCCGTCAAGTACTTCGGGCCGCGGGGTGGCAGCATCATCAACATTGGCTCGATGGCGTCGCAATTGACCCCGCCGAACCTGTCGATCTACGCCGCAACGAAGAGTGCCCTCGACGCAATCACAGGGGTGCTCGCAAAGGAGTTGGGGCCGAGACAGATTCGCGTGAACTCAATCAACGCCGGGGCAACGGCAACCGAGGGCGCTCGCGCGGCTGGCATTATCGGAGTCGGAAGTGAGTACGAGAAGCAAATGATTGCCATGACGCCACTCGGCCGCGTCGGGCAGCCCTCGGACATCGCGCCGATCGCAGTGTTCCTGGCCTCCGACGAGTCCAGTTGGCTGACGGGGGAACTCATTTCGGCCTCCGGCGGCTGGCGCTAGGCCGCTATTCCCAAAAGAGAAACTGAATTGAGAAGCCTAAATCGCGCTACAAAGGAGATTCACATGAACAGTACAAGCAACCTGCTCGTGTTGGGTGTAACAGGACAAGTAGGCAAACTTGTCGCAAAGAATTTAAAAAGGAGTGAAGCAAACTTTTCGGTAGGGTCGCGAAGGAAAGCGAATCTGGAAGAGCTCGCCGATCAATTTGGGGCATCGCGCTTTATCGATCTCGATGATCCACGAACTTTCGATGAGGCATTGAAAAACGTCACGGGGATCTTTCTTATAACTGGATATACAGTTGACATGCTTGTGCAAAGCAAAACACTGATCGATGCGGCAAAGCGAAACGGTGTAAATCATATTGTGCACCTGGGCGCATTTACGCGAGAACATGACTGCTACACGACGGTTTTCGCCTGGCATCAGATGATCGAAGCATATCTTCGCGACAGCGGCGTTGCATGGACGAATGTACATCCCAATATGTTTATGCAGAATTTGCTATCGGCATGGACGGTCAAAGGTGGTCTGTACAGTGTATACACTTCCAAACCTCTTGGGTTTAGTGCTTTGGAAGATGTAGCAGAAGCTGCAGCCGTCATTCTCATGGAAGGGCCGGAAAAACACCGTGGAAAGGACTATTGGTTTTCAGCGGACGTACTTGATCCGCAGCAAGTGGCGGAAACTCTCACTGCGGCTACCGGTCATCAGTTCACAGCAGCAGTTCGTGACCCCGAACGTTTCCTAAAAGAAATGGCGCTGCCGCCTGGTTCAACGTTCGAACCAGCGTATGCAAAGGGAGGAAACGAATTGTTCCGACAGGTCGAGGACGGAAGAATGGCGTACATTGGAAGCGTAGCAGACGATACAAAGACACTTCTAGGTCGCGAGCCATTGTTGCTGCGGGATTGGGCAAAGTTGCACGCCAATGAGTTGTTGGAGATTGCGGGTAGCTAAAACTATGGCAGCCCGGGCGTTTACGAGGCTTACAGCCAGGGATCCTTGAGCGCGAATTTGAACGCTCACTAGCCAACTCACGAATCAGGGAACCCGGTATCACTAAGGAAAAGGAGAATCTATGAACATTGGCGTGATTGGAACTGGAAATATTGGTGAAGTGATTATCAGGAAATTAAGAGATGTAGGTTATCCAGTGAAAATGGCACATGCACGGGGCCCAGAGTCACTAAAAGACCTCGCAGCGCAAACGGGAGCAATACCGGTTTCAGTTGAACAAGTCGTTCAAGATGTCGATATGCTCTTCATTGTTGTCCCTCAAAAGTCGATTCCAGAACTACCGAAAGGATTTTTAAATAAAGCAAAAAAAGAAACCATTGTTATTAGACATTATCGGAAATAGGGCTTTTGTAGCCTTAACACTCGTACTTTCAATGGCTAAAAATTGTTTCCGATAATGTCTATTGATGTTGGCAATTATTATCCCTTTCGCGACGGCCGTATCGATGAAATAGAAAATGGCCTCACGGAAAGTGTGTGGGTTGAGAGGCAGATTGGGCGGCCCGTGGTCAAAGTCCTCAACACGATTCCCTCAAAGGCTTTGATGGCGGCGGGACGTCTCGCTGGAAGTAGAGATCGTGTCGCTCTTCCGATTTCTGGAGACAATCCCAAGGCAAAAGAAATCGTTGCTCAACTCATTGATCGAATTGGGTTCGATTCTGTTGACGCCGGAACAATCGCTGAGTCGTGGCGGCAACAACCTGGATCTCCGGTTTACTGCACCAATCCGACGAAGGAGGAACTTCAGTTGTGGTTAAAAAACGTCGACCGTTCTTCACTTGCCACCGACCGAGAGAAGGGGTCGAAAAAATATTATGCTCTCTTGGATGCGGACTACCAAGCGCAAATTAAAGCCTTTCGCTCGGTGTTTATAAAAAGATAAAACAATAAGTATAGATAGAAAGGCTAACCAACTGGACGAGAGTCCTCTCGACTGTCTCGCTGGACCAAGCGCAAAAGGCGGATAGGAAGTTTAAAGTACTTTTCACGCCGCGCCGCCCCCGGCGCTGGCGGGCCGCCCCGCACGCCGCGGCGGAGCGGTCTGCAGCCCGGCAGAGCGCGGTGGAGCGCGACGTTGGCTGGGGCTGGACCGGCGCCGCAGCAGGCGGGAGGGGGAGGGCCGCCCTTAATGAGGCGGCCCTCCGCCGACGCAGTCGCGGGGGCGCGCCGCTGGGGGGCCCTGAGGGGACGGCCGCGGGACGGGCGGCTGGAAAGGGCGGGGGGGGCGAAGCCAGCAACGCTATGCTGAGCCGCCGTACTATCGTACTCAATACAACCTTTCTAAGCTTGACCATGGTTTGATGCACGGAGGGACATCTATGCGCGGAAGGATATGGATAGGTCTCGGGATGGCATGCTTCGTCACGTGCCTCCTCGGGTCATGGTGCCTGCCCGCACCAGCAGAGGCGGCGAAGAAACGCATCTTACACTTCGCCTCCAAGGAACCGGAGACGCTTGATCCGCATACGAGTGTGCTTGGCCAAGTGCAAGCGATCGTGCGCTTTGTGTATCGGGGTTTGACACGCTTTGCCATCAAGGATGGGAAAGTGACGACCACAGACGTGGAGCCTGATCTGGCGGAAAGCTGGACGACGTCCGACGATGGCACGGTGTGGACCTTCAAGTTGCGCAAAGGCGTGCAGTTCCACAAGGGCTTTGGGGAGATGACGGCAGAGGATGTGCAGTTCAGCTTCGAGCGCCAGATCCGGCGCTCGAAAGGCATGCTCTTCGCGCAGAATCTGGAGGTGATCAAGGAGATCACGGTGGTTGACCCCTACACGGTGCAGTTCACGCTGAAGGCGTATGATCCGATATTTTTACTGCGCATGGTGGGCTATCAGCACGGGTACATTGTGAGCAAAAAAGCCGCTGAGCGGTTTGGTGACCAGTTCGGCTGGAATCCTGTGGGGACTGGCCCGTTCTCTTTTGATAAGCACCTGCCCCGAGAAAAGGTCATCCTCAAGGCCCACGAGCAATACTACTTTGGCCGTCCGCAGATCGATGAGGTGCACTGGTTTGACGTACCAGAGGACGCGACCAAGCTGCTTGGCCTGGAGAAGGGCACGTTCGATATCTTACAGCCCGAAGTGGTCACGGCCGACGTCGAAGCCCAGGTCAAAAAAATCGGCGCGGTGCTCGACAAACGTGGCCCTGGCGGCCAAGGACGCATCTACATCAATATGACCAAGCCACCCTTTGATGATATCCGGGTGCGCCAGGCCTTTATGTATGCGCTTGATCGGCAGGCCATCAAAGACACGCTGTATCCTGGTGCCCTGGGGAATCTGGCGATCAGCCCCCTGCCGCCTGGCTACTTCGGGCATATCCCAGTGGAGCTGCCGGAGTACAATCCTGACCAAGCCAAAAAACTGCTCGCTGAAGCCGGGCATCCCCATGGTTTCACCATCAAGAACTACTTCATCAATAAGTCCTTTTTCTACCCCAAGATGCTGACGCTGGTACAGGAGCAGCTCAAGAAGGTGGGCATCAACGTTGAAGCCCAACTCGTCGAGGACGCCACCTATCACGACAATATCCGCAAGAACCTCAATCCATTCGTGCTCTATGGTGGCACCCGGATTCCCGACGGTGACGTGTGGTTTGGGCTGTTCTTCTATTCCAAAGAAATGCCAGACCCAGCCACGGGCAACAAGGGGAGTAATTTCTCGCATTACACGGGGATTGATGACCTCATCGAGCGAGGCCGCCGGGAGCGCGACCAGGAGAAGCGGGCCACGCTGTATCACGAAGCCCAGCAGCGTATTGTGCGCGATGCGGTGGTGATACCCGTGGTGGATGTGCCATTCTTGCAGCCCCGCAATCCCAAGCGCGTGCAGGCGCCGTTCGATCCCGAGTATGGGGAGTTTGCCGTGCATTACACCTACAACTATCCAGAAATGTTGAAAATTCTGGATTAAGACCGGTTCGTCAGAGCAGGGAGACGCGGCGGTGTTTCAGTATGTCATGCGGCGCTTGTTGCTGGCGGTGCCCATGCTCCTCGGGGCGATGAGCATCGTCTTTTTTGCCATGCGTGTTCTGCCAGGTGATCCGTGCATGGCCCTGATGGGGGACCAGGCGACCCGCGATGCGCTCCAGGACTGTGTCCGCGACCTCGGGCTGGAGCGCCCCGTGGTGGTGCAGTATGGTGAATTCTTGTGGAAGTCGGTGCGTCTTGACTTTGGGCAGTCGTTCCGCCAGCACTATCGGGTCACCGACTACATCCTGCGTATGTTCCCCTACACCTTCACTCTCGTCTTGGCCAGCATGGTGATTGCCTTAGCGATAGGCCTGCCGACTGGCATCCTGTCCGCGCTGCAGCGGCGCAACCCGCTCATTGATTACAGCGTCCGCCTCATCGCCCTGCTCGGGCTGTCGATGCCGGTGTTCTGGTTCGGTATTTTGCTGCTCATCCTGTTTTCTCTGCACTGGGACCTCTTTCCGTTGATCGGGGGTGGAGACATGACGACGGTCCTCGACATGCTCACCTCTGGGGAATGTGTGACGTCTCCCGAAGACTTCCTGGCTGCAGTGGTGGACGTGCTGCACCATCTGGTCTTACCGGCGTTTACCCTCGGCATTACCCTGGCGGCGACGGTGAGTCGTTTATCACGCTCGGCCATGCTCGAGGTGATTAGCCAGGATTACATCCGCACCGCCCGCGCCAAGGGGTTGTCCGAACGCCTGGTGATCTACAAACATGCGCTGCGCAACATGACCATTCCGCTGTTGACGATTATCGGGGTCTTTATGGCGGTGGCCATGACCGGCACGGTGTTGACCGAAACGGTGTTCACCCGCCCGGGGTTGGGGAAAATGCTGGTGGATGCCATTGGGGCGCGCGATTATCCCCTGGCGCAGGGGGCGATCACGGTCTTCACCATGATGATCATGGGTGTCAATTTGCTCGTCGATATCCTCTACGCGGCGTTTGATCCGCGCATTGTCTACAGTTAGAGAAGCTGCACGATGGCACCAAAGGGCAAACAAGCGTCGTCAGTGCTGACGACGCCCGAGCGCTTTCCCACCGCTGACGCCTGGCGCCAGGGGCGCCGCTGGCGTCGCTGGCGGAAACTGTTCCCGATGCTCTGCGGCATCGTGCTTGTGATCATCATGATCCTCGTCGCCGCCCTGGCCCCGTGGTGTGCGCCTTTCAGCCCCTCCGAGCAATTCTCCGCGTATGTCCTCAAAGGGCCTGGGGCTGGCGGGAAACATCTCCTCGGCACGGATGAGTTCGGCCGCGATCTGCTGAGTCGGATTATCTGGGGTGCCCGGGTCTCCTTGCACGTAGGTCTGGCAGCCGTGGTGGTGGGCTTTGCGCTGGGTGTCCCCTTAGGGATCACAGCGGGATTTCTGGGCGGCAGGGTTGCAATGCTGATCATGCGCCTCACCGATATGCTCATGGCCTTCCCCACGTTGCTCCTGGCCCTGATTATTGTGGCAGCCCTGGGTGGCTCGTTGGTGAACGAGATCGTGGCGATTGGCATGGCGCTCACGCCCAACTTTACGCGCCTGGCGCGCGGCCTGGCGCTGACGATCCGCGCAAACGACTACATCATGGCCGCACGCGCGCTGGGCTGTACCCCGGTGCGCATTATGCTGCGCCATATCCTGCCCAACGCCATTTCTACCCTCGTGGTGATTGCCACCCTCGATATCGCGTCGGCCATCCGCACGGAGGCCGGCTTGAGCTTTTTAGGCCTAGGAGTTCCCCCGCCCACCCCGAGCTGGGGCAATATCCTCAGCGAGGGCCGTCAGTACATCAAGTGCTGCACGTGGCTCACGACCTATTCCGGCCTGGCGATTATGCTGGCGGTGCTGGCGTTCAACCTGATGGGAGATGCGCTGCGTGATCTGCTCGATCCGCGCCTCCGGGGGGAGTGAGGGCGCAGACCGCCCCCTCCTTAGCGCAGGCGAGTTCATCTAGCAAGGCCCTGGCCTCCTGGAGGTCCGCCGTCGCCAACCTTTCTGTGAACCAGCCATCGACGAGCGCGAGAAGCTATCGGGCTTCGGTGCGCTTGCCCTGTTGGTACCAGAGCTGACTCAAGCGCAGCGCCGCACGCAGTTCTGGCATCTTCGCACATTGGCGGCCGGCCGGGAGCAGGGCTTGCTGAAAACAGCTCTGGGCCTGGTGGAGTCCGGCTCAGGGAGCAGCAGCAACAGCTCACCCTCGAGAGAGAGCGAGAAAGTTTTTCTGAATGTCTCGACCTTCCACCAACCTGGAGCCACCTCCATTCTTGATCGAGCTCATGGTGACGGGTGCCTGCTTCTTCCTCTCCTACAGGAAAGGGAGAAGAGACGGTGGGAAAATCAACTCTTAGAAGCGCGCCCGGAAGCGGACTTCCCCACGCAAGGCGGGATCCGTACCACCACACCGCGCACTCGCCCCATAGACTCCGGCGCCGCCTGGCACATCGCAGTTTACCAGGTGCGCCAGGTCAATGTAGCCTCCTAGTGGAATGGCAATGTTGCCGGCTAAGCGGATGGCGAAGTTGGGATTGAGCGTCCACAGGATGGAGCCCCCACTCTCCTGGTACTCACCCTTGCGAATCTTCGAGCGCTCATATTGGATTCCAGGGTCTTACGTGACCAGTAACGCAATGAGTGCAGGAAGCAACGCTTTGCCTCGCTTGCGGACGTTGTGCACGAACTCGAAGAACCCCAGGTAGACCGGGAGTTGCTCTTGTGAAATGCCCCGATGAGGGCGTAGCAAACTGCGTAGCAGCGACCAAAACCCTTCCATGGTATTCACATGCACTTCACACAAGCCGTCGCCATCTTCATCTCGAGCGAATTCGCCCCGTCCATGGTTGACACGCTTATGCTCGTAGCCCCACGTCTGCAAACGAGCATAAATGCTCTATTCATCCGTATAAATAAGTGTACCTGGAACGATGGTGTCTTTGATGAAGGGCTCAATAGTCTTTTGCTGCACATTGGCAAGGAGATGGATCACCACTTGACCACCACGCTGCATCATCTCAAAGACGGGTGGTCGTTCCTTCTCTCAAGTGCTCCGACCACAGGGACCTTTGAGTCGGCGTCGACATCCTTTGCGTCCCTTGAGCTTCACCACCTCCAGCTGGCCTTTATGGCCGGCAATCCTAGAGGTTTCGTCGTACTCCACCTCGTTTGACAGAGTCACTGTGGGCTTTCTTTGACGATCCCCTGACGTCATTGCGTCGTCATCTGGTGTACGGCGCTACGATCCACGTCCAGTCCGTGGGCAATGTGGTCGTTGGACCGATGCAAGCCCCTAAAATACAGACACAGTATCCACCCCTTGAGCGGTTGATGATGTCCGGCAAAACGGGTGTCTGTCCGAGCATCACACCGTGTGTGACAGTCGGTACACGCATAGCGCTGCCGGGCGGGTTCCGTGTCATCAAAGCCGCGCTTGATGACGTGTTTGGACTGACAAGACGGGCACGCGACGCCATCTGGCCAGCGCAATGCGCGGACGGTCTGATACCACTGCACAGCATCGACCAGATTCGTGATATTGACCTGCACTATTGGACTCCTGTTAGGGATTGGGATATGGGATGGGGGAAGCTCACCCCATCCTCAAATCTACGCCCCTGGAATCCAACATGCGCCACTGAGTTTTGCAACGCCATCGAGGACGAGCCCGCGGCGTCCCCCTGCCCTCCATGGCGCCCTGGCACGGTGGCGGGGGCCGGCCGTGTGCTCACCCATTGGCATCGTGCCCACCGCTGGGCAGTGGCACGTGGGCAGGAGGGCCCTGCCGGCAGTCTCCTGCGGTGTGGATGGCCTTGCACCACCACAGGTTGCGCGCCTGTGAGGCGGTCGCCCCTGGCTGGCACGGAGCGTGCATTACCGGGAGGTGGACAAGGAGCGAGGGCCATGTGGAAGCGTATGGGCATCGCGCTCCCCACCGCGCCCCGGTGGAGGCGTGAAGGCCGCGGGGCCCGTCCAGGGTCACCGCCTCTCACATGACCCTCTTTGCCAGGGAACCACCTGGCCCGTTTGGTACGTATGGTGGCCGTGCACTGTGCACAGACTCCCTCGCACACGCACGGAGCACAAAGCCGGGCTATAGGGCACCGCTGGTCTGCCAGCACGCCGCCACCAGAGAACACGCAGACAGGTGGGCGAGTGCCAGAGGTGTGGACGGGTGAGGGCGACCCGCTCGTGCAGCACGGGCAGGACGAGCGGGTGCAGAGGAACAAGGAGCGTCGATCAAGGCGTCGTACCAGCATGCCTCTGGTGGCCATCGCGAGTCTCTGCCTGCTGGCAAGCGTCCTCGCCGCAGAGGCACAACCACCCGATGCCACCCTCACGGGACACACGGCCTCGATCGCCGTGGGCGTCGGCACCAGTGGGGGCGGGCATGCTCACCTTGCAGGGGCAAGAGTATCCCTGCCGCATCGCTGGGCTCACCGTCGGTGCGGGGGGGCATCAGCGGCATTGAGGTGATCGGTAACGTGTACAAGCTGACCCGCAGCGAGGACGTCAGCGGCCATGACACGGCCGTCAGCGCCAGTGCGGTCCTGGCTGACGGTGGTGACGTCGCCACCATGCGCAATCAGCACGGGGTGGTCATTAACCTCGCCGGCACCAGCCGGGGGGCCAACATCCTGGTCGGCGTCCAGGGGATGAAGATCACCGTAGAAGGTGCGCCGACCGCCAGCACGAGGCCTTGACCGTCGCCGGCCGGCTGTCGCCCCTGGGCACCTCGACAGAGGAGGCACAGGGGTGGGGCAGTCTACACCGTAGACAGGCTGCGGACGCGCGAGGCGAGGGGGTGTAGGCCTCGCGCCCTGCGGCAGGAGGACACGAGGATGCACCTGGAGCAGGCACTCGCCACCCTGGCGTCGAGAGTCACCCAGCACGTGCCCCTCGCCCTGATGGGGCTTGTGCTCGTCGTCGGAGCAGCCGTCTGTCTTTGTGAGAAGGTCCATACGCCCTCCCGCTGGGTGGTGCGGAAGGGGGCCTGCCCGTGTTGTGGCAGTGCGTTGTTTGGCACCACTGCGGTCTATCGACACCTCCCCGGGCTGGACCGCCTATGCCCTGAAAATCCCTATCTATGTCTGACCGGTGATCAGGCCAAGGTCACGGCCTTGCAACAACACTACCGTGCTGATGGAGTCGATGAGTGACCGTCACCCCTCTCACCGTGCCCCCTGCGCACGACAGCGAGCATGACATGAATATCACTACCGAAAGGAGCGTATACAATGCACACGTGTCGCCTCTACGCCTGGCTCGCTCGGGTCAGTGTGGCATCCCGCAGTTGTACACGGACGGCCGGGGAGCCTCCGAGCGGCATCGCCATGCCGAGCAGTATCAGGTAGGCAAGGACCACACCCAGAACATGGAGAGCAAACACAGCCATCTGCGGATCCGGATCAAGCGCCTCGTCCGCCGCACGCTGTGCTGCTCCAAGACGGAGCACAGGCACGATCTCGTGCTGGGACGCTTCATCAACCGAGACGCATGGGACGACCCCTGTGATCTGGCATCGACACCTGTGAGACTTCTTCCCTCTTGCATGCGCTCCATCCTGGACCGTGTGACGGATGACATCTCCATGGAGACGGGGGCCCTGTGATGGATGACCACACGCGGGAGTGCGCCGTGCACGTTGCCATAGAGTCGCCACAGCCCGGGATAATGGTGGTGCGCCCCCAGGGCACCCTGGATATGCACAGCGTTCCGGCGTTTCACCCGATCCTGGAGGCGGCAGTCCAACGAGCCGAACGCGGCCTGATCGTGGCCTTAGCCGACATCACGTGCATGGATAGCGCCGGCCTGGCGGTGCTGATCGAGGGCCTGAAGTGGAGTCGCGGTCGGGCGCTCCCCTACGTCCTCACGCACGTGCCGCCCGCCGTACAGCGGGTGCTCGAACTGGCGCGCCTGGAGCACGTGTTTCCCATCGCCCCGAGCGTGGAGGAGGCGGAGAGGCACTGCACACGGCCGGTGCACGCCGCCCCGCCGGCCCCGCCCGCCCCCGCCGCCCCTCGGGCGCGGGCGTGCCGCCCCGCGCGCTGCTGGGGGGGACAGTGAGTCGGTTGTCAATGAATGGGCTGCCATGTGTTTCTCCTCCCGCCATGGCTCGTGGGTTCAGGTTTCCCCACCCGGTCGATTTATGGTACAGTAATCAACAGTATTAGTTTCTTACAAACTAATTAAGCAGTCTAGCACTGGGTCGCGTACCCGCTGGCTGCGGATAATGGCCGCGGCCCCTTGGGTACTGTTTGAGCGAGGTCAATCAGCCAGTGGTCAGGCCTCGAATCCAATGCGCTGCGCCATGGCCAAGGTCCAGGGTCCAATGTCCAGCACCAACAGCAGCTTGTTTTCAGGGTCCATCGTCGTCCACACCCAATAGGGCGAGCGGTCGAGACGTTGGATGGCCTCGTCCTCGCTCCGCTTGCCGTCTTGCACGGCCCGCAACACCGCATACAACTCGTCGAGGTGCACCTGATGCACGTGGACATCACACAGGAAGGAGCGCGCAAAGGCCTGGAGATGCTCGGCCGCTTCCACCAGCCACCCCAGCACCGGGTTGGGGGGCCACCTCGAACACGCGGGCCGTGGCACGCATACCCAGGCCTTCAGCCAGGCAGGTCAACACACGGACCATCAGCGCCACTGACAGGCGTTTGCCGTGCAAGAGCGTCCCATGCGTCTCCAAAAAGGAGCCGTGACAAGAGCGACAGTACAACTGGCGCCACGGGCCACCGCTTGGATGGCCGTTAGCGCGGAGGTTGCCCAGCCCTCACCACCCTTGATAGTCACAGCCCACGTGGGGGCAGAAGTGCATCGAGGTATCGCTGGCACAAGGGCGTTGGTTGGTCGGCGGCATCGGCTCGGGCCGCTGTGGAAACGGTGGCGTGGGATGGTTGGCCTCGAGTGCACACACGACACAGTGAGGTTGCTGCGTCAGGCCCTTGAAGGATGTGGGTTCGTTGACGCGTTTGTGCTTGCTCTTGGAGGGCACAGGTACTGCCGATGGTGGAGGTGACGCCGCGCCTCGGCTTGGCCAAACGCGGTGCAGCATGATGCAGAGCCACAGGAGTCCCACCATGGCCAGCTAATAGGAGATATGGTGTGGAATCATGGCACTGCTCCCTCGCAGAGGTGTGATAGAGGGGCATTCTACCTGGTTTGGAAGGTGGGTGGCATGACCCGCAAGCTACTGGTACACGACCAAATTCCACGACCCTGGAATCCCATAAGAGCGAAATCCCCCAGGCTGCCCATCTGGTCCGTGTCACCTTGCCAGGGGTGCACGCATCTCATGGGCAGGAGCAGTCCCGACACGCGTGGTGGCAGAGGCACGGGCCTCCGGACCAGAGGCGTGGGCGGATGAGGGAGCCCCACTCTGCCAGCTAGGGTGGGACAGACATATGCAGAGCAGAAAGGAGTGTGGATCCATGCGTCGTACTCTCATGCAGGCCGTGACTGTCGCGAGTCTCTTCGTGATGTTCAGCTGCCTCTCCGCGGTGGCGCAAGACCCTGACGCCATCCTCAAGGTGCACACGACCTCGATCGCCGCGGGCGTCGGCTATAGTTGGGGCGGGGGCATGCTTACTTTTCAGGGGCAAGCGTATCCCTGCCGCATCGATGGGCTCGCCGTCGGTGAGGTGGGCATCAGCAGCGGCGAGGCGATCGGGGTCGTGTACAACCTGACGCACCTCGCGGACTTCAGCGGCTCGTACACGGCCGTCGGCACCGGCGGTGCCCTGGGGGGCG
>WNGG01011841.1_pt2 | contig 14132 bp, 12 predicted proteins | sample 5400661 | NCBI WGS metagenome assembly WNGG01 (sample SAMN13153372, study PRJNA577476) | soil metagenome | isolation source: 100 cm soil or saprolite under Garry oak tree replicate 1 | place: USA:California | collected 2016-06-15
TCTCGGACCTCAAGGCCAAGAACCGTACGAAGGCCATAGCCTTCCCGCGCCAGGTGGCGATGTACGTCGCCCGCGAGATCACCCACCACTCGCTCTCGGAGCTGGGGCGCGCCTTCGGCGGCAAGGACCACACGACCGTGCTCCACGCCGTGGAGAAGATCAAGGCCCTGATCCTGGAAGATCCCAAGCTGCGCCAGCAGATCGAGGGACTTATCCAAGGGATCCGTCTGTGATCCACCGCGCTCCCGGGCGCATCCACGCGGTTATCCACGGCGACGCGTCGCCGAATCACCCACCGGCGCAGGGTGTTGCGCGCCGTTCACCCGGTCCACACCGCACTCCGGCTACTCTTACTACGCTTTTGTTTCTTTCTTCCTGAATACACAGGAGAGTCTCATGGACGTCGTACTGGACCGTGACGCCTTCCTGAAGGGACTCCAGATGGTGCAGAACATCGTGGAGCCTCGGCAAACGCTGCCGATCCTCGCCAACGTGCTCCTCGAAACGGAGGAGGGAAGTGTCCGGCTGACCGCGACGGACCTCGAGGTCGGCGCGCGCGTCTCGATCCCGGCGCGGGTCGCCGCGAAGGGCGCCATCACGGCGTCGGCGAGAAAGCTCGCGGAGATCGTGAAGGAGCTCGCCGCGTCGGCGGTGTCCGTGAAGGTCGCGGACAACGCCGCGGTGACGCTCCGGTGCGGGGGAGCGACGTACAAGCTGGTCGGACTGGCGCCCGACGACTTTCCGCCGGTCGTGCCGGCGTCGCCGACGGCGTGGATTACCCTCGAGGCGAAGACGCTCCGGGAGATGCTCACGGAGACGAGCTTTGCCGTCTCCCACGACGAGACCCGGTACGCGCTGAACGGCGTGTTGTTCGCGCTGGGCGGCAAGGAGGCGCGGCTCGTCGCGACCGACGGCCACCGGCTCGCGATGTCCACGCGTGCCCTGGGGAATGCGGGTGCGCCGACGACGGGGATCGTCCCCCGGAAGGCCATCGCCGAGATCATGCGCGTGCTCGGCAGCGGCGAGGAAGTGCAGATCGCGATCACCGATAACCAGTTCGTGCTCCAGATGCCGAACTTCGTCATGACGGCGCGCCTCATCGAGGGCCAGTTCCCGAACTACGACGCGGTGATTCCGAAGAATCACCCGGGTCGGCTGACGATCTCGAAGACCGCGCTCGGCTCGGCGCTGCGGCGCGTGTCGGTGATGGCCGAGGAGCGGAACAAGCCGGTGAAGTTCGTGCTCGGTCCGGCGGCGTTGAAACTCGCGGCCTCGAGCCAGGACCTGGGCGAAGCCGAGGAAACGATCGACGTGGATTACTCGGGCGAGGGGGTCACGATCGGGTTCAACTCGCGCTACGTTCTCGACGCGATCGCACCCATCGAGCGCGAGCAGATCGTCCTCGAATTCAAGGACGCGCTGAGCCCCGGCGTGATCCGGAGCGTCGAGGACGAAGGGTACGCGTGTGTTATAATGCCTATGCGAATTTAGCGATGATTTCGACTCACCGGATGGGAGTATTAGAGGGTGCGAATTCGATGCTTCCAGACTCTGGAGTTTCGTAATTACCGTACCCTCTCGTATGCTCCCTCGCCTCGGCTGAACCTCCTCACCGGTCTGAACGCGCAGGGTAAAACCAACCTCCTCGAAGCGCTCGCGGTCCTCATCACCGGGCGCTCGTTTCGGACGTCCCGGCTCGCCGACCTGCCCCGGTGGGGGGCAGAGGCTGCATCGCTGTCGGGCGAGGTCGAGCGGACCGAGGGGAGCCGAGTCGTGCGGCGTACCATTCAGCGCCTCGAGGACGGCGCCGGCGGAGCTGTTGGCGCCGTGGGATGAGCAGCTCGCCGAGGCCGGCGCGGAGCTGATCAGCCGCCGCCGACGCGCGGTGGCGGCGCTACAGACCGAGCTGCAGCGCGTGTACCCCGCGCTTTCGGGGGAGCGCCACAAGATCGAGATCGGATACCGCTCGACGATCGGCGAGGCGGTCGAAGCGCCGGCGCTTCTCGAAGGCCTCCTGCGCGCGCGGGCTCAAGAGCTCCGGCGCGGCCTCACACTCGTCGGCCCCCACCGCGACGATCTGTCGATCGAGCTCGATGGTATCGACGCGCGGACGTTCGGCTCGCGCGGTCAGCAGCGGCTCTTGGCGTTGGCTCTGCGGCTGGCCGAGGTCCTGCCCGTCACGGAGGCGGTGGGCACGGCTCCGGTGCTCCTGCTCGATGACGCCCTGTCCGAGCTCGATCCGGTCGCGCGCGCCAACGTGCTCCTCGAAATTCGCTCAGCCGAACAGGTCTTCCTGACGTCGCCCGACCCGCTCGCCGTGGAGGGCGCGGCGCGCTGGGTCATCGAGAAGGGGGGAATCGCCGCCGCATGAGCGCCGAGACGTATACCGCGAGCGACATCAAGGTCCTCGAGGGGCTCGAGGCCGTCAAGAAGCGCCCGGCGATGTACATCGGCGACACGAGCGCCTACGGCCTCCACCACCTCGTGTACGAAGCGGTCGACAACTCCGTCGACGAGGCCCTCGCGGGATACTGCGACTCGATCAAGGTCATCCTGCACTCCGACGGCTCGTGCTCCGTCGGCGACAACGGCCGCGGCATTCCGGTGGACATCCACAAGGACACGGGCAAGCCGGCGGCCGAGGTCGTGCTGACGACGCTCCACGCGGGCGGCAAGTTCGAGCATTCCGCCTACAAGGTCTCGGGCGGTCTGCACGGCGTCGGCATCTCGGTCGTCAACGCGCTGAGCGAGTGGCTCGAGGCCGAGATCCGCCGCGACGGCAAGGAGTGGACGCAGCGCTACGAGCACGGCGCGCCGACGGGGCCGCTCACGGCGACCGGGACAACGAAGAAGACCGGCACGATCATCCGGTTCAAGCCCGACCCGAAGATCTTCGAGGAGACGAGCCTCTCCTTCGACACGCTGTCGAACCGCCTCCGCGAGCTCGCGTTCCTCAACAAGGGGCTCAAAATCGTCATCGAGGACGAGCGCGACGAGCGGAGCCACACGTTCCTCTACCGGGGGGGTATCGTCGAGTTCGTCAAGCACCTGAACCAGAACAAGACGCCCATTCACCCAAAGGTGCTGTACTTCGAAGGCCGGAAGGACCAGATAGAGGTCGAGGTCGCGCTGCAGTACAACGACGGCTACCAGGAGCAGGCGTTCTCCTTCGCGAACAACATCAACACGCGCGAGGGCGGGACGCACATGACGGGCTTCCGGGCGGCGCTGACGAGCTCGATCGCCGCGTACGCCCAGGCGAACGGATTCCTCAAGAACTTCAAGGGTGGCGTGTCGGGCGACGACGTCCGTGAGGGGCTCTGCGCCGTCGTGTCGGTACGACTGCCGGAGCCGCAGTTCGAGGGCCAGACGAAGTCCAAGCTCGGCAACACCGACGTCAAGGGGCTCGTACAGCAGGTCGTCAACGCCAAGCTCGCCGAGGCCTTCGAGGAGGACCCGACGACGGCGCGCAAGATCGCGGACAAGTGCGTGCGCGCCGCCCAGGCCCGGGAGGCCGCGCGCAAGGCGCGGGAGCTCACCCGCAAGGGGGGGCGCGACGACGAGGGGCTGGCCGCCAAGCTGGCCGACTGCTCGGAGCGCGACCCGCAGTACCGCGAGCTGTTCATCGTGGAGGGCGACTCGGCCGGCGGCTCGGCGAAGCAGGGACGCGACCGCAAGACCCAGGCGGTGCTGCCTCTCCGGGGCAAGATCATCAACTCGGAGAAGGCGCGTTACGACAAGGTGCTTTCGCACAATGAAATCCGTCTGCTGATCTCCGCGATGGGTACCGGGATCGGGACCGAGGAGTTCGACCTCAAGAAGATCCGTTACTACAAGATCATCCTGATGACCGACGCGGACGTGGACGGCGCCCACATCCGGACGCTGCTCCTGACCTTCTTCTTCCGGCACATGAACGCGGTGATCGAGGCCGGGCATCTCTACATCGCCCAGCCGCCGCTGTTCAAGGTAAAGAAGGGCAAGACCGAAAAGTATTTGATGTCCGAGCGCGAGTTCGTCGATTTCTTCCTCACCGCGTGGGTCGAGACAGCGAGGGTGAAGGTGCCGGGCACGAAGGCGCCGCTCACCGGCGGTCCGCTGCTCGAGCTGCTCCACGCCGCGGCGGAGCACCGGGTGCTGTTCGCCAAGTTCGTGCGGCGCGGAGTGCCGGCGGCGATCCTCGGCGAGCTGCTCCGCCAGAAGTTCCGCGGCAACAAGCGCGGGACGGGTCACACGGAAATCGCCGAGGCGATCACCACGGCCGCCGCGGCGGTGAACGGCTTCAGCGTCCAGGTGCAGCCGGGCGACAACGGTGACGGCCATCGGGTGACCATCGCCGGGCCGCCGGCCGTGTCGTTCTCGACGGCGCTGTTCAAGTCGCCGGACTACGCCACGCTGCTCGACCTGTGGGAGACGGTCGCCGCCGCGGCGAAGGGTCCGACGACGATCATCGACGAGCAGGGCGGCGAGCGGCCCGTCCAGGGACTGGAAGGGCTCTTCGGGGCGGCGCTCGAGCTCGCGCGCGCGGGCGCCAGCTTCCAGCGCTACAAGGGCCTCGGCGAGATGAACCCGGAGCAGCTCTGGGAGACGACGATGAACCCGGAGACGCGGACGCTGCTCAAGGTGACGATGGACGACGCGGTAGGCGCCGATCTCATGTTCACGGTGCTGATGGGCGACGCCGTCGAGCCGCGCCGGGAGTTCATCGAGAAGCATGCCCTGGACGTCGCGAATCTCGACATCTAGGCTCGAGCGGAGCGTGTCAGCGCCTATCCACCACCGTTAAGGAGCGAGTGTGCCGAACGAGCGCCAGCTGCCGGTCCCGATCGAAGAGGAGATGCGGAAGTCGTACCTGGACTACGCGATGTCCGTCATCGTCGGGCGCGCGCTCCCGGACATCCGCGACGGCCTCAAGCCGGTCCACCGGCGCGTCCTGTACACGATGCACAGCATCGGGCTCGCCTGGAATCGCGCCTACAAGAAGTCGGCGAAGGTGGTCGGCGAGGTTCTCGGCAAGTACCACCCGCACGGCGACTCGCCCGTCTACGAGGCGCTCGTCCGGATGGTCCAGGAATTCTCGCTCCGCTATCCCCTCGTGGACGGCCAGGGCAACTACGGCTCGATCGACGGCGATCCGCCCGCGGCCTACCGGTACACCGAGGCGCGGCTCGCGAAGATCGCGCACGAGATGCTGGCCGACATCGACAAGGACACCGTCGGCTTCGTGCCGAACTTCGACGAGTCGGAGCAGGAGCCAACGGTCCTGCCGACGCGCGTGCCGAACCTCCTCGTCAACGGCTCGTCCGGCATCGCGGTCGGCATGGCCACGAACATCCCACCGCACAACCTGACGGAGGTCGTCGAGGCGCTCGTGATCCTGATCGACCGGCCCGACACCTCGATCGACGAGCTCATGACGGTGATCAAGGGTCCGGATTTTCCGACGGCGGCCTACATCTACGGTGCCGGCGGTATCCGCGAGGCGTACACGAGCGGGCGCGGGACGATCACGCTTCGCGCGAAGGCGCACGCCGAGAAGATGCGCGGCGGTCGCGAGGCGATCATCATCAGTGAGCTGCCCTACCAGGTGAACAAAGCCACTCTCATCGAGAAGATCTCCGAGCTCTCGGGCGAGAAGCGAATCGAGGGCATCTCGGAGATCCGTGACGAGTCGAACCGTGAGGGCATCCGTGTCGTGCTGGAGCTTGGCCGGGGCGAGCTTCCGCAGATCGTTCTCAACCAGCTCTACAAGCATACCCAGATGCAGACGACGTTCGGGATCATCATGCTGGCCCTCGTCGACCGGCGGCCGCAGGTGGTCAATCTCAAGGAGATGCTGGAGGCGTTCGTCCGCTTCCGGCGCGAGATCGTCACCCGCCGGACGCGCTTCGACCTCGCGCGCGCCGAAGAGAAGGCTCACGTCCTGGCCGGCCTTCGGAAGGCGGTCGAGCAGCTCGACATGGTCATCCGCCTCATCAGACAAGCCGACAGCCCGGATGCCGCGCGGGCGTCGCTGATGTCGCGCCTCGACCTGTCCGAGATCCAGGCCAAGGCGATCCTCGACATGCGGCTGCAGCGCCTCACCCAGCTCGAGCGCCACAAGATCGTCGAGGAGCACGAGCAGACGCTCGCCCTCATCGAAGAGCTGAAGGGCATCCTCGCGTCGGACGCCAAGCTGATGGGCATCATCAAGCAGGAGCTTCTGGCGGTGAAGGACGAGTACGGGGACCCGCGCCGCACCGAGATCCTGACCGAGACCACCGAGCTGACGATCGAAGACCTTCTCGCCGACGAGGAGATGGTCGTCACGATCACCAAGGGCGGGTACATCAAGCGCACCCACGTCGAGGCGTATCGGAGCCAGAGGCGTGGCGGTAAGGGCGTGACAGGCATGGAGACGAAGGAGGAGGACGTCGTCGAGGACGTCTTCGTCGCCTCCACGCATTCGTATCTCTTGTTCTTCACCAACCTCGGCAAGGTGCACTGGCTGAAGGTTCACGAGATCCCGGAGGGCGGGCGCCAGGCCAAGGGCAAGGCGATGGTGAACCTCCTCTCGCTCGGAGAGGGCGAGCACGTGGCGACGTGCGTGCCGGTCCGCGACTTCGCCATCGGTGGATACATCTTCTTCGCGACCGAGCAGGGCAGGGTGAAGAAGACGGAGCTCGAGGCGTACTCGCATCCGCGCGCCGGCGGCATCCAGGCGATCGGCCTCGAGGACGACGACGAGGTGATGACGGCGCGGCGCACCGACGGCCGGCGCGAGGTGATGATCGCCACCAAGCTCGGCATGGCGATCCGGTTCTCCGAAGAGGAGGTGCGGCCGATGGGGCGCGCCGCTGCCGGCGTGCGCGGCATCGAGCTCGAAGAGGGCGACGAGGTCATCGCCGCCGACGTGGTCCAGGAGGGCGCGCAGATCCTCACGGTGACGGAGCGCGGCTACGGCAAGCGCACCCCTCTGGAGGAGTACCGGCTGCAGGGCCGTGCCGGGAAGGGCATCATCGACATCAAGACCGGCGGCCGGAACGGCAACGTCGTCGGCATGCTCCAGATTCGTGAGGGCGACGACATCCTGATCATCACGACGAAGGGCAAGATGATTCGGATCCCCGCCGCGGACGTGTCGTCGCAAGGTCGCAACACGATGGGCGTGCGCATCATCGAGATCGACGCGGACGATCGGGTCGGCTCGCTCGCGCGCGTCGAGGCCGAGCAGAGCCAGCCCGAAGGACAGTAGTCGGAGTGCTCGACCTCCGTCTGCTCCGCGAGCAGCCCGACGCGGTCCGGCGCGGGCTCGCGACCAAGGGCGGTGCCGAGCTGATTCCCGAGCTCGTCACGCTGGATACCGAGCGCCGCCGGCTCATCAAAGAAACCGAGGAGCTCAAGGCCGAGCGCAACCGCGCCTCCGAGGCGATCGGCAAGGCCAAGCGCCGGGGTGAGGACGCGACGGCCGAGCCGGCGCGGATGCGCGCGGTCGGCGAGCGCATCAAGGTGCTCGACGCGGAGCTCAAGGCCGTCGACGAGCGCGTCGAAACCCTTGCCCTCCAGCTGCCGAACCTGCCCCATCCGTCCGTGCCCGAGGGCAAGGGCGAGGACGAGAACGTCGAGGTCCGCCATTGGAGCGAGCCGCGGACCTTCGGCTTCCGCCCCAGGCCCCACGAGGAAGTCGGCGCCGCCATCGGGCTCGACCTCGAGCGCGCGGCGCAGCTCGCGAAGGCCCGATTCGCCGTCCTCTGGGGCGGCATGGCGCGGCTCGAGCGCGCGCTGTCGCAGTTCATGCTCGACCTCCACACGCGCGAGCACGGCTACACGGAGATCTGGGTCCCGCACCTGGTGAACGGCGCCACCATGCTCCGGACCGGTCAGTTGCCGAAGTTCGAGGAGGGGCTCTTCAAGACCGTCGAGGCGGACGAAGGCCGCACGCTCTACCTGATCCCGACGTCGGAGGTGCCGCTGGCCGCGTTGCACTCGGGCGAGGTGCTCCCCGAGGCGACGTTGCCTCGCCGCTACACGGCGTTCACGCCCTGCTACCGCCGCGAGGCGGGTACGTACGGCAAGGACATGAAGGGCATCTATCGGCAGCACCAGTTCGAAAAGGTGGAGCTGGTGAAGCTCACGACGCCGGCCCAGTCGTACGACGAGCTGGAGTCGCTGGTCCGAAACGCCGAGACGGTGCTCCAGCGGCTCGAGCTGCCGTATCGCGTGGTCGAGCGGTGCACCGGCGATCTCGGCTTCAGCGCCGCGAAGGGCTACGACCTCGAGGTTTGGCTGCCTTATCAGGAGGCCGACGGCAGCGTGACGATTCCTGCGGCGCTCCGGCCCTACATGGGCGGGCTCGAGCGCCTGACGCCGGCCCTATAGCCCCGCCTACCACGGCTTGAGCTTCCTGGGCCGGGCGTTGCTGAATGCCTAACAATTGTGCTAATTTGCAGCGCTGCCGCGAGTGCGGCGGTTCGAACTTGGCCAGGAGGGAACGATGAGCGATCAGCACGAGCAGTCGAGCAATTCCGAGCAGTCCGGGCTCACCCGGCGCGAGACCCTGAAGCTCGCCGCCGCCGTGGCCGCCTTTGGCGCCGCCATGGGCTACCGCCCGGCTGACTCCATCGCCCAGGGTAAGACGGAGGGTAAGGGCGACGGCAAGATGGACGGCAAGGGTGACGGCAAGGCCGATGGCAAAGCCGCGGGCAAGGCCGACGGCAAAGCGGCGGGCAAGGCCGCGGGCAAGGCCGCCGGTAAGGGCGACGGCAAGATGGACGGCAAGGGCGCGGGCAAGGCCGCCGGTAAGGGTGACGGCAAGATGGAAGGCAAGGGCGCCGGCAAGGCCGAGGGCAAGGTCGAAGGTAAGCAGTAGGCGCGACGCATCGGTGGAGGCACGGCCGTTCCATACCGTGATCTCCTAGCCAAGGTCGATTTCAGCCTCGAGCGAGGCAGCCGGTTCTCGTACGTATGTAACGCGTGCAATCGCTGCTGCTACAACAAGGCGATTCGCGTGGGACCGTACGAGGGCCTGCGCCTCGCTCGCAGGCTGGGCCTCACGACCACCGAGTTCTTCAGTCGCCACACCGAAGCTGGAGGCACCGTCCTCCAGACCCGTCCGGACGGTGCGTGCGGCTTCCTCTCCGAGCGCGGCTGCACCGTGCACCCCGATCGTCCGCTGGCGTGCCGGCTCTATCCGCTCGCGCGCTGGGTGGACCCCGAGGGTCGCGAGAGCTTCGGCCACCTCGAGCCGCATCCACAAACCGCGGGCGTCTACGGCGACAGGGGCACGGTCGGCGACTACCTCGAGGCGCAGGGGCTCGCGCCCTACTTCGCGATGGGCGACCGCTACGGCCTGGTCTATGACCGCATGGCGGCGCTGCTCGAGCGCGTCGCGCCCGAGGAGAGCGAGCAGCGCTACGAGCGGCGCGCCGAGATGGACGAGATGGACGCGGGCGCGCTCGCCTCGTCGTTCTTCGACGTGGACGCGACCGTCGCCGCCTACTGCCGCGAGCGCGGTCTCGCCGTGCCCACCGAGATCGACGCGCTCGTCGACCTCCACATCCTCGCGATCAACGGGTGGCTCGACCAGTTCGAGGCGCGCTCAGCCTCCGTGCGACAATTGGAGGACACGGAGGGCTAGCCTCAATTGGTAAGGCAGTGGACTTGAAATCCACCGGGCTGCGAAGCCCTTGGGGGTTCGAATCCCTCGCCCTCCGCCATCCACGACCGTGAAAATCTGGAAGCTGAGCCCCTCCGATTTCGCGTTCCTCTGGGAGGAATGCAAGCGGTGCTTCTACCTCAAGGTGGCGCTGGACTTTCCCGGCCCCCGCTCGCCGATGCCGAAGATCTTCTCGGTCATCGACGAAGAGATGCGTCAGAGCCTCCACGGGCGGCGCACCGACGGTGTGGCGCCGGGGATGCCGGCGGGCGTCTTCGAGTACGGCGAGCGCTGGGTGGAATCGGAGACGATCGCCGTTCAGACGCCGGACGCGATCCTGCGCTGTTTCGTGCGGGGGCGGCTCGACACGGTCGTCCGGCTGGACGACGGCACGTACGCGGTCGTGGACTTCAAGACCTCCGAGCGAAGCGCCGGGCAGATCCCCCTCTACGCGCGGCAGCTCCACGCGTATGCCTGGGCGCTGGAGCACCCGAAGCCCGACGAGCTCGGGCTGGGGCCGGTCACGCGGCTCGGGCTGCTCGTGTTCGAGCCCGCGAAGTTCTCGCCGGCGGGGGAGGCGTCCGTCGCGCTGTCGGGTGGGCTCACGTGGATCGAGGTCCCGCGCGACGACGGCGCGTTCCTCGGCTTCCTCGCGGAGGCGCTCTCCGTCCTCGAGAAGCCCACGCCGCCGGGCGGAGCGCCGCTCTGCCCATGGTGCGTGTATCGTGACGCGAGCCGCCGCACCGGGCTCTAGGCGGTATACTACGTGGGCTTTGCTGTTGGAGAGGTGGCCGAGTCGGCCGAAGGCAGCCGCCTGCTAAGCGGTTACAGGGCCAAAAGCTCTGTCCAGGGTTCGAATCCCTGCCTCTCCGCCACGCGCCCTTAGCTCAGGTGGACAGAGCGTCGGACTACGAATCCGAAGGCCAGAGGTTCGAATCCTCTAGGGCGCACCACTCTCCCTCCGACGAGGGCTTCATGCGCGAGGCCCTCGCGGAGGCGAGACGGGGCATGGCCGCCGGCGAGGTGCCGGTGGGCGCCGTGGTCGTGATCGGCGACGTGATCGTCGCGCGCGCGCACAATGCGCCGGTCGCGCTCGCCGATCCCACGGCGCACGCGGAAGTGCTGGCGTTGCGCGCGGCGGCGGCGAGGGCGGGGAACTACCGGTTGACGGGGGCCACGCTCTACGCGACGGTGGAGCCGTGCGCGATGTGCTGCGGCGCGGCGCTCCAGGCGCGCGTCGCGCGCGTGGTGTACGGCGCGCCGGATCCGAAGGCGGGCGCGGTGGAGTCGCTGTACCGGCTGCTGGACGATGAGCGGTTGAACCATCGTGTGGTGACGACGGGCGGTGTGCTCGCGCGCGAGTGCGGAGGGTTGCTGAGCGAGTTCTTCGATACCAGACGGTGACGACAGATCGCGGAGGGGTGGCCGAGCCCGGTTGAAGGCGTCCGACTCGAAATCGGATAGGGGCGTAAGCCCCTCGGGGGTTCAAATCCTCTCCCCTCCGCCAACTTTTCGCGGTCGTGATTCGGGGAGAGGTGCAGGAGTGGCCGAACTGGCACGACTGGAAATCGTGAGTGCGCCGCAACGCGCACCGTGGGTTCGAATCCCACCCTCTCCGCCATCTCAGGGTCCGGATGTGGCCGTGCTAGACGGGGAGTTAGCGGTGCCCTGTAACCCGCAATCCGCTTCAGCGGGGTCGAATTCCCTCTCGAGGGCGTGTCGTGTCGAGTGAGCCTCACGGGGCGGTGTTGAAGGTTGGGCCCCGCGCGACGAGAATCGTCGAACCCCGCCAGGCCCGGAAGGGAGCAACGGTAAGGCGACCCTCTCGTGTGCCGTGGGAGTACCTGACCCGAGCCGGCTCCACGGGGAGATCGCGGTGCGTCGCGTTCGAAGGAGGGTGCACGGTCACCTGATGGCCTACCAGGTTCTCGCGCGGAAGTGGCGCCCGCGGACCTTCGACGCGGTCGTGGGTCAGGACGCGATCACGCGGACGCTTCAGAACGCGCTCGCCTCGGGTCGCATCGCGCACGCGTACCTCTTCGCCGGGCCGAGGGGGATCGGCAAGACGACGACGGCGCGACTGCTCGCCCGTGCGCTCCTCTGCCTCGAGCGGGGCGGGGCCGAGGCGTGCGGGAAGTGCCCCGCCTGCACCGACCCGAACACGGTCGACGTCATCGAGATCGACGGCGCATCCAACCGCGGCATCGAGGAGATCCGGACGCTCCGCGAGAACGTGAAATACGCGCCCGCGCGCGGGCGCCACAAGATCTACATCATCGACGAGGTGCACCAGCTGACCGAGGCGGCGTTCAACGCGCTGCTGAAGACACTCGAGGAGCCGCCGGCGCACGTCGTGTTCGTGCTCGCGACCACCGACCCGCGTGAGATTCCGGCGACCGTGCTCTCGCGCGTCCAGCGCTTCGACTTTCGCCCCATCGCCCCCGACGCGCTCGCGGCGACGCTCGAGCGGATCCTCGGCGAGGAGAAGATTCCCTTCGAGCCCGCGGCGCTGCCGGTGATCGTCCGGGCCGCGGAGGGCTCCTTGCGAGACGCGCTGTCGCTACTCGACACGGCGATCGCCTACGGCAACGGCCGGCTCGAGGCGGAGGCGACGGCGAGCCTGCTCGGCGCCACCGCGCCCGCCGAGGTTCACGCGTTCGCCGTTGCGCTCGTCGGCCACGACGGCCCCGCGGCGCTGGAAGCGATCGATCGCTCGGCGCGTGAGGGCGAGGACCTGCAGGCCTTCGCCCGGGACGTGATCGAGCTCCTGCGCCGGGCGCTCGTGCTCAAGGCGGCGCCGACCGCGAAGCTCGCGGACGTCACGCACGCGGAGGGCAACGCGCTGCGGAAGCTCGGTGAGGGCGCCGCGCTCGACGAGATGCTCTACCTGCTGCGCGCGTTCCTCGACGCCGACTCGGCGATGCGCGAGTCACCGCACCCGCGCGTGGAGCTCGAGATCGCGGCGGTGCGCGCGACGCGGCGGCCGGTTCCCCAGGCCCTCGAGGAGGTCCTCAAGCGCGTCGAGGAGGTGCGGCAGCGCCTCGGCCCGCAGCCGCTGGGCGTCGGAGGCGGGTCCGCACACGTGCAGGAGAGCCTGCTTCCGGACGCCGTGCCGCCGCGCCCGTCACCGGAAGGGAGGGAGCCGCGCCGCCCCCCGGCCGGATCGCCGCCGGCGAGACCGGTGGCGGCCCGCGATGACGGCACCCGGCCGTCTCCGGCGGACGACGCCGCGGACACGGCGTGGCGCCGCGTGGTGGAGGACGTGACGCGCAAGAAGCCGATGCTCGGCGCCGTGCTCGCGCAGGCGCTGCCGGGGCCGGTCGCCGACGGCGAGCTGACCGTCAACCTGACGGGGAATCACTTCCACCGTGAGATGCTGGCCGACAGCGCCAACCGCGAGCTGCTCGTTCAGGCGCTGCGGCGGCACATGGCCGGCGCCGAGCGATACCGCGTCGCGGGCGAGGCCGAGCGGAGCGAAATTCAGGCGCACCCCGCGGTGCAGGCGGCGCTCAGCGCCTTCCAGGGGGAAGTGGTCGCGGTGCGGCCCCGCGCGCCGGAAGGAGAGGGTCAGTGAAGGGCTTCGGCAACATCATGAAGGAAGCGCAGCGATTGCAGCAGCAGATGGCCGCGATGCAGGAGGAGGTCGGCAAGCGGAAGGTCGAGGCGACGGCGGGCGGCGGCATGGTGACCGTCGAGGCGAACGGCCGCCAGGAGATCCTCGCGATCAAGATCGATCCCGAGGTCGTGAACCGCGACGATGTCGGGATGCTGGAGGATCTCGTGCTCGCCGCGTGCAACGAAGCCCTCCGGAAGTCTCGCGAGATGGTCCAGCAGGAGCTCGGCAAGCTGACCGGGGGGATGAAGATCCCCGGCCTCGGCATGTAAGGTGGCGTACTACCCCGAGCCCGTCGCGCGGCTGATCGACGCGCTCCAGCGGCTGCCGGGCATCGGTCCCAAGACGGCACAGCGACTCACGTTTTTTCTGCTCAAGCGGCCCGCCGACGAGGTGCGCGAGCTCTCGACTGCGCTCACCGCCGTGAAGGACTCGATCGTCTACTGCTCGACGTGCTTCAACGTCACCGACGCCGACCCGTGTCGCATTTGCGCCGACCCCGCGCGCGACGACAAGACCCTCTGCGTCGTGGAGGAGCCGAACGACCTGCTGGCCATGGAGCGCACGGGCGAGTACCGGGGGCGGTACCACGTGCTCCTCGGAGCGCTCTCGCCGCTCGACGGCATCGGGCCGGACGACCTCAAGGTGCGCGAGCTCCTGCAGCGACTCGACGCCGGGACCGTGCGCGAGGTGATCATGGCCACGAACCCGAACGTCGAGGGCGAGGCGACCGCGCTCTATCTGGCCAAGCTCCTCAGGCCGCTCGGCGTCCGGCTCACGCGCATCGCCCGGGGGCTCCCCGTCGGCGGCGATCTGGAGTACGCTGATCAGGTCACGCTGTCGAAGGCGCTGGAGGGGCGGCGAGAGATTGAGTAGAGCGCTCGC
>WNGG01025195.1_pt1 | contig 14126 bp, 12 predicted proteins | sample 5400661 | NCBI WGS metagenome assembly WNGG01 (sample SAMN13153372, study PRJNA577476) | soil metagenome | isolation source: 100 cm soil or saprolite under Garry oak tree replicate 1 | place: USA:California | collected 2016-06-15
CCTGAAGGGGAACCCCGCGGCAATTGCTTGAACGTCGCCCCAACCTTCGATTACTTCCAGACACTCCCCACTCTCCGCATCCCACACTCGCACCGTCTCATTAGACCCGCTGTGCAGTGCCCAGATGTGTAGCGGGCGGCCTCAGTGAACGGACCCAATAAGAGCCAAAGTAGTTTTCCTCTCTGGCCGCACGCCACGCCTCCAGCAACTTATGCAGCTTTGGGCCGGGCCTTGACCACGGACCTTCGCTCTCCTTGTAGTGACGGGCGGCCTCAGGACAGTCGTACCACCAACAACTATTCCAGAGGCATTGAAACAACCTCGTAGGATGACGGGCAATGAAATGGATGTCGCGGTGGACGGCTTCTTCCAAGAGCAACAAGATGCGACGCTGCGGGCGTTCGCCGGGAATCGCCTTCGCTGCGGCGCTGAAATCGCTCGCCAAGTCGAACACCATTCCAGCTTCTGCCTTTGCTTCCAGGAAGAAAAGATCCGTAAGAAGCCCCTCCAGTTTTTCCCACTGTTCGGCGCGAAGTAACTGCCACGCCAATTCGCTTGCTTTGCGGAGGTTCGCTGGGCGTGTTGTGAGCGGAAGCCTCCTTGCGCGTTCACGCTGCGCTTCGAGCGTTTCGAGAAAGTAATCCTGACCTGCGAAGAATTTCCCCAGAGCAATGTGGCGCTCGCGTTTCGCGTCAGCAGCAAGGAACTCCTCAGTCACTACTTCACCAAGTTGGCGATGATAGAAGCCAAGCAAGCTTGCTCCGTCGGCGCTGCGCTCAGTGAGGTAGGGCTCGAGATCGAAGTAGAGACGCGACCAGACCACTACCGGCAATCGTTGCTCCGCTGGCTTATGACGGGCTCGCTGCAGAAAATCATCGAAGACTTTCTCATCCATCGAGAGCACATCAAGCAATTCGTCTTCGGAGAGTCCGTGCCGCGCCGCTGCAATATAACCCAAAGCTCGCTCGATCAGCATCAATCCGTGCTCGGCCATCAGCCGGCGCAGCATTGCCCGAATCATGCCCGGAATGTCCGCGGGAAAGCGCTGCGCCAGGCTATAAGACTTCCAGCGCCGAGCCTCTTCAAGCACCAGCTTGAGATAAAGCGGCAGTCCATTCACCCTAAACTCTTTCAACACCACCTCGCGCTGCGCGGGCCCCAGCCGCCGTTTTGCATCAGCCAGCCACAAGTCCAACAACTCGTCTCCCTCAGACGAAGTCATCTGGTCAAGCTTCAACAAGTTGTCAGCCGGAAGCATTTGTTCCAGATGCGAGAGACACTCGCCCGGAAGTGTCGAAACAATGACGTGAACTTGCGGCGGGAGTTTGTCGGGCAGCCACGCGAGGTTGCGCGCGTGTTCGTTGTCTGAGAGTTGATCGAGCGCGTCGAGAAAGATAATCAGCGGTTTGTCCTGGGTAGCCAATTCCAACCGCTTCTGAAAATCTTTGACCAGCTTCTGATACTCAGCCGGGACGCTTTGTTCGTCTTCACCATAGTGCTCAGTAATCTCTTTGCATAAGCTTTCCAGCAGGGCCCGCCCGTCCGATGAACCTGGAGTAGCGCCGATGAAGCGCTCGACGATTCTAGCTGAAGGATATGCTTCTCTTGCCTGTGCAACCGCGCGGGCCATTAGCGCCGACTTACCCGAGCCCGATTCGCCCCAGATGGCCAGAGGATGTGCGTCATCCGCTTTGAGATAGTTACTTATCACTTCAAGGTAACTTGCTCGTCCGGTGAAGTGTTTCGCCCGGTCCTTACCAAAATCCTCGTGGTCCCTTTCTTCTTTCTCCTGCGTGGTGACTGCTTCAAACTGGTTGATCTGATCCAGGATCACTCGCGCAAGCCGCCTCCAAACATCAATACACAACGTCGATAGCGCGGGTGGTTCGTCAATCAGCTTGACACACTCTTCGAGACTCTCTGGCAGGCTTCCAATGTGGTCTGGGCTTGGTCCGATATGGTCCGGGCCTGCCTCTTCGCCTTTCCATATCGAGTCATAGTCGTGAACGTTGTTCGGCAGAAGATCGCGCAGCCGCTGCTTCAGGGACCCAAGCTGATGATTGCGGTCGCGGTCAAGCACCGGCCGTTCGCCCGAGTCTTCGTCCACGTCAACGAAGTCTCGTATCGCTGTGTCTTGCGGCAGGTCTTCAACGACGGGCGGACCGGCCTCGGTGGTTATGTGTCGGAAGAAGCAGTAGACGTGCTCTGCAGCAGCCGGCGTTTTCAAACCTCGGATTATCTCTTGCTCGGTCGCGGACGCGATGTACTTTGCCTGGGCCTCTTCGTCGCTGAAAGCAACTCCCTCGATTCCACGTTCGAGTATTGACCGCAAGCACTTCTCCACTTCGTCCCAACGGCCACGGTCAGCATACTCAGCTCCACGCGGCTGCAAGCAATAGACTGGAGGCTTCGCATTCCGGTCTTTGCGATACCAACCTTTGCTATCGAGGGGCTGCTGTTTTTTCCATAAGAGCTGCGCCCGTTCTTCTTTGGTCGCTCGACCGAAAATCTGATGGAACTCGTCTTCGGGAATCTCCTCCGGTAGCGGCCGCCAGCCGTAGCGGTCGCCTAGCAACACGATGAAGTTCGGCCGAGGCGTAACACGTTGGCAACGTTTGATCTCCTCCAGACAGATCTTCATCGTTTGTTGGTCGCGCGATGCTTCTTCGCTGACGCCCCAGCGCAGATCAATGGCTTGAAAGCGACATCCGTGCTGCATGCAAAGCTCACGCAGGCGCGGAAAGACGTACTTCTGCAGCGCATTACGTTCTTCCTTCAGATCACTGAAGGTTGAGCTGACGAAAATGCGGAAGGTTTTGCTTGCTTGCGGCATCGGGTTCGTTAGCCGTCTCGCTCAAATCAATCCCCCGCGCCCGGCAGATTCCGGTCGCGGTCGTAAGGCGGGTTCTCGTGCTCGGGCATCTCGTAATCAGGCCAGTCCTTCATCCACTGCCGGCGCGTCTCCTCGTCCGCGTAGTACTTCATCCAGAGGTAGATGTGCTCTTCGCTGCCGCTGCCGATCATGTCAATGTGCCAAGCCGAATACTCATCGAACGTCATCGCCTTGGTCTCTTCGCGCAACACGTCGCTCCACAGCTCAGTGTACAGTTCGCGATCGCTGAGATGATTAGTGCTTTCCAGGAACACTCGCATGCGAGCGAGAGATTCGATCACTTCCCACAGCTTTGCCGTTACCTTCTCATCATCCATCGTCTCGGGGTCGGGAAGCTCGATGCCGGCTTCTTCGAGTTGTTGGAAATGAGTCGTCCACGGGGCGATTTCGTATTCAATCACACCGCGCAGGAAGTCTTCCTCGAGCTCGGGCGACAGATCGTCAGACTTCCAAGCAACAGCCTCACCTCCCGCTAGTTTGTCAGCCTGCCGCTCAAGCTCGTCGATCCGTTCCCGCCGCTCGGGATCGTCTCGACCATTACCGCCGTTGGTCTGCATTAGTGATCCTCCTGCGATGTGGAATCAGCGCGCTTACGCCGGCCAGACCAGCGGCCGATCTTGGAAGACTATGCGCCAGTCAAGAACTTCGTTGTACATCAGGCGAGTGGTCTGCTCGACGGCTTGCTGAAGCAGTTGCGAGTTGAGTTCGTTCGGTTGCCGCGGCACACCGGCGACCGCTTCAATGAGCTTCTCAAGCTCCGCGTACATCGCTCGCGACCGTTGCACGACGCGATGGAATTCGCCCTGGCTTCGGATCGCTGCCATAGCGGCGCCCAGCGCCGGCAAAAACGCGGCGCAGAACATCAACCAGCGGTCCCACGACTCAGCCCAGTGAGCGGAGACGACAACCAGATGAAACACGCAAGCCGCCAGGCTTCCGAATAAAGATGTGCCATCCATCCTTTGTGCTCTTCCTCGGCGAGGGCCTCGAGATGGCGTTCGATATGTTCGCGAATCTCGTTCTCCTCACGCTTCGTCGCGATGCCGGGCACGACCTGAAGTCCCACCAAAGCGATGATCTCGGGAATGCGCCGAGCAGCCGCTTCGTTTGATCGCTTCATGTCGGGCGGCAGCTCGTCGTAAGGCATATCATACCTGGGTTTCCAGCCTTCAAGTCTCGCAATCTCGCGCCAAGCCTCGTGGATTGCGGGCGCTAACTTATGGACGATCTCATCAGTTTTAAAGCTGTAATCTTGAGCGCACATGGAATGGAATTCCTCCGTGTTGACGTGCAGTGAGAGCTGATTGGGAGCGGGCGCTTGCCAGCGTTGCAACCTCCCGCGGGAAGCTGTTCGCGCGATGTTAAACGGCTCCAAGATTTTTTTCACGGAGCGAGCGCCATGCCTGTATTCACCAGTCCGCAGCAAAGCGGTCAGCAAACCTGGATCGATATCCAACGTTTCGTCTTTTTTGCAGTCAAGCGCGTTTCTAATCATGAGCGCTCGACGAACCGGGAAGAAGATGTCTGATGGATCGGCGGCCCGTTTCTTCTCCCAACTCGCGCCGAGCTTCCGTTGGTTTGGGCCTAAGACATTCAGATAACCATCGAGGCGGCTCTTGAAGTCCGGCCCCTTGGCCAGCTTGAACCGTTCGTTCTTTTCGTCGGCGCGTCGCTGGGATCCGAATTCCTCGAAGGTATCAGAAGTGCCGCCGGCAAAGATGAACACGCACTTTCCAAGGGCGTGTGTTATTTGCCCCTCCTGAAATCGACCGTCTTGCATCGGCGCCAACAGGTATTGAAGCCAGAAGTATTCCCTCGAGTCGAACTCATCCAAAAAGGCAACGGGGATCAATCCCTGTAATACCCGGTCACGCACCTGATGAAACGCGCCGATCAAGTCACTGGGTGAATCGAACTGAGACAGGTTGAACTCCATCGATCCCTTGTAGGATTTGCCGCCGGCGTCACCGAAGATACCGACCGCAAGCTGCTCCACGCCGAACGATTTCCCGGAGCCGGGCGCTCCGAAGACGCCAATCGACAGCGGCTTCTTGCCGGGGTCCGAGTCGCGATAGGCGATCATAATACGCCGAAGGCTGCGAAGCGTTTCCATCTCGCCTCGGTCGGCAGTTACCAACTCGCGCACTCGGAGGTGCGGCACGTGGGCCAGGACAGCTTGCCCTTGGATGGCAAGCTGTCGTGCAAAGCCGTACAGCGGCCGTTGGGGGGCCGCGGGATTCTGCAGCGACGCAAGTATCGACCACGGCGCTGAGGTTTGCGTTGTTCGGCGGTCAAGGATGCTGGAGGGAATCAGGGCGCGAGAAAAGCGGTGCTTTGGATGAACAAGTTCTGCGGCGAGTCGCGCACACGGGAAGCCTCGCTCATTCCGATCGACGTTACCGTGACCCTCTTCGCGCAGGTTACGCATCGCCGACAGACCGCGTTCCATCGCTGGCTGAAAATCGGGGTCGGTTTGATTGTTCTTGTGCGAGACGAGCGTTTGAATGACTGCAGCGGCGAGACAGCTCTGGTAACCAAACGCCTCGCCTTTAATGCTGCTCCCCCATTCACCTTCGGCATGTTCAGCGTCGAAGACCAGGCAAGCCCGTGGCTCGTTTGGACTTGAAATGTTGATCCATAACGCGCCGTCCGCTTCGAAGTTTACTATGAGATGCCGGGCCTGATTCAAAGCGCGAATAGCAGGACTCTGCCGAAGCTCTCCCAACAAATGTTCGACCGTGCGCTCCCACGACAATCCGCGGCTCAGACGTACTTCGCTATCTCGCAATAGTTTTGCCGACGCCAGAATGATAAGCCGGTCCCTCGGCTGGCACGTCACCAAGTGGTCCCACAAATCGCCCTTGCCAATCGGGCCATTCAATTTCAGAACGATCCAAGTCGGCAGCTTAGACTGGGAACGCTTCCCGCTCTTAAGGGGCCAACACGTTCTACTCTCCCGAAGGCGAAACTGATCGCCCGCGTCGTCGAGAACTATGATATCCGGGCTGGAAGGCAGCCCCTCCGCAAGTTCGAGAAGTGGAGGAGTCTGTGTGGTCGATGGTTGTGAGCTCTTTCCCCGCGACCCGTAGCCAAACGCTCTTGACACTCGCCAAACCTTGTCTTCGCCGTTCGTCTTCGGATAGGGTGCCCAAGAAGCGTATCCGATCAGCCGATCGGGCCAGGCGGTTCCCGACACTTCCGGTAACTTGCATCCCAGTCGGCATACAGGCCTTGCGGGTTTGGGCGCAGCTCTTTTTTCTCTTTGACCAAATCGCCGGCGACGATAATGGATTCAATATTGGGCTTGTTAGTATCCGAAACCAATTGAATGCCCCAACAAGTGAAATGTGTCGGGCTAACTGGAAATCTCACACACTGAAAAGGGAGACCGCCACACTCGACGGTCTCCCGAATCTTACTTCACGTTAGACAAACTGCAAACTAAAAAATAATCTTCGCCGCGAGCTGGAGCTGTCGCGGGTTGAACGTTCCGGTTGATGTGCCAAAGCCCGGCGCGGTAACCAGCATTAGGTTCTTGTTTGCGAAAGTGCCCGTTATGTTGTATTGCGTCTCTCGAATGTCCGAGAAGTTCGTGAAGTTCGTCCGGTTGAAAACATTGAACGCTTCAAAGATCAACTGAAGCCGCACGCGTTCGTAGAACCTGATCTCACGCGTGACTCGCGGGTCGAGGCTCACGAAACTTGGCCCGATCAGCGTGTTTCGTCCTACGCCAGGGACGCGATCCGTTCGCGCGTTGCTGTCGTTGTTCAGATCGCTGCCTACCTTAGCCGTAAAGGGACGGCCGTCTTCTGCGGTGAATATTCCGCTCAGACTCCAACCCGACAGCAGCGTTTGCAGCGCAGGGTTGTCGACCGCCTTGGTGTAAGGGCTCAAGTCCCAGATGCCGCTGATGACCAATCGCTTTCGAACGTCGTTAAGCGAAAGCCCGCGATCATCGCGGGGGTTGAGAGTGTTCTGCACGATCTTCAATTCGTCGCCGCTGCTGAATGGTACAACCGCCGTCGCGTCGGGATTATCATCTATCGCTTTCGAATAGGTGAAAGCGCCGAGCAACTGAAAGCCTTTAGCAAACCGCTTGTTCACTTGAACCGTCAATCCGTTGTAAATCGAGTTCGCGGTTGACTCGAATTCAGAGATTCGTCCGAAGTTTGTAAACCGCCGGCCCGGAAATCTCAGGAACGTGAAGGCGCCATCAGAAGTTGAGACCAGCGTAGGCGGCAGGAAATTGATGTCTCGCGTGCGCTGCAGGTGCGTGCCTTTCACGCCGAGATAGCTGATCGTTACTGACATGTCTTTGAACAACTGGTGCTCGACGCCGAGGCTCCACTGTTGCGTGTAAGGCGAAACGTAATCGGGTGCGAAGAAGAAAATGTTCGCCGCCGCCGCGGTTCCTCCGGTCGGAAGCGACGAGAACCGGTTTGGAAAGGTCGGCATCGCCGAACCGGTGAAAGTTACGCTTATTACCTGAAGTCCGTTGTTCGAGGTCGCGGTCGCAAGCATGATCGCCGGTGTGCGTCCGAAATAAATGCCATAGCCGCCGCGCACGACGAGCTTGTTAGACGACAACGGATTCCACGCGAACCCGAGCCGCGGAGCGAAGTTGTTCTTATCGGTCTTCAACTGGCCGGTGTTGATGCCGGCGGCGAGCAGCGTCGCGTCGGGATTGCTTATCGTGGGCTTTTTCATCTTTTGCAGGTCATATCGCAGCCCGACGTTGAAGGTCAATCGCGGGCTGACGCGCCAATCGTCCTGCACGAAAGATGAAAACTCTCGGATATCGGGATGCGTGGTCGGTCCATCAGTTCCGGCACCGGCAAACGACTGAGTGAACCGCAGCGGTTTGCGGTTAGCAAAATCGGCTAACGAATTAAAGAAATACTGGCCGCCGAAGAAGCCCGGGAAGAAGTTGAGGATGTTCTCGATGTTCACATCCACGCCGGTTTTCAAACCGTGCTTGCCGCGCGTGTAGCTTACATTATCGATGTACTGGTAGCGATTCTCGGTGGTCTCGCGCGGACTGAAGTTGTTCCGACCCAGAAGCGCGACAAGCCCGCCCTGGTTGATTGACAATTCAGGGGTGTCGGAATTGGCAGTGCCCGGCTCGCCATCGCGCGCGTATTGGAATCGAAATTCGTTTACGACTGAATTTGTCAGCACCGACGCCAGCGAGAACGTGAGCGTGTCGGTCTTCACATTCGAGTTGCCCGTGTGTTCGAACGTGGATTGAGTCGTGAATATACCGACGGGCGCGGAGTTCTCAAGCGCCCCTCCGACGAAGTCTTGATGGTTCCATCGAGCGGTGAAGTGATTCGACTTGGTGATCTGCCAATCGCCTTTCAGCAGGTAAACCTTCTGATCGAACAATCGATTGTAAGAAACGCCGTGAGTCGCGATCTCCGCAAGCGCCGCCTGCTGCGCAGCGAAATTGGGATCGCTCGACCCCACGCGCGTTCCACCGAGCAACACGTCGATCGGATCGCGACGGCGTTGATCGTCATAGTCGAAGAAGAAGAACGTTTTGTCTTTGACTATTCGTCCTCCGATATTGCCGCCGAACTGGTGCGCGTGAAGCGGGGGCACGGGCCGGATCAGAGAGCCGTCCGCGCGGCGTCCCGCCGCGTTGTTAAAGAATGTGTTCGCGTTGAGAGCCTTGTCTCGATAGAACTCGAACGCCGTCCCGTGAAATGCATTCGTTCCCGATTTGGTCACGACGTTGATGACTGCGCCCCCGGCTCGCCCAAACTCCGCCGTATAGCTGTTCGAGTTGACTTGAAACTCCTGCACCGCGTCTTGCGAGAACTGGTAGGGTGCGCGACCCGAACCAGTGCGACCGAGCGCTTGACCGAAGAAAGTGTTGTTGTTATCGGCGCCGTCGATTTGGAGGCTGTTGAGAGTGCCTCGCTGGCCGGCGAAGCTTATGTCGCCGGTGCGCGAACGGTCGAGCACAACGCCGGGCGTGAGCAGAACGAAATCGATGAAGTTGCGTCCGTTAGTCGGCAGGTTCGCGACAGCTCTGTCGTTGACCGTAGTCGACACCTGGGTGCGAGTCGTTTCCACGATCGGGGCTTCTGCAGTGACGTTCACGCTCTCGATAGCTCCGGCCGCACCCAGTTGGACATCAAGCGTGAGCTTCTCGCCCACCTGAACCTTGACGCCCTGATGTCTGATGGCCGCGAACCCTTGCTTCTCGATCGTAACGTCGTAATCGCCTACGGGGAGCACTAGCAAGCGGTACAACCCATCGCTGTTGCTCGTCGCGTCGCGAGTGAGTCCGGTTTGCAGATTTCGCGCAGTCACCTTCGCATCGGGCACTACCGCGCCGTGAGTGTCCGTGACAGTTCCCTCGATCGAACCCGCGCTGGCTTGCGACTGCGCGCGAGCCACGGTGGTCAGCGTTATCGCGAAGTGTCAAATTGATTATCGAGTGTGCCAAAGCTTCGATCTAATACCGGCCGCTGAACGTATTTCGCTTGAGGAACTGGCCGTCACCGGATTTCCCAACAAACTTTCCGTCGTCGATTACAACCTTGCCGCGAGACAACACGGTCTTCGTAACGCCTTTGACCCTCGTTCCCTCGTAGGCACTGTAGTCGACGTTCATGTGATGAGTCGACGACGAGATGGTCATTTCCTCGTTCGGGTCAAAAATCACAATATCGGCGTCGGATCCAACAGCAATTGTTCCTTTGCGTGGAAACAAGCCAAATAGCTTTGCCGCCGACGTGGAAGTCAATTCGACGAATCGATTCAAGCTGATTCGTCCGCCTGCGACTCCGCCGTTGTAGATCAAGCTCATCCGGTGCTCGACTCCGGGGCCGCCGTTTGGAATTTTAGTGAAGTCGTCGCGGCCCAGCTCTTTTTGCTCTTTGAAACAGAAAGGACAGTGATCAGTCGAGACCACTTGAAGGTCGTTGCCCTGAAGCCCTTGCCACAACTTGTCTTGGTTCCACTTCTCGCGGAGCGGAGGTGTCATCACCCATTTCGCGCCCTCGAATCCCTCGCGCTCATACAGCGAATAATCGAGAAACAGATACTGCGGGCAAGTTTCGGCGTAAGCCGGAATTCCTTTGTCGCGAGCCGCTCGCACTTCTTCAAGCGCGTCCGAACAACTCAGATGGACGATGTAAACAGGCGCGCCGGCGATGTCGGCAATTGCGATAGCGCGATGCACACCTTCGGCTTCGGCTTTCGTGGGGCGAGTCAACGCGTGATACTTGGGCGCCGTCTTTCCCTCAGAGAGCGCGTGCTTGATGATCTCGTTGATCACGATTCCGTTCTCGGCGTGCATACAGATCAATCCGCCCGCTTCGCCTGCTATCTTCATCGCGCGATAGATCGTCGCGTCGTCGACAAGAAACACTCCGGGATAAGCCATGAAGAGCTTGAAGCTAATCACGCCTTCGTTGATGAGCTGTCTCATCTCGGGCACGCGTTCGTCGGGCAGATCCGTAGTGATCAGATGAAAGCCGTAATCGATAGCCGTCTTACCTTCCGCCTTCGCGTGCCAGTTGTCGATCGCTTGAATCAACGACTCGCCGTGATATTGAACGGCGAAGTCGATGATCGTGGTCGTGCCGCCGTGCGCAGCCGCTATTGTGCCTGTGCGAAAATCGTCGGACGAGAACGTCCCGCCGAAAGGCAGTTCCATATGCGTGTGCGGATCGATGCCTCCGGGAATGACGAGCTTGCCAGCGGCGTCGATCACACGGTCGGCTTCCATCGTGAGTTTGTTGCCGATGACTGCGATCTTTTCGTCTTCGATCAAAATGTCCGCGAAGTAATTATCAACCGCAGTTACGACGTTGCCGTTCTTGATTAGTGTTTTCATGACTGGCCTTTCTTAGTGCTGCTTCGTGTCTTGGTGTCTTAGTGGCAAGCCCGGATCGCCACCAAGACCCGAAGACACTAAGAAGCACAAAGATTCACACAACGAACCTTTTGAAGCCCGGCCCCAGTTGCTTATGAACCTTATAGGCCGCATTCACGATGGGCTTAGCAATAGTCTCTTCTGTTTGCGAAACAGGAGCGAAACGTGTCGTGCTCATTTAGTGCTCCTTAGCGTCTTCGAAACTTTGTGGCGAGGTCAGGCCGGCAAATTAAACAACGAACGCAGCATCAGGTCAATCTGACTCTCGGTCTCTGCTCGCGTAGTGAGTGTCTATGTATTCGTCCAGTATGCTCACAAAGTCCGGAACAATCGTCGCCCCCTGAAGCGTGACGAACTTGCTGCCATCGACGTACACCGGCGCGCGCGGATCTTCTCCCGTGCCCGGCAACGAAATCCCGATGTTCGCGTGCTTGGATTCGCCCGGGCCGTTCACGACGCACCCCATCACCGCAACTTTCAATTCTTCTACGCCAACGTATTTCTGTTTCCAGGTCGGCATCTGCTCGCGAATATAATTCTGAATGTCTTCAGCCATCTCCTGAAACAGAGTGCTGGTCGTTCGCCCGCAACCGGGGCACGCAGTGACCAGCGGAATGAAACTTCGAAGCCCCATCGTCTGCAGGATTTGTTGCGCGACAATGACCTCTTCGGTTCGATCGCCTCCAGGCCGAGGCGTGAGCGAAACGCGGATCGTGTCGCCTATGCCGCTTTGCAGAAGCACCGCAAGCGCCGCGGTCGAAGCCACAATGCCTTTGCTGCCCATGCCGGCTTCGGTCAATCCGAGGTGTAGCGGGTAATCGCATCTCGCGGCGAGGCTGCGATAGATCTCGATCAGGTCTTGAACCTCCGAGACTTTAGCGCTCAGGATGATCCGATCGTGAGCCAGACCACATCGCTCTGCAAGCTCCGCGGATTCAAGCCCGCTCACGACGACCGCTTCGCGCATGACCTCGCGCGCGTCTTTCGGCTCGGGCAGCGCCGCGTTCTCATCCATCAAGCGGGTCAGCAAGCCTTGATCGAGCGAGCCCCAATTCACGCCAATTCGCACCGGCTTGTTGTTCTCAATCGCAACTTCTTGCGAGCGCCCGTGCGCACTCAGGATACTCTTTCAGCAGGATGTGCCCGTTATAGTGAAAGTCCCCAATGATCGGAACGCTCACACCGCGCTCGCCGAGTCGCTCGACTATATGAGGAACCGCCGCAGCGGCCTGACGAGTGTTGACGGTCACCCGCACAAGCTCCGATCCCGCGCGCGCGAGTTCTTCTACTTGTTGCGCGGTGCCTGCCACGTCAACGGTGTCTGTGTTGGTCATCGATTGAACGACAATAGGATTCGCGCCGCCGACTTTGACGCCGTCGACGTTCACCGCGACAGAGTCTCTGCGATTGATGTTAGACACTTTAAAGTCCCCCGAGAAGCTCTGACTGAATCAGGATTGTAGCGGCTGCCATAACCCCCTCGCAACGAGGCATAGCGTGGGAAAGACTTTGGTCTGTGTTGCGCGCCGACAGACTGAGGTCTGTGCAACCTTGCGGATTTCCGGTTCAAGCTTTATCTTTCGGCCATTAACAACGGAGGATAGTCCGTGAGAGACAAACTTGACGACCTTGAACAAGCCCAGCAGAGCGTCAGTGCAAACGCACCGTACGACGTTTCTCGGCGCTACACGCTCTCGCACCATATGGTCACAACCGCGTTTACGCTCGACGGATTTCGAATAGTTCGGACGTTCGGCGTTGTTCGCGGGATCACCGTGCGCTCGCGCTCGATCTTTGGAACTCTGGGCGGGGCTTTGCACACGATAGTAGGAGGCAACATCACTGCATTCACGCGGCTGTGCGAAGTCGCTCGCGCCGAAGCGTTTGAAATAATGGTCCAGCACGCGAGCGAGATCGGTGCAAACGCGGTGATCGGCATGCGCTACGACGCGAATGAAATCATGAACGGCGTAACCGAAGTGCTGGCTTATGGAACGGCCGTCGTGGTAGAGCCGGTCGATTAAACTAATAAGCCCGCAACAAGGAGTTCAGCAATGAGAAGGTCTCCCGTGTTTCTGGTCTTTCTGGGGGCTGTGACGCTCACCGTGATCGTGCCCGCCATAGCTCAGCAACAACAGGAACCAAGCTGGAAATGGCCCGAGAGCAAAGTCTTTGAAGTAGTCAACCGCGTGCGCGCGGGCCGCGACCTCACTCCAAAACGATGGCCGCGCGGCGCTCGCGTGGCAGTCGGGCTGTCGTTCGATTTCGATAACGAAACGCCGGCTCTGCGCGACGGACAAACCTCTCCCGCGTTGATGGCGCAAGGTGAATACGGCGCTCGAGCGGGGCTGCCGCGTATCCTCGAGATGCTCGACCGACACCGTATACCCGCGACGTTCTTTATACCTGCGATCAGCGGAAAGCTTCATCCGCAGAGTGTCAAGGACATTGTCTCCAAGCGACGTCACGAGATCGGAGTTCATGGGTGGATCCACGAGCGCAACTCGCTGCTCGAGGAAGCCGACGAACGCGATCTGATGCGCCGCAGCATTGAGGCTCTCACTCAGATGACCGGCAAGAAACCAGTCGGTATGCGCACGCCGTCTTGGGACCTGAGTCCGGCGACGATGAAGCTTGCCCGCGAGTTTGGATTGATCTACGACAGCAGCTTGATGGCGGATGACCGACCCTACGAGGTGATGATCGAAGGCGCGGCGACTGGCGTTGTCGAGCTGCCGGTCGAGTGGATCATGGATGACTTCCCTTATTTCGGGATGGACAGACAGACCACGCTGCGCCCTTACACGACACCCGATGAAGTATTCACGATCTGGCGCGCGGAGTTCGACAAGGCCTATGAGGAAGGGACGATGTTCATCCTGACGATGCATCCTCACGTGATCGGCCATCGCTCTCGCGTTGCAATGCTTGAGAGACTAGTGCGCTACATGCGCTCGCGTCCAGGAGTTTGGTTCGCGACTCACGAGGAGATCGCGCGGTTTGTCAGCTTGAAGAAAGAGTGAGCGTGTCGATGAAAAAGAGAATCACGAGTGAACGAGATAAGCCGATTAACCGATCACGTGCGACCGCCGAACGCTATCTGTACACCGTGCGGTGGTCTTCAGAGGACGAGGCTTATGTCGCTCGGGTCGCGGAGTTCCCTTCATTAGCTGCGCACGGCGACTCACAGGAGACCGCATTGCGTGAACTTCAGCAGGTAGTTAAGGCGGTGTTGAAAGACATTGCTGCGTTAGAGGGATCGATACCGCGGGCGCTTGGTCATACAAAGAAGTAGGATAGTCACGCAATGGTTGATTGGCCGGAGTTCAACAGCGGGGGCGACTT
>WNGG01005491.1_pt1 | contig 14121 bp, 11 predicted proteins | sample 5400661 | NCBI WGS metagenome assembly WNGG01 (sample SAMN13153372, study PRJNA577476) | soil metagenome | isolation source: 100 cm soil or saprolite under Garry oak tree replicate 1 | place: USA:California | collected 2016-06-15
GCTCGATTCCGTTGGTCGTGTTGCTGCTCAACTACACGCCGTGGGGGATCAGCCTCGGTCCGATCGTGGTCTCGCTGACCATTCTCACGTTCGGACTTGCCTTGGTAGGGCTCGGCAGACGGTTTGTCCTGAGCGCGGATAAACTTCGCTCGGACGATTAGACTAGTGTTCTCGTTTAGACTAGAATTCCCATTGTCTTCCCGCACGCCAACCAAAGCGTACGGCAAGAACCAAGTCTTGGTTTACACTTATGTGTGGTAGCCGGATAAACCGCAGTATCGTGCGATATACTAGGACAGCCAGCTACATCTCAGGACAGAACCGGTGAAAAAACCAAAAGTTATATTCGGCCTCGGCGGAACGCCAAACTTCTGATAGGCCAAACGGTGCACAGTTAGTGGAGCGAGCTTTACTTCTAGAGGAACGAAAGAGAACCGAACCGGTTCCAAAGGTTGGTGCAAGCACCGAGGCTGTGACTGAAGACGATGTTACCATTATACTGCCTGTTTTGAATGAGGAAGGCGCGATCGGTAGCGTGCTTGACGATTTAATCGGTCATGGTTACCGCAAGATACTTGTGGTCGATGGATATTCGACCGATTCCACCCTTGAGAACGTACACAATTTCGGGGTCGAAATGATTCATCAGCATGGGACGGGCAAGGCTGGGGCTATAAGGACGGCACTCGAACACGTTTTCACACCCTACGTTATGATCATAGATGGAGATTGCACTTACCGAGCGAGGGATATTGAGAAGTTTCTCCTTCACGCCATCAACTATGACGAGATAATTGGCTCCAGGGAGAAGAGTTCCAAAAATATGAGCTGGCTACACCGGTTGGGTAACAGGGTCATAACTAGGACCTTTAACATGCTGATGGGCGCAAATCTTTCGGATGTGTGTTCGGGAATGTACCTTCTGAATGCAGCTTCCGCGAAGCAGCTTGACCTTCGCACTGGCGGGTTCAACGTTGAAGTTGAGGTCGCGGCTCAGATGCTGCGCCAGGGCAATATTACTGAGGTCCCCATTGGGTATGATAATAGGGTGGGAAAACAGAAGGTCTCAACTTGGAGACATGGACTTGGCATACTTGCGTCGGTTGTAAAGCTTGCGCGAATCCACAATCCAGCTTTCTTCTACTCGCTCATCGCGGCTTCAGCCGGGATCCCAGGGGCTTTGATAATACTGTGGACTCTTATGCAATGGTTCCTTACGGGAGCTTTTCACAGTGGCTGGGCGCTCGCTGGGACAATTCTCTTCCTGTTCGCCTTACAGTCACTAACTGTCGGGACCATATCGGTTCTGCTCAAGCACACAGAAGCAAGGATCACGAAGCGATTCCAGCAACGTGTCAATTAGCACACCGTGGAGAAATAGGATGTTAGAGAAATACTGTAGGAAAATGCCGCGAGGCTTCGGCAGGGAAGCTTTCTGATCCCAGTCTGAAGGATTGAACGATTCGACTCTAGTTAATGCTCTCGTAATTTTAATGTGGGCATCATTTTTCATTGTTTTTCTCTTCTATGCATCCTACTCAGCCGTTCTGTTTTTCTTCTATAGGAGAAGCAAGAGACTGGAGGGCGGGGAAGCGGCGACGGAGTTCTTCTACCCCAGAGTCTCACTGATTGTCCCAGTTTACAACGAGGAGAAGACGATCGCAAAGAAAATCCAGAACATCATGGAACTAGATTACCCAGGTGATAAGATCGAAGTTCTTCTTGTTGATGGATGTTCGACAGACAAAACCCCGGAAGCTATTGAAGATCAGACAAGAGATTGCGAGACGACGGTCAGGCTGATAAAACAAGATCGAAGAGAAGGCTACACCCGTGGAATGTTGAAGGGCATTTCAAGTTCCACGGGAGACATTATCGTGGCGACAGATGCGGGAGCATATCATAGTCCTGACGCAATGAAACACCTCGTTAAGCACTTCAAGAATCCGCGAGTAGGCGCTGTGACCGGGAAGGAAATTGTGCTTGGCCGAAGTAAAGGACTGGGTCCTCGCTTGGAAAAATCCTACAGATTTTTCTACGATCTTATGAGAAGCGCCGAGACTGAGATGAGTTCAACAGCTGATACGAAGGGCGAAATTCTAGCTGTTAGAAGAGACATTTGTGACGTTATCAGTAAGAGGCTTGAATTCACGCCGAACGCTTCTTTCGATTCATGCGTGCCATACGAGGCGAAATTGATGGGATATTCTACGGTCTACGACGGGCTCGCAACATACTATGAATATGCGCCCTCATCATTTATGGACCGGATGAGGCAACAGGTACGAAGGGCGACATCACTAATCGGGGCTCTCCTTATGTACAGGGTAATGTTGCTGAGAAGAAAATATGACAAGTTTGGCTTAGTGATACTGCCTGCTCACTTTATCATGGACTGTTTACTGCCCTGGATATTTCTCGTGGGCGTTGGCTGTCTGTTGGTCCTGACCTTTCTGGCCCCGATAATCACTGTACCATTGTGGACTATAGCCTTGGGAGGGATTCTGGTGACCGAAAAAAGTCGCTTGTTCCTGGTGTCGTTTGTCCAATCGCAGGTGGCTCTTGCGAATGCGACCCTAACGCTTGCAGCGCGCAGAGAGAGCATGCTCATTGAAACTATACCTTCCACGCGGTAATGATTTCATCATTGTATAGATTCTTGAGGAAGCAGCGGTCCTTACCAACTCTAGAGAGCCGAAGTCAAGAGCAGATTCGGGAGGATGAACTGCGGTGAAGAGAAACGTCACAGTGTTGGGAATTAATGATGGGCATGAAGCCAGCGCGGCACTTATGAGAAACGGGAGCGTGTTGGCCGCCCTCCAAGAAGAGAGACCGCTAAACATTAAGCATTTCAGCGGTCTCCCTGAGACCTCCATAAGAGAGGTCTTCCGGACCGCAGGCGTACCACCGTCTGAAATTGATCTGATAGCCATCAGCAACCTCAGCCGGCTTTGGCAACCTAAGAACGAATATTCCGAGTATTCTAGAAGGGTGCGGTTTCTCTTTAGGACAAGTTCCCTTTTGGCCAGCGACACGTTCGCCAAACTGTACACAAACGTTTCACGCCGATTCCGAAACGCAGAAAAATTCAACAAGATTTTTTCGGAACTGGGTATTCAGGACAAAGAGGTCATGTTTGTTGAGCACCATTTGGGCCATGCTGCGACAGCCTATTGGTCTAGCCCTTGGCCATTGAACGAGCCGGTTCTAGTATTGACAGCAGACGGTTCTGGGGACGGATTGAGTAGCACTGTAAATGTAGGAAGAAACGGTGACATGGAGCGGATCGCATCGTCGACTTTCTACGACTCGCTTGGAATCTTCTACGGTGAGATAACCGCGTATCTCGGCATGAAGAGGTGGGATCACGAGTACAAGGTCATGGGATTAGCACCCTACGGTCGACCTGACACTTGTATCCATCTTATGCGCGAGATAATAAGGGCACATCCGAGCAAACCACTTCGATTCCAAAACCGACTGGGTGCATACGATGCGTTTTCTATCCAGAAAAAGATGAGGAAGATGTTTGTCGGGCAGAGGTTCGACAATCTGGCTGCCGGTGCACAAGAATGGCTTGAACAAATAATCACAACATGGGTTAAGAGCGCGATCAAAGAGACAAACTTGCACAAAATAGCATGCGCGGGAGGGGTGTTCCTCAACGTAAAGGCAAATAAGAGAATTCTCGAGATGCCTGAAGTAGAAGATGCGTTCTTCTATCCAGCCGCAGGAGACGAGGCGCTAGCCATAGGCGCAGCACTCGAAGCCTACCGCGGGTTCTGTGCCAGAGACGGCTTCAAACCCGAGAAGGTGCCTCTGAAAGACCTCTACTACGGACCGAGCTATTCAAATGAGAGAATCGAGGAAGTGTTGAAGAGCACCGGTTGGGCCAAGAAGGCCCAATTCTACGATGGGGTCGACGAGGTAATAGGGGAACAAGTCCCGAGGGGGAAAATAGCCGCGAGGTTCAGTGGACGCGTCGAGTTTGGACCACGAGCCCTTGGAAACCGATCTATCCTTGCAGACGCCAGAGACCTGAATGTCGTTAGAAAGATCAATTTTGCGATAAAGCAGAGAGACTTCTGGATGCCGTTTGCTGCAACGATCCTGGAAGATTCCATGAAAGAATACCTTGTGAATCCGAGATCGGCACCATACATGATACTGGCGTTTGACACAACCGGGAAGAGAAACGAGATCATAGCAGCCCTACATCCGTTTGATCAGACTTGCCGGCCCCAGACCCTAAACGACAGTTGGAACCCCGGTTACAGAAAAACCATTGAATCATTTCGAGAACAAACTGGCATCGGAGGCTTACTTAACACATCATTCAATCTTCATGGATCCCCCATAGTCTGCACGCCCGAACAAGCCCTGTGGACCTTCGAAAACTCCAGCTTGGACGCCTTGGCAATTGGCAACTACGTTGTTACGAAATAGCCAGGTAGCCACTCAGTGTCAAAAGAAGAGAGCATAGTTACCTAGGCAGTTAGTTGTTTGAGAATTCTTCAAGTAACCAAGTCTTTTCCCCCGGCGGTAAGCTTCGGAGGACCGGCTCAATGCGCGTACAATCTGTCAAAATACCTGGCGAAGATGGGGCATGAGGTGTCTGTCTACACAACTAACGCCTTGGACCTAAACCCGAACACAAGGGTAGAAGACGGTGTTCGCATGGTGAGCGGGGCCGAAGTGTCTTACTTCCCGAATATTGTTCAGACGTACAACCTCTTCCTAAGTCCAAGCATTATCAAGGCCCTGAGGAAAAACCTGTGCAAGTTTGACCTCGTGCACCTGCATGAATTCAGAACGTTCCAAAACGTCGCCTTCCATTATTCAAGGAGGGCGAACACGCCGTACATGCTTTCTTTCCACGCGCAGCTGACTTTCAAGCAAGAACAGTCCAGCCGTGCAATCGTGAGAAGGCTCTTCGACGATACCCTTGGAAAAAAGCTAATCGAAAACGCGAGCAAGCTTCATGCTCTTACAAAGTTCGAGGCGTCTCAGTTCATTCAGAGTGGAATTGAGGAGGATAGAATCGCAATTATTCCTAATGGAGTAGCCCCGGAAGACTTTGCCGATCCGCCCCCGTCAGGTTATTTCAAAGAGTCATTCAAACTCGGCGAAGAGAAGCTGATACTCTATGTCGGGAGAGTCCAGGCGAGGAAAGGGTTAGACTTCTTGGTGAGAGCTTTCTCTCTCCTGTCGAAGACCAGAGCTGATGTGAAGTTGGTTATCGCTGGACCGGATCAAGGATTTCTGAAGTCCTTGAGGGAAATCATATCGAGCCTTCACTTGAACGATAAGGTTTTGTTCACAGGCACTCTAGACCGTAACCAAGTCCTGGCTGCCTACAACGATGCTGCTGTTGTGGCTTATTGCACTCTGCAAGAGGGGGCCCCTATAGTGCCCTTGGAGGCTGCTGTTATGGGTAGAGCGCTCGTCGTCAGCAACGACCCTTCCATGGATTTTGTGAAAGAAGAAAATTGCGGACTCGTTGTGAGGTACGGCGACGTGGACCAGTTGGCGGGGGCGCTAGATAAGATTCTCGAAGATTCAGAGCTTGCCCGGAAACTCGGCCAAAATGGAAAGAATGCGGTACTAAACAATTTCACTTGGTCGAGGATTGCGCAAGAAATTGAATCTACTTATCTTGAGATTGTCAATTGAAGGCTTGTTTCGGCCTTTCAGAATTTTCGAAGCCTACGCCCTTAACATGGTTCGACGTTGGGATTGTTTAGTTGGAGAGACTTGCGCCTAACCCTGGCCCTTGGACCACCTCGTCCAAATGTAAAGAAATCTTGAGAGAATGAGCGAAAACGGAATCTAAACAGCGTCTGAGAGTGATTTTCTCTTTTGCTTGCATTCTACTTGGCTTCTCGCTGATGGCAATCTACGCCTGGAGCCTACGCGTTGGTTCCAGCGTTCCTGTAGAAGCTTACTGGCTGAGTTTTGTATTCGTCTCCATACCGCTACTGTCCGACGTGTTCTTCTGGCACAGCAGTACGAGAATGCGCCTATTCTATCTGATAGCATTCGCGCTCATAATCCACCTTCAATACACCGTTGTCGATACTTCTCCATTTCTCTCCTCGGAAGACGCAATCTTCGACTACAAACTAACTGCGCAAATAATGGCCGCGCATCAGTGGGTGCCAGGGCAGGCTGTGGAGCGAGCCGTAACCTACAGTTTCTATCCCGCTTCAAATTTCATCTACGCAACCATTTCCATGATCACTGGAATCCCGCTGATAATTGTCGTCAAATACCTCTTTGTTGCGAAAGCTTTCATTCTCCCTCCGATAATTTGGAAGTGGTACCAAAACTTCTTTAGCGAAAACATATCCTATCTGGGCACGGCGGTGCTCCTAGCGTCCCCAGGAGCCTTACTTTTCCCCCACAAAGAACCCCTGGCCCTGATTTTTTTCGCCATAGGTCTCTATGTTATCACAAGAGTCACAAGGACGAAGCAAAGGGGGTTCTTGGCGGCGAGTTTTCTACTGGCGGGGGTGTTGGTATTCACGCATCACGTCACAATGTACTTTTTCTTGGCAGTGTTGGGTTCAGTGTTCCTCGTCGGCCATGTGGTTGAGCATCGACCTGTCTTCAAATTGTCCAGCCAGTTCTTGCTGTTTTGTCTCGTCGTTTTTTCGGTCTGGGTTAGCTTCGTCGCGTACGCGAGCACCTTCGGCCAGGCGAACCTGTTTTCGAGCATATTGTTCCGGGTTGTCAGTATTCCCGCTGTACATGGCGAAGTCTTACTTCAATCGAGCGTTCTGTATGAAAAAGTCATCATCTGGGCCGGTTTCGGAGTCACAATGCTTTGTGCCGGAATAGGCTTCCTAATCTATGTTCGAAATAGGAAGATTCGTTCGATTGATTTTGCGGTTATGTCAATTCTTCTGTTTGGAGTGTTAGTCGTGACCACCCCGTTTCGCTTCATTCCATCCGCTGGTAGTTTGGACGCATCACACAGGGCATACGAGTTCGCTTATTTTGTCGTCGGCCCGCTGGTAGGAGTTTTCTTGGTTGCGACCAACAAATTGAAGTGGAGGCCCACGTTAATCAAATTGGTTCTGGCACTAGCTTTGATTGTAGTCTTGGTGTCTGGACCAATGGGTGGTGCATTGAACCCTCGGAATCCCACAACTGAACTATCTAAGACTCTCACACCTAGTGCTCTTTCAGTCAACGCTTGGACGACAGAATTTGGCGGCAACACAAACATAGTAGGAGATTTGGAGGTCGACTATCCGGTGTTCGTGGGCTACGGTAACTACTTGGTGCATACATACTACGGTCAGAGAGAGATCGACGTGTACCCACAATCGTTTAGTGATCCTGCCGTCAACTTTACCGAACTAGCAGATAGGGGACTAACAGGCCCAATATTTGTCGTTACGTACAACAGTATGTTGGAAATCCACCCGTCGTGGAACGAGACCTCGATAGCAAAATTTGACAAATCCCCCTCCTTTCTAAGAGTCGAAAGCAACGGCGCGTTTGCGGTGTACCAGCATTCGTAGAACGACGCAGGGTTCAGAATAAATGAGCACTAAAGAAATCGGCAAAAGAAGTCGACTTAAGATCGGCTTCTTTCACAATACGTACATCAACTACCGACTCCCCCTCTTCGAGAGATTAGCAGGAAGATATGACATCACTTTCTACTTCGATGAAGTATATCCTATGACAGCGGTCTCTAGCCGCCGTTTTGATTACAAGGTCTTGAGAAGCCTCGTAGTTTCGAGGACCTATAATATCACCGTATCTCCAACGCTGGGTCCCCACCTCCTAAAACAGAAGCCAAATCTTTTCTTGGGTAGCGGCATGAGTCTTTTCGGCACACAAATCGCTTTCCTCATTTCAAGGCTTACCCGTAAGCCGTTTGTCTTATGGGATGAAACGTGGAATCCGACAGGATCAACGCCTAGAAAGCTGATGTGGCCGCTAATGCGGGCCTTGTTAGTGAGAGCCGAAGCTATTGTTGTTCCTGGGTCTAAGGCGAGAGAATTTGTCATCGCGGCCGGTGCGAAGCCTGCAAAAGTGTTTGTCGCCCCAAATGCGGCTCAAATTCCAACATCCAAGGAGGTCACTTTTGTGGCGGAAGGGTTGCGTGAAAGGTTTCGGGCAGGTAGCAAGAAAGTGGTTCTGTACTTTGGTCGATTGGTTGAGCGGAAAGGACTCTCTATCTTGATAGAGGCGTTTGCTAGGGTCCAGGCCGATGTTAAAGACGTATTCTTGCTAGTCGCAGGAGATGGACCGTTCAGAGACGAGGCCGAAAGAAAATGCCGGATCCTTGCCGTAGGAGACTTTTGTTTCACTGGCTTTGTGAGTGAAGAAGAGAAGGCTTCATACCTTTCCTTGGCAGATGTGTTTGTTTTGCCGTCCATTCTTCTTGGGGGCGAGGTCGAGGTCTGGGGTCTCGTTCTAAATGAGGCTATGAGTTTGGCGAAGCCTGTCATTTCCACGGATGCGGTCGGTGGCGCTTACGACTTGATCACCGATGGAGTTAACGGGTACATTGTAAAGGAGGGCGATGTTGAAGCCTTGTATGGAAGACTCAAGAAACTACTTACGGATGAGAATGCCGCAATGAAGATGGGCTTTGAAGCCAAGAAGACTGTTGATGAAGGGTTTACCTTTGAGCTTATGACGGAAGGATTTGTCCAGGCATTTCACCATGTCATAGGAGCGTGATGCTGATATGACTCTTGATGAGGACAAGAAACGATCACCGAACGTGTGCCTGGTGACTGTGCATGGATTTCCTAAGATTGGCGGAGGAGAGGAACGCTTTTTGGAGAACTTCACGTCGTACCTGCAAAAAAAAAGCATTAGGTTTGTCGTAGTTTCGTCGGCTGTTAAAAGCGATAATTCGAACGTTGTCGGTTTGGGTGTCAAGCCGTTTAGGTTGCCAATAGCCGGGGCCACACCCTATCTGTTCCTCTTTTCGGTAATAGCTGCCCTCCGGATAATTTTCTTGAACAAGCGCTATCGTTTCTCTGTGATCCACTCTATTGATACTGGTTACGCAGGACTAGCCGGGCTCTTTGCAAGCAAGATCCTAGATTTAGGTTTCGTGGTGCACGCCCACTGTTGCCGAGCCCGACTCGTCACACTGTCCTTGAGCTTGAGGGGCGGTATTTTGTGTCACGTTACACCTGTATACGAGAAGTTCGAAGGTTTGATAGACAAAGTTGTAATGACACATGCTGATAGGGTTGTCGCAGTAAGCGGAGAGATAAGAGACTACGCTTTATCGCTTGGTGTTTCAACTCAACGGGTGCTCGTTAATCCGGTCGGATTGGACATGTCTTCTCTGAAGAGTAGCGAAGGTGATAAAGAATCGGTACTACGCGAGTTTGGAATGCCCAGCAATGCGTTTGTAATAGGCTATTTGGGAAGTCTGGCGAAGGTGAAAGGCACACACACCCTCGTGGAAGCTTTCGCGCTGCTACTAAGAAAAACTAAGGACGATTTGTTTTTGCTAATGGTCGGCGACGGAAATAGAACCGACTTGGAAAGCGAGGTTAAGAGAGAGAAGCTTTCTTCAGTGATTCTTGCAGGGTTCAGAAAGGACGTAGCGAGGTTCTTGGCGGCGATGGACGTGTTTGTTCTTCCGTCGATGTCAGAGGGCTGTCCATACTCATTACTTGAAGCTATGGCTTCTGGAAGAACAATCGTTGCCAGCGATATTGCTAGCATACGCGAAATAGTTAGGGATGGGCATGAGGCCCTTCTCATTGATCCGCGCGATGCCAACATGTTAGAAGCGGCCCTTTTACGCCTGTATGCTGACGGTGAATTGAGAACACAGCTGCGTGCCTGCGCTGAAAGGAAGGCTACCCAATACGACAATGATGTAGTTTCCTCCAGAATAGTGGAACTCTATCCTAATTTGGCAGGGAATTCAGATTCTCAGCCCTGAAATTAAGGTAGCAGCAAAGTATTCTTACCCTTACGGAGAGCATGTCTTTGACAGCGAAGATTTTCGCCATGTTGATTTCTCCAGGATGATAGGGGTTCTCAGTGATAACAAGGTGTTGATGACGTTCTATGATTACTTGTCAAGAAGTCCTCAACAAGACAGCTCCTTGAAACTTGGGATGCTCCTCAGAGATAAAATCCACGAAAGACAAGAGCTCATGATAGACGTCGATTCAGATACAAAGAAACTGGACAACCTCTTCAGAGCAAATGATCTGAGATACCTACTTCCGAAGTTTACTTTCTTTCATCGTGAACAGCATGACATTGATGTTCTTGTTTCTGCAGCTGACTTTGGCGAAGTCGTCAAAATGCTTCAATCTGAACGGTACAAGGTTACGTCTGTCCAGAGTGCTTGGAAGGTCACCTTGGCAAAGTGGGTTGAGGGGAGGAGAAACTCGGTCCACGTTCATAGCAGACTTCACTGGTATACGTGGGACCCTTTCGAGTTTGTCCCCAGCGGAAACTTATGGCGCAGAGCTCGGACAATCAACCTCGATGATCACGTCAAGTTGCTCATTCCATGCGCCGAGGACTGCATTCTGGTCTTGGCTGCTCACGCGATGGTCGAGAACCGAGAAGTTTCGCTCTCAGACGTTTTTCAATTGGATGGGATTGTTCGGAAGTTTCCTGAAGTGAACTGGCTTGAGACAGTCGATATAGCGTTCAAACGTGGATGGTGCTTTGACCTGGTAGCGTTTCTGAAAATGGTCAATTATGTGTCGTTATCTCTGTACGGGACACGCATTGCGCCGGAAACCTTCTTTTCTTATGCTGAGAAAAAGATACCATCCGAAGAAAGATTGTTTCGCAGATTAGCTAGGACGACGACCTTTTCGATACCTTGGTCTTATCCATACACCCAGCGCGGGCTCTCTTTCGTGAATGTTTTCCTAAAGAACTATAAGTCTTTGGCAGTTCTCAAAATTGCACGCGGTTTTGCGCATCGCACTGCATATGAACTAAGGCGCGACAAAGGAGAATGAGAGTTCTCTTTATTTCCGAAGGGCTCGACAAGAATTCGATTATCGCTCAACCATGGAGGCACATGTACGAAATTGCAAATTCCATGGTTGAACAGAGTCACGAGGTCGCGATTGCCACAGATAGCCCGTACACACACATACCGAGAGAACAAAAAATTGGTCAGATCCCGACTTACATCCTGCCGAAGACCCGTCTACCTCCAACTATGTCACATCGTATATCTACGTCTGAACTCCAGGCTTTAGTAGAGAAATTTTCACCTGAAGTGATATATTGGGATGGGGGTGCGCTTATCGGGAATTACATTAGAAAAGCAAGGGGCATCGATAAGCCGATTGCGGTTCACATCAGCACCAATCTCTACACGATGAGAGATCTTCGCTTACTGGAAGATCGGTCCATTGGTCGCGGGTTCTTCGTTTATGCACTCACAATGAGCAGCGGGTTTGCTGGACATTTCGTTCGTCTGCTAAACAAAGAGCCCATAAAGATGATAACAGTCCCAAACGAATCGATCGAACAGAGGTTGGCGAAGGTCGGCGTTTTCAAGAAAAGAATTCAGGTTTTGCCAACTCCGTTTCGGAAGGAAAGTGTTTTTTTCTCAGCTGAAAGCTCCGAGAACTTTGCCAGCGCTAGAGACAAAATTGGGTTAGGTCCCGATGATTTTGTCGTAGCTTATTTCGGTCCCCCCCAAGTCTATCGGGGTACCGACACTTTGCTCTACGCGGCAGCGAGGCTCAAACATAAGTTGCCACAGCTGAAAATCGCGATGCTGATGCGAACTAGTCAAGGTTCTCAGGATCGCGGCGAAACTCTCTTGAAGAGCATAACCTCAGATCTTCAACTGAATGAGAAGGTCAAATTTGTAACCGGGATTCTCGCAAGGGAGGACCTTCTCGGAATGATTAGAAGTTTCGACGTGGTCGCGCTGCCATTTAAGTTCGTTCTGAATGAACCACCTATTACAGCACTCGAGGCAATGGCGCTGGGTAAGCCTCTAATAACAACACGAGTCAGCGGGTTGCCCGCACTCGTAGGAGACAATGCCTTCCTAGTTGAACCACGAAACGATAGCGACCTAGCGGATGCGATTTACTTTATTGCTAAGAATTTTGAAGAAGCCAGAGAACGGGGAAGGAGAGCTAGAGAATGTGTGTTGAGTCTTCCTGAGTGGAATGACTACGCGAAACACGTTTTGGAATTATTTGAACGAGTGAGAAATTAACACTCTACAAATCCATAGAAATGCAAAGAAGAAACATGAGAAACAGGGTCATATGTTTCTCTGGAATTGATGGGTCTGGAAAAACCGCGCATGCTCGTCTTCTTTTCGAAGAGCTAGAAGCAGCGGGGACTAAGTGCCAATACAAATGGTTACGATATCCCCATTTCCTGGCATTGCTTCCGTTAGCTATTTACGAACCTCGAAGCTTCAAGGGAAAACCCAGTCCCGCCATCGCACCGGAGAAGATTTTCATAAAATCGCAAATTAAGGTGAGCAGGCCAGTCACTACTGTTTGGGCTCTCATTTTGTTTGTAGACAGTCTGCTTTCCATGGCAAGAAACGTGTATCTGCCGGTCCTCCTAAACTACACGTTGATTGTTGATAGATTCGCCATAGATACTCTACTGGATATAGCTCTCGACCTGAGAGAAGAAGGACTAATATTTAGTACGATTGGGAAAATGTTCCTGAGACTTGTCCCGAGAAAGTCTGTTGTTCTTATCTTCGATGTCGAAAAAAGCTTGGCTGCCTCTCGAAAGGGTTCGCTCGAGGATGAAAGTTTGTCGCGAAAAAGCGACCTGTATAAGCGCCTAGGCCAAATCTATCATTGGAATGTTATATCTACGGAGGCTCCGTTTCCGGAGGTTCATGCCAGAGTATTGAAACTCGTAAATCAAGCTTAGCTCTAAGATAACGTAGGGAACTTGGCGATTGAAGTCCGAACAAGAGACCTTCCGCGGTGAAATCAAGGCCCTATTATGAATGACTTGGACGACCCCTGAAAGGGTCAGCATGGTCACTTTTACATGGTGGAATCGGGCAACATAGACCCGGCGAAAGACTGGAAACATTTTCTCGACGGTGAGAAATTGTACGGAGATGATTTCGACCTTTCTGAATCGAGCAAGTGGCTTGCCGATGAAAAGGAGGCATATGCGAACTTGTGGGCTAAAGACAGGAGGAAATATCGATATTCAAACCATGCAATTAATGTCAAGTATGGCTTCTCTTGCTTACCAAAATGGAGGTTTTGGAGGGTTCTGGAATACGGGGGTGCTTGGGGGGACGAGGTCGAGCCGATTCTGCCGAGGATCACAGACCTTACGGTCATTGAACCTTCAGACGCTTTAGTTCATACTGAAATGCACGGGATTCCGATGACGTATGTAAAACCAAAAGAGGATTGTACGCTTCCGTTTCGAGACGCTTCGTTCGATCTAATAACATGCTTCAGCACTCTTCATCACGTGCCGAAAGTGACTAAGGTAATCGGGGAATTCTATCGATGTCTAATCCCTGGAGGCTACTTACTTATTCGCGAACCGACAGTGTCGATGGGAGACTGGCGACATCCGAGGAGGGGTCTAACCCCAAGGGAAAGAGGAATTCCTCTTCCAATTTTCCGCAATATTGTCAATTCTTTCGGTTTCTTCATACTGAGTGAACGAAGATGTATGTTTGCCTTTACGGGGGTCCTAAGACGCTGGCTGAAGACTCCTCTTTATAATTCGCTTCCGATTATTCTCATGGACGAGCTCTTCTGTCGCTTGTTCTCATGGAACCACAGCTACCATCCCACGACATTCATCATGAAGGTCGGGCCGACCTCGGTTTTCTTCGTGCTCCAAAAACCGACGTTGGTCTAGTCCACCGTCGCTATAACTGTACAGCTGTGTTATTATCTGGACTTCCTGCATGGAAGCCTCGGTGTTGGAAATGCTCAGTCAGCCTAGTCCTGCTTTTGGGCTTTCGAACGTAGTGACAGGAAGTCTTCAATTAAGAAAGATTGAATAGAAAACTGTGTGGGAACTGTTTCAAAGCGGAAATCTCGCGGGAGTTACAAGACGGAATGAATTGGTTCAGGAAGGTCAATTTTCTGGTCAAATCCGTGTGGTGTGTGCAATGAATGACGGAAT
>WNGG01021257.1_pt1 | contig 14121 bp, 14 predicted proteins | sample 5400661 | NCBI WGS metagenome assembly WNGG01 (sample SAMN13153372, study PRJNA577476) | soil metagenome | isolation source: 100 cm soil or saprolite under Garry oak tree replicate 1 | place: USA:California | collected 2016-06-15
CTACGCTCAAGCGCATCAGAGGGGCCTCCGCGAATCGAAGAGTGACGTGGGCACGTCCGCTCTTTTGATACGTGGGGAAGCCCCTCTGATGCATTTCAGGCCTCGTTCGATTCCCGTCCTATTTTCGGATTGGGGCTAGATTGGTCGGAGGGTGGACTCCTCGCGCTGCACTTTGCGCTCATCTCCAACAATGGCCACAGTGACGCCGCCGTGTGGGTGCTCGATCCGTTCTGGTTGAATGGTGAGGTAGCCCGAAGGATACCAGGGCTGTCGCGCGATGATGTAAAACGGCTCGGCACGCTACTCCCCGAGGCAGATGATCCAAGAGACAGGGACTTGCTGAGCCTCTACTTAGGCGAGGCGTTCCCTCAAAGACGAGCCCGCCTGCCCGACTTTCCAATTGCGCTGCAACCTCCGCATATCGACCGGCGCATCGCAGCCCAACTCAGTTCATTCACCATCCACGGGCGTGATCCGATGGGCCTTGAACATCTTGCCGAGTCCAGTCGGAAACCGAGGCTAGCGAAAATCACCATCCCCCGCGGGTCGATCCGCAGGATGCGGGAACAGTTGCTGGACTCAGGGATCACAGAGACAACCGTCTATCCCGACCTGTACGGCCTCGCGTTGGAACTGACGCGCCTCAATGCCCGGAGACCAATCTCCCGCTTCACCCGTGCGCGACCAATTCGCCGACTCCCTCCACGACGAATCCCGTAAAGCCAAGGTCCTTGAAGTGCCACAGTTACGACGAGCAGCTAGGCAACGGGCCGCAGTCCGGTGATCGGGGGTGAGACGCCAGTGTTGATCAGAACTTCGACGACGTGCGGTCGCATATTAGCGGCCTCCACCGACAACATGGCCGTGTACTCCTTCAAGTGGAGAGGGAACCTGCCACCGACTTCGAGGTTGTACCCCGACCGGCCGCGGCCAGCACTCTCTGCGAACGCGGGGTCCGGGGACACGCCTTCTCGCAAACGTACGACACCCGTGTCTCGGTCAACCTCAAGTGCAACGCTGAGCTGAGACAACAGGTATACGTGGCTATGTCCGGTTCTCGACGACCCTCTGATTGTTCCCAACGGCACCCCTGGCTGCCCAAGACCCCAAATCTCTCTCTTTCCGGTGAACCCAAACCCGCGAACGCCAGGGGACAGCCCGTCCACAACCAGGGTCGGCTCAAGGGATTCAACGAATACGTGCACGTCATCCACATCCAGCGCGCTCGGGTTCCATAGACCTACACTGACCTCACGGACGCCACCAACCATTTGGTCGCAGTCGTCACAGGTTCCCGGCTCAAACACAACTTCGAGTCGAGGACCTTCGAGCGCCATCAGCCGGGTTGTCCGTCTAGCGTCGGAGATGAACAGCACGACCAACAGCGTCACTACGACGCCGACAGCACCCCACATGTACCCCGGAGTGACGACGAACCACTCGGGGACGTGACTCGGGAACCGATCTTTGACGACATCTGACACGATGCCAACGAGAAATCCAACCAGGCCGCTAACCATAACCTGGGTGCGCTGCAACGCTTCGGGGAAGACCGAAGTCCGGTACCATCGGAGCAAGCCGTCCATTCCGTGCAGTTTACCCTCGGCCCGCACGCCACGTCGTGAGCTAGACTCGTGCGAGGAGGCAGTCACCTATGATGCGGCACCGGCAAGTGGCCTCACTACTCGTCACCTTCTCCCTGTTCACCTTGGCTGCGACGGCCAGCGCCGAGTGCGCGTGGGTGTTGTGGAAGGCCCCCTACGCGGGACCATCAGGGTTCGTCAGGCCAGAGTGGACGAAGGTAGAGCGGTCAATGCCCGTCGGTGGCTATTCCAGCAAGAAAGAGTGTGAGGCCGGTGCCGACGCTTGGAGTCGTCCCCTTAAAGAAAACGAGGTGGCAGCGCCAGGAGGGCCGTGGGTCCTCACATGTCTTCCCGACACCATCGACCCTCGCGCTCCGAAGGCGAAGTGAACGGAGGCGAACATGTCGGAGGACGTCGAGTACAAGGGCTGGGTGATCGAGGCGCAATCGTACAAGTCGGACGGCGGTCGCTGGCGACCCAGAGCGTTGGTGAGCATCCATGACGGCGGTAGTCTCCGCACGCACCACGTACCCGCGCCCCTCGACGTGATGCGCGACACCGAGGCGGACGCCGACGCCTACGCCGTTGAGATGGCGAAGAAGTGGATCGACGACAAGGGATGACACGGAGCAACACGGCGACGTGCCAGCCGAAGGCGAAAGTGAAGGATGACGATGACCTGCGCGCGGATCGCCTTGCTTCTGAATGTGCTCGGCACAGTCGGAGTTGGAGTGATCCCGGTGATCGGCATGGCGACTGCCTACGGTGGGCCGATCGCATTCCGAAGCATCTGGTGGCGGTTATCCTGGCTGGCCTCGTGGCTCATCTTTCTGGTCGGCATCGGACTATCGACATTCGTCTGCTGATCCGCCTGCTGACCTGACGGCGGCACCGCACAGCGCCGAGGAGGGGACGCGATGATGCGCCTCGCACGAAGGGCCTCACTACTCGTCGCGTTCCACCTGCTCGCCTCGGCTGCGACGGCCAGCGCCGAGTGCGCGTGGGTGCTGTGGTCCAAGGAGGTGGTCTCGAAATCGGCTCGGTGGTCTATCGAGCGTGCGGCCAGTACCGAAGCTGAATGTAAGGCTGAGGGACGCAAGGCACTTGTCTTCTGGACCCGCGACCAGCCGCTTGCCCGCGTTGACACGGACGACGTTTCCGTGTCTCTAACAGCGAAGCCTGGATCAACGGTCTCCATCTACTACCGCTGCCTCCCCGACACCGTGGACCCGCGCGGGCCGAAGGGAGGCGGGCGATGATGGTGGTTGTCGGGAAGAGGGCACTGCGGCGGCGGGGGCGCATGTACGACCCTGCACGGCCATCCATACGGCCAATGCCCCGATTCGTCCATCGGGTCAGGGCATTGATAGTCGCGCTCTGACAAGCCGAACGGCATCGAGAGAAGCTGAACAGTTCCGACCAACCGGTCCAGCTTCTCCCCGGATTCACGCGCCTTCGCGGCACCGCCGGGGATGTAAATCGCGACGAGTGCTCCCCACCAGCTCGCCCGCCATCTCCCGAAGCCTTGGCAAGCCCGTGTCGGGGATGGCGATGTGCCCGCAGTCTTCGCCGAAGCGATGCCTTGCCTGGAGCCACCGGATCGCGCGCTGCGCGCTTGGCAAACGCGGTAGGATCTGCTCGCTCATCTCGCGTCATTCGGTCGGGTCATGCGCTCGACGATCGCCTGCGGGCGGCGTGTCGTCTAGAGCGCCCGCCCACGCGACTCTCTGTGGGAACGCGGATCACGCCGACGGTTTTCACGAGATAGCTCTCGTCAGAGGAGCGCCGTTCGCCATGGCGGCGGTTCTCTCCTGTCGTGCTCAGCAGCGAGCGGCGCTCGCCGCGGCGGCGGTCGAAGATCACCTCGAAGCGGTCGCCGAGGTCCTTCTTGAGGAGCTCGTAGAGGTCCCGGCGATCGGTCGACACGATGAGCAGATCGCGGCGGTTGGTCATCGGCGCGCTAAGATTACGCGGTCCACGCGAACACGGCGGCCTTGGTCATCGTAGCCCTCCACGTGGCGACTCGACACTCGCAAGAGACTCATTGCCGAGTGGCGATCTTACCTCGCGCGGCGCCGTCTGCACGCAGCACCCGCCAGCCCGGCGATGCCGGTGGCGTGCAGGAGCCGCATAGGTCGTACCAGCTCGCCTAATCCAATATTTACTGATAGTTCCGTGTGGTATAGCCCTGACCACCCGAAAGATCGTAAAGCTTGCCGACGGCCCGTAGGTCCTGAGAATCGGGAGTAGGGTGGTTCAAACTGACGCTGCGGCCCGTACCGCGCGCTCTTGCAGGTAGTCGACCGACAACTCCTCGAACGTGACGCACTCCCCGGCCAGCCCGATCAGGCGATCCCCGCATGGCGTGTGCCCCTCGTGTGCCCGGGCGGGATTCGCCCGGTGATTTGCGGGGCGCCCGCATGGCGGTTGGGGCGCACTCACACGGGGATTACTGAGAGGCTGCGCGCGATGCTAACCTTTGGGAGCAGGGGGCCGGAGGTTCAAATCCCCTGACTATGAATCGGCGAACATTCCTCTGCGTGCTCACGCTGGGAACGCTCTCGGCGCCGCGCGCCGCCGCGGCGCAGCAGGGAGGCAGGACGTGGCGGGTTGGCTTCCTGTCCGGTGGCGGGCGAACGCCGGACGGCGCCCCGCCGCTTGCGCTTCGGCAGGCCCTCCAGGGGCTCGGCTACGTCGAGCAGCAGAACGTCGTCTACCTGGCTCGATGGGCCGAGGCCAAACGGGATCGGCTCCACGGGCTCGCTGCAGAACTCGTAGGACTCAAAGTCGATGTGGTCGTGACGGTAGGAGGGCCAGCGTCCGAGGCGATCAAACAGGCGACCTCGTCCATCCCGATCGTGTTGGCGCAGGTCGGTGATGTCGTCGACATCGGTTTGATCGAAAGCCTCGCACGGCCCGGCGGTAATGTTACGGGGATCACCGATCAGTCCGTCGAGCTGAGCGCAAAACGATTGGAGTTTCTCAAGGAAGCAGTGCCCCGAGCGGTGCGGATCGCGGTTCTCTGGAACGCAGACGATCGGGGCATGACGTTGCGCTACCGAGAAGTGGAAAAGGCCGCTCAAGTGCTGCACGTGGCTGTGCAACCCCTCGGCGTCCGCGAGCCGAACGATTTCGAAGTGGCCTTCTCGGCAATGACGCGCAACCGCCCCGACGCACTATTCCTGGTCACGGATGCACTGACGAACCTGAACCGCACGCGCGTCATCGACTTTGCTCAGATCCACCGGATCCCGGCCATGTATGAGTTCGGCTTCCTCGTCCATGACGGCGGATTGATGTCTTATGGGGCGAACGCGGATGACAATTATCGCCGTGCGGTGATATACGTCGATCGGATTTTCAAGGGAGCCACACCGAATGCCTTGCCGGTCGAGCGACCGACCCGATACTACCTCACGATCAATCTCAAGACGGCCAAAACCCTGGGCCTGACGATCCCCCAATCGTTGCTGCTGCGAGCGGATCAGCTCATTGAGTGAACTGCCCGAGGGGGCTGGAAGGAGTAGGCAACGATGACGATGAGACCGAGTGCGCTGCGAGCGGCCGCGTCCGTCGCGATAGTTCTCACGGTCGTGCTCGCGAACGGGTTCGCTCGGGGCGCTGCCGCGCCCACCTTGGGGGAGCGCGCTGCCGCGATCGAGCAGGCCTCGAAGGCCCCGGATGGCGAGCGGGTTGTGGTGGGGCACCTTTCGCGCGCGCTCCGCTTGTCCGCGGAGACGTTACGTACGCAGCGGGCCCAGACCGGGCTCAGCTGGGGCGAGCTGCTGATCGTGAACCGCCTGGCCAAGGAGTCGGGGCTCGCTTTCGCCAACATCGTCGCCGAGTTCAGGAGCGGTCGGAGCTGGGAACAGATCGCCGGCGCCCACGCGGTGAACCTGGACAAGCTGATGCGTGAGGTGCAGTCGTCGCAGGAGATGGTCGAGCAGCGCGCGGAAGACCCGTCGCCGCCGCAGACCCATCTGGAGGGCGGCTCACACGTTCCGAACGCGACCCTGCCCCGGCTTGACCCCAAACCCGTGCATACCAATCGGTAAGAGAGGCTGGCTAGTCACCGGTCACCTCGCCCGCGGGACGGTGAGCCGAGAACACCAGCGCGCGCTCGGGGCAGCGCACGGGCTTGTCGCCCAGCTCTTTCGCGATCGCGGCGGCGACGGCCTTCTTGATGTCTCCGAGCGCCTCGGGCCGCCGCGCCATGATCGTGTCGTAGATCGGATTGCCCTCGACCAGGCCGATGGCCGCCTCATCGGCGGACGGGCTCGTGCCCACCTTGTCGACGTGCAGCCACTGGACGTCGGTGAACCCCGCGTCGCGTAGGAGACCGAGCGTCGGCTCGGGGTCGTGCAGGCTGAACGGGGTCATGTAGAACTGCGGGGGATCCTTCTCGAAGAACGTGGCGACGGTCTCGTGCGTGATGCGTGCGAACGCATTGCGTTCCAGCCGGCCCCACACGCTGAAGACGTAGAGCCCGCCCGGCTTGAGCACACGGAGCGCCTCTCGGAGGCCGGCGCGCTTGTCGGGGTAGAACATGAGCCCGAACTGGGTGACGACCGCGTCGAAGGAGCGATCCTGGAAGGGCAGGCTCGTCGCGTCGGCCTGTCGCCACTCGACGTGCGAGGCGCGCGGGTGCCGGGCGCGACCGTGGGCGAACATCGCCTCGTTCAGGTCGGTCGCGACGAGCGAACCCTGTCCCGCAAGCCGAGCGGCCAGGCGCTCGGTCACGATGCCGGTGCCGCACGCGGTCTCGAGCACGCGCATCCCCGGCGTGACGGGCAGTCGCGCCGCGAGGTCGTCGGCGTAGTGGTGGAAGAAGACCGGCCCGAGATAGCGATCGTAGTTCGCCGGAATAGAGCCCACGAATGCCGCGTGCTGTTCCGCCACTCGCGCACGGTAGCATCGGCTTGCCCGCGCTTCAAGCGCGCGTTGAGGCCCGTGCTACACTCGCGAGGACTCGTGCGGTGAAAGGAGCGATCGCATGAAGCACCTCTCCATCGTCGCGCTGGCGGCTCTGCTGCTCGTCCCCTCGGTCGCGTGGGGATTCAACTGCCCCGTCGTCATCAAGCAGGCCGAGGACATGATCAAGCGCGCGGAATCCAAGGTCACGCCGGAGACGAAGCCGCTGATCGACGAGGCCAAGAAGCAGCTCGCCGAGGCGAAGGCGCACCACGAGAGAGACGGCGAAGGCGAAGAAGGATCACGGCGACGCCATCCGCAAGGCGAGGGTCGCCTACGCATTCGCCGAGGAAGCGGCGACCCTGCAGGGGCAATAGGGTCTCTGGCCGCTTTCGCCGGTCAGGTCGTCCTCATCACCGGTGCTTCGTCGGGCATCGGAGCGGCGCTCGCGCGTGAGTTCGCGCGACAGGGCGCCGATCTCGTGCTCGCCGCGCGCCGCACCGCCCGACTCCAGACTCTGGCCGCCGGGATCGAGCGCTCGGGGCGCCGCGCTCTCGTCGTCGCGTGCGACGTCACCGCCGACGGCGACCTCGAGCACGCCGTCGCTCGGGCGCGGGACCGGTTCGGACGGCTGGACGTGGCCGTGGCCAACGCGGGGGTCGGTGTCGTCGGCCCCGTCGAGTCGCTGACCGTCGCCGACTACCGCCGCCAGTTCGAGACCAACGTCTTCGGCGTCCTGCGGACGATCTACGCGGTTCTACCCGAGCTGAAGAAGGTGCGCGGTCGGCTCGTGATCCTGGGCAGCGTCTCGGGCTGGGTCGCCTCGCCGGGCTCGTCGCCCTATTCCATGAGCAAGTTCGCGGTGCGGGGGCTCGCCGAGGCGCTCGGCCACGAGCTGGCGCCGAGCGGGATCGCCGTGACTCTGATCAGTCCCGGCTTCGTGGATTCGGAGATCCGGCGGGTAGACAACGAGGGCCGCTTCCACGAGACCGAGCCCGAGCCGATTCCCGCGTGGCTCGTCGTGCCGACCGACAAAGCGGCGCGCCACATCGTGCGCGCGGTCGCCCGGCGCCGCCGCGAGGCCGTCATCACCGGCCACGGCAAGGTGGTCGTTTTCCTCCAGCGCCACGCGCCGTGGCTGGTCGCCTGGGTGATCAGGCGCTTCGGCGTGCGGAGCCGCTCGGAACCGAGGCGGCGCGGCTAGCGGCGGGCCCAGGCGGCGAACTGGTCCCACAGCGCGGTGACTTCATCCAGAACACTCCGGTGCTCGTCACACGGCTGGGGCTCGGTGCCGGCGAGAAACATCTCGCGCGCGACCACGGGACAGTAGGGGCCCGCGAGCTTCCCGTTGGTGGTGTCGACCTCGGCCCAGGTGACCCCCGGCGGCATGACGAAGTCCGGTTGGGCATAGGTCGTCATCGCCTGCCGCATGAAGTCGGCCCAGATCGGGAGCGCCGCCTGCGCGCCGCTGAGGCCGTGCGGCTCCGCGTTGTCGAAGCCGATCCAGACGAGAACCAGAAGGCGCGGCGAGTATCCGACGAACCACGCGTCGCGCCCTTCGTTCGTCGTGCCGGTCTTGCCCGCCACCGCGCCGGCGCCGCCGATCTCCCTGGCGCCGGCGCCGGTCCCCGAGGCGATCACGCCCTGGAGAAGCGACGTCATCAAATAGGCCTCGGCAGGCGAGATGATTTGCTGCGGCTCGGCCACGCCCGCCGGGCTCATCCGGCCGTCGCCGTGGAAGACGCCGCGGATCGCCGAGGGCCGGGGCGGGAGCACGCCTCCGTTCGCGAGCGGCAGGTACGCGTGCGCCAGCTCGACGGGCGTCGCTTCCAGAGCACCCAGGACCAGCGCCGGAGACGTCCGCGGCGGCCGGAAGCCGAACGCCTTCGCGGTCTCCGACACGTTCGACAGCCCGGCGGCTTCGGCGACCCGGACCGTCGCCGCGTTGAGCGACAGCTCGAGCGCCCGCCGGACGCTCACCTGTCCCTCGTACCGGTCGTTGTAGTTGCGGGGGCTCCACACGCGGTCATCGACCTGCACGGTGATGGGCTCGTCGTCCACGCGAGACGCTGCGGTCAGCGCCGGTGAGCCGTCGCGCTCGCGGAGCGCGGCGAGGTAGACGAACGGCTTGAACGCCGAGCCGGGCTGACGGCGGGCGAGCGTGGCTCGGTTGAACTGGCTGATCCGATAGTCGCGTCCGCCGACGAGCGCGCGGATCTCGCCCGTGGTGGTGTCGACGGCCAGCAGGGCGACCTGCAGGCGCTGCGCGGGATCCTTGCGGCGCAGGCGAGGCCAGCTCGTCTCCAGTCGATCGAGTCCGCGGGCGACGGCCTGCTCGGCGTAGCGCTGCAGCGTGAGGTCGAGAGTCGTGAAGACGGAGATCCCCTGATGACCCGCGACGTCCGGGCCGAAGCGGCGCTCGAGCTCCTGTCGGACGGAATCGATGAAGTACGGCGCGGGCTGGCCGGAGAGGACGACGGGCTGGACGCGCACGGGCTCCCGGCGCGCCGCCGCGTACGCATTCGCGTCGATCTTGCGGAGGTCGCGCATGCGGGTGAGGACGACGTCGCGGCGGTCGCGCGCCCGGCCGGGGTCCGCGGTGGGCGAATAGTTGTTCGGCGCGCGAATCATGCCCGCCAGCAGGGCGGACTCGCCGAGCGTGAGCTGGGAGGGCTCCTTGCCGAAGTACGCGCGCGCGGCGGCGCCGACTCCCCGAATCCCGACCGGGCCCCATTGTCCGAGGTAGACCTCGTTCAGGTACGCCTCGAGGATCTGGGCCTTCGAGTACCGCCACTCCACGATCTCCGCGAGCCACGCCTCGCGGACCTTCCGGACGAGCGTGCGCCGGGGAGTCAGCACGCGCATCTTGACGAGCTGCTGCGTGATGGTGCTTCCACCCTGCGTGACACGGCCGGCGCGGAGGTTGCTCCAGGTCGCGCGCGCCAGCGCGCGGGCGTCGATCCCACCGTGCTGGAAGAAGCGGTGGTCCTCCGCGGCGAGCACTGCGTCCACGAGCGGGCGGGGCGTCTCCGCGAGCCGAAGCGGACGGTGGTCCTCGCCCGGACGCTCGGCGAGGCTGCTGAGCACCTCGGGCTCGAGCGTGGCCTCGTCGACCGGGGCACCGTCGCGCGCAACCTGGACGATCCGGTCGTCCTGGATCTGGAGATAGATGCGCGAACGGCGGCCGGCGACGTCCGCGTCACGGGGGAAGATGTCCCACGCCGCGGCGGAGCGCGAATACTGCCCGGGCGCGGCCGGCGCCGCGCGCGTCTCCGCATAGCCGAGTCGCCCGAGCGTCGCCGCGAGCCCTACACGCTGCAGCTGAACACCGCGCCCGAGCGACTGGCCGGCCGCGTACACGGTCAGCGGGGGGCGGGAATCGGCGCCGTCGAACCGCGCGAGCTCGATCGCCGACCAGACGACTGCGGCGAGCCCGAGGACCACGGCAGACAGCGCGACGACGAATCGCCTCCGGAGGGCCATCGTCCTTTCCAGGTGCACTGTCGGTGCCATGGTTCGGCGGTCATCCCGTCGGCCCCGAAATGGGCGTGTCGCAAGGAGTCCAGCCTACGGCCGTCGCCCCACCTCGCGGTGCGTCACGTGTAGAAGTTACGAAGAGTCCATGTAGAAGTTACCGTCCGCCTCGGCCAGGCGGCCCGCTATCCCGGCCATTTGCGGCGATTCCAGGCCTGGCACGCCCTAAGCAGTGTCCGGCGGGTATGCAAAGCCACCACTTCTCCGACGCGGTGCTCACGGACCCTGTGCTGTTCGGCCTGTCGATGCACGCCGACGGCGGGTGCTCACCGGACGGGCGCACAACTCGCCCAGGCGGTCGCCGCTGTCGTTGCGGACTCGACGTCGCAGAACCCTGCCGCTCCTACGGCTGTCTGACGTGCGGCGAAGCGTGCTGCACGGCCTGCGCCATCGTGCTGGAGTCCGCCGCCTACTGTCGCCGATGCGCCGTCACGCTGCTGGACGCGACGGTCGTCCCCGCGGGGTTCGATCTCCGCTGATCCGATGAACCTTCTCTGGCCGTCGATCTGGATCGCGGGGGCCTTCGTGGTCGCCTCGCTTGCCGCCCTCCTGCTGCGGCGGGTGGCGCTGGCGGGTGTCCAACGCTGGATGACGAGCTCCGAGCCGCTCGTCGCCTGCGCGGACGCGTTCCGCGGACCGTCGCTCTGGTGGTGCGGGGTCGTCGGCCTTTGGGCCGCCAACCAGGTGGCCGAAGACTTCGCGATCGTTCAGTCGCGCTGGCACCGTCAGCTGGAGACGCTCCTCGCCGCGGCCATCATCCTGTCCATCAGCGTCACGCTGTCCGGAGTCGTGGCGCGCGTCGCCACGCGCGCGGCGCAGAAGCGTCTGCTCGGCGGCTCCGTGACGAGCTTGGCGCAAACCACGGCGCGCGCGGCGGTGCTCGTCGTCGGCCTGCTGATCTTGCTATCGACCGCCGGCGTGCAGGTCACGCCGATTCTCGCGACGCTGGGCATCGGCGGCCTGGCGGTCGCGCTCGCGCTCCAGGACACACTCCTGAACGTGTTCGCCGGGATTCACCTGCTCGCCGACCGGCCGCTGCGTGTCGGCGACTACGTGAAGGTCGGCGACCAGGCCGAGGGATTCGTGACCGACGTCGGCTGGCGCTCGACGCGTATCCGCTCGCTCTCGAACCACGTGCTCGTCCTGCCGAACCAGGCGGTCGCGCGCGCGACGATCACGAACTACGACTTGCCGGAGCCGCGCGAGGCCATGGGCATGAAAGTCAGCGTCGCGTATTCGGCGGATCCGGAGCGCGTCGAGCAGGTGCTCCTCGACGAGGTCACGCGCCGCGTGGGCCGGATCCCGGGGCTCCTGGCCGACCCCGCGCCCTCCGTGAGCCTGATTCCCGGCCCGGGAACCGGGTCGCTGGACTTCACCGTGGACTACAACGTCGCCTCGTTCATGGATCAGTACCCGGTGCAGCACGAGCTGCGCAAGCGTATCCTCCAGCGGCTTCAGCAGGAGGGGCTCACCGTCCCGGTGCCCACACCCGTCGCGTGAGAATGACTATGCGTCCCACCATCGCCGCATTGCTGGTCCTCGCCCTCGCGGGCCCAGCCTACGCCGAGGTGCACGTCGATATCGGCATCCGCTTCCCGGCGCCGCCGCCGCTCGTGGTCGTTCCGGATGTCCCGGTGGTCCAGTACGCGCCGTCGGCGGGGGCCAACGTGTTCTTCTACGGCGGCCAGTACTGGGCCTTCGCCAACGGCGGCTGGTATGCGAGCGCCGGCTACAACGGGCCGTGGATCGTCGTGGCTCCCCAGATCGTCCCGAGGCCCTTGCTCGTCGTGCCCGTGCGGTACTATCACGCGCCGCCCGCCCACTGGAGGACGTGGCAGCACCGCGAGCCGCCACGCTCGGCGTCATAGAAGCGCGAGAAGTCCCGATAGACGTCTGGAATCGCCCGCCTCGGCATCGCGGCTACCGTATCATGTGGCGAAATGATGCCCCGAAGCGCGGCCGGGCTTCTCGGAGCCGTGCTGATTCTGGCGGTCCTGTGGGACGCGTTCGAGGTGATGATCCTGCCCCGCCGGGTCGAGCGCCGCCTCCGCCTCGCGCGCGGCTTCTACCGATCCACGTGGAGGATGTGGTCCGCCGTCGGCAGGAGCATGTCGCCGGGCCGTCGGCGCGAGGCCTATCTCGGCGTCTATGGCCCGCTCTCGCTCCTGGTGCTGTTCGTTCTCTGGGCGACCGCATTGATCGGGGGCTTCGGACTCGTGCAGTGGGCGCTGCGGTTCCAGCCGGCTCTCGATCGAGGTCCGGCCACGTTGGCGGACGCGCTCTACCTGAGCGGCTCGACCTTCTTCACGCTGGGCCTCGGCGACATTGTCCCCATCGGCGCCGCTGCGAAGACGCTGGCGGTCGTGGAGGCTGGAACGGGCTTCCTTTTCCTGGCGGTGATCGTGGGGTATCTGCCGGTGATGTACCAGGCGTTCTCGCGTCGGGAAGTGGCGATCTCGATGCTCGACGCGCGCGCGGGATCGCCGCCGAGCGCCGCCGAGCTCCTTCGCCGCCACGGCGCCGATCTCCACGACCTCAATCGACTTCTGTCCGACTGGGAGCGGTGGGCGGCCGAGCTGCTGGAATCGCACCTGTCGTACCCCGTCCTCTGTTACTTCCGGTCCCAGCACGACAACGAATCGTGGCTGGCGGCGATCACCACGATCCTCGACACGTGCGCCTTGATGACCGTCAACGTGGACGACCTGTGTCGCCGCCAGGCCCAGCTCACGTTCGCCATCGCCCGCCACGCCCTGAGCGATCTTGCACAGGTCCTCGGCGCGCCGCCGCGGCCGGGGCCGGAGCGACTCCCGTCGAGCGCCGGTCTTCTACTCGCCGTCCCGAGCTGGATCGAGCCGAAGCGCCGCTCCGACAACTGGAGTGTGACCGCCTGGGATCCACGCCCACCGCCTGACGGGACGCTGCCGCTCTTCGATTCCTAGGCCAGGAGCTCGCCGAGCAGGCGGCCCTCGGCGGGCGCCGGGGGCAGATCGAGAAGCGCGGTCAGCGTGGGGGCAACGTCGCGGCTGGTGATGCGCCCCAGCGTCGCGCCGCGCTTGATGCCTCGGCCGGCCGCGACGAACAGGGCATGGTTGTCCTCGTGGTGCGGCCGCTGGCCGTGGGTGCCGCGATAGCGCGGCGGTCCCAGCTCCTCCTCACCGCGTGTCTCGTCGGAGAGCATGTAGCCGGGGGCGGCCTCCACGAGCACGTCACCGGACCGCGCGTTGTCGGCCGGCGTCGGCAACCCGAGCGCCTCATACTCGTCGGGCGTCCACACCGCGGTCACGCCCTCCATCGATGCGAGCTCACCGCGAAGGTCGCGGCCCAGGCGCGCCTGGTCGCCGCCGCCCGCCGTATAGACCCAGCCGGCGCCGTGATTCATGACGAAGCGGGCCTCGCCGTCAGTGACGGCGCCGTTGGCATCAACGCGTAGCAAGCCGCGCCGGCGTAGCCGCACGTTGGGTCTGATCTCCCGCGACACTGGTAAGAAGCCGTGGTCGGACACGACGACGACGTTGGTACGATCGAGGCCGTCGGGGCCGAGCGACGTCAGCATCCGGCCCACCAGCGTATCGATGTAGGCGATGGCCCAGTACGCCTCGGGCGATCGCGGTCCGTAGAGGTGCTGATGGCTGTCGGCGCAGAGGAAGTGCACCAGCATCACGTCCGGCGCGTGCCGCTGGAGGACGTGGATCGCCAGATCGGCCACCATCGCGTCCTTCATGAAGCGCTTGGGCAGCTCGGCCCACTCGCCCTGCCGCTCGACGGGGTAGCCGAGGTCGCCGAGCTCCTTCCACACGGCGGGGGCGGTGTGCGCCTCGAAGATCTTCTGGTTCTTGAACATCGGCAGGTTGAAGTCCAGCGAGGTGGCGTGACGGGTCGCCGGCCAGTCGATGGCCGCCGTGCGCATCCCCGCCGCGTGGGCGCGATCGTAGAAGGTCGGCGCCCGCACGAGATCGGCGGCGTCGTAGACCGGGTCGCCGGTGAAGTCCTCGACGTGCCCGGTCACGCGATTGAGGACGTGGTTGGACACGACACCGTGCGCGCGCGGCCCCACGCCGGTCACCAGGCTCACGTGCGAGGGCCAGGTAGT
>WNGG01005494.1_pt1 | contig 14120 bp, 10 predicted proteins | sample 5400661 | NCBI WGS metagenome assembly WNGG01 (sample SAMN13153372, study PRJNA577476) | soil metagenome | isolation source: 100 cm soil or saprolite under Garry oak tree replicate 1 | place: USA:California | collected 2016-06-15
AAACCGTTCTTCGCCGGTACCTACTTCCCGCCGCGCGACGGCGTACGTGGGGCTCGGGTTGGCTTCCTCACGCTCCTCAAGCGCTTGCAAGAAACCTATCACCAGGAGCCCGAGCAGGTCGCGACCACTGCCATGGAAATCTCCCGGCGTCTCCAGGCCGCTCTCACCCCTGACCCCGGAGAGGGGGGGCCAGGAGCCGCCGCGCTGACGGCCGCCGCCGAGTCCCTCAAGAAAACGTTTGATGTGCAAGATGGCGGCTTCGGCGAAGCGCCCAAGTTCCCGCATAGCGTGGAGCTGGAGTTCTTGCTGCGCTACAGCCGGCGAACCGGGGATTCGCAGGCGCGGGCTCTGGTGGTCAAGACCCTGGAGGCCATGGCTGCGGGCGGCATCCACGATCACCTCGGTGGCGGGTTTCATCGCTATGCGACCGATCGTCAGTGGCTCGTCCCCCACTTCGAGAAGATGCTCTACGATAATGCCCTGCTCACCGTTGCATACCTGGAAGCTTATCAGATCACTGGTCGTGAGGACTTTGCCCAGGTGGCGCGCGATATCCTTCGCTATATCGAACGGGAGATGACCGCCCCAGAAGGCGCCTTCTATTCTGCCACCGACGCCGATAGCGAGGGGGAGGAGGGCAAGTTTTTTGTCTGGACTCTCGCCGAGATTGGGAAGGTCTTAGGGTCGCAGCGGGCCAAGCTCTTTAACGCTTATTACGGTGTGACGGAGCAAGGCAACTTCCAGGGCAAGAACATCCTGCACGTCGCTCGCCCGCTGGCTGAGATTGCAAAAGAGTTCGGTCTGGGTCCGGAGCAAGCAGAGGCGCAACTCCAGGCCGCGCGCACGGCCTTGTATCAGGCCAGGCAACAGCGGGTGCCCCCACACAAGGACACCAAGATCCTGGTTTCTTGGAACGGGCTGATGGTCTCGGCATTCGCCCGCGCCGCGCAGGTGTTCAACGCGCCTGAGTACGCTCGGCACGCCCAACGGGCGGCGGAGTTTCTGCTCACGAAGCTAAAAAAGGGCGAGCGCCTACAGCGCAGCTACCTGGATGGCACAGCCAGTGGGGACGCCTACCTCGACGACTATGCCTTTCTGGCAGCCGGGCTCCTCGATCTATATGAAGCGAGCTTCGAGCCCCGTTGGCTACGCGAGGCCATTGGCCTGCACCAAGTTCTAGAGACGCACTTCTGGGACAAGCAAGGCGGCGGCTTCTTCTTGTCAGCTAACGATGGTGAAGCCTTGCTCGCCCGCGAGAAGCCCAATTACGACGGAGCCGAGCCGTCCGGCAACTCGGTGGCGATGCTGAACTTGTCGCGGCTTGCCGAGTTCACCACCGATGACCACTACCGGCAGCTGGCAGAGAAAGGGCTGCGCGCGTTTTCCGCGCAACTGACTCAAGCACCCACTAATATGCCCCGCATGCTGGCGGCGGTGGATTTCTTGCTCGACAAGCCCAAGGAGATCGTCATCGTCAAGCCTACCGTGGACGCGACCGCTGAGCCACTGCTGGCTAAGCTACGCGCCGCCTTCGTGCCCAACCGTGTCCTGTCAGTCGTGACGCAGGGTAGCGATCTGGAACGCCAGCAGCAGATCATTCCGCTACTGCAGTTCAAAGTAGCTATTAATGGGAAGGTCACGGCCTACGTCTGCGAACAACAGGCGTGTGCACTCCCCACTGCCGACCCGGCCGTGTTTGCGCAGCAGATTGCCAAGGTCGAGCCTTTGGTCCGGTAAAAGAAAGACAGTGCCTGGCAGTGACGGGTGAGCCAGGGGTTGTCAATGAGGAGTAGGGCGCGACGCATCGTGCCCCTACCTCAGCGCTCGGACCCCAGAGCCTGGTTTCTTTCCACATGCTCTGCCACAAAACGTCGGACATCGGTTGGGGGGCCTACCAGCACCAGATAGTCCTGTTGGGCAAGGGGTCGGTCCGGGTCTGGGAGTTCATCGTGGCTATTGAACCCACCCCGGCGGATTGCTACTGCCGTCAAGTTGAATTGCGTCCGCAGCTGCATCTCGCGCAGGGTTTTCCCGACATATCGAGGTGGCACCTGGACGACCTCGACCGCGTATGCAGGGGGTAGCCGCACTTGCTCATGCGCGGTGCTGAGGAGCCCTTCGGAGCGCAGACTGAGCCCGAGATATTCGTGCCGTAAGATTTCGCGGTTGTACAGATCCAGCACATCGCGGTGAGAAATGATGCCGAGCAGCTCCATGGTGGCTGGCGACACGACCGGGAGGTATTCCTGCTCTGTCAGAGCAAATTTTCCCAGGCACCGGGCCAGAGTTTCGTCCGGACTCGTGGTGACTTCTGGGCGCTCGATCAAGTCCTTGGCAATGACCAACGGTCCCAGGGTATCCTCCTGCAGCAGGGCCTTGACGTTGTGGATGGAGATGGTCCCGAGCAGACGACGCTCGTGATCCACGACAAAGCAGACAGGGATGTCACTGATCAGGAAATGCTGCATGATCTCCGCGAACGGGGTGGTATCCCTCAGCGTCGGTATCTTGTGGCGCATCGCCTGCCCGACCGTGAACGCTTGCATGAGGTTTTCTTCGCGCCGACGCACATCAATGCCGCGGCGCACGAGCTGGAGCGTGTAAACGGATTCCTCTCTCACCAATTTGGCGACCAGGGTGCTCACCGGACAGCTCACCATTAACGGTAAGATAATCTGGTAATCGCCGGTGATCTCGAAGAGGAGGAGAAACGCCGTGATTGGGCAGTGTATAGCACCGGAGAGAAAAGCGGCCATCCCGACGAGCGCATACCCTCCGCTTGGACCGGTGACTGTGGGCAACAGCGCCTCAGCGCCAAACCCCCAGAGTCCACCGAGTACAGCCCCGAGATACAGTGAAGGAAGAAACAAGCCGCCAGAGCCGCCCGAGGCCAGTGTGAGACTGGTCGCGCCCATCTTGACTGGGAGTAAGAGTAGGAGCCAAGGCCAGGGTATTCCACTCCGCAAGATTATGTCCATGGTCGCATAGCCTACACCATAGATGTTAGGGACAAAGAGTATAATGCCGCCAAGAATCAATCCGCCCAGGGCAGGCTTCAGGAGGTTCGGGACCGGCAGGTTGGCAAACCACTCCTCCAACGTGTCCAGCACAAACAGAAACACCAACCCACCCAGTCCGCACGCGATCCCTAAGAGTAGATAGAGTGGGAGTTCCCACACGCTCACGAGCGTGTACTTGGGGACGAGGAACGCCGGATGGTCGCCAAAATGCGCGCGGCTGACGACGGTGGCCAAGACCGAGGAGAGCATGACTGGGCCGAACGCCGGCATAGCGAAATTACCCATGATAACTTCGAGAGCAAAGAACGCGCCAGCGATAGGGGCGTTGAACACCGCAGCAATGCCGCCAGCGACGCCACACCCCACCAGGGTGGGTAGCCGGCTTGTTGGGAGCCGGAGCACCTGTCCCAGAGCCGATCCTAACGAGGCCCCGATATGAACAACCGGGCCTTCGCGCCCTACGGACCCTCCGGTGCCGATGGTCAGAGCCGAGGCTAGGGATTTGACCAGTGCGACGCGTGGAGGAATTTTCCCGCCCTTCAGGGCCACAGACTCCATCACCTCCGGCACCCCGTGGCCTTGAGCCTCACGGGACACTAAGAAGACTAAGGGAGCAACGAGGAGCCCGCCGAGCGCAGGGACGAAGAGAATGCGGTACCAAGGCAAGTGTGGCAGGACGTACAGAGGGAGATCGGTAGAGCCGATAGCTAACCACTGTACCAGGTTGATGAGTTCAGCAAAGACAATGGCCCCGCTGCCGGTGATAACACCGACCGCGCAAGCCAGGCCCACGAGAGAGAAGGGCTGAACCTGATCAAGCTGCTCACGAAAGCGCTGGCGCGTGGACTTCCCGAGGGGCTGCGTAAGTTATTTCTCGCTTCGTAGGCGTTAACTATCAGTCGGAGGGGTCGGGGGCCGGGGGTTGGTATTTCATTTCGGTTACCCTGTGTTCCTATTTTCCCTGGCCCCTGACCCCTGACCCCCGGCCCCTTTTTTTACTCCGGCAGTCCGAACATACGTGACAGCGCGCGGATCTCGTCTTTGCGCCAGGGCAAGGGGGCAGGATCCTGAATCATCTTCGCCTGCTTGAGTTTCTCCACGACCGCCGGGTCACGTTGCAGCGGTACGCCGTATTCCCCTTCGAAGTATAGGCTCTCGAACGACGGGCGAGGGCGCTGCCCGCCGGCCTGCCACGACTCGGCCGGGTAGCCCACCAGCATGGCGTAGAGCGCCATGAAGTGGTCCGGCACTTTGAACGCCTTCTTTGCATTCTCGGCGTTGAAGGCGGTCAGCAACGCGCCAAGCCCCTCGTCGAAAGCGGTGAGCAGCGCTTGGTTCATCGCCACGCCGCAGTCCATGGCCACGGCGACGGGCAGGATCTGCGGGTTTTTGCTAATCGGCTCAAGGATCTGCGGCCACACGACTTCGTCGATAAACTTGTAGCTCCAGCCATGAGTGGGATTGAGGGCGCCCACATCATAGAGTTCTTTTAAGGTTTTGCCGTGACTTTCATCGATGGCCTTGAGGTTGCCATAGAAATAGATATGGACTGGTGCCAGGTCAAGCTGCAGCGTGGTCGTGGGTACTTTGAGGGACTCCAGCACCTCGCGCGAGGTTTTGTCGCGCTCGACCACAATCGCGCGGAGAAAGCTGGCGTTGACCGCGCACGAAGCCAGGCGGGCGGCTTCCAGGATCGTTTGTATTTTTTCTTTTTCCACCGGACGGAACGGCAGGAAATAGCGAATCGAGCGACGCCGGCCGACCACTTCTTTGAACTCCATGCGTGGGCCCTCCTTGCAGTGCTTTCCGGTTTCCTTACCCAGGGTAGGTTTTGCTGTCAAGCGGAGGGGCGCCAACACCTTGACTTTCTGAGGAAAAGCTTTAAGGTGAGGGGCCTGTACGATCAACCGGACCTGCTCAGGAGGGGGTGACAACAGCATGGCAGGAGTGCGAGTGAAGGAGAACGAGCCGATCGAGAGCGCGATCCGCCGCTTCAAGAAGCAGTGCGAAAAGGCCGGGATTCTCCAAGAACTCAAAAAGCGTGAACACTACGAGAAACCGAGTGTGCGGCGCAAGCGCAAGGCGATCGCAGCCAGGAAACGAGCCTTGCGTCGAGCCAGTCGGTCGTTTTACTAACAAACTGTACGCTCGCGTACCCGACAGGGGACGCGACCCTCTCCCTGCTCTTCTCTGACACCCACCCCACGCGGGGTGGGTGTCGTGTTTGACCCGTGCCTTGCACGGCGACACACCAGCCGGGCGGGCCTCACCCATGGCGGAACGGATTCCAGAAGAGACGCTGGCGGAAATCCGCGCTCGTATCAGTATTGTCGAGGTGATCTCTGCCTACGTCCCTCTGCGCAAAGCCGGGCGCAGTCACACCGGGCTCTGCCCATTTCACAGCGAGAGTACCCCATCCTTCAGTGTCAACGAGGAGGGGGGATTTTTCCACTGCTTCGGTTGCGGGGTAGGCGGCAACGTTTTTACCTTTCTCACCCGGATTGAGGGCATCTCGTTCCCTGAGGCAGTCCGGCGCCTCGCTGCTAAGGCTGGCGTCTCCGTGCCTCAGGCAGCTAAAGACCCCCAGGCCCAAGAACGTGCGCGGCTGCACCGGCTCAATGACTTGGCTGCGACTTATTTTCAACGCTGCCTGTGGGGCAAGGCTGGAGACCTCGCCCGCCATTACCTTGCAGAGCGTGGCCTCAACCAGGAGATCGCCGAACGCTTTCGCCTAGGCTTTGCCCCGTCCTGGAATGCTGGGCTAACCCGCTTCCTCGCGGCCCAGCAGGTGGACCTGGACAAGGCGACCTCACTCGGTTTGGTAGGCAAGCGTGAAGGCGGCCGGTACTACGACAAGTTTCGCCATCGCCTGATGTTTCCCATCACTGACGTGGTCGGCCGCGTCATCGGCTTCGGCGGGCGGCTGCTGCCTCTACCCCAAGGGCCACCCGCGGCGGCTGGGTATGTCTTGCCCAAGTATGTGAACTCTCCGGACTCGGTCTTGTACAAAAAGGGCACAGTACTGTACGGCCTATCCCAGGCCAAAGACGTGATCCAGCGCCGCGGTCGGGCTGTGCTGGTCGAGGGCTATCTTGACCTCCTCTCGTTGGTCCAGCACGGTCAGGCCGAGACTGTGGCCGTACTAGGCACGGCGCTGGGAATCGAGCAGCTCAGGCTCCTCCGCCGTTTCACCAGCGAGGTCTTTATCTTCTTTGATGGCGACGAGGCTGGGCGCCGAGCTGCGACCAGGGCGTTTCCCTTGTGCGTGGAGGCCGAACTGCAGGGCAGAGGGGTGTTTCTGCCGCAGGGGCACGATCCTGACACCTTTGCCCGTGAGTACGGACCGGTCAAGCTTGGCGCTCTCATTGACCAGGCCGAACCCCTGGAAGACTTTTATTTTACTCGGCATGCTCCTCCTCTTGGAGCTTCTGCTTTCGAGCGCGCGCAGGCGGCAAAGAACGCCATGGCTGTGCTCAGGTCGATGACTGATGTCGTGGCGCGTGGAGCTTTACTGACCCAGATCGCGCAGCGTTTTGCCGTGAATGAGGAAGAGCTGCGACGCCTGGCTGCCGCTCAGGACCTGCCTGGCGCGCAGGCCCAGGCCACGCCGCAGCACCGGGAACCCCAGAGTATACAAGTGACGGCCGAAGCCGAGCTGATTCAGCTTATGCTCATTGATCGCCGGGCGGCTACGCGTGTTGCCGAAGCGGGGGTCGTGCCAGCCTTCCAGAAATGGGGAGGGCTGGCCGCGGAGATCATCGCAGCTTGGCAGCAAGGCGAGAGGATCGACCTGAGCGCTTTTCTTGACCGGCTCCCCAAGGCGCTGGCCGACCGCGTGACCAGAGTGTATGCCCGCGCAGAGTCGCAGGATGCCGGGCCTGAGCGCGAGCAGTTACTGCAGGATTGTATCGCCAAGATCCACAGTGCCCAACGCAAGTCCGCACGGGAGCAGTTACGGCGGGAGATTCGCGAGGCCGAACAAGAAGGGAACGATGCCGAGCTCAGACTGCGGTTGCAACGCCTGCAGGGGTGGGACGGAGAGGAATAGGAAAAAGTGGGGGGACATGGTATGCATAGAGACTCAAGACGCAGAGCTGCGGGCCCATAGCTCAGCGGTTAGAGCTGCCGGCTCATAACCGGCTGGTCCCAGGTTCGAATCCTGGTGGGCCCACTGGCGGTAAGACAGTCCACCGGCCCGTAGTACGGGCTTCGGATGAAAGGAGGTTCTCGTTGGCCACGCAGATCGACCTGCTGGCTTCTCTTCAGGAAATCGATCAACATCTGCAGCAGCAAGAACACATCCTGCAAGAGCTCCGCCAGCAGGTGACCGCTATCGTCATAGAGGTGGCAACCAAAGAGCGGGAAGCCGAGGAACGGCAACAGCGGATCAGCGAGTTAGAGACCCGCCACCGCGCGGTTGACAAGCAGTTGCGAGAGGAAGAAGACAAGATCAAAGAAAAGCGGGTTCGGCTCAACCGCATCCGCAATGAGCGCGAGCTCTTGGCGATACGCCGGGAGATCGAGACGATGAAGGAGGCAAACGGGAAGTTGGAGGATGAAGTGCTGATGCTGCTGGAGCAAATCGAGCAGGAGAAAACCCGCCTGAGCCAGACCCACGCCCAAATCCAAGCCTTAAAAGTTACCATCGACCAAGAGACCGCCCAGGTTGAGACCCGGATTGCGACCCTGGAAGAAGAAATCCGGCGCGCACGCAGTGAGCGGGAAAAGATCGCCCGCCAGGTGGACGCCGACCTGTGCGCCCGCTACGAGCGCATCTTTGCTAAGCGCGGCGGGCTGGCGGTGGTCGAAATCCGTGCGGGTACGTGCCAGGGGTGTCACATGCACATCCCTCCGCACATGAACAACCAGATCCGCAGCAACATCCAGCAGAACACTGGGGTCATCTTTCATTGTCCTCACTGCGGTCGGATCTTGTACTGGCGGATGGTATCGGAGAACGCGTCTACTGCCTGAGCGGGGCGAGAGGAGATCAAACGGTCGCGTACTTGCCTATGTAGGTACGAGGAAAGTCCGGACTCCGTGGGGCAGGGTGGCCGTTAACGGCGGCCCGCCGCGAGGCGGGGAAAGTGTCACAGAAAAGAGACCGCCGGCGCGGCAGACAGAGACAGGAGACAGAGACAGAGAAGAACCTTTATATTTATATTCTCTGTCTCAAATCTTTGTCTCTGTCTCGTGTAGCCGGCAAGGGTGAAAAGGTGAGGTAAGAGCTCACCAGGGCCCTCAGAGATGGGGGCCGCTGGGTAAACCCCACCCGGAGCAAGACCAAATAGGAGGATGCCCGTCGCATGGGCAAGAGCAGCCCCACTCTTTCCCTCCAGGTTGGTCGCTTGAGCGCAGCGGTAACGGTGCGCCTAGAGGAATGACCGTTGCCTCCTCCTGTTACGAGGAGGAACAGAATCCGGCTTACCGATCTCCTCTCGCCTCCCGCGCGTTTTGCCGGGGAGGATCATTGACCAGACTGACTGCTATCGATCAGGTCACGCTTCTGGGGTTGAATCGGGTGGTCGTGGTATGCGCTCGGGAGCGCTTGCCTCAGCGCTGACTGCTGTTCAGCAGAGTGATGAACTCTTCCCGGGTCACCTGGTGCGTGCGAAAGGCACCGAGCATAGCACTGGTGGTGACCCGAGAGTTCTGTTTCTCCACGCCGCGCATGCGCATGCACAGGTGCTCGGCTCTGATAATCACGCCGACCCCATACGGGTCCAATTCTTCCATGAGCGTGTTGGCAATCTGGGTAGTGAGCCGCTCTTGCACCTGCAGGCGGCGCGCATAGACCTCGACCAGGCGGGCGATCTTGCTAATCCCGACGATGCGGTGTTTGGGGATATAAGCCACGTTGGCCTGCCCGAAAAACGGCAGGATATGGTGCTCACACAGAGAGAAGAAGTCGATGTCCTTGACCAGGATCATCTCCTGGTAGTCTTCGGTGAACATCGCGCCATTGATCACTTCTTTCGGGTCTTGCGCGTACCCTTTGGTCAGGTACGCGAAGGCGCGGGCGACGCGATACGGGGTCTTCAGCAAGCCTTCACGCTCAGGGTCTTCACCCATGTACTCCAGGATCTGCCGGACGTTGTCTTCGATGCCGTTCATCGGGCTGGTCCGCTCCCTGAGGACTGCGACCTTCCCATTGCGGCCTCTCCCACGAGATGAGCGCTTATTATTCATCGGGCTGGTCCGCTCCTTCAGCAATGTCGCCTCACTATAACGGGCGAGCAAGGTCCAGGAAACCAGTGCACGGATCACATACGAAACACGCCGACCCGGTAGTCGGGAATGGGGGCGTTCAATGACAGAGCGAGGCTGAGCCCGAGCACATCGCGGGTCTCACGTGGGTCAAGGATCCCATCGTCCCACAGCCGGGCGGTCGAGTAGTACGGGTTGCCCTCTTCCTCGTACTTCGCCAGGGTGGGCGCCATGAACGCCTGCTGCTCTTCGGGGCTCAGGCTCTGGCCTTTTTCCCTGAGCTGCTGCAGCTTGACGGTCAGCAGCACGCCTGCGGCCTGCTCGCCCCCCATCACTGAGATCCGCGAGTTCGGCCACATGAACAGCAGGCGGGGAGAGTAGGCCCGGCCACACATGCCGTAGTTGCCGGCGCCGTTCGAGGCGCCGATGATGACGGTGAATTTGGGCACCTGCGCGTTCGCCACTGCATGCACCATCTTGGCCCCGTCCTTAGTGATGCCCCCTTGCTCGTATTTTTTCCCCACCATGAAGCCGGTGATGTTCTGCAGAAACAGCAGCGGAATCTTGCGCTGGCAGCACAGCTCGATGAAGTGCGTCCCTTTGAGAGCGGACTCGGAAAACAACACGCCATTGTTAGCGACGATACCGACCAGGTAGCCATGAATGCGCGCAAAGCCAGTGACCAGAGTCGGGCCGTAGCGGGCCTTGAACTCGTGCAGGCGGCTGCCATCGACCAGACGGGCGATCAGTTCATGGACATCGTACGGGACGCGGGTGTCACGCGGGATCACGCCGTACAACTCAGCCGGGTCATAGACTGGCTCTTCAGGCTCCTCGCGATCGAGTGGAAACTTCTGGGCACGCGGCAAATTCTCGAAGATCGCACGGGCGATCTCCAGAGCGTGTTCGTCGTTCTCGGCCAGGTAGTCAGAGACGCCAGAGATGCGCGTGTGCACGTCCCCGCCGCCCAGTTCTTCGGCGCTTACCTCTTCTCCGGTCGCGGCCTTGACCAGCGGCGGGCCACCAAGAAAGATAGTTCCCTTGCCTTTGACGATGATGTTCTCATCGGCCATTGCTGGCACATACGCCCCGCCGGCCGTACACGAGCCCAGGACGACCGCCACCTGTGAGATACCAAGGGCGGACATGCGTGCCTCATTATAGAAAATGCGGCCGAAGTGGTCGCGGTCAGGGAAAATGTCGGCCTGGTAGGGCAGGTTGGCCCCGCCGGAGTCCACCAGATAGATACAGGGCAAGTGGTTGTCCTGCGCGATTTCCTGGGCACGCAGGTGCTTCTTCACGGTTAGGGGGTAGTAGGTGCCGCCCTTGACCGTGGCGTCATTCGACACGATCACAGTCTCGCGGCCCTGGATCAGGCCGATGCCGGTGACGATGCCCGCGGATGGGGGATTATCGTACATGCCATACGCGGCGAGCGGAGAGAGTTCGAGGAACGGGGTGTTGGGGTCGATCAGCGCTTCTATACGCTCACGCGCCAGCAGCTTGCCGCGCTCTTTGTGACGTTTGCGTAACTCTTCTGGCCCACCCAGCCGGACCTTAGCCAGCTCTTCTTTGAGCTGACCGATCAAGGCACTCATGTGGGCGGCATTGGCCTGAAACTCTGACGAGTTGGTGCGAATTTTACTCTCGATGCGATCCATGTCGGCTCTTGGGGGCTAGGGGCTAGGGGTTGGGGGCTGGCAAGAGGAAAGCCAGCACCTAACCCCCAACACCCAGCCCCTATTCATACGGTTGTCCATAGCGTTCGCGGTAGGCGATCTTCTCAAGCTGTTTTCTCACCTTCTTTTTCGTTTTCTCCTCATCGGTTGGGTAGCCGAACGGAATCACTGTGATCAGCTCCGCGGCTTCGGGAATACCGAGCAGGGCCTTGATCTGTGGCCGGTCTAGGCCGCCAACCCAACACGAGCCGATCCCTTCGCCCCAGGCCGCGAGCATCAGACACTCGGCCGCGCGGGTGGCGTCAATGTATGGGTTTTTGGCCCCTTCGATGATCAGGGCAATTGCCAAGGGTGCATCGGCGATGTACGGCCCGGAAGGGGCGAAGGCCCCGATTTGCTTGAGAGTCTCACGCTTCTGGATCACCAGGAAGCGCCAGGGCTGGCGGTTGCGCTGGGAATGGGCCTGGCGCCCGGCCTCGAGAATTTTTTTGACTACCTCATTCGCAATGGGGTCCGGGCGAAAACTGCGGATCGCTGGCCGGGTACGGATGCAGTCAAAGACCTCCATAAGAAGTCCTGAGTTATGAGCCTGAGGATTGGATCATTGGATCATTGAATGATTGGATCATTGTTTTTACTCATTACTCATTACTCATTACTCATTACTCATTACTCATTACTCATTACTCATTACTCGTTTACGAGAAGTGCGGCACGATCTCTCGACCGTAGGTTTCAATCTGCGCCACCAACTCGTCAGGCGGGGCGACCGGCCAGAGCACGAACTTGCTGCACCCGACCGCGACATACGAGCGAATTTTCTCGATGCACTCCTCCGGCGTGCCGATAGCGCAGCGGGCTGGCAAGGATTCCGGCGGTAAGGGAAAGCCCTGGAAAAACTGCTGCGCGATCTGCTCCGCACGGGTACGGTTATGACTGACATGGGTCAAGAGCAGCACGCCGGCCTCGCGCGGGTTGATCGTGCGGCCGTACTGCGCGCCATAGGCAGCGAGCTTGTCCATGCCGGTCTGAAACTCCTCGGGCGTGACAAAGGAGGGAAACCAGCCATCGCCATACCTGGCGGTGCGCTTGATCGCCAGGTCGCTCTTGCCGCCGATCCAGATGTCGAGCGACCCTTTGGCTGGGCGCGGTTCGAGGGTGACATCGGTGAACTTGTAGAACCGCCCTTCGTGGGTGACATGCGGCCCGGCCCAGAGCTTGCGCAGCACGTGCACGCCTTCTTCCAGGCGTTTAGCCCGTTCTTCCGGAGGAATGCCGCAGGCCAGACAGTCTTGTGGGTCGCTGCCCAGACCGACCGCCATGATCACCCGCCCGCGGCTGCCAGAGAGGTAATCGAGGGTCGCATAGGTTTTCGCCACCTGCACCGGGTCGCGAGCCGGCAGGGTCAGGACACTCGGCCCCATCTTGATCGTTTTGGTGCGGGCGGCGAACATCGCCATGATGCACGAGATCTCCAGCTCCGGATTGCGCGAGACGATGTGGTCAGAGAGCCAGATGGAATCAATGCCCAGAGCCTCGGCCCGTTCGGCATAGGAGCAGATCGTGTCCGGGCTCGGCATGCCGAGCCGCCACAGGCCAAAGCCCACTCCGATTTTGGTGCCGCTCATGCGAGAGCCTCCCTTCGTCAGTCTGGGGGCACTTTACCAGAAAGGGTATGGGTGATGAAAGGCTCGTTCACGATGTTTTACTCGGGACACCGAAAACCCCAACGGGGGCCCTGTGTCTCCTGCAGCGGGGAGTTAAGCCGCGTTTGGTTCTCTTTCCTCGATGTCAATTTCTTTCTGAAATAGTTCGATAGCAGTGCTCGCAACTTGGGTCGTATCGTAATATACATAGGCAGCAACGCCAAGCGCTCCGACAATCGGCAACCAACGTGAGACAGACTTTGCAATCAGGCGCGGAGCCGGACAGCACACTCGCGCAGCACCGCCGGAGTAATCAAGGTAGCTCCTCGCGGTCCGCTGCAGGCGCGAGTGAGACCGAGTCGGTGTTGTCGCCCGCCGTTGGCTCCGGCGGTTCTGGACGCACCTTGAAGATTTCCTCTTTACGAATCACTACAGTCCCCGGTTTCGCGCCCCGAGGCTTGGTAACGAACCGGGCGCGTGTGCAAGAGACGGCCACGAGCCCAGCAGTCCGAGCCTTACTATGATACGCAGCAATTGCAGCCGCGCGCTTCAGAGTGGCACGGTCGGGATGCTCTCCAGCTCGTGCCTGCAGGAGGACGTGACTGCCCGGCATACCCCGGACGTGGAACCACCAATCATCGGGCTTAGCGATTTCAAGACTGAGGCGGTCGTTGTCAGCATCGGTGCGGCCGGCCAAGACCTGCCAACCGCCAGGCAGGGTATATTGGATCAACCGGGCGCGCTGGTCCGATTTTCTGGGATTCCGAGCACGCATGTGCTGTGGTTGGAGTTTCCGACCTGGCCTAACGCCGCCGGGGTCAGCCACCACGCTTTTCAGCGGGGCTGCACCTCGTTGTTAAGCAGCGGTCATTAACAATGCGCTCGAGATCAGTTCTTGTGAGCTGCGACAGCAAGCAGGACAGGCCGAGCGAGATACTTGGAAGCCCAGGGAACCTCGTCGACCAGCGCCTCGTCCCCATAAAACTCGTGTACCCTCAAGTCTCGAAATCCCGCTCGGTCTATCAGGTTCAGGTAATCCGCTACCGTATATCGGTACGCTCCGAGTCGATACTCCACCCCCTCCCTTTCGAAGTTTGCTTCGATACCTGCAGCTGCCATCTCCGGGTGGAACACTGAAAAGACGAGGCGACCGCCCGGCACCAGGCTGTCGTAGAACTCACGGAAGAGCAGGGGCAGATTCGTGAGGTGTTCGCCCACTAGGGCACAGAGCGCAGCGTCGAAAGCCATCCGGTCCAGGGGCAGCTGGTCATTGAGGTCAGCCTGGGCAAGAGGGATCGAAGGAAACTTTCGACGGGCGACTCTTAGCATCCCGCGTGACAGGTCGAGCCCAACGGGGGCGCTGCGGGCCAGCAGCATAAAACCAAGGTGCCTGCCGGTGCCGCAGCCGGCATCTAGAATCCGCTCCGCCGGCCGGGGCTGCAGGAGGGGCATGGTGTACCGCCGATCGAGCGCGACAAGAGGATTTGGCGTGTGATCGTAAGTCTGAGACCAACGATCGTATCCATCCCGAATGCCAGGTCGTTGTACTCTCTTGCTCATAGTCCCGC
>WNGG01011114.1_pt1 | contig 14118 bp, 9 predicted proteins | sample 5400661 | NCBI WGS metagenome assembly WNGG01 (sample SAMN13153372, study PRJNA577476) | soil metagenome | isolation source: 100 cm soil or saprolite under Garry oak tree replicate 1 | place: USA:California | collected 2016-06-15
TCGCCGATCTCGACCACGAGATCCCGCACTACGGGGAAATAGCGCAGGGGTTCCACCCTTATCGGTCCGGGCAGGCTCTCGGACAGAAAAGACGCGCAGGTGAGCTTGGGTTCGCCGTCGACCATCATTCCGCAGCTGCCGCACACCCCCATCCGGCAGGACCACCGGTAAGAAAGAGAACCGTCCAGGTTGTCCTTGATGTAATTGAGCGCGTCCAGGACCACCCAATCCTTCCTGTAAGGCACCTCGTACGTTTGAAAGGCAGGCTCGGCTTCCCGCTCCGGGCGGTAGCGCGTCACGGTGAGCTTGACGGTGGATTGCACCTTTCTACCTCCCATAAACGCGCTTGCCCGGGGGCCAGCGCGTGATTGTGACCGGCAGATACTCCATGCGTGGAATCCCGTTTTGGGTGCGGCGGGCCAGCGAGTGCGCCAGAAACTTCGTGTCGTCTCTCTCGGGGAAGTCCGTGCGCTGGTGGGAGCCCCGCGATTCCTCGCGATGCAGCGCCGCGTGAGTGATTGCCTCGGCCACGTCGAGCATGTACGAGAGCTCGAGGGCGGACGTCAGTTCCGTGTTGAAGGTGAGGCTGCGGTCGTCGAGCGAGATGCCGTCCGCGCGCTCTTGCAAGGATCGCAGCGTTTCCGCGGCCTGGCGCAGGACGTTGCCGGAACGGTAGATGCCCGCGCAGTCCTCCATGGTCTTTTGCATTTCGCTCCGAAGCACCGCGATCTTTTCTTTACCTTTGCCCGCGGTCTTGCCCAGAAAGTTCTCTTCCAGCCGCTTGCGTTCGTCCCGGATCTGCGCTGTGACGGCCGGGCCCGGCCCTTTCTGCCCGACCGCGTGCGCCGCGGCCGCTCTTCCGGCCCGGGCTCCGAAGACCAGACATTCCGTGAGCGAATTCGACCCCAGGCGGTTCGCGCCGTTGATGCTCACGCACGCGGCCTCTCCCGCCGAATAGAGTCCGGCAAGGGGCGTCGCTCCGTTCAGGTCGGTGTGGATGCCTCCCATCATGTAATGGACCACCGGCCGCACCGGGATCATCTCTTTTACCGGGTCAATATTTTCATACTTGAGGCAGAGCTCCCGCACCATGGGGAGTTTCTTGTGGATCAGCTTCTCTCCCAGGTGGCGGATGTCCAGGTGCACATAATCGCCGTAGGGGCCTTTCAGTGTGCGCCCCTTTTCCATCTCTTTGACAAAGGCCTGGGACAGGCGGTCCCGCGGGCCCAGTTCCATCGAGCGCAAGACCGGCTTTGGCTCGGGCTTTCCCAGGTCATAGTCCTGCAGGTAGCGATAGCCGTCCTTGTTGAGCATCCAGCCCCCTTCAGAGCGCGCCCCTTCCGTGATGAGGATGCCGGTGAACGGGAGCCCGGTGGGATGGTACTGGACAAACTCCATATCTTTAAGCGGCACGCCCGCGCGATACGCCAGCGCCATGCCGTCACCGTTCTTTATGTTGGCGTTGGTCGTGAACGGAAAAACCCGGCCGCACCCTCCCGTGCAGAGGATGACCGCTTTCGCAGTGATGGCCTCGACGCGCCCGGTGGCGATCTCGATGGCAACGACGCCCTGGCAGCGCCCGTCGTCCACCAGAAGCCTGGTGACAAACCATCTCTACGGCGTCCTGGTCGCACATCCAGTCGCCGCCGGAGATGGTGTCGTACGCGTGCGCGTCCAGGGAGTCTCCGGGCTTGATCACGGCGGCGGCGCCGCCTTCGGCGGACACCGTATGGCTGCGCATGGGATACACCTTGGACACGACCGCAACGCGGAGCCCGGGATTTGTTTCTGTCACGGCGATGGCAGCGCGGAGCCCCGCCCCTCCACCGCCTACGATCAGAACGTCGCAAGTGAGGTTTTCCATGGGTGAGTCTTGAGCTTCGAGCTTACCCACGCAAGTGGCGCTCTGTCAATTCCGTCCTTTGCGTTCTTCGCGTCTTTGCGTCTTTGCGGTCAATTCGGACTCAGATTCACCGCGAAGGCGCTAAGTGCGCAAAGGGAATCGCTAAGGCTTATTGGTTGCCGCTCCGTGCACCTCCGTGGCCGGCGCCGTGGTGAAGCTGCGCCAAGATCTCTTGAGCTCGCAGATCTCTCCGCGGAGGGCCCTAAAGGCATCAGTTAGCCTGGGCGCCGAGGCGCTGAACCATTTGGATCTGTTGAAGCATCATTAGACACTGGCGGGCGATTTTTCTGGCCGGACGGGGCAACCGTAAAGTAACGGTAGTGTCCTGACGTGTCGTCTTCATGGATACCGCTTTCAACTCCAGCGTGTGAGAGCGGGCCGTTTATGAGGAAGGACCGGCCGCGTCTTCTCGGGACTTGCAAGCACATTGGAATAATGCTGAGATCGCCGCCGATGGCAACCGGGAGAATGATGCATCATCGAGGTGCTGACCATGCAGTTCTCCTTGGACAAGAATCAAAAGAGCACATTGCTTGAGCAGGCGCGCGAGCAGTTGCTTGTGGCGCTGCATACGGGAAAGGTGCACGCAGGCGACCGGCTGCCCAGTGTTCGGCAGGTCGTGCTGCACAGCAACATAAACATCAAGACCGCGCCGCTACTTCCACGATGGCCGCTTTGCCACTTTGCTGGATGTGGTCAATCACCACAACATATTCTTCAATTTGGGGCTGACCGAGCAAGAAAAGCTGGATGTCGTTGAATACTTAAAGTCACTCCCAGAATCAGAGTAAAGGTTACGGATTGGGGCCGGAAGGCTGTTCCAGTCCTGCGCTCGTACGTGTATTTTTTTTGCGAACTACACAAGATGCCTCAGAAAGAGAGAAAAGTGTGCCGGAGGAACACACTCTCTCCACAAAGGCGGTAAGGCGCGAAGATTCGTCGGGCATATAATTCTCGTTATGTCGGACTGGAACGGAGGGACTGACGGGAGATTTCCCTCGACGCGCCTGTCCGTTATAGTTGCGGCGCGAAGCGAGGATACCGGCGTGCGGCAGCAGGCGCTGGATCGCATCGCCGCCGTCTATTGGAAACCCGTGTACAAATACATCCGCCTGCACTGGCTTAAATCGAAGGAGGATGCCCAGGACCTGACGCAGGAGTTCTTCGCTCGCGTTATCGAGAAGGACTTTCTCGCCGGCTACGACCCGGAGCGCGCCCGGCTGCGGACGTTCTTGCGGACGTGCGTCGATGCGCTTGTCGCCAACGAGGCCAGGGCGGCACGCAGGCTCAAGCGCGGCGGCGGCGCCGCCGTGCTGCCGCTCGATTTCCAGCTCGCGGAGCACGAGCTCTCGCCGCTGGCGCAGTCCGCTTCCGGCAATCCCGACGAGCTCTTCGAAAGGGAATGGGTGCGCAGCCTCTTCAGCCTGGCCGTCGAAGAGCTTCAAAGGGCATGCGAGAAGCGCGGGAAGCTCTCGCACTTCCGCCTTTTCGAGCGCTACGATCTCGAGGATTCGGAGGAGCGCAGGCTTTCGTACCGGGATCTGGCCCTCGAATTCGGCCTCGAGGTGACAGACGTGACGAACTATCTTGCCTATGTCCGTCGAGAGTTCCGGCGCATTGCGCTGGATCTTCTGCGCGAGATGACGGCTAACGAAGAGGAATTCCGGCGCGAGGCGCGGGCGCTGTTCGGGGTGGAAGCGGAATGAAATGGCTCTCGAACGAGGTCCTCCAGCGGCTGCGGGCCGCAGCTGCGCGCCCGGATGTTTCCGGCACACGCTACCGCCTGCTGGAGGGGTTAGGGCGCGGCGGGATGGGAGTGGTGTGGCTGGCGGAGGACTCGCAACTCGGCCGGCGCGTCGCGTTGAAGGTGCTCGACCTGACGGAAGAATCGAGCGAGCTCGAGGCGCGGCTTTTGCGGGAAGCGCGCATTCTGGCGCAGCTGGAGCACCCGGGGATCGTCCCCGTGCACGATGTCGGGATCCTCTCGGACGGACGCGTCTTCTACGCGATGAAGTACGTGCAGGGCAGGCGGCTCGACCAATATCTGACGAAGATTCCGGGCCTTTTCGACCGGCTCCGGATTTTTCACCGCATCTGCGAAGCCGTCGCTTTTGCGCACGCGCGAGGCGTGCTGCATCGGGACCTGAAACCTGAGAACATCATGGTCGGCGCGTTTGGCGAAGCTCTGGTCATGGACTGGGGTGTCGCGAAAGTGCTGCGCGAAATCGATGCCGGTGGAACCCGCGCGGAAGATGAAGACGCTGTCAGCCCTGATGCGCCTGGAGTCGCGGCGCGGACCGGGCACGGAGCGGTCCTGGGCACGCCGGGCTACATGGCGCCGGAGCAGGCGCGAGGAGGGGCAAATCAGCTGGACGAGCGGGCCGACATCTATGCGCTGGGAGCGATCCTGTGGTTCCTGATCACCGGCTCCGCGCCGTCGGAATCTCTCACTGCGGATATCCGCCGGGATGCGGCAAGCCGGCCTGCGGGTCTGGCTCGAGGTCGAAACCGAATTCCTCGTCCTCTGGCTGCGATCTGCGCCAAGGCGCTGGCGCGGGACCCGGCAGAGAGGTACCGCCGCACAGAAGATCTCATGGCCGATGTCGCTCGGTATCTGGACGGCCAGCCCGTGACTGCGTATCCTGAAAATCTTCTGGTTCGAATCCGGCGGCTTTACCTCAAACACCGCACGGCAGTGCTGTTGATACTGACGTACCTGATCGTCCGCGTGAGGTTCGGAGTTCAGGCTTTAGCCTGCTCGGGCGCAGTGCAGCCTGAAGGCTGAACTCCAAACCTGCCACCGATGAGTTCGCAGGCGCTTCTTTCTTGGTTGCGGCTTTGCTGCTCTGTGTTCATCTGTGTTCATCTGTGGTTTCATTCAGAGCTCTTGGTTGTGGCTGAGCTGATTGATACTCGGTGCAAGAATTTAAAGGAATTTCTCGGGACGGTTAATAGAAGAGTGAAGGAGCGTGAAGTTATTCCTCGCGAAAGGAGAACTATGAACAAGGTCGTGCTGGGAGTTGTCCTCGGGGGCATTCTGGGGATCTTTGACGGGCTGACGGCCTGGCTTACGCCGGAGGCTCGAGCGCAGATTGTGGGAATCGTGATCGGTTCGACCTTCAAGGGGATTATTGCGGGAGTCCTCATAGGATGGTTCGCTCGGAAAGTGAGCTCCCTCCTGGGAGGGATTCTGTTCGGGACCGCGGCGGGCATGTTGCTGGCGTTCCTGGTTGCTTATATGGGGGGCGGGAAGTATTACTTCGAGATCATGCTGCCCGGGAGTATCGTCGGACTCATCGTCGGTTACGCGACGCAAAGGTACGGCGAGCGCCCCCAGACCTCCGCGGCGCGCCCGTAGCAAGGGAAACAGCTTTGAACCCCAATCGAAACTGAAATCAGGAAGCACTTGGAATGACAAGCACAGTGAAGCCGGTACCGGGAGGGGTATCGTACCGTGACGCCGCCGCCGTACTTGGTCCTTTGGAGTGCGGCAGCTTGCTGCCGCCTGCATGCGATGAACTTTACTCGCAAAGGCGCAAGCAAGCTTGCGCACTCCATAATGTTCCGCGAGGCCGGGTCGTATTTCGGCCTATTTCACTCCTGACCTGTCCAAATTCCTGAGCTGACGTCACGGACCCTCCTTCTGGAGTGCGGCAGCTTGCTGCCGCCTGCATTGGACGAACTTTACTCACCAAGCCGCAAGCAACCTTGCGCACTCCATAATGTTTCGCGACACCGCCTCTTATTTCACCCTATTTCACCTCCGACCTGTGCAAATTCCTGAGTTGACGTCGTATACTTAGGGCCGGACAAAAATCGGGGGAGACTCGTGAACGCGGAATCCGCAAACGCGGGAAGGCGCTGGGGCAGCGTGGCTCTCTGGAGCGCCGTCAGCGTCCTGGGGGCAGGCGCTCTGGGCGCTATAGCTCTGGCCCGCAACGAGCCGATTAACGCCATGTGGATTATCGTTGCGGCGGTGTGCGTCTACCTGATCGGATATCGGTTTTACAGCCGGTTTATCGCCGTCAGAGTGATGGAGTTGGACAGCGCGCGCGCGACGCCCGCCGAGCGCCTGGACGACGGCCGGGACTTCGTGCCGACGAACAAATGGGTGGTTTTCGGACACCATTTTGCGGCGATCGCCGGCCCGGGTCCGCTCGTGGGGCCGACACTGGCGGCCCAGCTCGGTTATCTTCCCGGGACTCTTTGGATCGTGACGGGGGCCGTGCTCGGAGGCTGCGTTCAGGATTTTGTCATCCTGTTCGCCTCCATCCGGCGCGACGGCAAATCGCTCGGCCAGATGGCCAAGGAAGAAGTGGGCCCACTCGCCGGTTTTACGGCGCTCTTCTCCATTGTCTCCATCCTGATCATACTCCTCGCCGTCGTCGCGCTTGTCGTCACCAACGCGTTGAGGGCCAGTCCCTGGGGCACGTTCACGCTGGCCATGACGATCCCCATTGCGATGCTGATGGGGATCTATCTGCGCTTCCTGCGTCCCGGCAGGGTGCTGGAGGCCTCGATTCTCGGGTTTGCGCTCGTGATGGCTTCGGTAATCGGCGGACAATACGTTGCCGAATCTCCGCGGCTGGCCTCTCTGTTTACTTACGACGCGCGGTCTCTTGCCCTGATGATCATTGCCTACGGCTTTGCCGCATCCGTGCTCCCCGTGTGGCTCCTTCTCGCTCCGAGGGACTACCTGAGCACTTTTGTGAAGCTCGGCACGATTTTCCTGCTTGCAATCGGTATCCTAGTGGTGCGACCGCAGCTCGCCATGCCGGCGTTGACCCGCTTCGTCGATGGGACCGGGCCTGTGTTTGCCGGCTCCATCTTTCCCTTTTGTTTCATCACCATCGCCTGCGGCGCCGTGTCGGGCTTCCACTCGTTGATCTCTTCCGGGACGACGCCGAAACTGATCCCCAAGGAGACGCAGGCCCGGATGGTGGGCTACGGGTCGATGCTGCTTGAATCGTTTGTCGGCATCATGGCCATGGTGGCGGCGTGCGTCCTTCAACCGGGAATCTATTTCGCCATCAACAGTCCGGCCGGAATCGTTGGGACCGATCCCGTGGCGGCGACCGCCACCATTTCCTCCTGGGGGTATTCTGTCTCGCCCTGGGACATGAAGCAGATGGCGGACACGGTGGGCGAGCAGACGATGTTCGCGCGCACGGGCGGCGCCCCATCCCTGGCAGTCGGGATCGCGCACATTTTTTCCAACACCCTCGGTGGCCGGCACCTGATGGCGATCTGGTATCACTTCGCCATCATGTTTGAGGCGCTGTTTATTCTCACCGTTCTGGACGCGGGCAGCCGTGTCGGACGATTCATGCTTCAGGACCTGCTCGGCCATTTCTGGAGACCTCTGGGGCGCACGAGCTGGTATCCCGGCGTTCTTCTGACCGGGACATTGATCGTGAGCGGATGGGGGTATTTTCTTTACCAGGGAGTCATGGACCCACTGGGCGGCATCAACAGCTTGTGGCCGCTGTTCGGGATTGCCAACCAGCTGCTCGCGTCATTGGCCCTCTGCGTGGGGACCACGATCCTGATCAAGATGGGGAAAGCGCGCTACGCCTGGGTGACCATGGTGCCCATGCTGTGGCTGGTGTTGGTGACCCAGACCGCGGCCTACCAGAAGATGTTTCACACGGACGCCAGAATCGGCTTTCTTGCCGAGGCCGATCGGCTGAGCGGGCTTGTGGCTTCCGGCCAGGTGCCGGCGGACAAGATCGCTGCCACAGAGCGCCTGATATTCAACAACCGCCTTGACGCGGGCGTGACCGCTCTTTTCGCAGTCCTGGTCCTGGTAATCCTGGCCGACTCCGCGCGCGAGTGGTTTGCGATCCTCAGCCGCCGCAAAGTTCCGGTGCTGTGCGAAGCGGAGTACGTGCCCTCGGCGCTGGGGGGAGACTAGGTCCACTTGGCAGACACAAAGTTCACGAATCGGTCAAGTTTCGTATCATGGCCGGGACGGCCATGCCACGAAGCCATCGTGGCACGTGAATGACTTTGGCTCGTTCGCTATATACTGCGATGAACGTATTGGTCAGGCTGTGGCGATTCTTGCAGGAGCTTGCCGGCGAAAACGCCTACGCGGTGTACTGCGAGGGCATGCGCGCCCGCCATCCGGAACGGCCGATTCCCACAGAAGAGGAGTTCTACCTCGAGCGGCTGGCTGAAAAGTACGCTCGCCCGAACCGCTGCTGCTGACTAAAAAAGAAAATCTTCTTCTGTGAGCAGGCTAAAGCCTGAACTCCATGCGACGCTGTGGTGTATTTCAAGGTAGTCAGGTTTGGAGTTCAGCCTTCAGGCTGCACTGAGTCGGTGCAGGCTAAAGCCTGAACTCCATGCGCTCGTTCACCTGACCGGATCAAAGATGTCGTTCAAAAACTTGGCCAGCCGCACACCGGCGCCGGTGAGCTGCGCTTTGACTGCCGGTAGATTTTGGCTGAAATAATCCTTGCCCAGGTGGTAGCGGTAGTGGACCTCGCTGATCCGGCACGTTTGCGGGCTGTACTTGTCGCAATCCCTCTTGTCTCCGCCTGGCACCTCGCAAACTTTATCATTCCCCTGGTGGTTGGGAAGGTGGTACGCATTACCGATCGCCAGGCCGAACGCTTCGTTGACCCAATCGACCAAGGTGCCTCTCTGCAATCCGGCAATCTTTTGCGGGTCGAGCGCGCCGTCGAGCGCATTGGCGAGCGCGGTTTCGTCCGCGTGGATCTGGTCGATGATGCCGTCGTCCCACACCGCGTGCAAGTTCCAGCAGCCGAACTGATTGGCCGGCTCTCCGAGCCAGGTGACGAACTTGAGATTGGCGCCGCGGTCGCCGCTGTCCCTGAAGCGGCTGTGATTCTCCGTGTTCCTGGCATCGAGGTCGTGGTCTTTCGCCGTGTGCAGCGGCTGGTGCAGGTCGCCAATGAAGTGCACGATGAATTTGAGCGCGAGCGCGCGTTCCGAAGCTCTCTTCGTGGTATCGGTGAGGATCGGCCGGTAGTGATCGATCGCCCCGACGACGCAGTCACCGTTGGCGCAGTCACGGCGCGCATCATAGCGCCTTTGCGGCGGCGGGGCATAAATCGGGATGTTGACGAAATGCAACGACGCCGTGCAGGCGAACTGAAGATCCCTTTTCACGACATCAGCCCACGTCGATACACATGCCATTTTTTCGTCAAGCGACGTTTGCTGTGAACACATCTCCCGATCATCAGGGTCGGCCTGCAACAGCTCGCCGATCGCAGCTTTGGTTTTAGCGGTGAGGTGGCTGACGGCGATGCGCGCGATCACCCGGTGGCCTTCGCGCCCCCAAGCTCCGGCGCGCGCCGGCAGCAGGCTGAAGAGACACAGTGAAACCATCAGCCAGGCAACCGGCTTTCTCACGGACTTCGATTTCATGGCTCGCGCCCCCTTTTGAATGAGATGGTCACGCAGGTCCTACACACCAAACAGTCACAGACGGCGCCTGAATCCTACCATGGGGTGGACCTCATCTGGCGCTGCAGGCCGAGGCCGTCAGTTGCCAATCAATTACAGAAATTTTTCCCTCGCGAGCGGGCCCTGTCGTCTAATATGAAATGGAGCAACCAGAGAGCTTGAAACCCGCCGATGAGCGCTGATGAAAGATCAGGGGTGAGCTCCACACGGCTCAGCGAAGCCGGAACTAAAGGATGCAAGCGATGACAAGAGCTCTCAGCCTTACTCTCCTCATTATGCTCCTCCTCCTCGGGCCCAAGCTATTAAGGATGTCACACAGGCTCGGATGGGGAACTCGCGGCCGCAAGGTCTGGGTCGCAGGCCGCATCGATGCAGACGATCGTTTTCGGACGGAAGACTGGATGAGTGATCCGGCTGGTCCGGATGACAGCGACAGAGGGAAGCGATATGCGGCTGCGGTGTTCATCGCGTTAGTTGTCGTGGCACTGGCCTTGGCACTTACGATTGCAGGAAGGCGATGAGCAGGATCAGGGGATCCTGGGTCCTCCTCTGCAACCTCTGCAATTCATGGCTTGACGGGCGTTTCCTCCTTCGCTAAGTTCCACTTGGTGGCCGCCAAGTTCACAAAATGGTCAAATTTTGCGTCATCGCGGGCGCAGGTTCGGAGTTCAGCCTTCAGGGCTGCAGCGGGCCGGGGCAGGCTAAAACCTGAACTCCAAACGGGCCGTGCGCAACGAATGGCTGGGCGGTATGAGGCTCCCTCGCATCACGAGCCAGCCCATCCCATTCGTCAATCGTCAATCGTCAATCGTCAATCAACCGGTGCTTTTCATGCCGGAAGCGATGCCGTGGACGGTGAGGCGCAACACGTTCAGCAGCTCCGGGCTGTTCTGTTCACGCCATTTCCTCAGGAACCACACCTGAACGAAGTTCAAGGGGTCGACATAGGGATTGCGTAGTCTGATGGACTCCTTCAGGACAGGGTAATTCTCGAGTAGCTCCTGGTGTTCGACTATCTGGAGAATCTGCTCGCAGCTGAGCTCGTACTCCTTGCGGATCTTCCGGAACAGCCGGGAGCCGGCTTCGGCCGGTTGCACCAGCTCGGCATACTGCTGGGCTATGTACAGGTCCGCCTTGGCCAACGAGACCTGCGCGTTGTCGATCAAGGTCCGGAAGAAGGACCAGTCCCCGTACATGGAGCGCAGCTGCGAAAGGGACGCTTCCTTTCGGGAGAGAAGCGTCTCCATCGCCGTACCGCAGCCGTACCAGGCGGACAGGATGAAACGCGACTGCGTCCACGCGAAGACCCACGGGATGGCGCGCAGGTCGCGAAGTCCTCGTCCGGAAGGCCTCTTGGTGGGACGCGACCCTATCTTCAAGTGTTCGATGACGTCGATAGGCGTCGCTTGAAAAAAGAAGGCGGGGAAATCGGGATCCCTCCACACCAAATCCTGGTAATGCCTGAACGAGTATTCCGACAGGCAGGTCATGGCCCGGACCCATGGTTCGGGGACATCCGGTAATTCCGAACGAGTGGCGTGGGCCGCCTGCAGGACCGCGCTGAACATTTGCTCGAGGTTGCGGAGCGCAATGGCCGGACTGGAATACTTGGCCGAGATCACTTCCCCCTGTTCGGTGATGCGCATCTTCCCGCCCGCCGCGGAAAAAGGCTGCGCCAGGATTGCCTGATAGCTCATGCCGCCGCCGCGATCGATCGGCCCTCCTTTGCCATGAAAGAAACGGATCTGTATGCCCTGCCGCTGCGCGACCTCGAGGATGTTGCGCTGAGCGCGGTACAGCTCCCAGTTAGCCGTGAGGTACCCTCCGTCCTTGTTGGAATCCGAGTATCCGAGCATGACCTCCTGAATATCTTCGCGGCTCTTCAAAATCTGCCGGTACGCAGGGTCGGAAAACCATTCTTGCAGAAGTGTCGTGCAGTCCCGCAGGTCCCGGATGGTTTCGAACAGCGGAACGAAGTCCAGACGGCTGGTCCATTCGCTTCCACGGCGCTCCACAAGGCCCGCGGTGGAGGCCAGACGTATCGCGTTCCACAAGTCCGCGGGGCGATGCGTCATGCTGATGATGTAGCGGCTGCAAGCTTTCAAACCATGCTGGTGCTGAATGCGCCGGATTGCGCGGAACTGGTCCAGCAGCTCTCCCAGCTCGCCGGAGGCGGAGCTTATCTGGGAGACGCTCTCGAGCACTTCCGCGAGGCCGGCGGGCCGCAACTCCGGGGGACCTTCCGGACGGTCCCTTTGATGCTGCAGAAGCGCCACGGCGGCGAGTTTCTGCGAGTGATCTCTGAAATCCAGTGTGGCCATGTGGAAGCCGAAGGTGCGAACCTGGTAAATCAAATCTTTCAGGCGTCCATGCGCCGTGCGTACGGATCTGCCCCTCAAGAGGCTCCTCTGCAGTGCGCCCAAACAGCGCAGGAACTGCTCCGCGTCCGGAAAGCCGTCGATCTGGCGCTGCCTGGTTTTTTCGAGACGCTGCCTGAGGAGGTAGACGTAACGCCGATACAGCTCCTGAGGTTCGATCCGATCGTGTGGTCCTTCGAGGAACAGACCGTACATCATCTGCTCGTGGATTTCGTCGGCGATTCTCTCCGACACCGGACTCAGCCGCTCGGAATGGCTGAGCTCGCTTTCCAGCCGGGCCAGGGCCTCGTCGTAGTAGCTGAGAATCAAGCGGCGGTGAAGCTCCACGGAGTGCAGGCTCACCTGCGGCGTGACCGCGGGATTCCCGTCCCGGTCCCCCCCGACCCAAGACCCGAACGTGAGGACCGGCAGATGCCAGTCTTTCAGGTTGGTGGCAGATTCCAGTTTGCGATAGAACAGAGGGATCACGGGAAAGATCGACCGGCGGAACGTGAACAGGACCCGTTCAACCTCTCCTTCCACTGTGGCCCGCAGCGCGCGTGTCTGGTTCGTCACCCAGAGCGCTTCGAGGACGGCCAGGATGCGCTCTTCGATCTGCCGGCGTTGAGCTGGCAAGAGATTGGGTATCTCCCACTGTGCGTGAAGATCGGTGATGCTTGTGAGATGATCGGCAACCGTGCGCCGCTTGGCTTCCGTGGGATGTGTCGTGAGGACCGGCTCGATGGTCAGGCCGGTCAGGAGTTCCTCGATTCGCTCCCGTTGAGGTCTGTCGGAGGCCGCGGCGAGCACGCGCGCAAAGCCGGTCTCCATGGAACCCTCGGGCGGCCGCCCTTCCGTTTCACGGTCCCTCAGACGTCTCTCCCGCTGTTTCTCTTCAGCCAGGTTCACCAGGTGAAAATAGAGAGTAAAGGCTCGCGAGATGGAATCGGCCGTCTCGATATCCAGCCGCTGGATCAAATCATCCTTTTTCCGGATATCCGGCGGGGTGAGGCGCCGGCGCAGGCGCTTGGTTGTCTTGCGCAGGTCTTCCACCAGATCAAAGACTTTCTTGCCTTCCTGCTCGCGGATGATCTGGCCAAGCAGCGAAGTCAGAAGCCGCACATCGCGCTTCAGTTCTTCATACATCGCACTACAGCCTAGTGGCTGCGTGGAGCAAATTCAAGCTCAGCGCCGCCTTCGCGGTAAAGACCGGGCCGGAATTAACCGCGAAGCCGCGAAGAGCGCAAAGGGGTTGCCCTCCGTGGTGAACGACAGGGGGTGCAATTAGAAGTACGAGTCAGTTTCTGGCGTGGGATGCGCGCAAACGACGGACAAATGACAAGTCGCCGCACTCCAAAAGAGCTGTGATCGTTCATCTTCACCTGACCAAAGCGGAACCTGAGGCGACTCGCACTAATTGCACCCAACGACAGGCGAGCCTTTTAGATTGGGCCTGATTCTGCTACGCTGCGTCACTATGACATACGAGACCGTTTCGTATGAAGTAAAGGACCGCGTGGCGGTGGTGACCTTGAATCGCCCGAAGTCCTTGAATGCCCTCAACGCTCAGATGGGGAAGGACCTCGGCGCAGCGTTGCGGGCGGCTTCTGCGGGCCGCGGCGTGTTAGTTATTGTGGTGACCGGCGCGGGCCGGGCATTCTGCTCCGGAGGGGATCTGAAGGCGATGGCGGGCGGATTCGCCAGCGCGGGCACGCACTCTCGCGAAATGGAAGCGATCCTGCGCAACTTCCATGATGTAGTGTCCTTCCTGCAGCAGATCGACAAGCCGGTTGTTGCGGCCATCCACGGTCCGGCGGTAGGCGCGGGGATGAGCGTCGCTCTTGCCTGCGATCTGCGCATTGCTTCCGAAGACGCCACGTTCAGCCAGGCCTTTGTGCGCATCGGACTCTCTCCCGACGGAGGGTCGACCTGGCTCCTGCCGAGGCTGATCGGGCCTGGCCGTGCGGCCCAGTTGATGATGACGGGCGAGACGCTTGGCGCGAGCCGCGCGCTGGAGTGGGGCCTGGTGAATCACGTAGTCCCCGAAGGCGAACATCTCTCTCGCGGGCTCGAATTCGCTCAGCAGCTCGCCGCTCTTTCGCCCCAAGCCATCGCGAGCATCAAGAGACTGTTGCGTTCGTCGGAGCGCAATAGATTTTTTGAACAGTTGGAAGCCGAAGCGGCGGAACAGAACGCCAACGCGATGACCCCGGAGTTCCGCGCGGCGCTGGAAGCCTTCTTCAAAAGAAAGCCAGCTTCTTGAGAGGATCCTGGGGAAAGAAATTGCCTGCCGAAAGACTTGCCACGAATTTCACGAATTTTTTTTCGCTCACCGTCGTGTCTATGCTGTTGGTGATGGGAGGAAACAGCTGCACAAAATGAAACCACCGATGAACACCGATTTCCTGGGAGCGCACGCAT
>WNGG01006198.1_pt1 | contig 14116 bp, 15 predicted proteins | sample 5400661 | NCBI WGS metagenome assembly WNGG01 (sample SAMN13153372, study PRJNA577476) | soil metagenome | isolation source: 100 cm soil or saprolite under Garry oak tree replicate 1 | place: USA:California | collected 2016-06-15
GAAGTGGCGTACCGCGCTTAGGTTTCCAGGGAGGCCATTGGCAGCGAAGCCGTGAATATCCACATTGATCCGCTGGGTCCCCAGGAACTCGCTCAACACCCCTGCCATCGCTGATGTGAGTGATCCGTGAGCCGCTGGATACTCGGGATGGTTTGGGGTCGTGATAAGCGGGCGCCACCCGGCCTCCTCGACTGTCGCCGGATTCCTGTCATCGAAGCCTGGTACCGGCCCGAATCCATCGGCGACAACGGCGGAGGGATCGATTGCTGTCACTGGCCGCCAAAACAGGAAGCGGTACTTCGATCCAACGCCGATAAGATGAACCAAACGCCCCAGTCCGTTTTCAGCCACAACGTGTATGGCTTTACCCGGCTTTTTCCGGCTTCAATCCGGACGACTTCCTGAAACCGAATCGGGTGAACACGGATAACAACAATTTCGGCCCGGCGTTCGGACTGGCTTGGTCGCCGTCATTCCGGTCCGGCTGGCTGGGCAGGCTTTTTGGGGAAGACAAAACGGTGTGGCGCGGCGGCTATCAAATCAGTTATGACGCATTTTTCACCCAAATGCTTTCACTGACGCTGGCTACCTCTACGCCGAATGCCATCAGCACGAACAATATCGCCCCGGGAACAGGCCGCGGCTCGCCGAACTGGTTTGCGCAACTGCCAGCGGCCGAGAGCGCTCCCAGCCTGCTGGATGCGCAGGTGGGCGCCCTCGACAGAGACCTTCGCAGCCCATACACGGAGCGCTGGTCGTTTGGCTTCCAGCGGCAGCTTTCGAACAAACTCGTGCTCGATGGTTCCTATGTCGGCTCGGAGAGCCATAAGCTGACGACCTGGGAAGATGTCAACCCGCGGCAGCTAAACGGGCAGCGTCTTCATCCGGACTTCGGTCAGCGGACAATTCGCACAAGCCAGGGAAATTCGTCCTACCACGCCATGCAATGGCGCCTAGATCGCCGCTTTGCGCGCGGATTCCAAGTGAATGCGTCCTACACCTGGTCGCGGAACATGGACAGCACCAGTGAGGGAGTCGGCACCATCAGCACCCAAGACAGCCCAGGGAACCGGCTGTCGGTACCGGCAGCGCAAGGCGGGCTGAAACTCGATCACGGGCCAAGCGACTACGACCGCACCCACCGGCTCACCTTTCTCTATCTATGGACTGTCCCCGGACCAGGCAGCGGTTTCTGGAAGTACGCTCTGGGCGGGTGGTCGGTTGCAGGCATCACGTCGTTTCAGTCCGGCGCTCCGTTCACCGTTTTGAACGGCTTCGACCGCAACAACGACGCGATAGTGAACGACCGTCCCGACATCGGCAATCCGCGCGCGCCTCTCAACAGCCGCGCCGTCCTGACGCCGGCTTCCGGTTCCCCAAGCAGTAAAAAGACCTTGCCGACATTGCCCGCATCCTTGAAGTGTCTCAGGCACTCGCAGTCGCGTTCCGGCCGAATCGCTGGGCAAACTGGTGTGATGTGTTTCTGGACGCTATGAGGGAATATTGTACTTCTGCATGTAATGCCGGAAGGAGCGATAGGACATACGGAGGAGTTCGGCGGCTTTGACCTGAACCCCGTTTGTGCGGCGAAGGGCTTCTTCGAGGAATCCTTTTTGGAGATCTTCCACGAAGGTTTCGAGATCGAACCCTTGGTCGGGGAAATTCGTCATGGCGCGCATCCGAGGAGTGGTCGAGACGCTTTCGGGAAGATGCTGCGCGGAGAGCTCCTCTGAAGTTTCCAAAATGAACGCGCGCTCCATGGCATTCTCCAGCTCTCGGACATTGCCTGGCCAGTCATAAATCTCCATTTTCTTCAGTGCTTCATCGGAGATCCGTTCGATTCGCTTGGACATCGAGGAATTCAGCCGCGCCAAAAAATGGTCCGCCAACAGGGGTATGTCGTCCCGGCGCTGGCGCAATGGCGGAAGATCGAGGGGGATGACACTGATCCGGTAAAAAAGGTCTTCACGGAATTGATTCTCCGCGACCATCTCCGACAGATCGCGATTGGTTGCGGAGATGATTCGAACGTCCACGGATATTTCTTCCGTCCCTCCAACCCGGCGGAATGTCCTTTCCTGCAACACCCGAAGCAGCTTCACTTGCATCGCCTGGCTCGTGTCTCCGACCTCATCCAAAAAAATCGTTCCCTTATCCGCGACTTCGAATAGGCCCTTCTTGTTGGCCGTTGCCCCAGTAAATGCTCCCCTCACATACCCAAACAGTTCGCTTTCCAGCAGCGTTTCGGTGAACGCGCCACAGTTCACGGAAATGAACGATTCCTCGGCGCGCGGGCTGTTCAGGTGGATGGCCTTGGCGACGAGTTCTTTCCCCGTACCGCTTTCTCCGGTGATCATCACGGTGCTGTTTGTCGCGCTGACCACTTCGATCATCTTGAAGAGCTCCTGCATCTTCTTGCTCTTCCCGATGAGATTTCCCATTCCATGTACTTTGCGGAACTCGCGCCGCAGGTACGTGTTTTCTTCGCGCAGGCGGCGATTTTCCAGCGCGCTGTAGACAACGAACTTCAGTTCTTCGATAAAATTCTCGGTCTTGAGGATGTAATCGAACGCACCCATTTTGAGCGCTTGGATTGCGGTCTCGGTGGTCGCATAGGCGGTGAGCAGGATGAAATGGCCGCTGTAATTCGTGGCTCGGAGCTCGCGAAGGAAATCGATGCCCGACATATCGGCCATTTTGATGTCCGATATTACCAAATCGATGTCCGTTCCCTTCACCAGCGCCAAACCTTCTTCGGCATTGGATGCACTGGTGACCTGAAATCCTTCCTTCTTCAGGAAGATTTCAAGCAGCTCCCGGATAGATCGCTCGTCGTCGACGATGAGAATCTTGGCGCGTTTAGGCATTACAGATCAATGACAAAAGTCGTCCCCATCCCTTTGCGGGATTTAACGGCTATGGAGCCGTTGTGCGCGTTAACAATCTGATAAACAATCGGCAGCCCGAGCCCTGTTCCGTTCCGAAATGAGGAGTTGAAAGGGACAAATAACTTTTTGACGTCCTCTTCACCGAGCCCGATTCCCGTGTCCTCGAAACGAATGCGAGCATTTCCATTGCGCGCTTCAAGACTGATGGTCAGCGTTCCACCCTCGGGCATGGCCTTGAAGGCGTTCGACGCGAGATTATAGAACACCTGACGCATCATGCTCTCGTCCACTTCAGATTTAACGGCACGCAGGCGTGTTTCGATCTTGTGTGAAGGCTTCAGCTCCGGACTGTTTCGCATCAATTGCACCGTTTCCGAAATGAGTTCGGATAGATCCACGCTGCGGCGTTTCGGCGACGCCGGCCGGGCATAAGAAAGGAATTCCGTAATGGTCCGGTTCAATCGTTCTGTTTCTCGAGTGATGATATCCACCAGTTGGCGTTGGTCGGGGCCCAAGCTAAGGTCGGTTTTGAGCAGATCGAACGATCCGGCAATCGACGCGAGTGGGTTTCGGATTTCGTGGGCGATCCCGGCAGACATTGCCCCGATCGCGGCCATTTGCTCCTTTTGCCGCACCTGCTGCTCGAGTGCGCGCAACTCCGTCACGTCGTCAAAACACCAGACATAACCCGCCGTGTTCTTCTCGTCGATCATGACCGGTGAGACGGCGAACCGCAAGTGGATGCTTTGTCCGTCGCGTCGAGTGGTAGGAATCTCGAAACGCGCCGAACTGATTTTCGGAAGCATGCCCGGAAAGACTTCCCAGATCGTCAGACGCAACGCCTGCTCCAAGCGATATCTCGTAATCTCTTCGGCCGCATGATTGAAGAGATAAATGCGGCCTTCGAGATCGGTCGTGACGATGCCGCTGGCAAGGCTGTCCACAATCCGGTCGCTGAATGCTTTTAGGAAAGCGATCTGGCCGGTCGACTTCTCCAGTTGTGCGCCCGTCCGTTGCCAGCTCTCGGCCAGAAAGTTCGAAAGGAAAGCCACCGAACAGAATCCGAAGATATTCAAACTGACGATGTATTGCAGCGATGGCAGGTCCGGCCACACGTTGGTAGTCGACGGGATGTAGCCGAACCAGCCAAGGTCCATGTGCGCGAGATGGATCACCGAGCTGGCCGTTGCAGACATGAAAGCGCCACGCCGCTCCAGGAGGATGCTCGACATCACAATTTCCAGGAAGTACAGGGAGGAGAAAAGGCTGTCAACGCCGCCCGTGCGGTTGACGGTCCACGTAATCAGGAAAAGATCGAGAGCAATTTGAGCGTAGGCTTGCCAAACGTATGACTTGTTCAGCCGGAGAAGGACGAACCAGCATGCCGATAGTCCGTAAACAACCGCCAGCAGGACAAAAATATCCGGCTGTACTATCTTGCGCGTGCCTTCGCCGGCGACAAATATCGAAAAGACCGCCAGGCGGACATAGATGAGGCGCAGGAGCCACTTTCGCCGATCCATGACGGCGATCTCAGCCATCGTTTTATTTACTCAATTGTCCAACCAGCGTAAAGATGGGCAAATACATCGAAATCACGATACCGCCGACGATCACGCCCAGGACCACGATCATCGCCGGTTCCAGCGCTGTCATCAGGTCCCCGACCGCGGCGTCCACTTCTTCTTCGTAGAAATCGGCGATCTTGGTGAGCATCGACTCGAGAGCGCCTGCCTGTTCGCCGACTCCGATCATCGAAACGACCATCGAAGGAAAGACACCGGAAGCCCTCAGAGGATCCACAATCGTGCGGCCTTCCGCAATAGCGTTCTTCACGTTTAGGATAGCCTCTTCGATGATCGCATTACCAGACGTTCGCGCTGTAATGTCCAGGCAGTCCAGAATCGGCACTCCGCTGGCGATAAGCGTCGCCATGGTTCGGGTAAACCGGGCCACCGCGATTTTTCGCAACAATGGACCGAAAATAGGAGCTTTCAGCAAGAGTCCGTCCACGGTGTAACGGCCTTTCGGTGTTGCGTAGTAAGACTTGAACATGAAGACGAGAATGCCCAGTCCTATGAATACGAAGATACCGTAGCTGCCCACGAACTGGCTCGCGCCAATCACAATGCGTGTGGGCAGCGGCAAATCCACGTTCATGCTGTTGAACAGTTCGGTAAAGGCCGGCACCACTTTCCACAAGATCAGAGTGATAACGGAGGCCGCAATGAGCACAACGGCAACTGGGTAGACCATGGCCGATTGCACGGCCCGCTTCAGTTTGACGGCTTTTTCGATGTATACGGAAAGGCGCTGAAAGATCGTATCGAGAATACCGCCCGTCTCGCCAGCCGCCACCATGTTCGTGTACAGCTCGTCGAATATCTTCGGAGACATTTTCATCGAAGCCGCCAGGTTATTGCCGGATTCGACTTCCCTGGTCACATTTTGAATGGCAGCACGGAACTTCTTGTTCTCCTGGGTCTCTGCCAGGATCTGAAGACATTGCACCAGCGGCACCCCGGAATCGATCATAACCGAAAACTGGCGCGTGAAAACGGCGATGTCCTTGGGTGTCGGACTACCTCCGAACTCCAGATTGAAGGTCCTCGCCTTCTTCTCTTGAGCGTCCAGGAGGAAGACCTGTTCACGCCTCAGCGCCAGTGCAAGAGCTTGCCTGCTGTCGGCGGCGCGCTCCCCCGCTACAGCCTGGCCTTGCCGGTTTCGTCCTTTAAATGAGAAATTTGGCATAGTTACCTCGAATCGCCTTCGAATTTTATGAATAGGTCATCCAGAATAGAAACAAAAAGTTGGATCAATAGTTTGTCTGAGGCCCGACAAATGTACAATTGTGAGGCAAAACGTGTAGTAAAGGTCCCCAAAACCGTATGAAGGTGCCGCCACAAACAACGAAGCTCTATGTCGCGGGGTTCTTCCTCCTCACGTTGGCCCTGTTGGTGTTTGTGCAAGCCGCATTCAACCTGGATCCATTCCTGAGTCCATCCGAGCCGGATCAGATTGTCCTTCTGTACACGCTCTCGACGTTCATATTCCTTGTACTTCTCATTTTTGGGTTTGTACTTCTTCGCACCTTAATCAAGGTCTGGGCGGAGCGAAAGCAACAGAAACCTGGCTCGAAGTTCAAAACAAAGCTAGTGGTTTCGCTGATCCTGCTGACACTGATTCCGGCCACCTGCCTCTTCCTGTTCGCTTTCGGACTGGTGAATCGGAGCATCGTGAAGTGGTTCAGCGTTCCGGTCGACCAGATTTTCGAGGCCACGGCCGATCTGAGCGGGGAATGGAGAGACGAGCACGAGTCGATCGCCCGCAGTATTCTGGATCTCGGACAGGAACCCCGGGAAGACCTCGGACGCCTACGCCAGACCTTCCAGTTGAAGGCTTTCATGGTGCTGGACGAAGATGGCCATCTGCTCCGTTCTTCCGGTGAGCCGGGCGTTCTCCAGTCGCGCCTTCCGGACCAAATCATTTCGGCTCTGGGTGATCGTGCCGAGGCGTTTATGCAAATTGCCCCTTACTGGATTGGCGTCCGGAGTATCCAGGGCCGACAGGGCAGGCAAATTCTCGCTGCGGTGTTCCCCACGCCGCAGAGAATTATCGAGCTGACATCAAAGATCGCTGACGAGCGGGCCAACTACAGTGCCCTCGTTCAGAACCAGAAGTTTTATCGCGACATTTACGTCGCCATACTTTTGATCATGACTGTGCTGGTTCTCTTCGCAGCAGTTTGGACCGGCCTTTTTCTTTCGAAACGAATAACGATTCCGATCGAGGCTCTTTCGGAGGCTACGCGTGAAATCTCGGCGGGTAACCTCGGCCATCGTGTCGAGATCGAAGCCCAGGATGAGCTTGGATTGCTTGTCACATTGTTTAATGACATGGCGGAGCAACTTCAAGGAACCACGCGTGAACTGGAAGCGCGGCGGCGGTACATGGAAATCATTCTGGAAAGCATCCCGACCGGTGTCATTTCGCTAGATCCTGACCTTGGTGTTAACAAGATCAATCGCGCTGCGCGCACCATGTTTCCCGTCAGTGCGGCCACGCTTGACCAGATCTTCTCCGGCGAGGATTTGACGTCCATTCACGAACTGCTCCGCGATGCCCAAACCAGCTCGGCCAGGCGCGAGATCGAATTCAACACGCACGGCCGCCCGATTCACAGCGCTGTCACTGCGACTCGGCTCACGACTGGTGGCTTCGTTCTGGTCATCGAAGACCTTACTGAAGTTGTCCGGGCGCAAAAGGCCAGTGCCTGGCGCGAAGTAGCGCGGCGTCTGGCTCACGAAATCAAGAATCCTCTGACGCCGATTCAGCTTTCGGCGGAGCGCATTTCGCGAAATATCGCCAGGCTTCCCGCAGCGCCGCCTCGTGTGACGAGTGTGATCGAGGAATGTGTCCAGGCGATCGTGGAAGAGGTCTCCAGCCTTAAGAACCTGGTCGACGAGTTCGTGCGGTTCGCGCGCTTGCCGGCAGTGTCACGCGTTCCGAACAGTATGAAGGACCTGGTCGGGAAAACCATGTCGCTTTATGAAGATCGCTTGCATGGAGTGACGGTTCTGGTAGATGTGCCTGACGATCTGCCACCCATCCTCATGGACTCACTTCAAATGAAGCGTGTGTTAGTAAACTTGCTGGACAATGCCCTGGAAGCCTTGTCGGAAGATTCTGTTCGAGAGCTGAAGATTCGTTGTGAGCTGGCCCGTCACGACACAATGGCGCGGCTGATCATTGAAGACACCGGCCGCGGGATTGCTCCTGAAGATCGCGATCGTCTTTTCACTCCATATTTCTCGACACGTGGGAACGGTACGGGTCTCGGCCTGGCCATCTCCAGCCGGATTGTTTCCGATCACGGCGGATATATTGCCGCAGAGCCAAATTCACCTAAAGGCACACGATTTGTGGTTGAGCTACCTGTATGCCAAGAATCCTCATTGTCGATGACGAGCCCGGCATCCGGCAGTCGCTGAAAGGCGTCTTCGAAGACGAAGGTTTCGCGACCGAAGCTGTGGCCAGCGGCGAAGAGTGTCTCGAAAAATTTGCCGAAGGTACTTACGACCTCGTCCTCCTGGATATTTGGCTGCCCGGTGCCGACGGCCTGGAAACGCTCCGCAAGCTACGGCAGAAATCGCCGGCGACCCACATCATCATGATCTCCGGTCATGCGACTATCGCCACAGCGGTCACCGCGACAAAGCTAGGAGCTTACGATTTCATCGAAAAGCCGCTCTCCCTCGAGCACATACTGCTGATCGCGCGCAACGCGCTGTCGCACCGGCGTTTGGAACAAGCGAATGATCTGCTTCGGCATCAATTGGAAGAGCGATTCAATATAGTTGGCGAAAGTATCCCCGTTAAAGCGCTGCGCAAGCAGATCGCGATCGTCGCTCCGACTAACAGCCGCGTCCTCATCTACGGCGAAAGTGGTACTGGGAAAGAGTTGGTCAGCCGGAATATTCATTTCATGAGTAGCCGCGCAAACTCGCCTTTTGTTGAAGTGAACTGCGCCGCAATCCCCGAAGAGCTGATCGAGAGCGAACTGTTCGGCCACACCAAAGGATCGTTCACCGGCGCAAGCGATGCGAAGAAAGGAAAGTTTGAGCTGGCCGACTGTGGGACTCTCTTTCTCGACGAGATCGGCGACATGTCGCTCAAAACCCAGGCCAAAGTCTTGCGTGCTGTCGAAGAACGCAGCTTTCAACCGATCGGTGCGCCGTCAGCCGTTCGCGTCGATGTCCGCGTGATCACCGCAACGAACAAGAACCTGCAGAACGAAATCGCGGCCGGCCGGTTCCGCGAGGACCTTTTCTATCGCCTGAACGTGATTCCGTTTGTCGTCCCGCCACTGCGCGAGCGCCGCGAAGACATACCGGTGCTCGCGCGGTATTTCATGCGCGTATTTTCGGCCGAACATGGACGCGGCCCCAAAGAGTTCAGCTCCGAGGCGCTGGACCTGCTCGTCGACTACTCCTGGCCCGGCAACGTCCGGGAACTCCGAAACGAAATCGAACGCCTCGTCATCATGGTCCAAGATGGCGCCATCCAGGCAAGAGACCTTTCGCTACCGAATGGAACCCACGCGGCGCGCGCTTCAACCCTCCACGAAGCCAGAGCCCAATACGAGCGCGAGTTCATCATTTCGAAGCTCAAAGAAAACAACTGGAACGTTTCCCAAACAGCCCGGCTTTTGGGTCTCGAACGCAGCTATCTTTATCGAAAGATGAAAACCTACGGCATCGAGAAATAGTGATCTGCCTATTGAGGATTACAGAATATAGTAACAAGTCGTTGACATTTCGAAAATCCAAATGTAGTCGCGGGCTTTAGCCCGCGTTCAATACCATGGGACAAACGCGGGCTAAAGCCCGCGACTACATTGTTTGGCCGGTCGGGTCAGGAGTGTCACTGTATTATGTAATCCTCAATAGTCCAAAGGCAGCCGCGGTTGCTTACTTAGAAAGTCCGGTAATTGGTGAACTGCAATTCCAGCCCGAAGTCTGCGGCCCGCAGCGATTGAATCGTCTCCTGAAGCAAGTCCCGGCTCTTGCCGCTGACCCTGACGAAATCGCCTTGAATCGAAGCCTGGACTCTGATCTTGCTGTCCTTGATCGTTTTGACGATTTCTTTGCATTTTTCGACGGGTATTCCCGATTGGATCGTAATCTCCTGACGCACGGTTGAGCCTGCCGCGGGCGTCATGGGCCCATAGGAGAAATTCTTGAGAGGAACTTTACGTTTGGCGAGTTTCTGCTGAAGGATGTCGACAACGGCCTTCACCTTGAAGTCATCGACGCTTTGTACAATCAGCTTTTTTTCTTTCTCGTTCAGGTCGATCTGGGATTTGGAATCTTTGAGATCGAATCGCGTCTGAACTTCTTTGCGTGCCTGCTGTACCGCGTTTAATACCTCTGGCATATCGACTATGGAGACGACATCGAAGCTATTGTCTGGCATAAGGCTAGTATAGCTGCGATGCGCTAAAATGGTTTCATGAGGCTCGCAAGTCTTCTTCGCCTGTGCTGCCCAATTTGCGGTAAGGGCCCGCTCTTCCGCGGTTATTTCGACAATCCGGAGCGCTGCCCTGCCTGCGGATACTACTTCATGCGGGAGACCGGATACTTTCTTCCACACGTTGCCGTTGGTTACGTTGCAACCGTCCTCGTTGCACTTGGATCATGGCCCGTGCTGCGCTATGTCTTCGGAATCCGGTCCCCAGCTTTGACGCTTGGCATTATGATCGCGGTGGCTCTTCTGTTCGGCATCTGGATCATCCGGTACTCCAAGGCAATTTGGCTCGCCATCGATCTGACCTTACATCCACCGGGCGCTGAGGACTTTGAATCAAGAGGCAGGTGAAGACAGCGGCGAATGACGCCATTCGCGTAATTCACGTAATCCGCGGCTGAAAATCTGATAGCATGCACCCACTTGCATGGCCTATCGCTGGATCATCCTTATTTTTGGAATGCTGGCTTACACGACCAGCTACTTTGCACGGACAAATTTCACGGGTATCGCGAAATTTGTGTCGGCGGATCTTGGTCTCGATAAGGCGGCGCTGGGCGTGATGGGATCCGTGTTTCTCTACGCTTATGCCCTGGCGCAAATGCCATGGGGTTTCGCATCCGACCGATGGGGAAGCCGAAAGGCGATTGGCCTGGGAGTTTTCCTGACGGCAATTACGCTGTGGGGATTCGCCATCAGTGGCAGTTATAACGAACTGCTATTCTGGCGCACCACCAATGGTATCGCCGCAGCGGCCGTCTACGTCGCGATGGCGGGCGCGCTCTCGCGATGGTTCGCACCCAAAGAGCGAGGATTTTGCCAAGGCATATTCGCAGCCGTCGGAGCAACCATTGGCGAGGGAACCGCGAACCTGGTTCTCCCGTATCTTGCAATCAACATCGCCTCAGGCTGGCGGCAATCGACAGAAATTCTGGCGGGAATCATCGGCGGGATTGGAGTGGCGTGTGTGCTCTTCTTGCGATCTGCTCCGCCGGGCCAATCCGTGAGCGAGCGTAAGCCTCTCGAATGGTCGACAGTGAGAGACCTGCGCCTCTGGTGCTTCACACTGGTGTACTCCGGATCCATCATTGCGATTCGAATTCTCCCAATATGGCTCCCGATTTATGCCGCGGACATTTACATTAGCCAAGGAGTGCCTCTGGAACGAGCGGTGCTAGCTGCCGGTGTGCTGAGCACGCTTTACCTGGCGGGGCGACTCGGAGGCGTACCGCTTGCGGGTTTGATTTCAGACCGCCTCATTAGCCGTGGAATTTCTCGAAGGTCACTCGCTATCGGCTTCTTGTTCTTCACTGCGATTCTCTTCCAGCTCATGCCGATGGGTCTCCACTCGACGAGCATTCTTGGCGTAATCGCTTTTCTGATGGGGATCTCCATCAACATGTATCCACTCGTCACCACGGCCGTGTCGGAAACATTCGGTCCAACGAAGACTTCATCCGTTATGGGACTCCTGAATACATTTGCGCAGCTCTCGGGGGCAACGGCTCTGCTGGTGAGCGGCTACCTCGGAATCGCGTTGAACTCCTCTCCTGGAAACGCGCTCGAGGAATATCGGGGAATCTGGCTGGTAGGAATGGTGGGTTGCCTGATTAGCGGAACGACCGGCGTTGTAATGTCATTTCTGAGCCGCGGACTGCGCGAGTTACGCAGGTTCGAATCCGCGTAATCGGCGAAATCCGCGGCTAGATTTTTCCTTCGATGGGTGAGGACGCTGTCGCGTACAGCTTTCGCTGAATCCTACCGGCCTTATAGGCCAATCTTCCGGCCCTAACCGCATGATTCATAGCCTCGGCCATGGCGCCAGGATCTTTGGCACCGGCGATCGCAGTGTTCATCAAGACGCCGTCTGCGCCCAATTCCATGGCAATTGTGGCATCCGACGCCGTCCCCACACCAGCATCAACGATGAGAGGCACTTCTGTGATCAACTCTCTCAAGATCCGCATACTCGCAATGTTCTGAATTCCCATTCCGGACCCGATTGGCGCGCCCAAAGGCATGATCGCTGCGGCTCCAGCGTCGATGAGCCTCCGGGCGACGATGAGATCGTCGTTGGTATACGGCAGCACCACGAATCCGTCTTTAACCAGAATCTTTGTCGCTTCAATCAAAGCGGCCGTATCCGGGAAAAGCGTTCTCTCGTCGCCAATGACCTCCAGCTTGACCCAGTTCGAAAGCCCTGCCTCGCGCCCAAGCCGGGCGGTCCGTACCGCATCCTCGACGTTGTAGCAGGCGGCTGTGTTGGGCAGGATCATGATCCTCTCTCGGTCGATATAGTCCAGAAGCGACTCCCCCTTCGGCGCTTTCAAATCGATCCTCCGGACCGCCACGGTCACCATGTCGGTTCCCGACCGACGGTGCGCTTCAGCCATCACCTGATTGCTTGAATATTTCCCTGTCCCGACGATCAACCGCGATTTGAACGTCCTGCCAGCGATCACGAACGGGGCATCGTTGCCGGAGCCGCCACCGACGAAATGGACCACTTCGACTTCATCGCCCTGACCGAGCGAAACACTCTCCCATTGCGGCTTCGGCACAATCGCCCGATTGCGTTCCACCGCCACACGGTCCTTCGGGAATTCAAAATGCTCGAGCATCTGCGCGATATTCAGCGATCCCGGAATCTCGCGCGCCTCACCATTCAGCCGAATTTCAATTCTCATAGCAAATGGATGTTACCACGAAGCGGCTGGACCCCGATCCCACCATTGACAGTCCATCAAACGGCTGACTATAGTGATCCTTTTGCACTAGTACGAACCTGATCGACATAGCTCCACCGGTTTTGTGAGACAGAGAGCATGCTGGAAAACTGGGCGCCCATCCTGATTTTCTTCATTCTTGCTACAGGATTTGGGTTGGTTTCACTGATCATGTCGTACCTGTTCGGGGTGAGGATTTCGCCGAATCCGAGCAGGAACTTGTGGCAGGCTGGCATACCGAGTACAGCTCGCTGAAGTTTGCCATGTTCATGCTGGCCGAGTATGCGAATATGGTCACCGTTTCGGCCCTCGCCACGATCCTGTTCCTGGGCGGCTGGGCCGGCCCGATGTTCGGTCCCGCCTGCTGCAGATGGCACTGCCGACCGTCTGGTTCGTGCTGAAGGTTTGCGTGTTCATTTTCTTCTACATTCTCATGCGCGCGACGGTCCCGCGGCTCCGGTACGATCAGTTGATGAAATTCGGGTGGAAGTTCTTGCTTCCGCTTTCGCTCGGAAACATCGTCCTTACCAGCCTTATCGTGGCGATAGCGGCTTCATGATGCAAACTATCTTTTTCGTCTTTGCAGCGGTTGCCGTTGGAGCAGCCATTAACGTGCTCGTCCAGAAGCATGTTCTGTACAGCGCGCTTTCGCGATTTCCTGGCGGTAATCCAGGTAATTGTCTATGCCGGCGCAATCATGGTGCTGTTCGTCTTTGTGATCATGCTCTTGAATTTACCCCAGGACGAAGACGGAGCGGACCGGTTGTGGTGGCTGAAGTTCCTCGGAATTCCACTGGGTTTGTTTTTTCTTTTTCTGGTGATCGCCACATTGTGGAACGTGGAATCGAGCGTGGACACACGAGCGGGGATCAGCGGAAGCGCCGGGGCGATCGGCCATAGTCTGTTTACCGATTTTCTACTGCCGTTTGAGGCGACGTCGCTGCTGATATTGATTGCTCTCATGGGCGCGGTGGTTTTCGCCAAGAAGGATTTATGATCCCGGTCGGATGGTATTTGATCCTCGGCGCGGTTCTCTTTCTGATAGGCGTGCTGGGTTTCTTCATAAAGCGCAACATGATCGCGTTGCTGCTGTCGATAGAAATCATGTTGAATGCGGTCAACCTCACGTTTGTGGCGTTCTCCGTCCAGCATGCTCAGATCAGTGGACAGGTCTTCGTATTCTTTGTACTGGTTGTGGCTGCTTCGGAAGCCGCAGTGGGCCTGGCATTGGTCATCGCAATATTCCGGAATCGGGAATCGCTCGATGTGGATCGGAGTAACTTGCTGAAGTGGTGAAGCCGATGAAACATCTAGCAAACCCACAAGTCGTCCGCTGGACACGGGCGTCTGGGACAACCGGCGGGAAAGGCGAAGTCCCCTCCTTGGCAAAGGAGGGGACGCCGCGCCATCAAGTAAATGGTCCCGTTCCTTTGGAGGCGCGGCGCGAAGCGTGAGCCCGGTAGGGCGAAACATCAA
>WNGG01005501.1_pt1 | contig 14111 bp, 16 predicted proteins | sample 5400661 | NCBI WGS metagenome assembly WNGG01 (sample SAMN13153372, study PRJNA577476) | soil metagenome | isolation source: 100 cm soil or saprolite under Garry oak tree replicate 1 | place: USA:California | collected 2016-06-15
CTGCTGCAAGGGTCTCTTGTGAGACCACGTCTCCGACCGCCGTTACTCTGCTCGGATGGTTTCTTCTCACCAGCATATTCAGTTCGGGCATTGTCTTGGATGGGTCTCCTTGAAGCAGCTTTCCGAACGGCTCCTTCAACCTCGGGAGGTCGGCCTGGTTCGGTCGAAGCTGAATCATCTACTCTCCTTGGGAGGAGACTCAACATTGATCACGGCGAGGCCGCTGCCGACAAGAATGTTGACAACAACAAGCTCGCGGTCCTTGTTTGGATTCAGATCCCTGTGAACTAGGCCCGCCGGGATGTGAAAGAAGTCTCCAATGTTCAGGTCGGCTATTTCCTGTCTTCTCAGAAAGTATTCGAGTTGAAGTCGACCTGAGACGATGAACCCGTAGAGTTGGCGAGTCCCGTGATGATGCCATCCGGAGACGACTCCAGGCGCGACCTGTGACTGCGAGACGATAGAAGTCTCCGATTCGAACGCCTTTTTTCTAATGATGCCTTCAGTCGAATCCCCGGCTCCCAATTCAGAGCCTCGAACGACCTCGATGCGAGACATGGTTCACTAGTTATCAGAGTGCTACTAAAGACCTAGCTTCATCCTGCAAGCCCAAACATTTGAGGAGTTGACAAGAGCGACCATGATATCTACTTCCTACCCGAAGATTGGTTAAGAGTGTGCAGCCGATAGATCTTCGAATTGCCGATCTTGGTCACGTAAAACTGGCTTATGTTGAAGCTAGCAGCGGCGAACCAGTAGTATTTGTTCATGGAATACCAACCGATTATCGTGCTTGGAACAGCCAGATTGGACCCTTCTCTGGCAAGTATCACGTGATCGCTTACAGTCGACGCCTCGCCCAGCCAAATCAGAACACCATGGACTATGAGAAGAGCACGATCGAAAACAATTCCGCAGATCTTGTTGGCTTGATCGAAGAACTCGGGATTTTCCCCGTTCACTTGGTAGGCCACTCCTACGGCGGGTTCGCTTCGGCGTTCTGTGCATCGACCAGTGCAGAATTGATTCGGACTCTCACACTGATTGAACCAGCAGTCTCTACTATTCTGCTGAAGAATCTAAAGAGTAAGCTAGAATTCCTAGGCCTACTGCTCGCACATCCTTCAATAGGGATCTCCGCCGCCAAGTTTCAGCGAAACTCATTGGACCCCTCGCTCAACGCTTTCCGCCAGGGAGATTTCGATGCCGCGCTCAGATACAATCTTGACGGCATCATGAATCGGCATGGAGCATTCGAAAGGTTTCCCGAACCAGTGCGCACGATGGTGAAGGAGAATGAGAGAACGGTCGGAGAATTAACGGCCGAGGTCCCGGTGTTTGGCATTGAAGATGCGTCGAGGATATCTGCGCCAACACTTCTGATCCACGGAACCGAGAGCCCGAAGGTACTGCACGCCATCATAGACCGCCTGGGAAAGGCGATTCCCAAGAGCGAAATCTCAACGATCTCTGGAGCCGCACACTTCCCGCATCGAAAAACCTCAGGAGTTCAATCAACTGGTGCTAGGTTTTCTCTCGAAGCACTCGTCTAATTGATGAGAACGGAATCCTAGGGTAGCTCAGTTGGAAGTCTACCTCGTCGATGGCACCTATGAGCTTTTTCGCCACTTCTTCGCTATGCCTCCTCATTCGAACGGGCGGGGTGAGGAGGTCGCGGCGACGCGGGGAGTGTTGGGAAGTATTGCTGGGATGTTTGAATCGGGAGTTACGCACATTGGGGTCGCGACCGATCACGTGATCGAGTCCTTCCGCAACGATCTCTGGCCTGGGTACAAGACGAGTGAGGGCGTCGATCCTCGCCTACTTGCACAATTTCCCTTGCTCGAGGAGGCGGTGAAAGCCATGGGGGTTGTGGTCTGGCCCATGGTCGAATTGGAGGCTGACGACGCTCTCGCCGGCGCGGCGTTGTCTCTTAGCATGATCTCCGGAGTGTCGCGCGTTTACATCTGCACCCCCGACAAGGACTTGGCACAGTGCGTGAAAGACGATCGTGTAGTACAGCTTGATCGTCGAGCTCGACAAGTGCGGAATGAAGCTGGGGTCCGTGAAAAGTTCGGCGTTTCGCCAATGTCCATTCCCGACTATCTCGCTCTTGTTGGCGACAGTGCGGATGGATATCCCGGTCTCACAGGCTGGGGTGACAAGTCTGCTGGAGCGGTTATCGGTTTCTATGAGCACTTGGAGGCTGTTCCTAGTTCAGCTCTGGACTGGAAGGTTACGGTTCGGCGAGCTGACCGTCTTGCTGAGACTCTCCGAGAGAACTTCAAGCTCGCGTTGCTATTCCGAGATCTCGCCACCCTGCGAACGAAAGAGCCGAAGATCCGCTCAGCGAACGAGCTTCGTTGGCGTGGACCTAACCCTAGCTTTACCGCCATGTCCGACCGACTGGACGATCTCCAACTAGTCAACCGGGTCGTTGACATTGCCGCTAAACGGCAAGCCAAGAGGCGCAGTCCAGATCCCCGATGACCGACCTAATGACATTCGTGTAAAAGATCACGGAAGCAGTTGCATCGAGAGTTACACACGTCACATTCGAGGTGGGAAGTGAAGCGATTGTTCATAGCAAAAGATGATACGCGGGCCCCAATCTGCTGTGATGACGATTGAACGATGTTGTCTTTCCACCGAAAGTCCCTCTACACAGTAATTACAATCATTGGTCTCGGCTACTTCGTAGCATATGCCACTATCCAATTTGTGGCTGACTGGCTTGGCGGAACGATACCCTTCTTCGACTATTACCATGTACCCTTCATCGTTCTCTTCCTCCTCTCCATCTTTCTCGTGTGGACGCGGCCAAGAATCGGCTATTTGCTGAGCATAATCGTCGGGCTTGTCGCTGTTGCAATTTTCACTCCATTTACTTTTGTGAAAGGGCTTTCCAGCCCTGCAGACACTGGGCTTTTCGTTTACGTGATGACCATCTTTCCATTGATACTTGCCGCAGTCTCCTATTCAGCAATGGGACTTTTGGAAATGCGGAAACCAGCACGAGCCAGCTCCCTTACGTTCTCAATCCTCCGACGCACAATCGCTGTTCTAGCCGTAGGATTCATAATAGGAGGATTCACGGTGGGCGCCTTGGCAGCTGGGACAGAAAATCAGCTTCTCTCGTCCGCTGGAACCTCCGCCGATATCACCATTCCTCGAGGCGCTGGAACGCCCGGTAGTACTGGTTACCTGCCGGCCAATTTCACCACAACCGTCGGAAAGACGGTCACCTGGGCGAACAAGGATACCACAACTCATACTGTAACCAGCACGACTGGACTATTCGACTCAGGAATCCTGAATCCCGGACAGACATATTCCCACACTTTTGCTCAAGCAGGCGTCTACAGTTACTATTGTACGCTCCATTCTTGGATGAAAGGTAATCTCACAGTTAAGCCGTAACTCGATGATGCAGGGGGAGTTAGTATGAACTGCTGCAGACAGTTGTCTCATTATTTGATGGTCAAGTCAGTCTCGATGCGTTGGATCAGCACCTTCACCAAGCCACCTCTGTCCATTTTCGGAAGGTGGCCTTGTCGTCGATGATCGAGAGCAAGTAGTCGGCAACATCGGCTCTGCTTATTCGAAATGCGTGATGAAGGGGTTTGCTTATCGAGCTTCGGTAGCGGTCCTTTCCGAAGCCGTTCGTGAGTAGTGGGACGCCCACGAGAGTCCAATCCATCTCTGATTGAGCCAGCAAGTCCGTCATCTTTGCCATGTCACGGTAGGCGAATCCAAACATCGGCTGGATCAAGATCTTCATCATGATATTGGCATACCATGGAAAATTAGGGTGTGGGTCAATTCCCTGAGAAGCCGCAAGCACTATCAGCCGTCGAGGTCCAACCTCCTCCATAGCTCTGGAAACATTTAGTACTCCCTCCGAATAGATCCTCGTCTTTCTGGTCCGTCCAGCGAAACCAAGGGTGGAAATTACGGCTTCGCTACCTCTAACCGCGGCTTCAGCACTTTCTAGTTTGAGGACGTCGCCCGGGATAACCCGGATTCCCGGAAATCTTGTTGAGAGAACATCTGGTTGACGGGCTAAAGCGGTGACTTCGTGACCTTGGGCGAGGGCCTTTTCGACTAGTTTTAGACCCGTACCCCCCGTCCCTCCAAACACGGCCAATTTCATAGTTGAGTCCTCGCGCGAGGACTTCCATCTATTGGTCCAGCTTATTCCTTTGGCTTCGGACTTGACTGCAAGAGCTCCGGTATCACCCTATTCACAACGCTTGGCTTTTCCGATAACAAGAGGTGTGTAGTGTCAGGAATGACGCATAACCGTGCTCCTTTGATCGATCTGAACAGTTCTAGCGTGTGTTCGGCGGCCGAAGAACCTCACCCGTCTGGGTCCGGACGCGTTCAGGGTTGAAAACGAGACGGGTCTTTTGATAGTGAGATTTGTCGACGAACACTGCGCTGCCAGGCGAGAACGTCTTGACGTAAGGAAGAGCGGTCGGTTTGCTGAACTCGAACCTGCCGGTCATGTGGCTGACCCAGTCCTTCTGCAAGAGCTGGATAGGTCCCTGCCCGTCAGCGAGCTCTAAGGTATCCTTCGCGATCGCCACAGTAACCAAGAACACGACCAGCTATAGAATCCGTCTCCAAGACCCACTCTGATCAGAAACCCGGCTCAAAGACGCACGAAACAGACAGTTTTCCCTAGGAAAGTGAAACTTTCCTTGGTGGAGACCCTTCACGGAGGGGGTAGGGGTATACCGTCCGGACAAGCGAAAAAGCAAAAGACCCGTCATAGCCACTGCTTGTCCAGCAAGGCAAATCCCATGCGGACCCCGTCAGTAGCTATTCTGACCCTCACAATCGTCTATCTGGGCAGTCTAGCAATTCCTGTGATGGGATAGCCTGCAAACCTCTCGAATCTTCTCAAAGTCAACGTTACCGTGGTGGGCCCGCCCGGATTCGAACCGGGGACCGTCAGGTGTCTCTGACCGTGGCTATGAGCCTGCCGCTCTTTCAGTCCGTTGATGTGAAACCTGGCTGAGCTACGGGCCCTCAAGCCGGTGCCCTATGTTCTGAAGTTTTAATGTTTAGTAAAACACTTCAAAGTGAAGCAGGATAGCGGTTCGCGCAAGGCTTGGCCGAGCCGGCGAGCAAGTGTAACTTGGCGTTTTCTTCACCAGTAACGATACAAGCTTCAACAGAGCAGTCTACTCGTGGTTTAGAATACGAAGGTCAACAGTTTGCGATTCCGGCGATTTCTGAAGAACGAGCGCGGTATTGACACGATTATCGCTTCAGTTCTAATGGTTGCTATTGTCGTAATCGCATCTGTAATGGTCTATATCTACGCGACGGGTCTATTCGGCGCAATTGCGACTCCTCAGAAGCTAGCGACCGAATCGATTAGCCTGGAATACGCATCTTTCACTTCGAACAACACTGTAAACCTCTCCATCAGAGACATTGGCACTACTCCGATAACACTGAAGTCATACTACGTGAATGACTATACAGGGAACCAGTATACAAACGCCAACTGGCAAGGACCCACGTTCGCACCTAGGAATCAGACAAACGCGATTATCGTAATTTCGTCAGCATGCACTAGCTGCACTTCAAGCGGAACCCCGTTCGTCTTCCAATCAGGCTACCCCTACACGATAATTATGGTCACGGCCACGAATGAACAATTCTCCTTCATGATCACCCGATAATCATTTCTTGCCTCGTCAGGCGTCTGAGAAACGAATTTCTAATATTTGAGTCTACGCTCAAGGATGTTCCAACACAGCTAAAACGTACGCACGATTCCCACCACCTTATGGCAATCGCTAGGCCTCTCAAGGCGTACGAAAAATATGCGTGGACCCTTCTCTTCGCCTTCTGGACACTCCACCTCGTGTTATCAGTGCGCGATTTTTTCCCGAATCTGCAAGATTTCTGCATAGGGTGTTTGCCAGGTGCCCAGACAGCGATACAATCCTCGACTGGAATGAGCTGGAGCCAGCTGGCGTCGACGAACCCGAAACTCGCTAGTTTTCTCGCCTCCGTCCTCGTCGATGACGGTATTTCAGGAGTCGGCCTAGCTATCTTCGGCATGCTCGTTTCCCTAACGAGCTTCAGAAGGGGCGAAAAGTGGGCCTGGTACGTATCCTGGTCGATGCCAATTGGAATACTTGCTGCTCAGCTGAACGTGTATCTGTTGACTGGCTCCGCGATGGTGATCGTTCTAGCCGTCGTGTTTGTTCTAGTATCTCTTCTGGCTCTATTCCTGCCTTACAGACAGTTCTTCCCGAAAAAGATGTTGCCCGTTTCTGAGAATCTCCTTGATGCAGTTCCAAAGGTCAGCCTTATCCTTTAATAAACGGAGTTTCCGGATTGCCGTTGCCGCCGGCTAGTAGCGGGCCGCCGTTCCCTCAAACAGGGGCGCGAGCTCAGTGGTAGAGCAGCGGGCTCAGCTGAAAACTGAGGCTGAAGCTGTTAAAGAAAGCCACTGCAGCAACCCGTTGGTCAGAGCGCCTTTACACGGCGCGGCTAGAGGTTCGAACCCTCTCGGCGGCGCCAAATTCAAAAAACGCCCTCGACACAAGACTCTGGGACGGGGGCAAGAGATGGACTATTTTCTGGCTCTCTCTCTTTTTGCGTCTTCCACTAGCTTCCTTTTTGCGAGTTCAGGATCCTTGATGTACAGAATGATGGCGTTGGCGTGACCATGTCCCAAGCCGCAGTCTGATTTGAGCCAGGAGAGTAGCTCAGCATGCGATACCAACCCTTTCTCTTTTGCCAGTTTCTGGAAGTACTCGGGGTCCTTACCGGTCTTGGCTTTGATGTTGTCTATGTACGCTTTGTAGGTCATGTTTTCACGACGTGTTAGACCCTTCAAGTTCGGATTTGACTTTTCTCTTTTCAGAAAAGAGAATAATCAAGGAGATACCCGCCAGCTAGCTAAACGATCAGTAACGGACAACATTCATTGATGGTGGTGGAACTGTTCATTTTGCGTTTTCGCGGAATCGCTGAAACTCGTGGAGGTTTGATGGATGTTCCACGTGCGGGACGCGTGGGTTGCGATACGGATTATAAGCGGCGAAGCACTAGTTACTCGTAGAGCACTCTTCCTAGATCTGCTCTGGCTGGTTGAGACATGAAGCTTGACCCAGGTGCATTAGGCGAATTACGAGTCTTAGACTCTGGATATACAGACCAGGTCTTACTGGACACTATCAACGAGGAGGTTCTACGGATCAAAGCGACGGTCTGCAACAGCCTCCAAGACCTCAACAGGCTCTACATGGTCGACCGCGCACTATACACCAATACACCAGGCATACCCCTCTACATGGAATTCACACCACAAAACATGAGATCGATCAAGACACCGCTCATTATCAGCGAAGTAAAACTCTACACTGTCGAACGAGTCTGGGGCGTGCGAACCCTAAGAATAACCAGATAACTGTCCGAAATAATATCTCAAGATCGTCGATAACCACATCTTCCTTTCGGAAAAAGTACAGTCCGAGCCTTACGAGAGTGAATGTGCGAAACGATAACTGTTCTTAGTCTTGTCGGTCTCAGGAGGTAAGCCGGGCGGGCAGACTATATCGGTATGATTATCAGGGCAACGGTCGCAGTTCGGAGGATTGATCGCGTTATTGGCGCACCACCGGTTGCACTTTGGTGCGTTGACAGCTTCGTCCGTGCAGAAACACAAGTTTGCCGACGAGCTGTATGTCTCCCGTGAACCACAACTATTACAGGGAGGATAGTTCACCGCACCATTCGAGCAAGAGGGACCTGAGGGACGAGCAGAAAGATACAATCCGGCACCGACAGTCGAGACGATGAACAGGACAACTATCATCGATGCAGCAATCTTTGTCCCAGTCCAGAATGGTCGGACCAGCTGACGAGAAACTGTTGACCGTCCCGAAGGATCTTCGCTGATCTCACGGACAGCTCCGCCACAGACTCCACACGCTTGAGGGCTCTGTCCTATCGATCCGCATATACGGCAGCGAAACATGTCAAGATCATTCAAACTATGGTTCAAGCCCTCTTATCCTTATCCCAAAATTCCATCCTGCACGTGCTAAGATACAGTCTTGATGCTCGTCTAGACCGCGAATCCTGTGGAGGAAGACTGGTGTATCCGCAGATCGTGATTTTGACTGGACAGGTTGTTGAGAATGTTAGCGTGGCAGACCGGCCAAACAGCCACGCTCAGCAACGTTCAAAGTATCATCCTCGGTACAAAAAGGCCACTATATGGCGAAGTCTCACTCAGTTGATCTCAGTGGCAGGACTGCGGGTTGCACAGTCGAACAGTTTCACGCTGACAGCTGAGCGAATTATTCCCAACGCTTAACATTCACCACAAGCGAATCCTGATCCGATTAGGTTTGCCACCCCCTGGCGAAGGTTCTCGTGGTCGTCCCCGCAGGACCAGTCATCAGATCATCAGGACATTTCGTCACAGCCTGCCCTCAAGTGCGCGATTGGATAGCCGCAGATCCAGTCCTGCACGGCCCTTCTAGCGTACTCACCACCCTTCAGACATCGACGGGAGTATCGCTTATGACGAGGGCGACACTTGTCAACGGCGAGTGAGAAAGGGGAGCATGTGTAACTCGATGTTGTAACTTTGAGAGTTAAACAATCGGTTCCTTCATCATCCAAGCGGAAACTCCACGCGACCCCCAGACTCGGAAGTTACTTCGAGTAATAGGGTGGAGTTTCGTTCAGCTTAGATTGAACAGAAGAGTATCAACCATGAGCAAGTGCGAAGGAACCCTGTAGATGTCATCCTCCTCAACTGAGCGATCTAATCATTCTTACAGAGCCATGCCTGGCTATGTCAAGATCATCATCCTAGCCCAGGCAGCCACGATCCTCTCGTTTGCCGTCTGGATGTACCAAGAATACATGAACGACATATATTTCCAAGAATACGTGATCAGCCTATTCGTATCCAACATCATCGCCAACGCAACTCTGTCCGTAATCACTTTGTCAGTATTCGCTTTGGGCACCTTCACCCTGCTAGGCGAAATGGGCACGACGCGCAAACTGGGTAAAGAATGGCGTCTCATATCCAAACAAGCAGAGGCACCTCCTATGCCCTCAATGCCCGTTCTCGAGGTGGTCGAACCATCTGCGAAACCGCGGAGCACACGCCGCCGACGGGCCATCCGAAGACCGAGGGTCGATACGGAACGGATCCTTAATTCTATGCGTCACTTTGCGGACGATCGCAGCCAATCGAGCTGACAGTTCCTACGGTACTCGCAGGTTCCTTTTGGTTTTCAACCGTAAGGCCGACGCGGTCATGCCTTGAGAGTCTTAGGGGCCGCGACCTGTTCCTTGTCGACGCTCCGAATTTTGCATACGAGTTGATCGTCGCTCTCCTCTAGCTCCACTTCCAATCCCAGTCGAACACTCAAGGCTTTGAGGGACGCGCCATAATAGGCGGACGCGCTCTGTCCCATGCTATGCCTCAGAATTATCGTGCGATTACGGTCATCTCCCGACTCAGAGTAGACGAACGAGTTGGAATATTCCGCGCCTATCACCCGGAAGGTCTTCAGAACAGACTCTAGGTCGAACTTGCGGAAATAGTAGAGAATGAACTCGACGACTGCGCTGTTACCGTTCTGGAGCCCCATTTCTCGAGCCTCTTCAACGGTTAGATGCGACCAGAACAGTTTCATCAGTCGGGGGTCGCTGGTAACCAGGTTGAAATTCTCAACGAATCTTCCCCATTCGAGGTAGCGTCGCAGGGCTTTGTCGACGAGCAAGTTAGCTTCTAGAGTATGACCATCTACCAGAGCGTCTATTTTCTCACTGACGTCTGGCTGAATGGCAAATGTTCGACGCGTCAGTCGTGCCATGAATGTTCTCGCAACTAGCGCTGAGCGGGATCAAGGGTACAGGAGTTGCCTAGCCCAGCGACTATCACGTGGACCCTAGCATATCCGAACAGACCCCCAATGCGGGCGACCGATTCTATCGCGGCTAACTGGCGAAGAACTTGCTAAGAAGATACGGGGAGACTTCGTTGACACACAACTCATTCTCCAACATTTGGTCAGACGGGGGTGGATTGGGTCTAACCTCGAAACCACATTCTAAGTTACGGAACTCTTGTGTGCGAATAGTCTCCTGCTAGATAATTGATTCTTGATGATTAGAGATGAGCCTCCGGATCAAACCATTGCTATCCAACAATTCGACGAAAGCGATACTCTACCGGCCAATCGGAATGGAACCAATGACATGCTTAATCTCATTTCGAGATTTCTGGAATCGGCCGGAAACGTTCTGCTAGTCCAAGGTCCGCCCGGCGCTGGGAAGACGACGCTGGCGCTTGAGCTCTTGCGACGAGTACAAGCAACACGAATGGGAAGCACCGTGGTTCCGCCTGCCAGGTTCTACGTGCCGAGCCGGGTTTCTCCCAACAAACTTCGAAAGCACTTTCCTTGGATCCACGAAATGCATGACCCGTTATCAAAAAACACTTCAGGCGATAACTCAATGAAAGGATCTGCCGAGATACGAGTGTCTGACGCGGACGATGTTTTCAACAAGGTTCTTACTCTAAAGCGCTCCAGGCTCAGAGGTCTCATGGTCATAGACAGTTGGGAAGGAGCCCTCCGGAACACGAGCGAGGACGGGCGCCGAATGATTGAATCTGCGATACTATCTGATCCAGACGACAACAGAGTAGGAGTGGTCTTGGTGAGCGAGGGTGGACGCGTTGGTGACCTGCCGAATCTGGTCGATGGCATTGTGACCCTCTCATCTTCAGAGATGGATGGTCGGAGGTTGAGAACAATTGTCATAAACAAGCTTAGAGGATTCAGAGTCAAATCAGATCGGGCACTCTTCTCGCTCGACAAAGGCAAGTTCAAGCTGCTGCCAAATACGCAATTCGAGAGCGATTCTTCAAAGAGGCCACACATCCTCTCACCCGTTCCTCACACCGAGTCCTTCTTCTCAACAGGGAGTCAAGACCTCGATATCATGCTCAAGGGAGGGATCCGAAAGGGCTCCTCGATCTTGATCGACGTGAACAATACCGTCCCTACAATGGGAGTGAGACTTCTCCTAAGAATAATCAATGCAAATTTCGTCAATCAAGGAGGGTTCTCCTGCATCGTCCCGTTTAGTACCGTCAGCTCGGAAAACGTCGCAGAGTCCCTGAGACCTATTGTTGGAGAAACTACATTCAACGAGAGAGTCCGCATCGTGGAATACAACCAAGAACTCCCACCGGAGAAATGGAGGGTGCCGCTGAAAGGGAATCCACTGGATGACTTTACGCTCTTCGGCAAAATTTGGAAAGAGGTAGAGACAGACTCATCGTCAATAATCCTATCAATAGACCTCGACAAACTCGTCCAAGTTTACGGGGACCATCTAATGCTTCCTAGCCTTGCAAATTTAGGAGCCAGTATACGGGATGCCGGCGCGCTCACACTCGCGGTAGCATCGGAGCCGAATAAGATCAGGGAAGCATTCCTGAGAACAGCGGACTATTACCTCAAAATTGAGAGTATCAACGACACAATGGTCATCTATGGCGTTAAACCGTTCACAAATGTCTACGGAGTCGAATTCGCGTTTGACCGAGGCTACCCCGCAATAAAACTTACAGAAATAGTATGACTCTTCTATGACTTAGCCGGAATCCACTGGTCTTATAGTGTCCCAATCTCCAAACCGTGAGGAGCGTGGCGAGAATGGCTTCTCATCAGAGGTCGATTGATAATCTCAGAAAGCGTTAGTTGACGCTCACTGGCTTACCCGTGTTGTGCAGCACCAGCAACCTTTGTTGAGACAGTCGCTCTGAAGATGATGGTCGCAGTGTCCGCAGACGCAGAAGAACTTGCCCGCCTTGACCTTGCCCATCGTCGATTTGTGAACTTCCATGGTATTCGACACCGATACCTGCTTGGTCAGAGACATTTCTCAACGGTGGTTGAAAGAGGCGTTTGGAGTTAACTCGATGTTGTAACTCTAAGTGATCAATGCTGGGTTCCTTATCTAACGGTTTCTTGAAAATAGCTACTCCATATGTCAGCAGTGACTAGAACCCGCGAGTCAATGCACGGGTTGCAGATCAAAAAAGAACACGCGCGCCCGCAATTGCAAGCAGGATCAAGATGGCCTCACAGACGAAAGGAAGAGAGTCGTGGACCGAGGAGGAGTCTCCAAGGACAACTACTCAGCAATCGAGCCCGCTAAGGCTGTCAAGGGTTTTCAGATTCGTCGATCAGCAGACTGGAGCTCCTCAGATCTCAGACTTTCCTGACTCCAACCCTACTGGAGACACTCCTCTAGAAATCAGGATGAAACACTTCACAGAGGTCGAAAACTTCACGTTTCTAGGCTACGCACTCGCCCACGAGCTGGGAGGGACAACTCCCAGGCCCATTCGGACCGTTACGGATCTACAGGTTCCCGAGGAGGAGTTTCAGAACTTCATCAACGAAGCGAAGACCGTGAATCTGACTGACGAGGAACTTGCGGACACAGTGCTGGATGTGGGAATTAACTGGGAGCACTTCGTTGCCTCAAACGATAATCTCCTTATCCCTGAGCATCCGCTGAAGATTACGGATGTTCTGATGCAGGAGAAGATTGACGCTCTCGACATTATCACGGAAGCCTTCGTTAGAGAAGTCAACATCCGAAGCATCGAGAAGAAGACCGGGACGAAAAGCAGAGAAAGCTAAGAACGATTAGCGCAGAAGACCATCGGCGTCTCGAGTTCTGACCGGTCGGATGGACTGGTTGGTCATGCGAGATGATCGTATGCCGTTAACGTCATGAACTCGGGGAAGCTATCGCTGGTCGTCAGTCTGTCAAGTAACTCTTCCGCGCCTTTGTAGTTGCTCGTATGATAGGCTCTCAATCCGATCTCTTCCGTTATTCGCGCCTTTTCTTCTCTCAGCATTGAGCGGAACAGCTTGCGCGTAATGGTGGGTCCTTCGACTAGTTTGGCAGAGTGATGAATCCACTGCCAGATCTGTGCTCTACATATCTCCACCGTCGCCGTGTCCTCCATCAGGTTGTTGATCGCGACGCACCCTAAGCCTCCCAACCACGCCTCTAGATATCTCAGGCTCACGGAAATATTCGCCCTGACAGCTTGCTCGCTTATCCTCGCCTCCGGGACCCTGAGGAGATCCTCGCGGCCCACCTTTACGATCTCGCCACCGTCGTTGAATTCCAACGGATGGTCGTTGAATACTTTCATGACGACAGGTACTAGTGCTGGGTGAGCGACCCATGCGCCTTGGTATCCCTCTGAAGCTTCGCGCTTCTTGTCAGCGAGCACCTTGTCGATGGCTTCCTGAGAACGCGGGTCTCCTCTGATGGGGACTTGTGCTGCCATTCCTCCGATTGCGTAGGCGCCTCTCTTGTGGCAGGTTTGAGCGAGGAGTATCGAGCAGGATTTGAGGAAAGGCGTGGTCATCGGGAGTAATGGTCTTTCGGGGACGACGAATCTGGGGTTCTCACCGAGGAATTTGATGAGGCTGAAGATGTAGTCCCAGCGGCCGAAGTTGAGGGCTGTTATCCTCTCGCGTAATGAGTGGAGGATTTCGTCCATTTGAAAAGCTGCAAGAATAGTCTCGATGAGGACGCTGCATTTGATGCTGGCGTGGGGAAGCTTGAGAGCTTTCTCCGTATGGTCGAAGATCTCGTTCCAGAGACGGGCTTCCAGATAGCTCTCTAGCTTGGGGATGTAGATGTAGGGTCCAGCCCTGCGACTGGCTAGTTTCTTTGCGTTGTGGTAGACGAAGAGACCGTAGTCGAGGAGGAGGGCTGGAGTCGGATTGGACCCGAAGTGAATATGTTTCTCGGTGAGGTGTAGGCCTCTAGGTCGGACAAAGAGTGTCGCAAGCTTTTCTCCGAGCCTGTAATCTCGTCCGTCTGGACCCGTGTATGTGATCGTCCGGTTGACTGCGTCTCGAAGATTAACTTGGCCCTGCAGGGTTCCCTTCCAGGTTGGCGAGTGGGAGTCTTCGAAATCCGCCATGTAGACATCAGCACCGGAATTGAGGGCATTAATCACCATCTTCCGGTCGACCGGGCCTGTGATTTCGACCCGCCGCTCACGAAGG
>WNGG01005502.1_pt1 | contig 14110 bp, 15 predicted proteins | sample 5400661 | NCBI WGS metagenome assembly WNGG01 (sample SAMN13153372, study PRJNA577476) | soil metagenome | isolation source: 100 cm soil or saprolite under Garry oak tree replicate 1 | place: USA:California | collected 2016-06-15
TCATTTGCTATCTTTCCGGCGCGCTCGGCCCACTTCTCAAAAGTGGTTTGTGCGAACTGCGGCAGCAGCTTATCGCGATGAACACCGACGACCTTCTCAAGAAAGATTCGATGAAGGCGAATTTTGTTTGCGGCGTTCGCCATCCCGAAGCTCGCTCGCGCCATCGCCCCCGCGCGATCGGGATTCTCAAGCACGCGATCTTGCAGGTTAAGTCCTTGGCGACGCGTTCGCTGGGCCTTGTAGCGATGCACGAGTTTTGGAACGTCCAGCCGAAACTCGTGCCCGTCGCGCTCGGTGTACGGACACTGAACCTCGCACAGCTTGCACTGAAAACACGAGTTCATGATCGTCTCGGTTTCAGCACGGTCAATCCGCCTTACGTCGCCGTCGTACTTGTTGTCGAGAAGCGAGAAGAGGGTCGGGAAGAAATCGCAGTACTTAAAACACAGGCGGCAACCGTGACAGATTTCAAACGTGCGCTCTACCTCCTTGCTGAGCCCACTCGCGTCCCAGTATTTCTCTTCGGCGGGATCGTAGGATAATCCATCGGTCGGTTTGTAGCTGATGTTTTTGTCGGTAGTCATCTCAAGCTTGTAGGGGCGGCCCTCCGTGGCCGCCCCTCATTCAACATTGGATCGGTGGCAGGCGAGAGGGGCGGCCACAGAGGGCCGCCCCTACAAGCGTTAGCTGATCGAACCCAACAGATTGCTGAAGCGTCCGGCGTGAGACTTCTCCGCTTTCGCCAACGTCTCGAACCAATCGGCGATTTCGGCAAAGCCTTCGTCGCGAGCGGTCCGAGCCATTCCCGGATACATATCCGTGTACTCGTGGGTTTCCCCGTGAATCGCCGATTTCAGGTTCAACGTCGTGTCGCCGAACGGCTGGTCGGTCGCCGGGTCTCCGCATTTCTTCAAGTAATCCAGATGACCGTGTGCGTGCCCGGTCTCGCCTTCAGCGGTGTCGCGGAAGTTGCCGGCTATCTCGGGATACCCTTCGACGTCGGCCACCTTCGCAAAGTAGAGATACCGACGGTTCGCCATCGACTCGCCGGCAAATGCGTCTTTCAAGTTTTGATGAGTCTTGCTTCCTTTCAAGTCAGCCATGTTTCTTCCTTTCTTTAGAGATGATGTCACTTGCGCGAGTCTTACCGCGCCCTTTGATGCTTGACTTCGAGCGTGAGCACGAACCGCAGAGCCCGACCAGTCGAATGTCCAGCTCCTCGACCTTGAAACCCGCCACTCGCGGCACCTTAGCCTTATGCAGTTCCGGAACAGAGATGTCTTCCAGCCTGCCGCACACTCGGCAAAGCAAATGCTGATGCGGGCCGACATTCGCGTCGAATCGCCCGATCGCGCCCGGTGAGCTCACTCTCCTGATCAAGTTTTCTCTCTCGAAAAACTGAAGAGTGCGGTAGATCGTAGCCTGAGATAGACCAGGGAGCTGCTTGCTCAATCGGCTGTAAACGGATTCGGCGGTTGGATGCGAAAGGTCTTCGGCCAGCGCGCGATAGACCGCAAGTCGTTGCGGGGTGACGCGGATGCGACGCGACCGGCAGAGTCTTTCAAACTCGGAACACCAAATCGCGACATCGTCGCGCGGACGAGTTGCTGTTGACTTGCGGCTCATTCTCACTTGAGAATTAATACCATCTAGCCGCGGACGCGTCAAGTGAGATGAGCGGCGATCAATATCAAAACGCCAGGCGAAGCCCTAATTGAATTTGGCGGGCGACACCGACTGACGAAATGATCCTCCCAAAGTTCAAATCGGTCATGCTCCCAATAGGCTCGCCGAATTGTGGAGTGTTGAACGCGTTGAAGAACTCTCCTCTGAACTGCAGGTTCACGCGTTCTTTGATCCGCTGGGTGCGGCTGAGCGACAAGTCAACCCTTCTAATGCCCGGCCCGCGCAAGTTCGGCTGAGTGCGCGAGTCGTTCCCGAGCGAGAACTGCGGCGGCGGTGTGAATGCCGTTATGTCGAACCACCGGTCAAGCGTCTGTTGTCCTTCGGGCAAAATGGGAGACTTCGACCGAATCGCATAAGCTGTGACGCCCGGCAAATGGGTGTTGCCTGAAGCGGTGATAATCACAGGCCGGCCCGCTTGAAAATTAGCAATGCCGCCAAACTGCCAATTGCCCAGCACGGCTGCAAACGGTCCGTGTCCAATCCACTTCCTGCCTTGCCCAAACGGAAGTTGATAGACGAAGTTGATCTTCAACACCTGCGGCCTGTCTTCATCGCTCACCGAACGCGACAACGACAAGTTATTCGGATCGATTAGCGCGGAGCGGCCGCTGAACCGCTCAGTCACGTCATCGATCGACTTGCTGATCGTGTAAGAACCTTGAACGAGCAGCCCGTGACCGAACCTCTTGTCAACGCGAACCGTGAACGCGTGATAGATCGAATCGCCAACCGGGTCGCGGAAGCGCGTGATGTCAGTGTAATGAGGAAAGGGCCTGAGTAATTGCGATTTTCGCACCGTGCTTTGCGCTCCGATGCCGGCAATCTTGCCGAAGAACGGATTGGTCACAAGCGTGTCCAGGTCGGTGCCCATCGATAAGAACTTCGTGTCTACAGCGTTTCGGTTGCGGTTTATCCAGATGTGCTCGCCGCGGCTGCCGACGTAAGCGACTTCGACGATCATGTCACGAGTCAGCGCGCGCTGGATGTTGAGATTCCATTGTTGATTGAACGGCGTGATCCATTTGCGAAAAGCCGTGGTGAGGCCGCCGCCGACGCCGGTCGAGGGCGGGCTTACAAAACCTGCTTGAAACGGATTGGCGAGCGACGCCCCGGCCGGTGGCGTGTTGGGCGCGGCAGGAGTCTGGCCCAGGAACACCGGCGTCGACGCAAGGAAACCGGAACCAAGGTCGCTTGCTCCTGCCCCGATCCCACCGCTGCCGGGAAAGTAAAACAGACCATAAGCTGCCCGTAGTACGGTGTTTTCGAGGAACTCCCACGCGATACCCAGCCGTGGAGCGAAGTTGTTCTTATCAGGATCAGATTGATAGTGCGAGTTGCCATCGCGGCCTACAAATTCTAATACTCCTTTCTGTCCGGTCAGTGGCTCAACTGCTTGCGGATCGAAGAAAGCCAACTGGTTGAAACGGTCACTCCACGGTGCTTGATACTCCCAACGAACTCCCATCTGAAGCGTCAGGTTGCGAAGCGCTTTCCATTCATCGTTCAAATACCACGCATAGTACTTTTGCGAAGCGGCAAGGGTTGGATCGAGGGTAATCTGTCCGCCAGTCGGAGCGCCAAGAAGAAACGTCGCGACACCAAAGCCCGCCGATGCGCTGGTTGTTGATGGATCGGGGCCTTGGGTGAAGCCTCGACCGAAAACGTACTGGCCGGCCGGACGCTCGGGGCGGAAAACGTTGAAAGCCATGAACGAGAACTGGAATCCGCCTTTCATCGTATGAGCGCCGCGCACGTAGGTTGTGTGGCTTTGAAATTCTTCCGCCTGTTCTGCGTCGTTGAAAAACGATGCGCGGTCAGGACCAAGACTGCTCACGTCTGAAATATCGATGCGCGGGAACAACAACGCTTCCGCGCGTTGCTTCACTGCTTGATTGATGCCCAACTGAGTGAAATCAAACCCGGCGCTGCGAGGGTGAGTCTGAATGACATTGCGGGTGAAGCTGCCGCGTACCTCGGCGATCAAGTTTGGCCGAAACGTCACCGTATCGCTCAGCACCGCCGTTCGCGGGTGACTCTCGATGGTTCCGAACTCGCCGTTCTCTCCCTCTGGCGGAAATGCGAGAGTGACGCCGGGCGTGGATCGCGGATTGTCCTTCCTACCATAGGTGAAGAATAGATGCTGCTTGGTTCCGACATTCTGATCGATGCGCAGAAACAGACTCCACGAATCATTCCTTCGCGACGCCGTTTGCGCAAGGTTTTGCGTTTGCCCGGGCCGGTTGGCGAGCGGGAAGAACTCCAGAATGCGCAAAGCGAGCGGGCTGATGCGATCCGGGCAGATTACGTTGAGCTTGCCGTTGCAAGAGAACTGGTCGCGTAAGAAGCGGCCCGCCCTTGAAGGGTCAGACCGCGTCGTGGCCGGATCGAATATCTTTATGAGATTTCCAGATGCGTCCAATGTCTGAGAAAAATCCCCGCGTCGCTGCAAGTCGGTGGGCACTGTCATGATGATGTCGTTGGGCGCGCGCTCTTTGACTTGCTCGAGGCTGACGAAGAAAAAGGTTTTGTCCCGCCCATTGTAGACGCGCGGTATGAAGACCGGCCCGCCGACGGTGCCCCCATATTCATTTCTGCGAAATGGGCTGCGCGGCAAACTCGCGCGATTGTTCTGCCAGGTGTTCGCGTTCAGCTTATCGTTTCTGAAGAACTCAAACAGGCTACCGTGCACGACGTTTGCGCCCGAGCGCGTTGCGGCGATTAGGACTCCACCGCCCGAGCGTCCGAACTCGGCGGACATATTGTTGGTTATAACTTTGAATTCCTGAACAGTTTCGAGCGGCGGCGTGTAGTTAAGGTCATTGGTGGTGCTGTTTCGCTGCTCGGCCCCGTCGAGCAGGACCTCGCTGGTGTTTGATCGTCCGCCGTTGATGATCGGTCCGGTCCCGCTGTTTCCCCGGTCCACGACGCCCGGGGCGAGCGTTACCAGGTCATAAGGGTTGCGGCCCAACAGCGGAAGCTCGGTGATCTGCAAGCTGCCGACGACATTCCCAAGCGAGCCTGTCTGCCGCTCAAGCTGAACGGCGCCTGCTGTGACAGAAACTGCTTCTTGCAATCCTCCCGGCCTCAGAGCGACATTCACAGTAGCCGTCGAACCAACAGCGAGATTCACGTCGACCAGATGTTCTTTGCTGAAGCCCTGCGCCTCAACTACAATTTCGTATTCGCCGGGAGGCAGGTATGGAACGCTGTAGTTGCCTTCGCTGTTCGTTTGGGTGTCTCTGATTGCGCGAGTCTTAAGGTTTGTGACGATCACCTTAGCGCCGGGAACTACGGCGCCCCGCTGATCGGTAACCGTCCCGGTGATCGCCGCTTGCTCTGCCTGAGCATGGGTTGTGGATACGAGGGCGCTGGGCGACAGAAGCACACAAGCAAGAAGTAGCCAACGGTAATGTCTCACTTTGATGACCTCCGGCTTTAGAGTTTACGCGTGTTGCGCCGAAGTATACTCCGCATTAAGAATCGCCAGGTAGTGACATGGGGTAAACGCAGGTTACGTTTACGTAAAAATCACCGGCTATTGACGCGACTTGAAAGCTAAAAGCCTCGGTGTATAATTGTCCCGCGAATCTCTGAACCTGGCACCGAAGCTGATCTCCAGTCTTCTGGAAGCTTCTATTCCGACGCGTTCATTGAGTCACTCTCAATTGCGGATCACCCCGGCGGACGGTCATGGAGCAATTGGCAATCAAAGATCTGGGCCCCGACGAGCGGCTGCAAGCCCTCGAAAGAGTGTTGCAGAGCAAGGCTTTCACGAACTGCGATGCGGTGCGTCATATTCTGCAATTCATCGTCGAGAAGTCCGTTGCTGGAAAGATCGATGAAATCAAGGAATACACCATAGCCACTGAAGTCCTTGGCCGGCCGCAAGGCTTCAATCCCAGAAATGACAATATCATCCGCGTGCAGGTTCATCGGCTACGCAAAAAGCTCGAAGAGTATTACAGTCAGGAAGGCCGCGATGATCCCGTCCGCATATTTGTTCCGCTAGGGCATTATTATCCAGAGTATGTCAAGCTTCCGGTTTCCGATAATTCAACGGAAACGCGCGCAGCCAATGCGACTGAGGCTGCGGCGACGAAGGTCAAACCATCAGGCCTTTCGCCGTTGAATTGGCAGCGCGTGGCACTCGGGCTGTTGGTGTTGAATCTCGCACTCAGCGGGCTGTTGCTGTTCCGCCCTTCGTCAAATGCAACTCTCAAGACGGATCAATCTCAACTGTCAAAACCTCTGACATCTTTGTGGCATCCCTTCCTCACCACTGGTCAGCCTCCGTTGATCGTTTACAGCAATGCGTTGTTCTTGATGAGCGAGCAGGGAGACCTGTATCGCTACTACACTGATACGTCGCATTCGCTCGCGATGGGTGCTCAGGTACCAAGTCTCGCGGGACTGGAGCGGCGTGGTCCGGTTCCTGATCGCGTGGGGCAACTCTATTACTTCGATTCGTACACCGGCATCGGCGAAGTGGTTGCTACCGGCAGAATCGCTCAGTTGCTGTCGCGTGCCAGTCAGGAGTTTTTGGTGAAGCGCAGCCGCATCGCATCATACGAAGATGTCAGAAACCGTAACGTAATTTTTCTAGGTGCGAGCCTGGAAGACTCGATGCTCGGAAAGTTGCCCGTAGATAGCGACCTCGTCTTTGAAGAACCCAAGGGCAGCGAGTTTGTAGGAAGACTATTGATTCGAGACCGTCACCCTGGAGAAGGCGCGCCTTCGATGTATGAATTCAAGAGAGACGAGCGAACAAAAGCTCTGCAATCTGAGTACGCGCTGATAAGCCTGCTTCCAAGCGTGAGCCCCAACTATTACATTCTGGTTCTCGCCGGGCTGTCCACGCTTGGCACGCAGGCGGCGGCCGAATTTGCAGCTTCAGAGGAGAGCATGCTGACGCTCGAAAAGCTCCGACCTGCTTCACTGGATAATGACGTGCGGTCGTCTTATTTCCAGGCCTTGCTCGAAGTTCAGATTCGCGACGGCATTGCAGTAAAGACTAATTGCCTATTCGTTCGCGAGTTGCACCGCAACTAACGAGTGTCTTGCTTCGGTGGATTAGGATCAGGTAGCGTGCCGGGCACTCCCTTGTATTGCTCAACAAATCCATCGGAAGTAACGGTAATCAAACGATACCCATAAGCACTGCCGTCAAAGTTCCGGCAAGTGGACGGCGTGGTGATCATCGCAACGCCGCGGTAAGCGGCCGATAGATTCCGATGAAGATGCCCGGTCAATACGATCGTCACTTTCGTTCGTTCAAACAATCGCAGCAACTTCAAGCGCCACTGGAGTGGCGTGTTGAAGTATTGATCCTTTTCGTCTGCGGCTGCCAGATAAAGTGGGTGGTGCTGTACGACGAAGACGTAACGATAATGACTGCGGTTTTTTAATTGCTCTTCCAGCCACCTAAACTGTTCATCACCCAATTGACCGCTCTCGATCCAGAGTTGGCTGTTGAGGCCGATAAACAGGCAACCTCCGTGTTCAACACTGAACTTATCCGGTCCGACGGCTGACCGATAATTGACAAGTAGCTTTTGATCGAAGCGTTTCCCATCGACTGTCAAATCGTGGTTGCCGGGCACCGGATAGACAGGCATTGCAAAGGTTTTCTTTACCTCGTTGAACATTGACAGCTGTTGTGGGTTTTCCGCTTTGTCTACCAGATCGCCCGCGATGAAAACGATTTCGGGACGCGCATCACCTTTTAGTGAGTTAATCGCCTCGACTACTTTTGCAAAGTTCTCGCGATCACGCTCGGGCGCAGCCATGCCGATCTGCGGATCAGAAACAACCGCAAAAGTGAAGGGAGAGAAAGGTTCGTTGTCGGACGGGGTTCTGCTAACGACCGAGCCAGACAAACAGAACAGAGCGGCAAGTATCAACGCTGTGCGAGTAGAGATCAATCTTTTGAATGTCCTTCTACTTCTTATGTGGTCGGGACGAGATCGAGTCGATAATCACCGATCCACTTGACCCAAGGCAGTTGTTTCCCTAACGCGTTGAAAAGCCGCCGGTCGCCTGTGTAGAACCAAATCCCATTCGCCTGAGCTAAGGCCACGTACGCACTATCATAAGCGGAGCGTTGAAACTGACAAGCCAGTTGGAAGGCCAGCGTCTGTACTTCAGCGAAGTCTCGCCGTTTGATTTCAAGTTCCTGGAAATCGGTAATTGCGTCTGCGGCGTCGCTCTCGCTTATACGTCCTCTAACCGCTGCGACCTTAAGGGCATTTGTGATTTCATAATCGAAGAGCGTAGGAGTTATCAGTTCCACATCACCGGCCAGGAAATCATCAAGCAATGCGTCGGCTTGAGCAGTCGCTTCTTCGTCGCGCAGACGCCATTTCAAGGCTGCGGAAGCGTCGATCACGATTTGCTTAGCGCTCACGCCCTTTCTCCACAAGGTCCTTGACGCTTTCCTCTAATGCTGGCATCGCCTCACGGGAAGCGCGCATCCGTTTGGCTGTCTCAGCTTGACGCTTGCGTTTGTCTCCATCGGCGGGAATCTCTTCCAAGAAAGTGATCGCAACAGGTACTTCGTGGTCCACGGCAGGAAGCGACTCTGTTGGCAATGGCTTGATAGCTTTCCCATCATAAACACCGCGTATTGTCATCATTACATCACCTCGAATCGAGCTGTTGAAGTCATAATATCAGCAACCTCGGATTTCTTCACAGGAGATGCGTGTTCAATTTGATTAAGAGCCCGCTTCTGATTCCTCCAATCCGCAATAACCGCAAGCGTTTCTCAGATTGTCGAGAGCCTCATCTTCTGTCGCAGGTTTGCTGGCAACGTCAACCTGCATGCATTGGGCTACGTACCACTCGGCTTCTTGCCATTTGCTGGCAGTGATGGTCGTTTCAGATTTCTCGCCGTTTTTGGAACTACGGTGGCCGAAAAGCTGCGCGAGTGAGGGACACTCAATCGATTGGATCGAACCTGATGCCGGTCCTGCCATCCAACACATGACGTCGCACGATGCTTGGCCGGGGCCATTTCGGCTCCGGGCTCACTTTGACGTAGGGCGCGGTTGCGTTTCCGCCGAACTCGAAATGAATATCGCCCACCGGATCTAACGCAGACTCACCGAGTCGGCCAATTTCGGCTAGAGTTTGAGGATAGAGGCGGCCATCGGCAAACGAGTGTCTTGGCAGCGCCTCCTTGGCTCGGCGAATGAAGATTGACTTAATCTCTGGTCCATCAAATGCAAAACGTTCCTTCTTGAAGTTTCTAAAAAACCGTTGCGCGCAGTCCATCGTGAAGGGATAAATCGGCTGATTCTGAATGTCGGGGTCGATGAACACCTCACGCCACAGGTCCTCGAAGGTATACATCTTGATCCTTCCGAGTTGAGCGAGGTAAGCCTCTGCGTCCGGCTGCTTCCAGAGCTTTTGCTCGGCTTCACGTAGGGCTTCGTCCATTACCACGTCCTGCTCGTCCGGTTCGATAACATTTCCACCGCGCGTAATCGCGATCGAACCCGACACTGGGCCCTCGTATTGGTGCGCATAGGCAGCCTCCTCAAGGTGCTGGATCGCTCTAAGATCGCCGATGTCTCCAAGCGCCCGAGCTACTGCCGTAATTACAACTTTGGAGCCTGGCCCGCTGCTGTACAAAAGTTCAACCAAGGCCGGAACTGCTTCACGAACGCGCCGTTTGCCAGCCTGTCCGGCGGCCATACAACAGATCTTCAGATCCTTGTCTCGAAGGTCTCGGAGCAGCTCAGACGTTGCACTCGCCCCGGAACTCTTCCCCATTTCGGAAAACCAACTCATACGAGACCTCCTGCCAGAGTAGGCGTCAGCTAACCGTAACGGGGTCCTTTGGAACGCCGCGGTTCTGTTATTTAGATCAACACAAAACTGTTCTCATAACCCAGATACTTTTCGCCCTGATACGAGATCCTGTCTTGAGGTCCTAGACGCTCGACGGGTATTCCTTGCTGTATAACGCAGCGTCTACATATCAGCGGTGCAAGTCCGTCATATACCATCATCGCTACATCAATCGGCATTCTGGAGATCTGGATCTTTTGTTTGCAAATGCGACAAGTTGCCGAACGTGTAGTGTTTCCTTGCTCTGTTGACTGCAACGCCTCCTCAGCTTGACGGCACTTAATACAGCACGCGCCGATTATGGAAGCAACATGTTCAGGTGTAACATGTGGGCCGAGGAACTGTTGAGTTTCCAAAAACAGCCAAGGCTGTCCTTCCTGTACGTGTACTGAAAAGTAAAATCCAGTGCAAGCGACGCTTCCCCAGTTCTTCAGAAGCAGAGTCGGTGCTAACTTCGTGTCTTGAAGCATCTGGATCGCGGTAAAGTAACTAATTGCCAAGCCAAGAGTTTCAATCTCCATGACTGCAGAACGGCGCTCGCCATGGAATGTAATCTCATAGGCCAAGTCCGATACACGATTGACGCTCACAATCGCAATGCAATTTTTGGTGAACTGCTTGATGCCTTCCGCAATGGCTTCCTCGTTCATTGCCACTCCCAAGTCCGATCGTTGTTACAACCAACCTCTTCCGTGACATACTCCACACTTCACAACGCCGGAGCCGTGACAGTTGTTACACTGCGTTGTCTTTGTTGTCATCCATCCTTCGCTCAGTCGCCCTTTGCCGTCGCATCTCGGACATCTTCGAGAGCCCTTTCCACCGCAACTATTACACTTCGGCATTTTTGTTTTCTCCTTCCAACGAACCTAGTGAACCGGAAGAGGGGTCGCACAATTGGGGCAGAACTTGTCCCCTTCTTGTGCGGGTTGACCGCAAGTTGGACAGATTCGTGCCGGAGAGAGTTGACCGATACCCGAGTAATTGCCAAGCAATACTTGGTTGTACTGTGGGCTCGATACCCATTCATCCAAAGCTCTGGCTCGCTCGACAGCAAAAGGATGAGTGGCTCCCATATTAGCAATAAAACGGTAGAACCGATCAGACATCTTATCGTCGAGCCCTTCCTTATAGGCGCGAGCTTGGTTAAGAAACTGTTCAGTGTCTAACCATTCGACGTGACGTTCCGTTCCTCCTGCTAATTTCATTAGCATGCTAATGCAGGGCTGCGAATCTTGCATGACAAGCAGGGCAGCCCTGTCAGCACTGAGTTCAGAGCGACGGTTCCAGGCAGATAGACCGGCCTCAATGGTAGTGCCGACTAATCCGCCAACACCCAGCGTGGCCTTACCGGCAATTTCGAGAAAGGGTTTGATACCCCGAGCCATTGTTTTATACAGAACGTGGCCGCATTTAATGTGTCCAAGCTCGTGCGCAATCACGGCCATCACTTCGTTGTCATCGTCCATTAACTCCAACAGTCCAGTCTCCAACACGACAAACGGGTGATTGTGGCCAGAAGTAAAGGCATTAACACCTCCCTGCATTACGTAGAGCTCAGGCTCAGGCACGTCAAGAATCTCACAGCACTCAAGCAACATTGTATAGTGCTTCGAATACTGCTTTGGGCTTACGCGAATGGAGCCACCAACGTGATGCACATATGCAATACGTTCAATGCCGTACTCCACGAATTTGGCGGTCAGCCAATCAAATCCTTTGATCTTCTTGAGACTCTCGGTGGCTTTCATATCAAGTGGATGTTGAAACGCCATCGCAGGAAGACTTTTCAGCGAAACTCGTTTCGGTTTCGGAACCATTTCTGTACTCGACATTAGGAAGGCCTCCACAATCAAAGGAATCGAGACAGTCTGTGTTGAATCATTCACCCAGACGCTGTGCATCGCTCAAGTGTATTGAGCTGCCATAACCCTTTGGTTTGATACTGATCCCAGAGCCACGCGGTCTTATACACCACAAAAAAAGAACTGCAATGAAGACTCTAAACTTCCATCAAGTCTTTGCCAACGATGATTCGACCTTTAAAGAATTTGCGGGCGCCCTCCGACCACTGTTCGTCAGTAATCGACGGATCATCGCCGGGGACGAAGTGAGAAAGCACAAGCGTCTTGACACCTGCCGCTGCCGCGACCTTGCCAACGTCCTCCGGGACTGTGTGAGCTGCTAACAAATGCTCTCGGAGACGGCTGGCGGTCGGGACTCGTTTGAGCAGAGCATCGATCGCCGGGAGATACATCACTTCGTGTACCAACACGTCGGCGCCTTTGGCGAATACCGCGAGTTCCGGGCAATAAGCCGTGTCGCCGGAGATTACCACTGCTCGATCCTTCGCGTCGAAGCGGTACGCATAAGCTTGTTTGATCGGCGGATGGCGGACCAGGCAAGCGCTCACCTTCACGTCATCGTTCTGCAAAACGACGCCTGGCCGAGAGAATTCGTGGACGGTGACCAGCTTTCGCAGATCAAGTCTGCCCTCGTCAGCAATTCGCGTTTCGATATCGAATTTAAGGTACTCGAAAAAGTCCTGGGTCATCTTCTCGAGTCCTGGGGGACCGTAAGCATCCACCTGCATTGGCGAACCAGTCGCCCATGCGTTGTTCAAAAGAACGCCGTATTCGAGATTATGATCCGAATGATAATGTGTGATGAAGATATAGCGCAGCTTGTTGATCGGCACGCCGGCTTTGATAAGTTGGCGTGAGGCGCCGTATCCGCAGTCGACAAGGTAAGGCGTGTCGTTGATCAAGAGCAATGTGGAAGGATTGTTGCGCTCTTCTCCAACGCGCGGGCCCCCTTTCGTCCCGAGCAATATGAGTCGTGTTCGTTTTTCATCCCGTGCTGGGGCAAGGTAAGTCGTTGCGCCACACCAAAGCGCGAGACTCGCGGCGCCGGTTAAGAACTGTCTGCGATCGCGCTCCATAGTCTTCCCCGATCGTTAATCCGCGAAGCTTAAACTCCGAGGCTCAGTTTACCTTCTCTTTCTGTGGGATGATCATCGTTCGCCAGGCAGCCTGCCACTTGTCGTTTTCTCGGATGAAGACGAACAGATCGCGTCCGGTGTCGTTGAACTGTTCACCGCCCATCTCGTAGCTGATCTCGTAGTCGTAAGTGGCTACCGCCGCGTTGCCGAATACATCGATGCTAGGCTCGCCGATTTTCAAGTCGCGAATTTTGGCCTGGCTGCAGAAGTCCGCATAACCCGCCACGGCCGCTTCTTTTCCTTTGGCGCGGTGGACGAAATCGGGAGCTACGATCACGATGTCATCGCTGAAGAACGCCTCAAGTTGTTCGGGATGTCCCTTAACCCAAGTGTCGTTCATTCGCTCGATGACCTGGCGAAGCTCATCGCGAAGAGTCGGTTCATCTGTTGATGTCATCGGTCTTCCTTTCTAAAATCGCGAAGCCTTTGATCCGCGAGAAGATTGCATTTTTGCGATCCGCGATCCGTGAGAGAAATCCGGTCACGCATCACGGATCACGTTTCACGCATCACTCTTCCCTTTTTCTCGAACGATCTCAACCGAGCACTTGGCGTGGGAAGCTACCGCCTGCGAAACCGAGCCCAGCCACAGCCGAGTCAACCCGCGATACCCGTGCGACCCGACCACGATCAGGTCGGCATCCCACGTCTCCGCTTCGTCCACGATCGCATGTTTCGGGTGACCCTTTACGATCTCGGTCAACACGCCAAGACTGTCGCCTTGCGCCTTACGCACCGAATCGGCGGCTCTGTCGACGATGGATCGAGCCTGGTCCTCGCCGGCCTTCTCGAGCGCCTCGATGTAGTTGTCAGGAGGTACCCAAGTTTCAAGCGTCGGCAACAAAGGCGGCTCGACCACCGAGATGATCTTAACCTCCGCTCCCGCCGGCCAGGGTCTGGTTGCTACTTCTTTGACCGCCGCGTCGCTAAATGACGACCCGTCAATCGCTAAGAGTATTTTCATTATCACCACCTCTGCGTTTTAGGATACGCGTCTATGCCGGTGTCGTAAATCAGAGCTTGCAGTAGTTGTTGTGAAAGTGAGCCCGGTGCGTCGAGCTTTGACTAGCCAGTCCCGGCGATGTGATCCAGGTACTCTTTGAGCTCAGGATGGCCGCCGTAGTCGGCCCAGCCCGCGGCGTTGGAACCAACTTTCGTATCCTTGACGTTGACATCTGCTCCGTGTTCGATGAGGAACTCGGCCATCGTTCGATGACCATTCAGAGCCGCGTAGTGCAGACCCGTGCCTGCATAATCGAAACCCTCCGGGATAGCATTCACCTCGGCGCCTTTCCGCAAGAGCAGTTTCGCGGCTTCGATGTGACCGTGCATACAAGAATACACAAAAGCGTTGTTGACGATGCTCTGTCGATCGTTGGACCACGAGTTAACTGTGGCGATCAACTTCTGCTTGCCCTCACGATCGTGATTCGATTTCTCGATCGTCTCCAAATCCCCCCACGGCCAGTTGATCTTTCCCGCTTCGGGCTTCAGACTGCCGTCGCGGTTGAAAAAGTTTTCGATCAAATCTGTGCGGCCCAGACCTGCTGCTATGCGCAGGTTATGAATCGA
>WNGG01005505.1_pt1 | contig 14104 bp, 8 predicted proteins | sample 5400661 | NCBI WGS metagenome assembly WNGG01 (sample SAMN13153372, study PRJNA577476) | soil metagenome | isolation source: 100 cm soil or saprolite under Garry oak tree replicate 1 | place: USA:California | collected 2016-06-15
GTTCGCACGGATATTAATCCCCCTTTTCGTAACCCTTTGCAATCAGACTAGACCGAAGGCAACCGGCATCCGGCCCGCGCACATTGCGAGCCGCTGTCGGGAGGAAGTATCTTGCCGTTTCGGTGCGAAATGTGTGGCACAGCGTCCGACCGACCAACTCTTATTTGACTCTCAAGGTCTGAACTATTGCACTACAGCGTTAACGGCACGACTCCCGTGGAAGCGAGCCTATAAGGTTGATCCGTTGGTAAAGCCACAAGATTAGGACAAGCGGCTCGAGAGACTCGCGACCGACATCGGTCCTCCCATCTCTTTGACGCTATAACCTCTCAATCATAATCTGCATGCCTAAGAACACTCAGACGGGCATGGAGTAAGTAGAGGGATCGATCTCTCTAATCGTTACTCAACTCGAAAGGAGAAACTCCATGAAACTGACGACAAGAATTTACAGAGTTTACATAGCGACTCTGTTTGTCGCTGTATGCTGCGTAGGCCTTGTACTAACGACCGCCTCCGCGCAGCAGCAGAGCCCCAGTTGGCCGCAATGGGCTCAGAATCCACAACACACCGGGTTCTTGAATGTTGTCGGCCAGAACTTGAATCAGAACCTCGCGAACATTGTGTACGACCCCCTCGTCGCCGACGAGATGCAGGCGGTCGTGCCCCTAATCGGCGAGAAGGCACTCCTTGTGCATTATCAGACGCCGCTGGTCGACGGCGACGATGTGTTCATGGAATCCAAGGCTGGCAAATACAGCTCGAGAACCTACAGCACGCAGACTTGGCACCAGAACCGGTTCCAATGGCAGGGCGGGCAACTCGTGAAGATTTGGACTTTCGACACTGATTGGGTAGCCCCGGGGTCTCAGAACGATTTCTGGGAACCTGTATATCATGCCGCTCTAGCTAACGGTTTTATCTACGACCCGGGTGCAGGTGGGACAATCTTCAAGCTCAATAAGGCAGATGGTTCGGTGGTGACGCGGATCAATCCCTTCCCCGGCCTGCTTGATTCGAACAAGTTCACAGCCTCGCCGTTGAGTACTGATAGTGCGGGCAATGTGTACTACAACGTAGTCCAACTCGCGCCCGGCGGTACAAGCTTCTATAGCAAGGACGCAGTAGAGTCCTGGCTGGTCAGGGTAGCGCCCGACGACACAATCACCAAGGTAAGCTATACGACGCTGCTGGCGCAGGCAACAATCAAGGGTCAAGCCGTTCCCGGCCCGAATGATCCATGTAAGCTCGGCTTCGCTAACAGCCAGCTTCCCTGGCCGCCGAGCCCGGACGCGGTGAACGCGACAATTCCCTGTGGCAAACAGCGGGCAGCACTAAATGTGGCTCCCGCTATCGCGCCCGATGGAACCATTTACACGATCAGCCGCGGCCATTTTGTGACCCGGTACAACTACTTGATCGCGGTCGACAGCAACCTTTCGGGCAGGTGGGCTGCCTCGCTCCGTGGTCGGCTTAACGACGGCTGCAACGACGGAACTAATTCGAGCACCTCCCTGATGCCTCTCAACGGTACCCCCGGTGGCTGCCGCGTGGGTGCACACCCGGGTGTCGCTCCCGACACCAACGAACCACCGCCTGGGCGCGTTCTTGATGATCAGTCGTCCACGCCGACCATCGCGCCGGATGGAAGCATTTTCTTCGGTGCTTACACTCGCTATAACTGGTTTCAGGGTCACCTGATGCATTTCAGTGCCGACGGAGATTTTCTGGGTGCGTTCCTCTTCGGCTGGGACATCACTCCGGGAATCTGGGCTCACGGTAACACCTATTCAGTTGTAATTAAGGAGAACCACTACAGCGGCGGCTCGTACTGCGACGTTGACTCGGTTTGCCCGCCGGATCGGACCGCCACGTATCCCGACAACCCCGAGCAGTTTTTCGTCACGCAACTCAATCACAACCTCAACGTCGAGTGGAGGTTCAAGAACACCAATACGGCCAGTTGCATGCGGAACCCGGACAACTCGATCTCGTGCACACCGAACACGCATCCTAATTCGTTCGAATGGTGTGTCAACGCGCCGGTGATCGATGCCAATGGCGTCGTTTACGCCAATAGCGAGGACGGCTTCCTTTATGCGATCAACCAAGGTGGCACCCTGAAGCAGAGTATTTTTCAGCAACTGAACCTCGGCGCGGCTTATACTCCAGCCTCGCTTGGCTCAGACGGGAAGATCTATTCGCAGAACGCCGGCCATCTGTTTGCTGTTGGAAACTGATGAACCAAACCTGCTCCTCCAACGTCATGTGATGCGTGGAGAGGCGGACTGAAGACAATGGCCCGGGCAGAGATGTCCGGGTCATTTCTCATACTTCGGAGCCTGACAAACATTATTCTCGAAATCTTTATCATGTAGTACGGTGTGGTTGATCACTCATTGGTTGAGAACGTGCCGCAGTGCGCGTTCCAGGTCCGAGTACTGAAACGGATAACCAGCATCTTCCAGGCGCCGCGGTTTGACCCGCTGGCTTGATAGCAACAGCGCGTCAGCCATCTCGCCAAAAGCTAATCGAGCAGCGAATTCAGGAACGGGAAACAACGTCGGTCGTGAGAGCGCTTTGCCCAGCGCCTTGGTGAACTCCGCATTCGTCACGGGATTTGGCGCAACCACATTCACGGGACCATGGAAGACGTCATTCGCAAGCGCAAACTTGATTGCGGCGACCACATCATCGAGCGCAATCCAGCTCATGTACTGTTTCCCGCTGCCGACACGGCCACCTGCTCCCATGCGAAACGGCGGAAGCATCTTTGCGAGCGCACCTCCGTCAGCGCTCAGGATTATCCCGAAGCGAAGATTGACGACGCGAATCCCCTTCTCTGCCGCCGGCGCTGTGGCTTGTTCCCATTCAACACAGACCTCGGCGAGAAAATCGTTTCCCGGCGCGCTCTCTTCGGTAAGAATCTCGTCGCCACGGTCTCCATAGAAACCGATCGCCGACGCGCAAAGAAAGGCGCGCGGCGGATGCGAAAGGTTCGCGAGCGCTTCGCTCAGCAACGTTGTCCCCTTCACCCGGCTGTCTCGAATGCGCTGCTTCTTTTTCTCGGTCCAGCGACCAGATGCAATGCTCTCGCCCGCCAGGTGAATTACCCTCTCCATCCCTTCAAGACGCGCCAGCGCCAGACTCTCGCGCTCGGGATACCATTCAACTTCGGCGTCAGACCGAGGCGCGCGACGCACGAGAGCGAATAGCTCGTGGCCGTCGCCCTTTAGAGAATCCATCAGCGCGGAACCCACCAGACCATGCGATCCGCTAACGAGAATCTTCATCGCCGAAACACTCATTGCTGCTCAAGATCAGAAAACCGACGTTAAGATAACTCTCTGTTGCCGCATTCTCAACGTCCTACGGCCTGTGCGGTCGTCTCTTCGTTTGCATTTGTCCCGGGGCGAATTTCTCTGTAGTTCCTAGTTTCGATGGTCTTCTCTGTGCAGCCTCTGTGATCTCTGTGTCTCTGTGGTGAAATCGCGCTGAAAACCACTCACCACAGAGTCGCAGAGGACACTGAGGACCCACAGAGATTTCAAACAAGGACAGTACCAATTTCTCTTTCCTTTCCGCGCAAAGTGTGGTTGAATGCGCGTGCTGGACTCATAAACAACCAGACCTCAGCCACCTTTTGTTCAGCTTTCTACATTTGGGCCCGCGTTCTTCATTCTTCGCGGGTGCAGTATGGATAGCTGGATTCGAGAGTCGCAAGAACTAACCACTGAGAGTTGACCGTCGCGCCAACAGAGTGCGCGCGGCCAATTTGGAAGTAGATAGACCGCCCACCTAATGACGGCTGCTGCCATTGAATTAGGCAGTCGCGCCGTGTCTACGATTATTCATAACCTCGGAAGGAGCAGTGGTCGTGCTTCGTGTCAGGCCTTTCATCGCGCCGATTCTCATCATGATGTTGATCTGCCTGGCGAGTCTTTGGCCGCGGCGCTCGCAATCTGATTCGTTGCTGCGCCGCCTCACGAACACCGCGGAGACAGGGATTAGCCTGAACCCATCGATCAGTGGCGATGGACGTCAGATTGCGTTTGAATCCACCGAAGATTTGGCCAACGCAGGCGGCGCGCCTGGCTTTCATGCGATTCATACCGACCTCACAGCGAATCCGACTCAGTTTCTGCAGATCGGGTTATCGCGCGCGGTAACTCCGGCAATCTCGCAAGATGGATCGCGCATCGCGTTTGCTTCAACAAGCGATCTTCTTGGCAAAAACGTTGACGGTAATTCCGAGATATTTCTCTTTGATGGCAGCCTGAAACAGATCACGGACACAACACCAGCCAGCATAAACACGCGCGTCCAGGACGGGAACTTTCAACCATCAATGACGGACGATGGCCGGTTCATCGCGTTTTCGTCAAACCGCAACCTCGCCGGCCAGAACGCCGACGGCAATCTCGAAGCGTTTGTCTTCGACACCTCGTCAGAAACATTTACGCAAGTCACGAATACGCTTGGCGTAGTCGGCGCCGGCAACGTGAAGATCAGTGGCGATGGCTCGCACGTCGCGTATGTCAGGGACAGAGGCACGGACCAGAATCCGAATCGCGATCTTGTTATCTACGATCGCGTGGCCGGATCAAATCAGCCCATCGCCGTTAATGTCAATTCGTTGGCGCTGACTTCCGGCCGCGCGATTAGTGATGACGGCGCCCGAGTAGTTTACGCTCTGCAGATCGGCACAAACACGAGTCAGGTTTTTCTTTTCGATGCTCGCGCGAATGGTGCGCGTCAAATCACACAGCTCTCGGCGCGCGGGACTGATGTGCCGCTCAATCCGACGATCAGCGGCGACGGAAAAAGGATCGTGTTTGCGACGCGACGCAACCCTCTGGGAACAAACAGCGACGCCAGTGTCGAGCTCTTTCTCTACGATATTCCTACCGGACAGCTAGCCCAGCTCACCAACTCGACGAGGGAAGCAACCGCGGAAGTCGTTTCATCGCTTAACGACGACGGCAGCGTAGCGGTCTTCAATTTTCCGCGCGTCCTCTCAGGGGTAGTTGCGAACACTGATTACGTAAACAACTCTGAGATCTATTCGCTCACGATCGCGCCTCGAGCATCGTCAGGCACGGCTACGATTCTCAATGGCGCTGCCCTGCTAAAGGATCCCTCGTCTCCAAAGGCGATTGCTCCCGATAGCATTGTTGTCGCGCAAGGCGGCGCGCTCGCCTCAGTCACGCAGCAGGCCCAGCCATTGAGTGATGGCAGCTTCCCGTTGTCGGCTGGCGGCACCAGCGTCACAGTCAATGGCCGGCCGGCGCAGATTCTTTCTGTCTCGCCCGGCCAGGTGAATTTCGTGAACCCACGCGAAACCGCGGTAGGTCCCGCCAATGTAGTAGTCACAAACTCGGAAGGGTTTCAATCAACCGGCACGATCATAGTGCTGTCCACGGCGCCCGGCGTTTTTACCATCAATGGCGACGGTAGTGGCGAGGGCGTCATTCTCAACGCGGACACTCTCGTCGCTGGACCATTCGATCCCACCGACGGCAAGTTGCGGCTGATCATCTTTGCGACCGGAGCGCGCCGCGGCTCACACGTCACGACGGCAATCGGTGGACAAGCAGTAACCGTAGAATCAGTGCTAACTTCCGCGGAGTTGCCGGGTTTGGACGAGATTCATGTCCTCGTGCCCGCAAGCCTGCGCGGTTTGGGCCCGCTCGATGTAGCGGTAGGGTCTGATAATCAGGAAAGCAACGGGGTTACGGCCACGTTCACCGGCAGTTCCCTGCGCGAGATCGTCATCAACGAGATTCTGGCCGATCCTCCAGTCGGATTGGCTGGCGACGCAAATAAGGACGGAGTTCGCAGCTCATCGCAAGATGAGTTTGTCGAACTCGTCAATGCGACGACGCACGATATCGACATCAGCGGTTACCGTATTCGCACTAGTGGCTTGAGCGGCACAGGCACGGTTCGTCATGTCTTTGCCACCGGAACGATCTTCCCGGCGGGCGCCGCGATCGTGGTGTTCGGTGGCGCAAACCTTGCGACCTTCAATCCAAACGATCCCGCCTTTGGCGGTGCAATAGTTTTAACTGCGTCGACGGCTGGTCTGTCGTTGGTGAACTCCGGCGGAGTTGTAACACTGGAAGACACGACAGGAACCATCGTCAACCTCCTCGCGTATGGAGGCTCTTCTGGACTGGATGGCCAGGCCAATCAATCGCTAACGCGCTCACCAGACGTGACCGGCACGTTCGCCTTGCACCAATCGGCTTCCGCAAGTAATGGTCGCGTGTTCAGTCCCGGCACACACGTTGACGGCTCGCCATTCACCACGATCGCGATAGCGCGGATCGATGTCGCTCCGGCGACTGCGACGATTGACGTCGGCGCGCCTCAGCAATTCACCGCGCGTGCCTTCGCTGTCAACGGCCAGGAAGCCTCCGGCGTCCTCTTCGCATGGCAGTCCAGCAACATGTCGGTCGCAACCATCGATCAGAATGGTCTGGCAACGGGGCTGTCTTCCGGCCCAACTGAGATCCGGGCTTCGGGTCGCGGGGTTCAATCCGCGCCGGCTACGCTCACCGTGCGGGACGTTGTGCGCGTCCTGACGCGCATCGACGTTACGCCATCTTCCGCAGCGATTCCCGTCGGCGGCGCGCAGCAGTTCACTGCGCATGGCTTCGATCAATTCGGAAACGAGATGACGGGCCTGATGTTCACGTGGGAATCGACCAACACCAACGCAGCAACGATTGACCAGAGCGGTCTCGCCAGCGGAGCGAATGAAGGCCAGACGACGACGATCAGAGCTTCCGCTCAGGGTGTAACCGGCACAGCGACGCTAAGCGTAACGCCCCCAACCCTCATCATCAACGAAACCCTCGCCGATCCACCGGGCAGCGTTTCGACGGACTTGCAGGGCGACGCGAACCACGACGGCGTCCGCAGCGCCAGTGATGACGAGTTCATGGAATTGCTCAATTCGACAGCAGCAAGTATCAACATTTCGGGTTGGACTTTGCGCACCCGCGCTACGGGCGGCACAAGCGAAATTACGCGGCACACGTTTGCTGCGGGTTCGACGCTGCTCGCGGGCGAAGCGATGGTAATTTTCGGCGGCGGAAACGTTAATCCCAGCGATCAGATATTTGGTTGCGCTCAGGTTGTGAAGGCCTCTTCGGGAGGTCTGTCGTTGACAAACGGCGGGCTCACAGTTCTCGCTCGGGATGGATCAGGCGCTCTTGTCGCGCAGTTCTCTTATGGCGGCTCGACTGGATTGAATGGCGACAGCGATCAATCACTGACGCGCTCGCCCGACATCACAGGCAATTTCGTCCAGCACACGGCGGTTACCGCCGCCAATGGTCGAAGATTCACGCCCGGCCTGAAGGTTGACGGCACGCCCTTTGGTAACTGTCCGGCGCGATTGACGAGCATCACCATTTCCCCGCCGTCAGCCAGCGTCATTGTGGGACAGTCAACGCAGTTTACCGCACAGGCTCTCGACCAGTTTGGTCGTCCTTTGACGGGACTGACGATCACGTTTGCCTCGGACAACACAAATGCGGCAACGGTTGATTCGACCACCACCGATCCCAGCACAGGCGTCGCCACTGCCACTGTGACGGGACGTAATCAGGGCGTGGCACACATCACGGCTTCGACAACCGACGGCATTACTACCGTCCCGAGCAGCCAAGCGACATTGACAGTCAATCCCAGTCCGCCGCGCGCCATGCGCGTCGATGTCTCGCAGGCATCGGCAACGATCAATCGCGGCAACACGCAACAGTTCACGGCAACCGCATTCGATCAGAACAATCAGCCTCTGCCGGGCGCGATATTCACGTGGACCTCGAGCAACGCGAACGTTGCGACCGTGGATATCAACGGGTTGGCAAACGGTGTCGGTGTTGGCACGGTGTCCATTACGGCCACGACTTCGGATGGACAGGGCGGCGCTGTTGCAGGCACTGCGACGTTGCATGTTCAGGTGCCTGTCGTCATAAACGAAATCAACGCCGACGTTGCTCCCGACAACGTTTCCACCACGGCAATCGAAGGCGATTCGAACCGCGACGGCGTGCGTGATTCCGACGACGACGAGTTCGTCGAGCTGCTCAATAACTCGAACGCGAGCGTTGATCTCTCCGGCGTTATCATCGACGACGCCACGAGCCATCGTTTCACTTTCCCGGCAAACACCACGTTGGCGGCGGGGCGTGCCGTCGTCATCTTTGGCGGCGGGACGCCACCGGTAAACGATCCCGCTTTCGGCGGCGCGCTGATCTTGACCACCGGCACGCTCAGCCTGAACGACACCGCTGACAGCGTAAACGTCAAGCTGCCGGTTGGTGGAACTGATGTGGTGATCACCACGCAGGGCTACGGCGGAACCAGTGGAGTGACAGCGCCGAGCGATCAATCTCTGACGCGCTCTCCCGATGCAGAGATAGGAACAACCGGTGGCAACTTTGGCGCGCACACTTCAGCCACGAACGCCGCTGGACGCACGTTCTCGCCCGGCACACGTGCTGACGGTACGCCTTTCGGCTCGCCCACGATCACGCGCGTTGAAGTTACGCCCGCGTCTGCTTCATCTGCGATTCAAGTAACACCAGCAAGGCGACAATTGCCCCGACGATCGGACGCTCAACCACCGCTTCTGCTATTGCTTCTGGTGGCACGACGATACGCGCACGCGCCGGCGGCCAACAGAACACGGCCGTACTGACCATCAACCCAACCCTTTCCATCAGTGACGTGTCGATGAATGAAGGCAACGACGGCCCAACCATCTTCACTTTCACGGTGAGCCTCTCAACGCCTGCGCCAACGGGAGGCGTGACGTTCGATATTGCCACGCAAGACAACACTGCCACGGTTGCCGATAACGATTACATCGGGCGCACTCTCGTGGGACAGACCATTCCGGCCGGCAGTCAGACCTATGACTTTGACGTGACAGTCAATGGCGATCTGAATATTGAGCTGAATGAAACGTTCTTTGTAAACGTCACCAACGTTGCGGGCGCAACTATCACCGATGGTCAAGGCGCCGGTTCGATTCAAAACGATGATAGTCCCGTGCTCAGTGTTAACGATGTCTCAGCGAACGAGGGCAATAGCAGAACGACGATATTCACTTTCACTGTCAGCTCGTCGCTGCCGGCCCCCGCAGGTGGCATCACTTTCGACATCGCCACCCAAGACAACACGGCCACCTCCGCAAACAACGATTACGTCGCGCGCAGCCTGACGAGCCAGGCGATTTCCAGCGGACAAACGTCCTACACCTTTGACGTAACCGTAAATGGCGACACGCTTGTCGAACTTAACGAGACTTTCCTTGTAAACCTAACGAATGTCTCCGGAGCAACCATCGGCGACGGTCAGGGAGTGGGCACAATTCAGAACGATGACACCGCCAATCTGATAATTAGTCAGGTCTACGCGGGAGGCGGTAATGCGGGGGCACAGTATACGAATGATTTCGTGGAGATCTTTAATCGCGGCGCGACGACGATCAATCTTGGAGTAACGCCTTATTCTATTCAGTACGCTGGGGCTACGGCCACGTTTGGATCCAGCAAGGTTGACCTGACTTCAGGGATAATTGCGCCGGGCAATTATTTCCTGGTCCAGTTGTCGAGTGGCGGCGCCAACGGAGTAGCTCTACCAACTCCCGACGCTACGGGCATCATCAACATGGCAGCAACCTCCGGCAAGATCGCGCTGGTTGTTGGCACTACGGCTTTGACTGGCAGCGCTTGTCCGTTGGGCGCCACCGTCAGTGATTTCACCGGCTACGGAACGACCGCTGATTGTTTTGAAGGTTCAGGTCGCGCGCCCGCGCCGAGCAACACGACGGCAGACTTCAGGAAATCAGGTGGTTGCACTGACACCAACGATAATGCTGCGGATTTCTTAGTCTCGGCGCCGTTCCCCCGCAACACTGCTTCGCCGACGAACAACTGCATCGCGGGCGCGCCGCCGAACCTCACGATCAATGACGTGACGGTCACGGAGGGCAACAGTGGAACCGTAACCGCAACTTTCACCGTCAGTTTGTCAGCGCCTGCGTCTGCCAACGACATCTCTTTCGATGTTGCCACCCAGGACAACACCGCTACAACTGCGAACAACGACTATGTAGTGAAGAGCCTTACGAATCAGGTGATTCCAGCCGGGCAACAAACCTATATCCTTAGTGTCGTAGTCAATGGCGACACAGCAATCGAAAACGACGAGACCTTCTTCGTGAACGTCACGAATGTCTCGGGCGCAACACTGTTAGACGGCCAGGGAGTGGCAACGATCCAAAACGATGATCTTCCAACCCTCTCGATCGACGATGTCATGTTGAGTGAAGGCAACAGCGGAACGAAACTATTCACGTTCACTGTGAGCCTGTCGGCCGCGGCGCCCTCCGGCGGCGTCACCTTCGCCATTGCGACACAAGATGACACGGCCACTGTCGCCGATAACGACTATGTATCCAGGAGTCTTAATGGACAGACGATTCCGGCCGGACAGCAAACTTACAACTTCGATGTGACCGTCAACGGCGACCTGAATATTGAGCCGAATGAGACGTTCTTCGTCAACGTGACAAATGTTTCCGGCGCAACCATCTCGGACGGCCAGGGAGTGGGAACGATCCAGAACGACGACAGTCCTGCGCTCAGTATCGACGACGTCGCAATGAACGAAGGCAACAGCGGCACCACGACTCTGACTTTTACCGTCAGCTTATCCTTGCCCGCTCCGACAGGCGGCGTCACGTTCGATCTTGCAACGCAAGACAACACGGCTACCACTGCCAATAGCGACTACGTAGCCAGAAGTCTCACTGCGCAAACCATTCCAGCCGGCAGTCAAACCTATAACTTCGATGTAACAGTTAACGGCGACACAGTCGTTGAACCTGACGAGACATTCTTTGTGAATGTCACAAATCTCTCGGGCGCGACCATCGTGGATGGTCAGGGTCGGGGAACAATTCAGAATGATGACATCGCCAATCTGGTCATCAGCCAGATCTACGGGGCGGGTGGAAATGCCGGCGCTACTTATCAGAATGATTTTATCGAAATCTTCAATCGCGGGACGACGACCGTGAACCTGTCGGGCTGGTCCGTACAGTACGTTTCGGCGACAGGCACAGGAACCTGGTCGGTAACGAGTCTTTCGGGAACGATTCAACCCGGACAGTATTATCTGGTTCAGGAAAGTTCAGGCGGTGCAGTCGGGAGTCCGTTGCCCACTCCGGATGCGACCGGCACGATTTTGATGGCTGCTACTGCGGGCAAGGTCGCGCTGCTCGACACCACGACCGCCTTGACGGGTGGGTGCCCTTCCAACGCGAACATTTTTGATCTCGTCGGCTACGGCACTACGGCTAGCTGCTTCGAGGGTAGCGGACCCGCGCCTGCGCCCAGCGCGACAAATGCCGACATTCGAGGAGGAATCGCCGGCAGTGGTTGCACGGATACCAACAACAATGCGACGGACTTTGTCGCGGCGCCCGTCTCACCTCATAACACCAGCTCGCCAGCGCATTCCTGTCCCTGATTAGTCTGAGGATGCCTGAAAGGAATTGAATTAGCGTACGACGCCCGCGAGTGGACTCGACGCGCTCGCGTATAGACGCTTCTGCATGCGGCCCGCAACGTACGCCAATCTTCCGGCCTCGATTGCGAGCTTCATCGCCTCGGCCATCTTTGCCGGATCGCGGGCTTCGGCAATCGCGGTGTTCATCAACACTGCGTCCGCGCCGAGTTCCATCGCAATCGCTGCATCGCTGGCCGTGCCCACACCCGCATCAACTATGATCGTTGCATCAGGCAACTGCTCCCGCATGATGCGGAGGTTCGCGGGGTTTTGCACGCCCAGGCCGGATCCGATTGGCGCGGCGAGCGGCATCACCGCGGGACAGCCTGCATCAAGCAGCTTCTTTGCCATTATGAGATCGTCACTGAAATACGGCAGGACGATGAAACCCTCTTTGACGAGAACGCGTGCCGCTTCAAGCGTCTGCTCGTTGTCCGGAAAGAGCGTAGTCTGATCGCCGATGACTTCGAGTTTAATCAAGTCGGTCTGTAAAGCTTCGCGCGCGAGCCGCGCCGTGCGAATCGCTTCCTCGGCCGTGTAGCAGCCGGCAGTGTTTGGCAGAATCTGAAGCGCCGGATCGAGGTGATCCAAAAACGACTCTGTGCTGCGATCCAAGGGCACTCGACGCACCGCGACGGTAACCATCTCCGCGCCGGAAGCCCGATGCGCGGCTTTCATCTCGTCATAATTGCGATATTTCCCCGTGCCAATGATCAGGCGCGAAGTAAAAGCGCGGCCGGCTATCTCAAAACTAAGGGCTCGAGCCTGTATTGCGGTTGACATGAATTAAAGTTCTCTCTGTTCGGATATGTAATGACTTTACACCGGAAGCTCGAAGAAAGAAAAACGCTGACCGTAGTAGTACTGTCCTAATTTCAGTTTTTCTCTGCGCGGTCTCTGCGACCTCGGCGTCTCGGCGGTGAGCGTAATTGGGGTAACTATTCACCGCAGAGACGCGGAGAACGCCGAGGAGGCGCAGAGAATTTCAAATTAGGACCACCGTAGTCACATCTCACGCGGCTTAGAGCGCGGGCTTGGCCGCGCAGACCAGCGATATAAATATCACGGTGCCGACTCCAACTGCCTTTGAGGTGTTGGGCGGAACCATTTGCGCGCCGCTGAGCTTTCCCGAGGAAGTCGCATCAGCTTTCGCCGTGACTGCCAACACGGCCAGGATTGTTATGTAGGCGAGAAAGCCCAGAAACTTCTTAAGCATGTTTACTCTTTCTCCATTACCTGCGGACAACCGACAGCTCTTGATCGAGGCTCCAATGAATCGCGTGGTAGCTCGTTCCGCGTTCATCTTTTCGACCCACCACCGACAAAGTGAACGATCTCCACGCGGTCGTCTTCCCTCAAAATCATCGTCGGCCAATCGGCGCGCCTGACGACATTTTGGTTAAGCTCAATAGCCAGGCGCTGAGGGGCAAGATTCAAAAAGTTAACCAGATCCTGCAGCGACAGTTCGTCCGCGACTTCGTGTGACTCGCCGTTGACGTGAATGCGCAAAGCGTCCGCCGACCTCACTAGTCCGGATGGATTACGCGCCGTGTCTCGCTGGAAAGTTCGCCCGCCTCGGCCCGGATAAGAATGGCCGCGCGACCAGAAGTGAATTGCGGTATCGCAGTTGAAACAGTGGCAACTCCTTCGCGATTCGTCTTCACCGAGTAGATTAGCGGCCGAAACGCCGTCCCGAGAACCTTGAGGGAAACTGCCGCGCCGTTGATTGGCTTTTCTCCCTTCCTGGTTCGGTGCGTCACAAGTATTTGCAGCGTTAACGAGTCTCCGCTGTGAAAATCTTCCGTCTGATCGGGAAGACTAATCCGGAGACGCTCCTCCGATTCAACCATCTGTCCCGCTGCCGATTGGTGTCGCGGATCATAAACCGTATACGGTGACGGTTTCTTTGCGGCTGGCTGCACCACCACCGGTGGAATCAAAGGTTGCTCTTCCCGAGGCAAGTCCTCAACTGGCTCCGTTCCCGCAGCCTCTGGCTCGGCCGTTTTCTCTGTGGCCTGCGGGGTCGCTTGCTCCGCTGCAGGCGTTGCGAGGCGTTTTAGCTCTTCAAGCCGCCCGGCATTTATCGCGGCACAGATCAGGCGGTGCTGGCGCTTCAATCTCTCCGCCAACGCCGCTTCGCTGAATCCGGAGGCAATCAGATCGTCGTAAGGCGAACGCTTGCTGGCGAGAATCTCGCCGCCGGTATAAACGAGCGACACGATGACCGGCGTGTTGGTGCCTTTGTCCTCGGTCTGCACATGATAGACAACGCCATCATGCTCCACGTCTGTGTTGTAACCAGTAATCACGTTCTTCTGAATTCCGAATCGCTTCAAGCGATCTTCATCTACGGCTCGAGTCGGGATCCAATTTGAACGGTAGCACAGCCGTTTTTTGAGGGTCAATCTGCTTTTGCCCGAAAGCGTTTGAAGCAACCGGAACGTCGCTTGACACCCTCTGCCCGTTGCACTACGATTCGCTTGTACAATGATTCTCAATCTTCATTTGGCCA